>ERZ777003.1414-NODE-1414-length-36249-cov-6.508151_pt1 | contig 36249 bp, 32 predicted proteins | sample MGYA00374956_ERZ777003 | MGnify/ENA primary metagenome ERZ777003 (study PRJEB29302, sample SAMN06268252) | bioreactor metagenome | isolation source: Joint BioEnergy Institute, California, USA | place: USA:Joint BioEnergy Institute, California, USA | collected... | reverse complement strand
CGCCGCCCTCCCCTGGGCACGCGTGGCGGAGGAACTGGACGCACAAGGCGTCGCTCCGCTCGGCCCGTTGCTGACGCCTGCGGAATGCGCCGCGCTGGTCGCGCTCTACACCGACGAATCGCGCTTCCGCAGCCGCATCGTCATGGCGCGGCACGGCTTCGGGCGCGGCGAGTACCAGTACTTCGCCACCCCCCTCCCGCCGCTGGTCGCCGCGCTGCGGCGCGCGCTCTACGCCCCGCTCGCCCCCATCGCGTCGCGCTGGGAGGAGACGGAGTATCCGCCAACCCTCGACGCCTTCACCGCACAATGCCACTCCGCCGGGCAGACGCGGCCGACGCCGCTGCTGCTGCGCTACGGGCCGGGCGACTACAACTGCCTGCACCAGGACCTCTACGGCGCGATCGCCTTCCCGCTGCAGGTCGTGGTGCTGCTCAGCGCGCCGGGGCGCGACTTCACTGGCGGCGAGTTCGTGCTGACCGAGCAGCGCCCGCGCATGCAGTCCCGCGTCGAGGTGGTGCCGCTCGCCCAGGGCGAGGCTGCGGTCTTCGCGGTGAACCGCCGCCCCGTGCGGGGCACGCGCGGGACCTACCGCGTGACGATGCGCCACGGCGTCAGCCGCGTTCGCTCGGGAGAGCGCTACACGCTCGGGATCATCTTCCACGACGCGGCGTGAGCCTCCGCCGCGCTCGCCCCTACGCCGCCGCCACGCCCCGCCCCGGAACCTTGCGCCGGAAGGCCAGCGCCTCCGCCACATGCGCGCGGCGTACCGTCTCCGATCCCGCCAGGTCGGCGATCGTCCGTGCCACGCGCATCGTCCGCACATGCCCACGAGTCGAGAGGCCGAGCTTCGCCACCGCGGCCTCCAGCAGCCGGTCCGCCTCGGTGTCCAGCGTCGGGTGCAGGTGCCGCGCCTCCGCCTCCGCGTTGCAGACGGGACCATTCTCGCCATAGCGCGCGCGCTGTCGCTCACGCGCCGCCTGCACCCGCGCGGCGACCACGGAGGAGGGTTCGCCCGCCGGCGCGCGCGCCAGCTCGCCGGGCGCGAGGGGCATGACCTCGATCGTCAGGTCCATGCGGTCCAGCAGCGGGCCGGAGAGCCGCGCCTGGTAGTCCTCTCCGCAGCGCGGCGCGCGGCCGCATTCGCGCGACGCGTCGCCGAGATAGCCACAGCGGCAGGGATTCATCGCCGCGACGCACTGGAACCGCGCCGGGTAGGTGACACGCGCATTCGCCCGGCTGATGGTGGTGCGCCCGGTCTCCATCGGCTGGCGCAGCGCCTCCAGCGCGGGGCGCGGGAATTCCGGCCACTCGTCGAGGAACAGCACGCCGCGATGCGCCAGGCTTATCTCGCCGGGGCGGCCGCGGCTGCCGCCGCCGACCAAAGCCGCCATCGAGGCCGAGTGGTGCGGCTCGCGGTAGGGCGGGCGGGTGACCAGGCGCCCGTCCTCCAGCATGCCGGCGACGGAGTGCACCATGCTGACCTCCAGCGCCTCGGCCGGCGTGAGGTCCGGCAGCAGCCCCGGCAGCCGCGCGGCGAGCATGGACTTCCCCGATCCTGGTGGGCCGATCATCAGGAGGTTGTGGCCGCCCGCGGCGGCGATCTCCAGCACGCGCTTGGCGCTTTCCTGCCCCTTGACCTCGGAGAGGCAGGGGCCGGGGCGCTGCCCGCTGGCGTTCAGCGGCGGCGGCGAGGGCGGCGAGAGCACCTGCGTGCCGCGGAAATGGTTCATCAGGGCCGGCAGGTCGGGCGCGGCGAGCACCTCCACCTGCCCGGCCCAGGCGGCCTCGCCGCCCTGCGCGGCGGGGCAGATCAGCCCAAGCTCGCGCGCCGAGGCGGCGATAGCCGCGGGCAGCACGCCGGCCACCGCGTGGATCGAGCCGTCGAGCGCGAGCTCGCCGAGCGCGGCGTAACCGGCCATCTCCTCGCGCGGCAGCAGGTCCATCGCCGCGAGGACCGCGAGCGCGATCGGCAGGTCGAAATGCGAGCCCTCCTTGGCGATGTCCGCCGGGGCGAGATTCACCAGCAGCCGCTTCGGCGGCAGGGCAAGGCCGAGCGCGGTGAGCGCGGCGCGCACGCGCTCCTTGCTCTCCGCCACCGCCTTGTCCGGCAGGCCGACGACGAGGAAGGCGGGGAGGCCGGGGGCGAGCTGGACCTGGACCTCCACCGGAACGGCATCGATGCCGAAGAAGGCGAAAGTGGCAACGCGCGCGATGGTGGTCATGGCACGCCGGAAGGTGGCCCGCGGTGCGGAGCGGCGGAATTCTTGGCGCTACGCCTTGACGGCGATTTCACGCCGTCCGGCGGGACCGGTCAGGACAGCTCCGGTGCGACGTCGCACAACGCCGTGCGCCACAGCACCGCCGGCGGCGGGGAGCACACCGGTTCGACGCGGTCGGCCGTGCCGGCGATCGGCCCTGCCCAGAGGGATGCAAGCCGCGCGATCATCCGCTCCGGGAGCGGCACGTGCCCGCCCTGGTGCAGCATGACATGCGGCACCCAGGCGCTGGGACGGTGGCGCGGATGCCAGAGCGCAGGAGGCAGCGCCGCGTGCAGGGCGGCGTCGCGCGCCAGCAAGGTCTCGGTCACGACCGGCACGGTCCAGAAAACCGGTGTCTCCCCGGAAGCCGCCGGAATCCGGCGAGGTGGAGCGGTAGCGTGTTCCAGTCCTAGGTGGCCGCGGCGCCCCTGACGCGCAGGTTGTCCTCCGGCGCCCCGTCCGGGCAGACCGCGAGGGTGAGATGCGGCGGATATTCGGCCTGTTCCGGAATCGGGCCGCAGCCCACCGCCTCGGCAGCCGCCGGCGAAGGGCCTCGACGCGCAGAGCGACGGCGGGGTCCAGCCGCAGGGTGACAGCGCAGGGCATGGCCGCAGCCTGGCCTGACCACGGCCGGCCCACGCGCCCGGCTCAATCGCCGATCCGGAAGGCGTCGGCGATGCGCCGCACCGCGCCGTTGGCGGCGACCAGCATCACGTCGAAGCGCACCCCGGCCGCGCCATGGCCTGGATGGGCCGCGAGCCAGGCCTCCGCCGCCGCGATCAGCCGCGCGCGTTGGCGCGGAGTGAGCGCCGCCGCGGCCTCGGCCAGACGGGGGCGCGCCTTCACCTCGACGAAGGCGAGCAGCCCGTCGCACTCGGCGATCAGGTCAAGCTCACCCGCCTCGGTGCGCAGGCGGCGGGCGAGGATGGTCCAGCCCTCGCGCTCCAGCGCCGCGGCGGCGCGCGCTTCGGCGGCGCGGCCGCGCGCCTCGGCGGCTTCGCGCAGCGCCCTGGCATCGACGTTCCGCATCGCGTTAGGGATGCCAGACCAGTCCGGAGAGCGCCATGCGTCGCCGCGTTGTGACGGTCCTGTTTGCTGCGGTCCTGATCCTCTTCCCCGCATCCGGGCGCACAGAGCCCGTCCTCGCACAGCGCCAGATGGTCGCCGCGGCCCATCCGCTCGCCGCGCAGGCCGGCCTCGCCGTGCTGCGCGAAGGCGGCAACGCGGTGGATGCCGCCGTCGCGGTGCAGATGGTGCTCACCCTCGTCGAGCCGCAGTCGAGCGGCATCGGCGGCGGCGCGCTGCTGCTGTTCTGGGATGGCGAGGCACGCGCCCTGCACGCCTGGGACGGACGCGAGACCGCGCCGGCCGCCGCCACGCCGACGCTGTTCCTGCGCCCCGACGGCACGCCGATGGCGCCGCTCGAGGCGCGGGTCGGCGGCCGCTCGGTCGGCGTGCCCGGGACGGTGGCGATGCTCGAGGCGGCGCACCGCGCGCATGGCCGCTTGCCCTGGGCGCGGCTCGTGGAGCCCGCCGCCACGCTGGCCGAGCGGGGCTTCCCGGTCTCCCGCCGCCTCGCCGAGGCGATCGCCGGAGAGGCCGAGCGCCTCGCCCGTGACCCGGAGGCGCGCGCGCTGTTCCTGCTGCCGGACGGGCGGCCGCTGCCGGAGGGCCATGTGCTGCGCAACCCCGCCCTCGCCGCGACGCTGCGCGCCATCGCCGAACGCGGCGCGGCGGCGTTGCACCGAGGCCCGGTCGCGCGGGCGATCGTCGCTGCCGTGCGCGGGCACCCCACCAACCCCGGTGGCATGACGGAAGCGGACCTCGCCGCCTACGAACCGCGCCGGCGCGAGCCGGTCTGCGCACCCTACCGCCGCTTCCGCGTCTGCGGCTTCCCGCCGCCCTCTTCCGGCGGGGTGGCGGTGGGGCAGATCCTCGGCCTGCTCGCGCATTTCGACATGGCGGCGCTCGATCCGCGCGGGGCGGAGGCGGCGCATCTTCTGGCCGAGGCCGGACGGCTCGCCTTCGCCGACCGCGCGCTCTACCTGGCGGATCCGGACTTCGTGCGGGTGCCAGTGCGCGGGCTGCTCGACGCGGCCTACCTCACGGTGCGCGCGCAGCTCATCGAGCGGGACCGCGCCCTCCCCTCCCCGCGCCCCGGCAACCCACCCTGGCGCGACGCGGCGGCGGTGATGGCGGCGCCGCAGCTGGATCAGATCGAGAACGGCACCAGCCACGTCTCCATCGTGGACGCTGAGGGCAACGCCGTGGCGATGACGACGACCGTAGAGGACAGCTTCGGCGCGCGCCTCGCCGTGCGCGGCTTCGTGCTGAACAACGAGCTGACCGACTTCTCCTTCCTGCCGGAGATCGCGGGCCGCCCCGTCGCCAACCGCGTGGAGGGCGGCAAGCGCCCGCGCTCCTCGATGTCGCCGACCATTGTGTTCGACGATGAGGGGCGGCTGCACACGGTCCTCGGCTCGCCGGGCGGGGCGAGGATCATCGGCTACGTCGCGCAGGCGCTGGTCGCGATGCTGGACTGGGGGATGGACCCGCAGGCGGCGGTGGCGCTGCCGCATGTCGGCACGCTCGGCACGGCGGTGGAGCTGGAGGAGGGCACCTCCGCCGCCGCCCTCGCGCCGGCCCTGGCCGCACGGGGGCATCGGGTGGAGCTGCGCGCCATGACCTCCGGCCTGCAGGCGATCCGCGTGACGCCGCAAGGGCGGCTGCTCGGCGGCGCCGATCCGCGGCGAGAGGGCGTGGCGCTGGGAGATTGAGAACTCGCGCGCGGCAGGGCGCATTGCCGGCGGGAACCGCGCCGGCGCGCCCGCGTCCGCCACCATGGAGGAGAACCAGCCCATGCGCCCCATCCCGGCCAGCCTCACCCTCGCCGGTCTCGCCGCCGCGCTGCTCGCCGCGGCGCCCTCGACGCCTGCCGCGCAGGACTCGGAGACGCGCGAGATCGGCTACGTGAACACCGCGCTGACCAATCTCGGCCTGACGCGCAGCCACCGCGTCGTGGTCGAGCGCTTCACCGATCCGGAGGTCGAGGGTGTGGCATGCTACATCAGCCAGGCACGCACCGGTGGCTTCTCGGGCATGGTCGGGCTGGCGGAGGACCCGGCGCGCTTCTCGCTCTCCTGCGCCGCGACGGGGCCGGTGCGCGTCTCCGACCGGGCGCGGCGCGGGGCACGTGGGCAGCAGGTGTACGAGAGCCGCACCTCGGTCTTCTTCAAGGAGACGCGCGTCCACCGCCTCATCGATGAGGAGCGCGGCGCGGTCGTGTACCTCGCCTGGTCCACGAAGCTGGTGGAAGGGTCGCCGTTCAGCGCGGTGGCGGCGGTGCCGATCGCGCCCCGGCCCGAGCAATCCGCGGCGCCTGACCGTTGAAGCGGAGCCGCGAAGGCTCCTCCAAGGAATGAAGCGGACCGGCGTGACCGTGAAAGCGGCAGCCGCAACCGGCACCAAAACAGTGGTCGCGGGACGACAGGCGTGCGCAATCACCGACGGCATCGGCCGGCTGCGCCCTTCGCCGTGAACGGCGCCCGCCTCGGCGAGTCCTGCCTTGCGACTTCCCTCGACTGGCTCTGGCGTCAGCAGATCCTAACCCTTGTGGTAGTAGATCAGCCCGACGCTGGGGTCCCAATGCTTCAGGAACCAGTCGAAGGGCTTCCGGCGATCCTCGCCATGCCACGGGTCGGCGATGAGGAGGACCGTGTCCATGATCCCGTGGAGCAGGATCCAGTGGCCCCAGCGGGTCCCCAAGAAACGCGCGAAATTGCCGGAGACGGCCAGCGGACCGCAGGTCACCAGGGCATGGGCGATGTTCATGTTCGAGGGCTGACGGCCGTTCGTCAGCCAAAGCGGCCGGAAGCGGGCGAGGCGATTGAACTGCTGACGCATCTCGGACCAGTCCATGCCCTCCACCACGCCGCGCGGATTCGTCCGCATGTCGTTTGGTGGCGTGTCGCCGTGGAAGGCGTAGAGCATGTTTACACAGGCATCGCCGCACATGTTGACGTGCTTCTGTGCAACATAGTCAATCGGCCAGCGAACGAAGGGGGCGGCCTCCTCCTTTGACGAGTCCGGATTGTAGTGACCGCCATTGATGGGCAGCGGAAGGGCGACCTTTGCGGTGCTTGCCCGCGCACGCTTGTTGATCAGCCAGCCACCGATCTTGACTTCCATACCTATTCTCCTCCCTGTTTTAGTATCATTGTAGACAAGGAATGGTCAGGCGGGCAAGCAGCAAGCCGGAGTGCGCACCGGAGGTGCGGCGGCGCCCCGGCGCCGGTGCGGCTATCGGATCGGCATTTCGTCCCGTGCGGCAAGCGACCTCGGGCCGCTCACCGCGGCCGGAAGGGGTGCGGCCCTTGCTACGGGCACGAGGGCGAAGACGACCGATGGCCCGCTGACGGTCGAGCGCCGATCCCGGCCATCGCCATGGCACCGCCTCGGCTCCGCACACCGGCCCGAGGACGGCAACGCGGGATCGGTGACGGCCGGTCGCCGCCCTTGCCGAAGCCTCGCTAACCGCGCCGCCGGAACCGCTCCACCGCGCTCACCAGCGCCGTCCGCACGCCCGGCTCCAGCGCCGAGTGCCCTGCGTCGGGCACGATGGTGAGGCGTGCCTTCGGCCAGGCGCCGGCCAGCTCGAAGGCGGTCTCGGCCGGGCAGACCATGTCGTAGCGGCCCTGCACGATCTCCGCCTGGACATGCGCGAGCCGGTCCATCCGCCCCAGGAGCCCCTCGGGCGGCAGGAACAGGTCGTGGGCGAAGTAGTGCGCCTCGATCCGCGCGAGACCGAGCGCGGTGCGGTCCTGGGCGAAGCTCGCCACCGTCTCCGGGCTCGGCAGCAGGGTGGAGCAGGAACCCTCGTACTGGCTCCAGGCGCGGGCCGCGGGCAGGTGGACCGCGGGATCGGGGTCAGTCAGGCGGCGCAGATAGGCCGCCAGCAGGTCGCCGCGCTCGGCCGGCGGCACGTGCTCGGCGAAGGCGGCCCAGGCGTCGGGGAAGACACGCCTGAGGCCGTAGAGGAACCACTCCACCTCCGTGCGGCGGCCGAGGAACACGCCGCGCAGCACGCAGCCCGTCACCCGCTCCGGATGCTCCTGCGCGTAGGCGAGGGCAAGGGTCGAGCCCCAGGAGCCGCCGAACAGCAGCCAGCGCTCGATGCCGAGGAAGCGGCGCAGCGCCTCGATGTCGCGCACCAGGTGCGGGGTGGTGTTCTCGCGCAGCTCGCCGAGCGGGCGGGAGCGGCCGGCGCCGCGCTGGTCGAAAATCACCACGCGCCAGTGCGTGGGATCGAAGAAGCGCCGATGCACCGCGCCCGCGCCGGCACCGGGGCCGCCGTGCAGGAACAGCACCGGCTGTCCGCGCGGGTTGCCGACCTGCTCCCAGTACATCACGTGGCCGGCGGTCAGCGGCAGCAGGCCGGTCTCGTAAGGAGCGATATCGGGGAAAAGGTCGCCGCGGGGCATCTCGGGCCTCATCTTTGGCGTGGCCGGCGCCCGGGGGCAATATGGCTGGCAAACCGGCTCCACTCCGAAGGCGCGCCCGGCCTGGGGGGCTCGCGTGGCCGGCGCGCGGAAACGGGGCGCCGCGGTGGCGACCCGGTGGCGCTCCGCGCGTTGGCATGCGATCGCCCTCTTCGCTTCCCGCCTCGCTCATCCTAGCTTCGAGGGGTCATGGCCGCGCCGCCCTTCCAGCCGCCTTCGCAACAGCGCCGCACCGAAGCGGCCACCGCCCGCCCGGATGGCGCGGCGGCCGGCGCCGTGCGCTGCGGCGTGTGCGGCACGGAAAGCCGCCAGCCGCCCTTCCGCCCGCCACCGCCGGAGCAGGCGCCGGACCTCGACCTGCGCCCCGGGGAGCCGGTGCGCGGCACCATGGCGTTGTGGCTGCAACAATGCCCGCATTGCGGCTACGCGGCGCCAGACATCGGGCGGGCGCATCCCGGCGCCGCCGCGGCCGTAAGTGCCGCGCCCTTCCGCGCGCTGCTGGCCGAGACGAGCTATCCCCTGCTCGCCCGCCGCTTCCTCGCCTGGGCGCATGTGCTGGAGGAGACGGGGGCGCTGCACGCCGCGGCCGAGGCGACGCTCCAGGCGGCCTGGGTGGCGGACGATCTGAACCGGCCCGACCTCGCCCGCGCCTGGCGGCGGGAGGCGGTGGCGCTGTGGCGCGCCGGTCCGCCGCTCGATCCCGAGCAGACGGTGCGAGTGGTGGACGCGCTGCGCCGCGCCCAGGCTTGGGACGATGCCCTGGCCACCGCCGAGGCGCTGGCACGCTCCCGCCCGCCGGAGCCGGTGGCGCAGGTGATCGGCCTGGAGCGCCGGCTGGTGGAGGCGCGCGATTCCGGGCGGCACACCTTGGCGAGCGCCCTGCCCCCGCCGGCGAGGCGACCGCATGTGTCGCATCAGCGCCCGCCGGCCCTGGGCAGCAGCGCCGGGCTTGGCTTCGGAGGGCTGTTCGAGCGGCTGCGGCGGTTCCTCCGGCGCGGAGGCTGAGGATGCAGGCGCTGGTGCGCGCGGCTTGCCGGATGCATCGTGGCGGGATAGTTTTCGTTATAATATAACATCTCGAAAGCCGGAGCCATGCCGAGCCGCCGCCAGCTCCTCGCCGCCTTGTCCTGCGCCACCCTCGCCGGCCGGGGCGGTGCCGCGCCGGCCGCGGCCCAGGGCGCTCCGGCCGAGACGGCTGCCGCGCTGCGGGTGGTCGCCTCCTTCTCGATCCTCGGTGACATGGTTCGCCAGATCGGCGGCGCGCGCCTGGACCTGCGGGTGATCGTGGGCCCGGACCGCGACGCGCATGGCTTCCAGCCGCGCCCTTCCGATGTCGGGGCGCTCAGGGCCGACGTGCTGGTCGTGCGGAACGGCCTCGGCTTCGAGCCCTGTCTCGACCGCCTGCTGCGCGCCGCCGGCCACCGTGGACCCGTGATCACCGCGACCGCGGGCATCACGCCGCGCGCGATGGACGCGCCGGGCCATGGCCATGACGGGTCCGGCGCCGAGCGCCACCGCCGGCACGCCGCCCCGCCGGGCCACGGCGTGCCCGACCCGCATGCGTGGCAGGACCTGCGCCTCGGCCAGAGCTACGTGCGGACCATCGCCGCGGGCCTGATCGAGGCCGATCCGGCCGGCGCGGAGCTCTACCGGCGCAATGCGGAGGCCTATGTCGCGCGCCTCGCCGCACTGGACGCCTGGGTGCGGGAGCGGATCGCGACCGTGCCGGCGGCGCGGCGCAAGGTCGTCACCGACCACGAGGCCTTCGGCTATTTCGCCGCGGCCTATGGCGTGCGGTTCCTCGCCCCGCAGGGCGTCTCGACGGAGGCCGAGCCCTCGGCGGCGGAGGTCGCGCGGCTGATCCGCCGCATGCGCGCCGAGGGGATCACCGCCATGTTCCTCGAGAACATGCGCAACCCCGCGATGCTGCAACGCCTGGCGCGCGAGGCCGGGGCGCGCGTCGGCGGGCGGCTCTACGCCGACTCGCTCAGCCCGCCGGACGGCCCGGCGCCGACCTACGAGGCGATGTTCCGCCACAACGTCTCGCTGCTGGTCCCGGCGATGCGGGGCGACGCGGCCTGAGGCGTGCGCGGCCCGGTGCGGTGCGGGACCCTGCCCCGCCTCGGACGTTGCTGCTCCACGGTGCGGCGACGGAGAGGATGCCCGCGATGAGCCGATCGGCACGGCAGGGGGAGAACGACGCGGCGGGGAAGGCAGCGGACGGCCTCCGCTCGGCCCTGCGCGGCGCCCCGCCCGAATGGCTCCACCCGCCGGACCTCGAAGTGGCGCGCGCGGCACAGCGCATCATGGCGGAGCGCGTGGTCACGGAGGACGCGCACGGGCCGATCGCGCGCCTCGGCGGCGCCGACGTCAGCTCCGAACGCTTCGACCCGGAGCGGCGCGTGCATGCCGCGCTGGTGACGCTGGACGCCGCGACGCTGAAGCCGCTCGCCGAGGCCGGCGAAACGCAGGTCGCGGCCTTTCCCTACGTTCCCGGCTTCCTCGCCTTCCGCGAGGTGCCCGCGCTGGTCGCCGCCTGGCTGCGCCTCGACCCGAAGCCCGATCTGCTGCTGGTGGACGGGCACGGGATCGCGCATCCGCGCGGCCTCGGCATCGCCAGCCATATCGGCGTGCTGCTCGACCTGCCGACGATCGGCGTGGCGAAATCGGTCCTCGTCGGCGAGATGGCGGGCCCGCTCGGCCCCGAGCCGGGCGACCGGGTGCCGCTGGTCTGGCGTGGGCGAGTCATCGCCATGGCGCTGCGCACCCGGGCGCGGGCCAATCCGCTCTACATCTCGGTCGGCCACCGCGTCGCGCTGGAGAGCGCGGTGGCGTGGGTTCTGCGCGCGAACGGGCGCGGCTACCGGCTGCCCGAGCCGACCCGCCTCGCGCATCTGGCAGCGAACCGCCAGCGGACCGGCGTGGCGCTGCTATGACGGCGAGCAACGCAGGGCGCGGCGTGGACATCGCGCGGGCCAACCGGCGCCCGGCCGAGAGGCCGAGGCCCACGCTGGCGCAGCACCGTCGGGCCGCGCTATCCAGCCGCCCATGCACCGGCTCTGGCTTGCCTTCGGCGCCCTGTTCGGACTGACCGCCGTCGCCCTCTCGGCCTGGGCGGCGCATGGATTGGCGCAGCGGATCGGCCCAGTGCGACTGGCCTCGGTGCAGAACGCGCTCACCATGCAGGGCTGGCACGCCCTGGCGCTGCTCGCGACGGGGCTGCTCGCCGAGGGGCGGGGCGGCCTAGTGGATGCCGCCGGGGCGGCCTTCGTGCTCGGCGTGCTGGTGTTCTGCGGCGCGGTCTATGCGAGCGCCTTCGGCGTGCCGGGCGTCGGCCGCTTCGCCCCCTTTGGCGGGACGGCACTGATGCTGGGATGGCTCCTGCTGCTGATCGCCGCGATCCGGCGCTGAGCGGCGGCCGCGGCGACGCGCCGCAGATGCGGGGGATGCCGCCGGAGGGCATCGCCAGCGCCTGGCTCGCGGCCGAGGGCTATGAGGCCGAGCTGGCGGAGGAGCTGGCGCGCGCCGGACGGCGCATCACGGCCTGGCATGGCCGGCTCGCCCTCTCGCCCGATCCGCCGGGCGTGGCCGCCGCCTGGGCGCTCGATGCCTGGACCGCGCCGCGCCTGGTGCCGGCGCCTTCGATCAAGGCCGCTGCGGCGGCGCTGCGCGCGATCCAGCGCAACTGGTCGCTGTATTCCGCCGCGCATCACCGCCGTGCGGCGCTGATCGAGGCCGCGCTGCCGCCGGTGAAGGCGCGCCCGCTGGCATTCCCAGAGCCGGCGCCGAGTGCGCCGCTCGGCGCCTGGACGCTGCTCGCGCCGGACCTGATGCTCGCCTCGCCGACCAAGACCAGCCCGTTCGTGAATGGCGAGGTGCGCTTCGTGGAGGACCGCACCGGCCCGCCCTCGCGCGCCTATCTCAAGCTCTGGGAGGCGCTGACCCGGCTCGGGCGCTGGCCCCAACCCGGCGAGACCTGCCTCGACCTCGGCGCGGCGCCGGGCGGGTGGAGCTGGGCGCTGGCGCGGCTCGGCGCGCAGGTGGTGGCGGTGGACAAGGCGCCGCTCGACCCGGCGGTGGCGGCGATGCCGGGGGTGACGGTGCGGACCGAGAGCGCCTTCGGCCTCGACCCGCGGCACGAGCCGCCGGTGGACTGGCTGTTCAGCGACGTGATCTGCTACCCGGCGCGGCTGCTGGGCCTGGTGCGGCGCTGGATCGCCGCCGGCAAGGCGCGGAATCTCGTCTGCACGGTGAAGTTCCAGGGCGCGACGGACCACGACATCGCGGCGGAATTCGCCGCGATCCCCGGCGCGGTGCTGTTCCACGGCGCGCACAACAAGCACGAGCTGACCTTCGCGCGCCTGGCGCCGGGCTGACGAGGCAGGCTGGACGCACCGGTTGCGGATCGGGCTACCATGGCGCCCTCCCCGACCAGCCCAAGGATGCCACCCCGATGCGCGCCGTCTTCGTGGATGCCACCCCCTCCCTCGGCGACGTGATGGAGCGGCTGCGCCGGCCCGGCGACATCCCGGTCGCGATCAACCGCGATCCCGACATCAGGCCCGAGGCGCTCCCCGCCCTGCTCGCCGGCGCGGAGATCGCGATCGACGACCACACGCATTTCCCGACCGAGATCGTGCGGCGGATGCCGGACCTGAGGCACATCGTCTTCCTCGGCACCGGCGCGCGCAGCTACATGAACCCGGAGGAGCTCGCCGAGCTCGGCGTGCAGGTGCACATCATCAAGGGCTACGGCGACACCGCGGTGGCGGAGATGGCCTTTGCGCTGATGTGGGCGGCGGCGCGCGGCCTCGGCGACATGCACCGGGAGATCGTCGCCGGCGGCTGGCCGCGGCCGGAGGGGCGGCAGCTCACCGGCAAGACCGTGGGCCTGATCGGCCTCGGCGGGATCGGGACGGAGATGGCGCGGCTCTGCGCCGGGGTCGGGATGCACGTGCTGGCCTGGAACCGCACGCCGAAGGAGGCGCCGCCGGGCGTGACGATGACTGATCTCGACACGCTGCTCGCCGAGAGCGACGTCGTCTCGTTGCACCTGCTGCTGACCGACGAGACGCGCGGCTTCCTCTCGCGCGAGCGACTCGGGAAGATGCGGCCTGGGGCGATCCTGGTGAACACCGCGCGCGGCGCGATCGTGGACGAGGCGGCGATGATCGAGGCGCTGGGCACCGGGCGGCTCGGCGCCGCGGGGCTCGACGTGTTCACGGAGGAGCCGCTGCCGGCCGGGCACCCGCTGACCCGCCTGCCGAACGTGGTGCTGGCCAGCCACGCCGCCTTCCGCACGCCGGAGGCGACGGACAATCTGATCGGCGCCGCGCTCGACCATTGCCGGCGCATCGCGCGGGAGGCGAGCGGCGGCTGACCCGCACGCGCGGGTGGGCGCGCGCGGGCCACGGCCCGGCCAGCCGGCGGCCTGGCGGCCCGATCGCTACCGCCGGTCACGGACCGCTGCCTTGCGCGATACGCGCCGGTTGCGCTAGGCCGGCCACGATGCAAGGCCCCGCGCCGGCCGACGACCGGCCGCTCCCCGAGATCCCCACCGCCGAGCTGGCGGAGGCGGCGCGCCAATTGCGGCGCGCCTCCGTCCTCGTGGTGGGCGATGCGATGCTCGATCGCTACGTCTACGGCACGGTCAGCCGCGTCTCGCCCGAGGCGCCGGTGCCGGTGCTGACGGTGGAGCGCGAGGTCGCGATGCCCGGCGGGGCGGGCAACGTGGTGCGCAACCTCACGGCGCTGGGCGGGGCGGTCGCCTTCGTTTCGGTGGTCGGGGACGACCAGGCGGGATCGGACCTCACCGGCCTGATCGGTGGCCAGCCGGGCGTCGAGCCCTGGCTGCTCGTGCAGGGCGGACGAGCGACCACGACCAAGACGCGCTTCCTCGCCGTCGGCCAGCACCTGCTGCGCGCCGATCACGAGATCGTCAGCCCTGTCCATCCGCGCCTCGCGGAGCGGCTGGTGCGCATCGCCTCCGACGCGATCGCGGCGACGGCGGTGATGGTGCTCTCCGACTACGGCAAGGGCGTGCTGGCGGGCGACACGCCGCAACAGCTCATCGCGGCGGCGCGCGCCGCTGGCCGCAAGGTCGTGGTGGACCCGAAGGGGCGCGACTACTCGCGCTACGCCGGGGCCGACCTGATCACGCCGAACCGCGCCGAGCTACGCGAGGCCACCGGGATGCCGGTGGACACCGAGCCCGGCATCGTCGCCGCGGCCCAGGCGCTGCGCACGGCGCACGGCTTCGGCGCCGTCCTCGTCACGCGGAGCGAGGACGGCATGACGCTGATCGACGAGACCGGCGAGGTGCGCCACTTCCCGGCCGAGGCGGCGGAGGTGCACGACGTCTCGGGCGCCGGCGACACGGTGGTGGCGGTGGTCTCGGCGGGAATCGCGGCCGGGCTGCCGCTGCCGGTCGCGGCGCGGCTGGCGAACATCGCCGCGGGCATCGTGGTCGGGAAGGTGGGGACGGCGGTCGCGCGCGAGGAGGAGATCCTCGAGGCGCTCTCGGCCGAGCGCGGCGCGCTGCGCAAGGTGGTCTCCCGCGCCGCGGCGGCCGAGCAGGTGGAGCGCTGGCGCCGGCGTGGCTGGCGCATCGGCTTCACCAACGGCTGCTTCGACCTGCTGCATCCCGGCCACGTGTTCCTGCTGGAGCAGGCGCGGAGCTGGTGCGACCGGCTGGTGGTCGGGCTCAATTCGGACGCCAGCGTGAAGCGGCTGAAGGGCCCCGCGCGGCCGATCCAGGGCGAGGCCGCGCGCGCGGCCGTGCTCGCCTCGCTCGCCAGCGTGGACCTGGTGACGGTGTTCGACGAGGACACGCCGATCGAGCTGATCCGCCTGCTGCGCCCGGAGGTCCTTGTGAAGGGTGCGGACTACGCGCTCGACCAGGTGGTGGGCGGCGACCTGGTGCAGGAATACGGCGGCCAGGTGAAGCTTGCCGAGCTGCTGCCGGGGCAGAGCACGACGGCGACGGTGGCGCGGATCAAGGGCTGAACGGCGGCCGGGCGCGGCGGCGGCGCGCTGGCGTGCCGGTCATGCGACGCGCCGGTCGAGCCAGTCGCGGAAGCGGTACCAGGAGCCGATCATCGGCAGGAACCACGGGTGGCCCGTGTAGAAGGGCTTGGTCGGGAATTCCTGCCCGTCGAAGGCGGTGACGCGGTTGCCGCCGCCGAGGATCTTCCGCCCGACCTGCGCGCCGAGATAGGACAGGATCGCGACGCCCGAGCCGTTGCAGGCCATCGCGTAGTGCACGCCCTTCGGCGTCACGCCGATATGCGGCAAGTGGTCGAAGGCGAAGGCGAGGTTGCCGGTCCAGGCATGGGTGATGCGCACGCCCCTGAGCTGCGGCCAGCGCTCCAGCATCATCGCGTAGAGCAACGGTGCGGAGACCTCCGGCCCCACCTGGGTGAAGCGCGGGCGGCCGCCGAACAGGACGCGCGTGCCGTCCGGCGACATCCGGTAGTAGCAGAGCACGCGCCTGGTGTCGGAGATCGTGCGGCCCTTCGGGATCAGGCTGCGCGCGATCTCCGGGTCCAGCGGCTCGGTGGCGATGATGTGCGAGGCGACCGGGACCAGGCGGCGGCGGAGATCGGGGGTGAGGCCGCCGGTGTAGCCGTTGGTGGCGATCACCACCTCCCGCGCCGCGATCGGCCCGCGCGAGGTCTCGACGGACCAGCCCTCGGCGGTGCGGGTCAGGCGCCCGGCGCGGGTGCGGCCGAGGAGGATGGCGCCGTGCCGCCGCGCCGCCTCCATGAGGCCGCGGTGGTAGAGCGCCGGGTGAAGCTTGCCGGCGCGGCCGGCCGTCATGCCGCCGAAGTAGTAGTCCGAGGCGATCTCCTCGCACTGGCGCTCGCGCGGGACCATGACCGCCTCGGCCTCGGCGCATTCGTTGAACAGCTCGATCCTGCGCGCCAGGGCGTCGTAGTGGCGCGGCGTGCAGGCGCCGACGAAGCGGCCGGAACGCTCGTAGTGGCAGGCGATGTTCTCGCGCGCCACCACGGTCTCGACATGCGCGAGGCTCGCCGCCGCGTCGGCCATCATGGCGCGGAGCACGGCCCGTGCGGCGGCGTCCTGCGTCTTCGCGCCCGACATGCCCTTGCCGAGATTGGTCCCGGCCGAGACCGCGCCGCCGTTGCGAGTGGAGGCGCCGAAGCCGAAGTCCTCGCCCTCCAGCACCACGGTCTGCACGCCGCCGCGGCCGAGTTCGATCGCGCAATTGAGGCCGGTGAGGCCGCCGCCGACGATCACGACATCGGTCCTAGCGGGAAGCTCGGCGGGCGGGTCGTTGCCGATCTCCACCGCCTCCCACCAGTAGGGCCGGGCCTTGAAGTCGGGGTGGAAGATCGAGCGGTCCATGCGGGTCGGGTCCCTCAGCGGGCGGGTTGCAGCAGCGGCGCCGCGGACTGCATGCCGAGAAAGCACGGCACCTGTCCGGAGCGGCGGTGGAGGGGACTGCGGGAGGGTGGAGCGCCAGGGGCCATCGCGACGACGATGCAGAGGACGCCGGCCTTGACGATTGGAGGGAGGCGGAGGCGGCCCGAGCATTGAGCATCGCCGGACGGCCGCCAGCAACCCGGATCCTCCGGCTTGAGCCGGACCGGGCCCGCGGCTAGGGACCGGGCGGTGGCGGGCCGGAGACGTGGCCGCGCCTCGGGGGGAAGCGGGATGGACGCGGACTACATCGTGATCGGTGCCGGCTCTGCGGGTTGCGTCGTCGCCAGCCGGCTCAGCGAGACCGGCGCGCGGGTGGTGCTGCTCGAGGCCGGGCCGCGCGACCGGCTCCCGTGGATCCACATCCCCGCGGGCATGCTGAGGCTGCTCGAGCATCCGCGGGTGAACTGGAACTACCTGACCGAGCCGGAGCCGGGCACGGAGGGGCGCGCGATCCGCTGGCCGCGCGGGCGGGTCCTCGGCGGCTCCAGCTCGATCAACGGCATGCTCTATGTGCGCGGCAACCGCGCCGACTTCGACGGCTGGGCACAAATGGGCTGCCGCGGCTGGAGCTACGACGATGTGCTCCCCTACTTCCGGAAGTCGGAGGACTACGCGCCGGGCGATCCGGAGTACCGCGGCAAGGGCGGCGTGCTGCGAGTCGAGGACTACCGCACGATCCTGCCGCTGACGCATCGCTTCGTCGAGGCCGCGCAGCAGGTGGGCCACCTCTTCCGCAAGGACCTGAACGGCGCCGAGCAGGAGGGTGTCGGCTACTCGCAGATGACGCGCAACGGGCGGTTCCGCGGCTCCACCGCGCGCACCTTCCTCGCCGCCGCGCGCGGGCGGCCGAACCTGCGCGTGGAGACGGACGCGCTGGCGACGCGGCTGCTGTTCGAGGGGCGGCGCTGCGTCGGCGTCGCCTTCCGCCAGCGCGGCGCGGACCGTGAGCTGCGCGCGACGCGCGAGGTGATCCTCTCGGGCGGTGCGGTGAACTCGCCGCACCTGCTGCAGATCTCGGGCATCGGCCCGGCGGAGCACTTGCGCTCGATCGGCGTGGAGGTGGTGCTGGACGCGCCCGGGGTCGGCGCGAACCTGCAGGATCACTACGTGGCGCGCGTGCAGCACCGGGTAAAGGACGCGATCTCAACCAACCAGCTCGCGCGTGGCCTGCGCCTAGCGCGGGAGGCGGTGCGGTTCGTGCTGTTCGGCAATGGCGCGCTGACCTTCGGCGTCACTACGGCACAGGTCTTCCTGCGCTCGCGCGAAGGGCTCGCCAGCCCCGACCTGCAATTGCTGTTCACGCCGGCGAGCTACGAGGCCGGGAAGTTCGGGGTGCTGGAGCGCGAGCCGGGCATGACCGTCGCGGTCTGCCCGGTGCGGCCGGACAGCCGCGGCACGATCATGGCGCGCAGCGCCGATCCCTTCGAGCGGCCGGCGATCCGGCCGAACTACCTCTCCGTCCCCTCCGACCGGATGGTGATGGCGGCCGGCATCCGCGCGGCGCGGCGGATCTTCGCCGCGCCCGCGATCGCCCGCCACAGCGCCGGCGAGATCCTGCCGGGCCGCGAGGTCGAGTCGGACGAGGCGCTGTACGCCTACATGCGCCAGAACGGCACGACGATCTATCACCCGGTCGGCACCTGCCGCATGGGCGAAGACCCGGCGAGCGTCGTGGATTCGCGCCTGCGCGTGCGGGGCATCGGCGGGCTGCGGGTGATCGACGCCTCCGTCATGCCGACCCTGACGACGGGCAACACCAACGCGCCGACCATCATGATCGCCGAGAAGGGCGCGGCGATGATCCGGGAAGACGCGGCAGCGTAAGGGCGGATGATCCGCGTCACCGCCAGGATCGCCCTCGACGAGCGGGAGGTGGAGGAGAGCTTCCTGCGTGCCTCCGGCCCTGGCGGGCAGAACGTGAACAAGCTGGAGACGGCGGTGCAGCTCCGCTTCGACGCGGCGCGCTCGCCCTCGCTGCCGGAGGATGTGCGCGAGCGGCTGATGCGCCTCGCGGGGCGGCGGCTGACGCGCGAAGGCGTGCTGGTGATCACCGCGCGGCGCCACCGCACACAGGAGCGCAACCGCGCCGAGGCACTGGAGCGGCTGGTCACGCTGATCCGGCAGGCGGCCGAGCCACCGCCCCCGCCGCGCCGGCCGACGAAGCCGAGCCGGGCCTCGCAGCGCCGGCGGCTGGAGGGCAAGGCCCGGCGCGCCGGGATCAAGCGCCTGCGCTCCGGCCGCCCGGCGGAGGAATAGCCCCCCTTCCAGCGCCACCGCTTCGTGGCACACTCGCGCCAACCGCGGGAGGGTCAGAAGCGTGAGCAGCAGCAATTACACCGTCGCCGACCTGGTCGCCGAGTTTCTCCACGCCTGCGGCGTGACCACGGCCTTCGGCATCGTCTCGGTGCACAACGTCCCCATGCTCGACGCAATCGGGCGGCGCAACGCGATCCGCTTCGTCGCGCCGCGCGGCGAGATGGGCGGCGGGCACATGGCGGACGCCTATGCGCGCGTCTCCGGCGGGCTCGGCGTGCTGATCACCTCGACCGGGCCGGGCGCGGCGAACGCGGTGCCGGCGCTGGTCGAGGCGCGCTTCGCCGGCTCCCCCGTGCTGCACATCACCGGGCAGACGCCGACCCGCTTCATCGACCGCGACATGGGCTCCGTGCACGACGTGCCGGGACAGACGGCGATGCTCGCGAGCGTGTGCAAGGCCGCCTACCGCGTGCGCGCGGCGGGCGAGACCTTCGGCATCCTCACGCGCGCCGCCGCCGAGGCGCTCACCGCGCCCGCCGGGCCGGTGAGCGTCGAGATCCCGATCGACCTGCAGCGCGCGGCGGTCGAGCGGCCAGCGGGGCTGGACCACCTTGTCCTGCCGATCCCAGGGCCGCTGGTGCCGGACGAGAAGGCGCTGGACGAGGCGGCGGAGATCTTCGCGAAGGCGAAGCGGCCGATGGTCTGGCTCGGCAACGGCGCCAAGCACGCCCGCGCGCAGGCGATGGCGCTGCTGGAGCTGGGCTTCGGCGCGGTGAACTCGTGGAACGGCCGCGGCATCGTGCCCGAGGATCACCCGATGACCTTCGGCGGGATGAACGGCAACGGCTCGCCGCGCATCCAGGAGTTCTACCAGACGGTGGACGCGATGCTCGTCGCCGGCTCGCGCCTGCGCGCGCACGAGACGGCGGAGCTGTCCGTGAAGCTGCCGAAGACGATCGTCCAGGCCGACATCGACCCGCGCGCCAACGGCCGGACCTATCCCAGCACGCTGTTCGTGCACGGTGACGCGGCGCTGGTGATGGAGGGCCTCGCCAAGCGGCTGAAGGGGCGCATCGCCGTGGACCCCGCCTTCGCGGCCGACTTCCAGGAGACCAAGCGCCGCGCCGTCGCGGAGTATTGCGAGGGCCTCGGCCCCTACGCCGACTTCCCCGCGCAGATCCGCAAGGCGATGCCGCGCGACGCGGTGTGGGTGCGCGACGTGACGATGAGCCACACCACCTGGGGCAACCGGATCTTCCCGGTGCTCGGCCCGCGCGACTCGGTCCATCCGGTGGGCGCGGCGATCGGTCCCGGCCTGCCGCTCGGCATCGGCGCGGCGCTCGCCGCGGGGCCGCAGGGGCGCAAGACCGTGGTCATGACCGGCGACGGCGGCTTCGCGGTGAACCTGCCGGAGCTCTGGACCGCGGTGCAGGAGCGCGCGGATCTGGTCACGATCGTGATGAACGACCGCGGCTACGGGATCATCAAGGTGATCCAGAACGCGGTCGCGGACGGGCGCCACTTCGCCGCCGACCCGGAGCTGCCGAAGCTCGAGCCGCTGGCCGCCCTGGTCGGCATGCCCTTCTTCCGCGTCTCCGAGGCGAGCGCCTTCGGCGAGACGGTGGCGAAGGCCCTCGCCGTCTCCGGCCCCGTCCTGGTGGAGGTGGACATGCAGGCGATCGGGGCGATCCCGCCCTATCCGCCCTACAGCAACATGGGGGTCTATGCCCGCGATCGGGCGAAGGCAGGCGGCTGACCGTGTTGCCGGCCCATGAGGGGCCGGTTAGGCTTTCCGTGAAGCAAACGCATCGGACGGGCCGGGCGGCCAGCTAGGCTGCGGCCACGTGGGAGGAGCCGAGCATGAAGCTGGGCACGGCGATCGCCGAGATCCTGAAGCGCGAGGGCGTGGAATGGATCGCCGGCTACCCGGTGAACCACATGCTGGAGTACGCCGCAGCGGCCGACATCCGCCCCGTCATCGTGCGCCAGGAGCGCATCGGCCTGCACATGGCCGACGCGCAGTCGCGCATGACCTCCGGCCGCAAGCCCGGCGTGTTCGTGATGCAGCACGGCCCGGGCGCGGAGAACGCCATGGGCGGCGTGGCGCAGTGCTTCTCGGAGAGCGTGCCGGTGCTGGTGATGCCGATGGGCTATCCGCGCCGCCTCGCCCATGTCGAGCCGAACTTCAACTCCGTCGCCTCGATGCGGAGCTTCACAAAGTCGGCCGAGCCGATCACCCTTGCCGCCGAGGTGCCGCACATCATGCGCCGCGCCTTCTCGCGGATGCGCAACGGCCGCGGCGGGCCGTGCCTGGTCGAGATCCCGAACGACATGTGGAACGAGGAGGTGCCGGAGCCGCTCGACTACCGGCCGGTGCCCCTCGCCCGCTACGCGCCGGACCCGCAGGACGTGGCGCGGGCCGCGGCGATGCTCGCCGAGGCGAAGCGGCCCGTGATCTATGCGGGGACCGGCGTGCACTGGGCGCGTGCCTGGCCGCAGCTCCGCGCGCTGGCGGAACTCCTGGCGGCGCCGGTGACGACGAGCCTCGGCGGCAAGTCGAGCTTTCCGGAGGACCATCCGCTCGCGCTCGGCTCCGGCGGACTCGCGGTGCAGGCGACGGTGCCGCACTTCCTCAAGAACGCGGACCTGATCCTCGGCATCGGCTGCAGCTTCAGCACGACGAATTTCGGCATCGCCATGCCGAAGGGGAAGCGGATCATCCAGGCGACGCTCGACCCGAATCATCTCGGCAAGGACATCCCGATCGAGCTCGGCCTGGTGGGCGACGCGGCGCTGACGCTCGACATGCTGCTCGCCGAGCTGAAGGACCGGATCAAGGAGGCGCGCGACCCGTCCAAGGTCGCGGCGGAGATCAAGGCGGTGCGCGAGCCCTGGCTCGCGCAGTGGCGGGAGAAGCGCGACAGCAATTCGGCGCCGCTCAATCCCTATCGCGTGCTGCGCGACCTGTGGAACACGGTGGACGTGGACAACACGATCATCACCCACGACGCCGGCTCCCCGCGCGACCAGCTCTCGCCCTTCTGGGTCAGCCGCACGCCCCTCTCCTATCTCGGCTGGGGCAAGACGACGCAGCTCGGCTACGGGCTGGGGCTGGCGATGGGGGCGAAGCTCGCGGCGCCGGAGAAGCTCTGCATCAATGTCTGGGGCGACGCCGCGATCGGCTTCACGGGCATGGACTTCGAGACCGCGGTGCGCGAGCGCATCCCGATCATGTCCATCCTGCTCAACAACTTCTCCATGGCGATCGAGCTGAAGGTGATGCCGATCAGCACGGAGAAGTACCGCTCGACCGACATCTCCGGCGACTACGCGGCGATGGCGCGGGCCTTCGGCGGCTACGGCGAGCGTGTCGAGCGGCCGGAGGACATCGTGCCGGCGATCCAGCGCGGCATCCGCAAGACCCAGGAGGGGGTGCCGGTGCTGCTGGAGTTCATCACCTCGAAGGAGACGGAGGTCGCCCGCCCGGTCTGGTGAGGAGGTACCGCGCCTCCCCACCAGGGTTGACCGTGCCTCTCCGCGGCCCCTAGGTTCCCGCGGATCTTCCCGAGGGAACGTGCGATGGGTCGCCTTCGCTATAGCCTCGCCGCGGCCGCGACGGCGGCCGGGCTGTTTGTCGGTTCCGCCGCGCTGCCCGCGCGGGCGCAGGAACTGAACGTCGCCATCTTCGGCGGCACCTTCGCCGACAACGTCCGCACCTGCGTCGCCGAGCCCTTCCAGCGCGCAACCGGCACGCGGGTGAACTTCGTCCTCGGCAACTCCGTGCAGAACGCGGCGCGGCTGCGCGCGACGCGCGGGCGACCCGACGTGGATGTCGCCTACATGGACCTCCAGGTCGCGGTGCAGGCGAAGAACGAGGGGCTGCTCGACCAGGTGGACGCCGCGCGCCTGTCCAACCTGCCCGACATCTATCCCTCCGCCGTGGATCCGGACCGGCGCTGGATCGGGTTCACCTATTCCTCGACCGCCATCGCCTACAATCCGCAGGAGCTGCGCAACCCGCCGCAGTCCTGGGCGGACCTCTGGAGCCCGTCGCTGCGGGGCAAGCTCGCGATCGGGGACATCAGCGCGACCTCGGGCCAGCACTTCCTGATCGCGGCGGCGCGCATCAACGGCGGCTCGGTCGAGAACATCGATCCGGGCTTCCGCGCGATCCGCGAGCTGCGGCCGCATGTCGTCACGCTCTACACTCAGGCCGACCAGGTCGTGCAGCTGATCGAGCGCGGCGACATCGCCGCCGCGGTGTGGTTCTCCGACCGCGTGGGCGCGGCGGCGCGCAGCGGCGTGCCGGTCGCGGTGGTGTTCCCGCGCGAGGGTGCGATCGGCATCCTGCCCACCTTCTCCATCCCCGTCGGCGCGCGCAACAAGGCGCTGGCCGAGCAGTACATGGACCGCGCCCTCAGCCCGGAGGCGCAGCGCTGCTTCGCCGAGCGGCAGTTCGCCGGCCCGACGAACCGCCGCGTCGAGCTGCCCGAGGAGCTGGCCCGCCTCGTGCCCTACCGCGAGTCGGTGGAGCGCATGTACTTCCCGCCACCTGAGGTCGTTGCGCGCAGCCTGCCCGCCTGGACCGAGCGGTGGAACCGCGAGATCGCGCGCTGATCCGACCTTGGCAACGGTTTCTCTTCGGGGCCTGACCAAGCGCTACGGCACGGCCGCTGCCGTCGCTGGCGTGGACCTCTCCATCGCCGAGGGCGAGATGGTCGCCCTCGTCGGCCCGAGCGGCTGCGGCAAGACGACGGTGCTCCGCATGATCGCCGGCCTGATCGAGCCGGATGCGGGCCAGGTGCTGATCGGCGGCACGGACGTCACGCACGCCCCGGCGCACAAGCGCAACCTCGGCCTGGTGTTCCAGAGCTACGCGCTGTTCCCCCACCTCAGCGTGTTCGAGAACGTCGCCTTCGGCCTGCGCCGCCGCCGCGTGCCGGAGGCCGAGATCCGGCGCCGGGTTCCGCAGGCCCTGGCGTTGGTGCGGCTGGAAGGCTTCGAGTCCCGCTTCCCGCGGCAACTCTCCGGCGGCCAGCAGCAGCGTGTGGCGCTGGCGCGCGCAGTGGTGACGGAGCCGCGCGTGCTGCTCCTGGACGAGCCGCTGTCGAACCTCGACGCCAGCCTGCGCGACGCGATGCGGGTGGAGCTGCGCCGGCTGCAGCAGTCGCTCGGCATCACCACCGTCTTCGTCACCCACGACCAGGAGGAGGCGCTCACCCTCTCCGACCGCGTCGCGGTGATGCGCGCCGGCCGCATCGAGCAGGTCGGCGCACCGCAGGAGGTGTACGAGCGGCCAGCCAACGCCTTCGTCGCCGGCTTCGTCGGCCGGACCAATCTGGTGGATGCGTCGGTGGAGGGCGCCGACGGCGCTCTGCTGCGCCTCTCCGGACCCGGCGGGGTGCCGCTGCGCGCGCGCGGCGCCGCCCCGCCCGGCACGCGGGTCCGCCTGGCGCTGCGGCACGAGAAGATTCGGCTCGGCGACGCGCCGCCCACCGGCGCGGCGAATGTCCACACGGCGGAGGTCGCGCTAGCCGCCTTCGCCGGCGCGCAGTGGCATTACGTGCTGCGCCTGCCGGGCGGCCTGGAATTGCAGGCCGAGGCACCTTCCGATGCCGCCCATCCGCAGGGCGCGCAGGTCACCGTGTGGTGGACGGCGGAGGACATGATCCTCCTGCCCGCGGAGGCAGCGCCGGATGCCTGAACCCGGCCGCCATAGCCCCGGCGTCCACCGTCGCTGGGACCTCGCCGGCCTCGGCCTGCTCTCGCCGCTGCTGCTGCTCCTCCTGTTCGCGTTCCTGCTGCCGATCGCGACGCTGATCCCGACGAGCCTGCGGCCCTACATCGCCGGCACCGGCATCGGCGAGGGGCTGACCCTCGAGCACTACGTGAAGGCGCTGACCGACGGCTTCTACCTCGAGATCATCCTCCGCACCGTCGTCCTCGGCCTCGTCGTCACGCTGCTCACGCTCGTCGTCGGCTACCCGCTCGCCTACGTCCTCGCGCGCTCGACCTCGCGCTGGCGGCACTGGCTGATGCTGCTCGTGGTGTTCCCGCTGCTGCTCAACCTGGTCGTCCGCACCTTCGGCTGGATCGCGCTGCTCGCGCGGCGGGGCCTGGTGAACCAGTGGCTGATGGGCCTCGGCCTCACCGAGGAGCCGGTGCGGCTGATGTTCAACTTCACCGGCCTGCTGATCGGCCTGACCCACATCTTCCTGCCCTTCATGGTGCTGGTGCTGGTCGCCGTGATCCAGAACATCCCGCGCGAGGTGGAGGACGCCGCTCGCACCCTTGGCGCCGGCTTCTGGTCCGTGTTCATGCGGGTGACCCTGCCGCTCTCGGTGCCGGGCATCCTCTCGGGCTCGATCCTGGTCTTCGTGCTGACGATCAGCGCGCTGGTCACGCCGCGGCTGCTCGGCGGGCCGACCTACAAGGTGATGTCCACGCTGATCTACGAGCAGTTCCTCCAGCTCCTGAACTGGCCCGCGGGCTCGGCCATGGCGGTGGTGATGACGCTGATCGTGCTGGCGCTGATCCTGCTGGGGACACGCCTCGCGCGGCGGTGGGAGGCGCAGGCGTGACCCCCTCCGCCCGCCGCTGGGTGGCGCGGCTCTACTGCGCGCTGGTCTTCGGCTTCCTGATGCTGCCGGTGGCCGTGGTGGTGCTCGCCTCCTTCAGCACGACCGCCTACCTCACCATCCCGCCGCAGGGGGTGACGCTGCGCTGGTACGGCCGCGTGCTGGAGAGCGCGGACTACCTCTCCGCCATCGGCACCTCCCTGCTGCTCGCCTCGGTCGCGACGGTCTGCGCGCTGGTGATCGGCACCGCGACCTCCTACGCCCTGGTGCGCCGCGCCCTGCCGGGCAAGGCCGTGGTCTCGGCCGTGGTGATGTCGCCGCTGATCTTCCCCGGCGTCGTCATCGGCGTGGCGCTGCTGCAATTCTACGCCGCGCTCGGGCTCGCCGGCAGCTTCGCCGGGCTGGTGCTGGCGCATGTCGTCATCACCGTGCCCTATGTGGTGCGCACCACCCTCGCGAGCCTTTCGGGCCTGGACGCGCAGCTCGAGGACGCCGCCTGCACCCTCGGCGCGGACCGCCTGACCGCCTTCTGGAAGGTCACCCTGCCGCTGATGCGGCCCGGCATCGTGGCCGGCGGGCTGTTCGCCTTCATCACCTCCTTCGACAACGTGCCGGTCTCGATCTTCCTTACCGGCGTTGGCACCACCACGCTGCCGGTGAAGATCTTCACCGCCATCGAGTTCGGCGTCGATCCGACCGTCGCCGCCGTCTCCTCGCTCCTCATCCTGACCACGGCGCTCGCGCTGGTGCTGGCGGAGCGCTGGGTCGGCTTCCATCGCTTTACATGAAGGAGAGCAAGGCCATGGCCCGGCTCCAGGGACGTCGCGTGCTCATCACCGGCGCGGCGAGCGGCATCGGCCGCGCTACGGCACGCCGCTTCGCCGCCGAGGGCGCCCGCGTGGCGCTGCTCGACCGCGACGCGGCGGGGCTCGATGCCGCAGCGCGCGAGACCGGCGGCGGCACGCCGATCACCTGCGACCTGCTCGACACCGCCGCGATCGCGCCCGCCGTGGAGCAGGCCGTGGCGGCCCTCGGCGGGCTGGACGGCATCGTCTGCGCCGCCGGCGTCGATCTGGTCCGCAAGATCGAGGCGATGACGCCGGAGGACTGGGCGCAGGTGATCGGCGTCAACCTCACCGCGCCGATGCTGGTCTGCCGTGCCGCGCTGCCGGCGATGCGGGCGGCGGGGGGCGGTGCGATCGTGCTCATCTCCTCCGGCGCCGGGCTGCGGCCCTTGCCGGACCGCACCGCCTACTGCGCCTCCAAGGCCGGGGAGGTGATGTTCGGCAAGACGCTCGCGATCGAGCTCGCCCCCGACAACATCCGGGTCAACGCGATCTGCCCCGGCATCATCGACACGCCCATGTTCCGCGCCTCCTGGGAGCGCGCGGCCGATCCCAAGGCAGAGCTCGCCATGATCCTCGACCGCTACGCCATCAAGCGCATCGGCACGCCGGAGGAGATCGCCGCAGCGGCGCTCTACCTGATCTCCGACGAGGCCGGCTACGTCACCGGGTCCGCGCTCGCCGTGGACGGCGGAAGGACCTTCCACTGATGTCCGCGCCCGCATCCGCCCGCTTCGCCGGCCGCCGCGCCGCCATCACCGGCGCCGCCAACGGCATCGGCCGCGCCACCGCCCTCCGCCTGGCAAAGGAGGGCGCGAGCCTCGCCCTGCTCGACATCGAGGCCGCCCCCCTCGCCGCGACGGCCGAAGCCTGCCGCGCGGCCGGTGCGCCCGCTGTGCTGCCGCTCACCGCCGACCTGACGCAGGAGGCGGCGGTGGCGGACGCCTTCGCCCGCATCGGGCGCGAGCTCGGACCGCTCGACATCCTGTTCAACAATGTCGGCCAGAGCGCGCGCGAACGCTCGCGCCAGTTCCACGAGTCCGAGCCGGAGACCTGGCGCTTCGTCCTCAACGTCTCGCTGATGACGACGATGCTGGTCTCGCGCCAGGTCGTCCCCGGCATGCGCGAGCGCCGCGCCGGGCGGATCGTCAACATGTCCACCGAGAGCGCCTTCTACGGCGATGTCGGCATGGTGGACTACGCCGCGGCGAAGATGGGCGTCATCGGCTTCACCCGCTCCCTCGCCCGCGAGCTCGCGCCATTCCGGGTGAACGTGAACGCGGTTGCGCCCGGCGCGATCCGCACCCGCGCGCATGACCGCCTCCCGCCGGAGGTGATCGACAAGGTGCGCAACAGCGTCCCCATGGGCTTCGTCGCCGAACCGGAGGACGTCGCCGGCGTCGTCGCCTTCCTGGCCAGCGACGATGCCCGCTACATCACCGGGCAGACGCTGCTGATCGACGGCGGCCGCTGGATGATCTGAGCCATGGCGGACGACCTGACGCGCCTTTCCGCCACCGAGGCGGCCGCCGCGATCCGTGCCCGCCGCCTCTCGCCGGTCGAACTGGTCGAGGCGGTGCTCGCGGCCGCCGAGCGCAGCCAGCCGGTGCTCAACGCCTTCGTCACCATCGCCGCCGAACAGGCCCGTGCGGCGGCGCGCGCGGCGGAGGACGCGGTGGCGCGCGGGGAGCCGCTCGGCCCGCTGCATGGCGTGCCGTTCTCCGTGAAGGACCTGACGAACACGGCCGGGCTGCGCACCACCATGGGCTCGGCGCTGTTCTCCGACAACGTGCCGGGCGAGGACGCGGTGCCGGTCGCGCGGCTGCGCGCCGCCGGCGCGATCCTCATCGGCAAGACGACGACGCCCGAGTTCGGGCACAAGCCTTTCACCGACTCGCCGCTCACGGGCGTCACGCGCAATCCCTGGAACACCGCACGCACGCCGGGCGGCAGTTCGGGCGGGGCAGCGGCGGCGGTCGCCGCAGGCCTCGGGCCGATCGCGCTCGGCACCGATGGCGGCGGCTCGATCCGCATCCCGGCGGCGTGCTGCGGCATCCTCGGCCTGAAGCCGACGCTCGGGCGCGTGCCGCACATCCACGCGCCGGACCTGTTCGGCAACAACAGCTATATCGGCCCGATGACCCGCACCGTCGCCGACGCAAGGCTGATGCTGCGCGTCATCGAGGGGCCGGATCCGCGCGATCCCTACGCCGCAGCGGCGCTTCCGCCCGATCCCGCGCCGCTCCCCGACGGCCTGCGCATCGGCTGGGCGCTGCGGGTCGGCAACCGCCTGCTCGATGCCGAGGTGGAGGCGCTGACGACCGCCGCCATCCGCAGCCTGGAGGCAATGGGCGCCACCATCGAGCCCGTCGAGATCGACTTCGCCGCCGAGGAGGACGCCTTCCTCGTCCTCCTTCAGGCGAGCCTCGCCGGCCGGCTCGCGTCTTACCTGCCGGCCGCCGCAGACCGCCTCGATGCCAGCCTGCGCGAAACCATCGCGCGAGGCCAGCGCCGCAGCGCAGCCGAGATCCTCGCCGCGACCGCGCGTCGCACCGCGCTCTACCGCCGCGTCGTCGCGCTGTTCGAGCGCGGGGTGGACGTGCTCGCTACGCCGACGCTCAGCGCGCCGGCGCCGGCCGTCGGGCTCGATCCCTTCGCGCCTTTCGCAGTTGGCGGTGGCACCGGCGAGGCGGGGCGCATCCGCGGCACCTGGTATCCCTACACCTACCCCTTCAACCTCACCGGGCATCCGGCGCTGACGGTGCCCTGCGGGCGTACGCGCGAGGGCCTGCCGGTCGGACTGCAACTCGTCGCGCCGTGGCACGCGGACCACCGTCTGCTCGATCTCGCGGAACGCCTCGAGGCGGTGCGGCCCTGGGGGCAGGACTGGCCAGAGGTGGCCGCGTAGCGGAACGGGCGGACCGAGGACCTCGGCGGACGGGTGTTGCCTTCACCGACACCCGCGCCGGAAGTGGTCTGAAGGACGGAAGCAGACGCCAGCACCCTCCTCCGGCCGCGGTCGCACGATGCACTCGGGACGAGGCCGGGCTCAGCCTCCCCGATCAGCGCCGCCCATCGTCCGGAGATGCGCCGCGATTTCCACCTCCGTGCAGGGCGACTCCGAGGAAAGCAGCGCCGGCCAGTCCGACACATCCGGCAGCCGCCATGGATTGCGCCGCACCAGTTCCGTCTTCACGAAGGGGCAGCCGAGCCGGGTGACGAGGGTGCGCCAGAGGTGGTGGCTCGGATTGACGGGCCGCCCTTCCAGCGCGCGGCGCAACGCGGCCTCGCGCTCGGGCCCGGCAAGCGCGGCGATGCCCGGATAGCACGCGGCGAGCCGCGCCCGCTCCGCCGGATCAGCGAGCGCCGCCTCCACCGCGCGCGCGTAGCCATAGAGCGCGGCGACGCGCACCCCACGCTGCAATAGCCAGGGAGTGAGCGCGATCTCGCCCCGCTGCACCATGCGCCACTTCGAGGCGGAGAGGCGCAGTTGTGTCAGGAAGCCCGCCAGCTCGCGCACCGCGCGCGCGCCGCGCGCGAGGAGGAACCAGGACTGCAGGTGCGCCCCGCCCTGCAAGCTCTCGACCAGGCCGAACACGCCCTCGCCGGCGGCCCGCAGCGCCGCGAAGATCGGGGCGAGCGGGCGGAACGGCCCCAGCACGCTGTCGTTGACCAGCAGAAGCTCCTCGGCCTCGGGCCAGCGGCGCAACGCCTCCCCGGCGAGGTCGCGCCACGCCCCGAGATCGCGGCCCGCATTGCGGCGATGGACCGCGAGCGCACTCACCGCTCGCGCGGCTTGCCAATCCGCCTCGGGCACGGATTCGGCCACGGTGATGAAGACCACGGCGAAGCCAGCGCGCCCATACTCGGCGAGCTGGCGGCGCACCATGTCGCTGACCGCGCCGCCCGGCGCGTAGTGGACGTAGAGCGCGACGCCACGCGCGGCCGGCCGGGGCGCCGCGCCCTCCTCCATGCGCAGGATCATCGGCCCCGCCGGGCGCAGCGCCTCCCGCGCGTCCAGAACGGCGGCGCGCGTCAGCTCCCAGGCGAGCTCCGCGGCGCGGCCGGCGAAGCGAAGCGGCTCGCCCGGCGTGGCACCGTGCAGGAGGCGGCGCGCGCCGGGAGGACGCCAGGCGATGTCAGTCGGCGCCGGCGTCGCCTCGCCCTCGTGGCTCACCTCGGTGCCTGTCGCCAGGGCCTCTCGCGCCGCGGCGGCCAGGCGAGGTCGCGGCCCGTGTCGCCCAGCGAGAGGTTCGGATTCCAATAGGGATCGGCGCGCAGCAACGGGCCCCAGCGCGCGTGCATGTAGGCCTGCTCGCGCCGGAACCGCTCCGCCTTGGGGCCGGACAGGTCGAAGCCGCGCGAGGCGGACTCCAGATGATACAGCTCCGCGAAGGGGGTCCAGAGGATGCGCAGGCCGCGCTCGCGGAGCCGCAGGCAGAGATCCACGTCGTTGAAGGCGACCGCGAGGTTCTCCTCGTCCATGCCGCCGACGGCCTCGTAGTCGGCGCGGCGCAGCGCCAGGCAGGCCGCGGTCACGGCCGAGGCGCAGCGCACCACGGCGAGCATGCCCCGCGGCCCCGGGTCGTCCCGGCGCGAGCCAGTAAGCAGATGGTCCGCCACGCCGACGCCAAGCACCGTGCCCCCGTGCTGCAAGCGCCCGTTCGCATAGAGCAGCTTCGCGCCGACCGCGCCGATCTCGGGCCGCACCGCATGCGTCACCATCTCGCGCAGCCAGCCCGGCCCGATCACGTCGATGTCGTTGTTGAGCAGCAGGAGGATCTCGCCGCGCGCCTCCCGCACCGCCTGGTTGTTGAGGGCGGAGAAGTTGAAGGGGCCCGGCGCAGGCAGGATGCGCACCCGCGGGTCGGCGCGCAGGCGGTCGAACAGGGCGTGGGTCTCCGCCCGCTCGCTGCCGTTGTCCACGATGAGGACCTCGAGCGCGGCGTAGTCGGTGCGGTGCAGCACTCCGTCGAGGCAGCGCTCGAGCATCGCCGCGCCGTCGCGCGTCGGCACGATGGCGGTGACCAGGGGCCAGGTCCGCGGCTCAGGCCAATGGACGCGGTGGCGGTCCGGCGCGAGCGGTGCGGCCTCGACGCGCGCGACGATGCCGCGGGCGGCCAGATGCTCGCGCACCGCGCGCCGCGACTCCTCGACCGCCTCGGCGGAGGGATTGGTGGTGCGCCGATGGCGGAGGACCGAGGGGATGCGGTGCACGCCGGCCTCGCCCGCCGCCTCGGTGGCGCGCAGCATGAGGTCGTGCTCCGCCGCGTCCGGATCGGCGAAGGCGGCGCGCAGGCCGCCCAGGCGCAGCAGCAGGTCGCGCCGCAGCGCGACGGGACGCCCGATATAGTTCCAGCCGAGCAGGAGATCGGGGTCGAAGCCGGGCTTGAACCACGGATCCACGCGCTGGCCGGCGGCGTCCAGGCGATCCTCGTCGGCGTAGATCACCTGCGCGTCGGGATGCGCCTCGATCGCGCGGGCGAATTCGTAGAGCGCCTGCTCCGCGAGCAGGTCGCCCGCACCGAGAAGCATCACCCAGTCGCCGGTCGCCTGCGCGAGCGCCGCATTGATCCCGTCCGCGGCCGGGCGCTCCTCGGCATCGTCCAGCCAGCGAATGCGCGCTTCGTCCGGCGCCGCCTCCGGGCGCCTGCCGCCGCTGCCGAGGCAGAGCAACTCCCATTCCGCATAGAGCTGCGCCCGGACGGAGGCGATCGTGCCGCCCGCATCGCCGCCACCGCGGAGCGGCAGCACGAGCGAGAAGCGCGGAGGCGTGCGCAGCCGCGCGACATCGGCCCGGATCGCCTCGCGATCCGCCGCCGTGAGGGAGTCGTGCGCGGCGATCCAGCGGCGGTAGAGGACGGGGCGGATGCCCGCCGGCGGAAAGCGCAGCCGCCGCAGCACCGGGGCGAGCAGGATCAGCAGCACGCGCTTGAGCCGCGGATGGCGCTTCACGAAAGCGCGGCAGAGGCTGACCGCGGCGGCCGGGAGCAACAGGAATTCCATGCGGCGCGACGGCCCCGCCAATTGGGGCCGCGCGGTCGGGGGCTGCGCCATCGCGCGATGCCTCACCCGGCCCCGTGCAGGCCGCGGATCACGCGCTCCAGGCCCTCGCGCCAATGGGGCAGCCGCACTCCGAAGACGCGTTCGAGCTTCGCGCAATCCAGCCGGCCATCCGCGGGCCGCACCGCCCGGGTCGGATATTCGGAGGTGGCGATCGGCACCACCTTCGGGCGCGGGCCGCCGAAGGGCGCAGCCGCCTCGAAGATCGCCTCGGCGAAGCCGTGCCAGGTTGTCTCGCCCGCGCCCGCGGCGTGGAACACGCCCCGATAGTCCGGGCGCCAGCCGGTCTCGCGCAGGCGCGCGAGCACCGCGGCGATCGCGTCGGCGAGGTCCGGCGCGGCGGTCGGGCAGCCGCGCTGGTCGGCGACCACACGCAGCTCCGGCCGCTGCGCGCCGGCCGCGAGCATGGTGCGCACGAAATTCCGGCCCATCGGCGCGTGCACCCAGGCCGTGCGCAGCACGGTCACGCGCTCCGTGCCGGAGAGCACCGCCCATTCGCCGGCGAGCTTCGTCCGGCCATAGGCGCCGAGCGGGTTTGGCGCGTCCTCTTCCGTGTAGGGCGCGCCCTTGTGCCCGTCGAAGACGTAGTCGGTGGAGAGGTGGATCAGCGGCACGCCGCCTGCCTGCGCGCAGAGCGCGGCGATGCGGGCCGGCCCGAGCGCATTGGCGCAAAAGGCCGCCGGCTCCTCCTCCTCGGCGGCGTCCACCGCGGTCCAGGCGGCGCAGTTCACCACCGCGTCCGGCCGCGCTTCGGCGAAGGCGGCAGCGATGCTCTCCGGCTGTGCCAACTCGAACTCCGGCTGGCCGACGAGGATCGGCTCGAAGCCGCGCGCCGGCAGCGCCGCCGCCAGCCCGGTCGCGACCTGGCCGCCGCGGCCGGTCACCAGAATCCGCCGCATGGCTCAGCCCGGATAGGTGAAGTGGCGCGGCAGGTCGGCGAGGCGCGGCGCGGCGCGGTCCTTCTCCGACAGGATCGCCGCCTCCGCCTTCACCGGCCACTCGATGCCGAGGGCGGGGTCGTTCCACAGGATTCCCGCATCCGCCGCGCGGTCGTAGTAGGCGTCCACCTTGTAGATCACCTCGGTGTCGGGCTCGAGCGTGCAGAAGCCGTGGGCGAAGCCGCGTGGGACCCACAACTGCCGCCAATTTTCGGCGCTCAGCACCACCGCGACGTGGCGCCCGAAGGTCGGCGAGCCGTGGCGGATGTCCACCGCGACGTCGAGCACCGCACCGCGCACCACGCGCACGAGCTTGCCCTGCGCCGAGGGCGGGATCTGGAAGTGCAGCCCGCGCACCACGCCGACCTGGCGCGAGAGGCTGTGGTTGTCCTGCACGAACTCCACGTCCAGCCCGCACTCGGCCAGCGTCCGGCGGCTGTACACCTCCGAGAAGAAGCCGCGCTCGTCGGCGAATCGCCGCGGCTCGATCAGCAGCACTTCCGGGATGGCGAGACGTTCGACCTTCACGCGTGCCGACCCTCCGCGAGGTCCAGCAGATAGGCGCCATAGGCTGTCTTGCCGAGCGCGGCGGCACGGGCGCGCAGCGCGGCGGAATCGATGAACCCCATGCGGAAGGCGATCTCCTCAGGGCAGCCGACCTGAAGTCCCTGGCGCTCCTGCACGGTCTGCACGAACAGCGCCGCCTGCAGCAGCGAGGCGGGCGTGCCGGCGTCGAGCCAGGCGCAGCCGCGGCCGAGCTGCTCCGCCCGCAGCGCGCCGAGCTCCAGATAGACCTTGTTCAGATCGGTGATCTCCAGCTCCCCGCGCGCCGAGGGCTGCAGCGTGCGCGCGAGCTCGGTGACGCGCCGGTCGTAGAAGTAGAGGCCGATCACCGCCCAATCCGACTTCGGCTGCCGCGGCTTCTCCTCGATGGAGAGCACGCGCCCGGTCGCGTCGAACTCCGCCACGCCGTAGCGTTCCGGGTCGGCGACGCGGTAGGCGAAGACCGTCGCCTCGCCCGCCTCGGCGCGCGCCGCGGCGGCGCGGAGCTGGTCGGAGAGGCCGTGGCCGTAGATGATGTTGTCGCCGAGCGCCAGCGCGCAGGGCCCGCCGGCGATCCACTCGGCGCCGATGTGGAAGGCCTGGGCGATGCCCTCCGGCCGCGGCTGCTCGGCGTAGCTCAGCGCGACGCCGAACTGCGACCCGTCGCCGAGCAGGCGGCGGAATTGCGGCAGGTCCTGCGGCGTGGAGATCACCAGGATGTCGCGGATTCCCGCCAGCATCAGCGTGCCAAGCGGGTAATAGACCATCGGCTTGTCGTAGACCGGCAGAAGCTGCTTGCTCGCCGCCAGCGTCATCGGATGCAGCCGTGTGCCGGAGCCACCGGCGAGCAGGATGCCCTTCATGCCGCGGCCGTCCCCAGGCGCTGGCCGGCATAGCGCCGCTCGCGGATCGGCCGCCACCACGCCTCGTTGTCGAGATACCAGCGGAGCGTCTCCTCCAGCCCCGTCTCGAAGTCCCGCCGCGCCTTCCAGCCGAGCGCCCGCTCCGCCGAGGACGGGTCCATCGCATAGCGGAAATCGTGGCCCGGCCGGTCCTTCACGAAAGTGATGAGCCGCTCCCGCGGGCCAGCCGGGTCCGGGCGCAGCCGGTCGAGCGTGGCGCAGATCGTCTTGACCACCTGGAGGTTCGTCCGCTCCTGCCGCGGGCCGAGGCAGTAGGTCTCGCCGGGCTGGCCGCGCTGCAGCGCCAGCACCAGCGCCTCCGCGTGATCCTCGACATGGATCCAGTCGCGGATGTTGGAACCGTCGCCATAGACCGGCAGCGGCTTGCCCTCCAGCGCGTTGAGCGCGACCAGCGGGATCAGCTTCTCCGGGAACTGCCACGGCCCGTAATTGTTCGTCGTGTTCGAGACGAAGGCCGGCAGGCCGTAGGTGTGGTGCCAGGCGCGCACCAAGTGGTCCGAAGCGGCCTTGGAGGCCGAGTAGGGGCTGCGCGGATCGTAGCGCGTCGTCTCGCAGAAGGGCGGGTCATTCACGCTCTCGAGCGAGCCGAACACCTCGTCGGTGGAGACGTGGTGGAAGCGGAACGCCGCCTTCGCCGGCGCGTCCAGCGACAGCCAGTACTCCCGCGCCGCCTCCAGCAGCACCTGCGTGCCGACGACGTTGGTGCGGATGAAGTCTGCCGGCCCGTCGATCGAGCGGTCCACATGGCTCTCCGCCGCGAGGTGCATCACCGCGTTCGGGCGGTGCTGCGCAAAGGCCGCGCGCATCGCCTCGGCGTCGCAGATGTCGGCACGGAGGTGCACATGGCGCCGGTCATGCAGCCAGGGGCCGAGCGACTCCGGGCTCGCCGCATAGGTCAGCTTGTCCACATTGACGACGACGGCATCGGTCGTCGCCAGCAGGCGGCGCACCACCGCGGAGCCGATGAAGCCCATACCGCCGGTGACGAGGATGACCATGCAGCGCGATCTTCTCCGAAATGCCAGGCCAAGCAGCGCCGGCGCGGCGATCAGAAACCCAATTCGGCCGCCCCTGGCAAGCCGCGGCTGCGCCGGAGCGGCGGCAGCCGGGCGGAAATCCGGGCGCGGCGGGCGCCACCCGCCCCCGTCTAAGCCGTTGCCTCCGCCCGCGCCAGCCCCGCGGGGGCGGCCCGGCCCTGGCTCAGCACCCATTCCGCGCCCGGCGTCTGGACAACCAGGCGCCCATAGCGGCGCGGCGCGGCTGCGATGCGGGCGGCGAGCGCCTCGCCTTCGGCGAACAGCGCGTACAGGGCCGTCTCGTCCTCCAGCGCGAGGCCGAGCGCCGGATCCTCGGCCTCGACGGCAGGCCAGACATTGCCGGCGCCGCGGCGCGCGATGACGAAGGCGCCCCCGGCCAGGGCTTCGTATGTGACGAAGGAGAAGGTCTCGCTCACCAGCGGCCAGACCACCACGGCGTCCACGCCGGCCGCCTCCACGGCGCGCCGCATCGCGTCCCGATCGCCGGGGCTGACCTGGACCTTGACGTGGCGCAAGCCGGGGGGCGGAGAGGCGGCCGGAGCGGCGCCGAGCAGTAGGAAGGCGTAGCGGGAATCAGTGGCGTAGCGCGTGGCGAGCTCGGCAAACACCGGCCAGCCCTTGTGATACACCGGCATGCCGAGGAAGGCGATGCGCAACGGGCGCCTGGGCGAAGGCGGCCGCGGGGCACGGCGCGGCGTGTCCCAGGCGATCCGCGCGAGCGGGGCGACGTTGGCCTTCGTCGGCAGCCGCAGCCCGGCCGACGCGGCGCCGGTTTCGAGCTGCGCCAGCGCTGCGGCCGAAGGCGTCACCAGCGCCGGCCGGGCCGCGTCCAGAAAGGCAGCCATGCGCCTCAGATGCTCGGCCC
>ERZ777003.1413-NODE-1413-length-36281-cov-52.402611_pt1 | contig 36281 bp, 38 predicted proteins | sample MGYA00374956_ERZ777003 | MGnify/ENA primary metagenome ERZ777003 (study PRJEB29302, sample SAMN06268252) | bioreactor metagenome | isolation source: Joint BioEnergy Institute, California, USA | place: USA:Joint BioEnergy Institute, California, USA | collected... | reverse complement strand
CGGGAGGCGGCGACCACCTTCTCCCGCTCGTCGGGATCGCGAGCCTCGGTGAGCAAGGACTCCAGGGCCGTGCTCGTGGGACCTGTGCCCTACGTCCGGTACGGCCCGTCACTGGGCGTGCTCGAGCCGCTCTTGCCGTCAGGCGTGGAAGTTCGTGCCGCTTGTCCTTACACTCGCTGGGCCGGAAGCGGGCGCGGTAGCGGACGTACGGCTACTCGCCCGTCGAGTGCCGGCGCGGGACCGCGGCCATGGCCTCGATCTCGACGACGATCTCGGGGGTCGCGAGCCCGGCGACCACGGCGAGCGTGTTCGGGGGTACGTCGCCGTCGGGGAACCACCTGCCGAGCGTGTCGCGTAGTGCGGCGCGCAGGCCGGGCAGGTGCTCGCGTCCGGCGACCAGCGTGAAGAGCTTGACCAGGTTGGCCGGGGTGGCGCCGAGCGTGCCGAGCAGCGCCTCGATGTTGGCGAGGGCCTGCCTGGCCTGCGCCTCCGCGTCGGGACCGGCGAGGCTGCCGTCGCTGAGCGTGCCCACCTGCCCGGCGAAGACGACCAGCTCATGACCCTCTGGCACGGCCGCCAGGTGGTTGTACGCCGCGATCGGTGCGGGTATGCCGTCAGGACTCCAGCGACGAACCATGATTTCTCCCCTTGCCGGGCCCTTCCTATGCGAGTGCCGGGTTGTGGCCGGTTGCCGAACTGGCCATGGAGATCTTCACATGCCGAGGCGGCTCAGTTTGCGCATTTTTGTCGCCTCCGTCCGTGACTCGAAGGGCGATGCCGGGTACGGCCGACCCGCGCCGCATGACCCAGGACGTGCGCGATGGCCTCTTGGCCGTCGAGTCCGCCGGAAGGTGCAGGACGCATGCCCGAGAGCAGCACGACGGGCGACAGCCGTAGTCGCTGGTTTCACGACGCGTGATGCGATGAGCGTGTTCCTTCGGTCACGTTCATCGCATGGGTTCTCTGGAACCTGGGGCTTTCAGGCCTCGGCGCGCTGGTCGGTTGCCTTGTCCGGCGGTGTGACGAACGATCCCATCCCGCGCACCGTGTAGATCACGCCGGCTTCGCGCAAGCGCACCAGCACCTTGCGAGCCGTGGCTCTGGCCACGCCGAACTCGCGTACGAGGGCGTGCTCGGACGGTACGGCCGTATCGGGCGGGTAGGTCCCGTCCGCGATCCTGGCTCGGATCACCTCGGCTATCTGCTCCCACTTCGGAGCGTTGGGGCGCCAGTCGATCACGCGGTCGACGTTAGATCTATGCAGACATCTAGAGATACCTGCGGGTAACCGTAGTGAGGTATAGGGAAGTTGAGTTACCCTGCGTGCATGGCCGACAACACGGCATGCAGGGCTCTCGCAGGCATACCTGAGTTCGACGTCATCGAGCACGACAACGGCACGTTCACGGCCGTCCACAAGGCAAGCGGGGAGAGAGGTGATCACGCTCGTCGCCCCGGCCGTGAACAGGGGGTGCGCGGCCGGTGACGGCAGGGCGGCATCGCTGTGGCGTGCCGTACACGCCGGTGCGGCGGATTCGGTGGGACGTGCGGCAGCGGGAGCAGGCGGCGCGTCTCGATGCGGAGGAGCCCGGGTGGGTGATCGTGTACGGGCCGTGGTCGCGCCGGTTCATGGCGTTCGCCGCCTGGCCGGTGTCGCGGGGGTTGGTGGTCGACGCGCGTACGCCGGAGGAGCTGTGGGAGGCGATGCGGGACGCGGAGATGACCGACGCCGCGACGAGCGGGGGACGAGCGTGACCGACGTCCGCCGCCCGAACGCTCACGCTCACGCCACTGCCCGCGTGCACTTCCCGCCTGAGGGCGGGCCATAGGCCGGGCGCGGCGGCGCGTGCCCCCGGTACGCCGGGGGGAAGACGCGCCGACCCGAGGATGATCGCGCGCCGCCGTGCCCTTCCAGCGTGGCCGTCCGCGTTCCCCATCACGTCAACCCAGCCCGCGGCGGCCACGCCGAGGCCCGGCGTCCCGTGTCACCCCTGTTCCACGGGATGCCGGGCCTTCCTCGTGCGATGTCCGATGGCCGCCGGTCACCTGCCGGACATGCAGGCTTGGACGCCTTGTTCGCCGGTTTCGAAGGCGATGATGCGGTCTTCGGGGCTGCCGTGGTGGCCGGGGTCGGTTTCGGGGAGGTCGTCGCCGATGCCGGCGATCGCGGTGAGGAGGCGTTCCTCGTCGAGGGTCTCCCATTGGAGGTAGCCCTCGTTGCGGGCGCCGGTGAGGGTGGCGCCGGCGAGGCAGTCGGCTTGGAGTTCGACCTTCGCGGTCGGACCGGCCAGTTTGTTGGTGCGGTGCTGGATGGCGTGGCCCCATTCGTGGGCGATCGCGATGTACGGGAAGGTGTTGCCCTCGAGGTCCGGGTCGCCTTTGACGAAGTCGCCGTCCCAGGTGATGTAGTCGCCGGAGGGGCAGTAGTACGCGTTGCCCGGCTCCAGCCGTACGTCGCCGCACATGGGCGGGTTGGCCGGGTCGTAGCGGCCCCGTACCTCCGGGGGCGTGTAGCCGCCGGGGAAGTTGCGTGGCCAGTTCCGCTCCCAGAACCGGTTGACGACCTGGACGGCGTCGCGCTCGTCCTGGCCCATGGTGCGCAGCGCCTCCTGGCTGATCGGGGCGGCCTCGGGCTCGGTGGGCCGCAGGCCGCTGGGGCCGTTCGTCTCCGTGTCGGCGGCGGGTTCGGTGGTGGTCGCCGTCGCGGGGTCCGGTTCGGCGGGTGTCGTGGCGGCGAACGCGGGCGAGCCGTACCAGAACGTGGCAAGCAGCGGTGGGGCGAGCATCATGAGCCGCCGCCGGTCGTTCATCGTCTGCCCTCCCCCTGCCAGTGCGGGACCGGCCGCGGGTCAAACGGCCGTCTCCACCAGGGTGGGCGGCGAGTCTGCGCGGTGTCGATGGCATTTGACCTGATCAGTCCGGTTTGTTGACGCAATCCGGAGGATTGTGGCCACATGGGCGTGTACCGCCGCGCCCCGGTCTGATCGCGGAGGCCGGGTCCGCGTACGGCCCGGCCGGGTGCCGGCGGGGCGCGAGCAGGCTCTAGGTACGCCAGAGGCAGTTCCAAGATCGATTAAGGTCGCGGCCGCCACCTGCTGATGACGCTACGTATTCGCTAGATAGCTCTATGTATCGGGTTATTTCGGCACGTAACCGGACATCAGCCACGGTGCCCCCCGACCACCATCACAAGGAGTGACGGATGAAACTCACGCGAATGGCCAACGCGCTTGTCGCCGCCGCGCTCGTCGGTGGCGCTCTCACGATGGGTACCGCGGCTCCGGCCCAGGCGACCACGACCGTTCAGGCCACGGCTCAGTCCGGTGGCTTCTCGAGCTGTGGGTTCGGCCATGGCTTCGGCTTCGATGGCTTCGGCTTCGGGTTCGGGGGCTTCGACGGCTTCGGGCTCTTCGGGTTCGACGGCCTCTGCTTCGGCAGTGGCTTCGGCTTCTGAGGGCCTACCGGTAGCGGTCACCATAAGCGCGTGATCTGAGGGCCGCGGCGGCCGGTGTCGGAACCCGGCATCGGGCGCCGCGTGTCATCACGGTCATCCTGCGAAACAGTCACCTTTGAAGCCGGTCCGGCGACATCGCCGGACCGGCTTTCCCAATCCGGACCCAGGTGACCACGCCCATTGCCGGCCCACGGCCGGCACCGCCGTACGGCACCGCCGCGGGACACCTGGTCGAGGCGGTGGGCCAAGCCGGCGAACATCGCCGGACCGGCACGAGTCGCCACGGGCCTCCGTGGGATGCTCGCACCATGCGGTACGTCATCATCGGCGCGGGGGCCATCGGCGGCACGATCGGCGGCCGGCTGTTCCAGGGCGGCCACGACGTCGTGCTGGTCGCTCGGGGGAAGCACGCCCGCGTCCTCCGCGACGAGGGCCTGCGCCTCGTCACCCCCCAGGGCACGGACACGCTGCGGATCCCGGTGGTGAGCGAGCCCGGCGAGCTGCGGCTCACCCCCGACGACGTGCTCATGCTCTGCGTGAAGACCCAGGACACCCAGGCCGCGCTCGACACCTGGGCGTACCTGCCCGTCGAGGGCGGCGGCACCGCCGCCGAGCGGCTGCCCCTCGTCTGCGCCCAGAACGCGGTGGAGAACGAGCGCCTCGCCCTGCGCCGCTTCGCCCGCGTGTACGGCATGTGCGTGTGGCTGCCCTCCACCCACCTGGAGCCCGGCGTCGTCGTCGCGTACGGCACGCCGCTCTCCGGCATGTTCCACATCGGCCGCTATCCGCACGGCCTCGACGACACGGCCCGGCGTATCGCCGCCGACCTGTCCGGGCACGCGTTCGCCGCGTACCCCGACGAGAAGGTGATGCGCTGGAAGTACGCCAAGCTGCTCACCAACCTGCTCAACGCCTACGACGCGGTCTGCGGCGACCCCGCCGGGACCGAGAAGATCGGTGCCCTCGTGCGCGCCGAGGGCGCCGCGGTGCTCGACGCCGCCGGCATCGAGTACGCCTCGGTGGACGAGCAGCGCGCCCGGCGCGGCGACCGGGTCACCGTCGCCCACATCCCCGGAGTCGCCGCCAACCGCAGCTCGTCCTGGCAGAGCCTGGCCAGGGGCAGCGGCTCGATCGAGGCCGACTACCTCAACGGCGAGATCTCCCTCCTCGGCCGCCTCCACGGCGTCCCCACCCCGGCCAACGACGTCCTCCACCGCCTCGCCAACGAGTTCGCCCGCGACCGCCGTCCCCCGGGCTCGCTTTCGCTGCAGGAGCTCATCGCCACCATCGATGCGGCGGCTTCCCGAGTCTGATCACACCGCCCGATGGCTCGCTCTGGCGGCGGAACCCGGGGCTCGCGCCGAGCCGCTCGCGGATCATCTCCCGGACGACGTGCAAGGTCTCGCCACGAGGTCAGGTGAGCCGGGCGAGCAGAGCTTCAAGTTGTCTTGGACGATCCAGCAGGTCGTCGACGATGGCCATGGCCTCGTCGACGGTCGCCGCGACATGGACGTCGGGTTTCGTAGCCGTGTCCCGGCCCCATTCGGTGTGCTCGACCACGGAGCGCATCAGGATCACGGGACGGCCATGCTCCACCGCCTTACGCGCCTGAATGCGCGTACCGCTGCGTTCCCCCGCCTCAATGATGATCGTCGCCAGGCTGTAGCCCGACATCGTACCGTTGCTCACGGGAAAGGTCGTTTTGTCCGGGCCAGGGTCGGGCCAGAACTGGGAGAAGACCGCCCCGTGCTCCGCGACGGCCTGGTGGAGTCCTTCGTTCTCCGGTGGGTAATGCCTGCGGATTCCGGTGCCGATCACGGCCACCGTCCGGCCGCCGGCCCGGATCGCGGCCCGGTGCGCGCAGGTGTCGACACCGACAGCCAGACCGGACACGACCGTCAGTCCGCGTTCCACGAGCCGAATCGCCAGGTCCTCGGTGACCTGTCGACCCGTCGGCGAGACTCGCCGGGAGCCGACCACGGCGACGCCCTGATCATCAGCCGGCACGGTTCCGCGAGCGAATAGCAATGGCGGCCGGTCGAACACGTCCCGCAATCGGTGCGGATAGTGCTCGTCGCCCAGCGTTATGAGCCGCAGGCCCTCGCGCTCCCAGCCCTCGATCTCCTGCCGTGCCTCGCCGATCGCCTCTTCGAGCGGGTCGGAGGAGAGGTTTGCGGGATCGAGTCGTTCGCGTAGCAGGTCGACCACAGAGGCTCCCTCGGTGATCCGCCACACGACCGCGCGCTCACCCTTCTCCGTCGAGGTACGGCGAAGCAGCGCGACGAGCGCGGCGCGCTCCCGATCGCCCCAGCGCTCCATGCCGCCAGCGTACTCGTGCGCCGGGTGCTCTGACCCGACCGATTCAGGCTGATCGGGCGTGCTCTGGCGATCCCGGAACCGTCGGATAGCGGCGCTCTCCGGGGAGGTGGCGGTGCCGTATCCGGTGGATCGGCCGATGCAGAGAGACGGGCAGGTCGCGGCGGAAGGCGGACAGGATTTGTCGGTCATGGCTGCGATCGTTAGGTCATGCCGACATCGTCTGGACGAGCCGATCGCGGTGACCGTGTGGTCCCGGGCGCGGCCGACCGTGCCCTGACGCCGTGCCGGTGCGGGAGACGGGCCGGGGTGACCCCATGACCGTGCTGGACGCCCGGGCGCTCAACCGCGCGACGCTTGCCCGGCAGTTGCTGCTCGGCCGGGCCGACCTGCCGGTCCTCGACGCGGTCACGCACCTGTGCGGGCTGCAGGCGCAGGAACCGCAGGAGCCGTTCGTCGGGCTCTGGTCGCGGCTGCGCGCGTTCGACCCGGCGGCGCTCTCGGAGCTGCTGGTCGGGCGGCGGGTGGTGCGGACCCACCTGATGCGGCGCACCATCCACCTCGTCACCGCCGACGACGCCCTCGCCTGGCGGGCCCGGTACGACGACATGTTCCGCCAACGGGTCATGGGGGCCTTCCGCCGCGAGGCCGAAGGCGTCGACCTGGACAAGCTGGCGGCGGAGGCCCGCGCGGTCCTCGCCGACGGGGAGCCCCGCACGAGGGGCGAGCTCGTCGCGGCGCTCGCCGAGCATCGGCCCACCGTGTCCCGGCAGGCGCTCATGGAGCTGCTGATCTCCGCGGTGCCGCTGGCCCAGGCGCCGCCGCGCGGGCTGTGGCGGACGAAGGCCGGGGTGCGCCACGTGCTGCTCTCGACCCGGCTGGGCCGCGACGTGGACCCGCCGTCCGCGGACGGCGTCGATCGCGCAGGCCAGGCGATGGTACGGCGCTACCTCGCCGCGTACGGCCCGGCCGCGACGGCCGATCTGCGCGCCTGGTCCGGGCTCGCCGGGCTGCCGGAGGCGGTGGCGGCGATACGGGACGAACTCGTCGCCTTCCGCGACGAGCGGGGCCGGGAGCTGCTCGACCTCCCCGACGCGCCCCGCCCCGATCCGGACACCCCGGCGCCGGTGCGGTTCCTGCCCGCGTTCGACAACGCGATCCTCGGCTACCACGACCGCAGCCGGATCATCGACGACGCCCACCGTGGCCTGTCGGTCGAGGGCGCCCGCTTCGCCCTGGTCGACGGCCGGGTCGCCGCGACCTGGACCGTCGAGGCCGGCACGGTGATCGTGACGCCGCTGCGCCGCCTCTCCCCGGCCGACCGGGACGCGCTCGCGGAGGAGGGCCGGACGCTGGCGTCGTTCCTCTCCGACGGCGAAAGCGACCGGGTACGGGTGGACGAGCTCGTCGGCTGATCGGCCGGGCCGCGGCGGGCCGCGAGGCCGTCACCCGCCCACCGTGATCCGGACCTGCGCCGCCAGGAGCGGAATATGCGCAGTAGTGATGAATGCGAGGATTTTTGTTTTCGTTTCCGATCGCGTCTCCGTGTGGTGATCTCTAAAGTCGGTGCGCGCCAGAGTCTGCGATCGCGTGACCGGACATTGATCGCCAAATGGGGGGACTTATGGTCGTCTGGTGCGCCCGTCCACGATGGTGGCTTGCGTGCGGACTCGCGCTCGGGCTCGTCGGGTGCTCTCCCGGCCAGGCCGGTGACCCGGAGCCGTCCCCGACGGCCGCGACCACGGCCGCATCCGCGCCCGTATCCTCGCCCGCGTCCTCGCCCGCCGCCACCGGCTCCCCGGCCCCGGAGGCGGCACCCGCCCTCGCCACCCTCTACGGCGACGGCCACGACGAGAACATCGGCCATGCGCGCATCGACGTAATCGGCCTGGAGCGCACCACGCCGACGAGCGTCACGGCCCGCTTCCGGGTCACCGCCGACCGGCGCCCGGTGCGGCTGGGGCAGTTTCACTCCTACGACCTCGCCGGTCAGAACGCCTACGACTACATCCAGGCGTTCTCCGGCTTCTTCCTCCTGGACGACGCGCGTTTCGCGGTCTACCACCCGATGAAACGCGACGACGTCGAGGTCCGCGCCCGCTGCCTGTGCAGCTACTCCGAGGTGTCCGCCACCCTCGAACCCGGGCAGTCCGCCACGCTGTGGGCCGTCTACCACGTGCCGCCCGAGACCACGTCCGTGGCGGTCGGCTTCCACGGCGCGGGCCTCACCCCGCCGCTGCCGATCAGCCCGGCCCGCACCGGCCCCAAGGTGGACGGCGAGCCGGACGCCGCCGTGATCGAGGCCGCGTACCCGAACACGACCCAGCTGGTCACGCGCATCAGCGGCACCACCGTCTCCGTCGCGGAGAGCGGCACCCGCGTGGAGATCGCCCTCAACACCGACGTGCTGTTCGAGTTCGACAAGGCCACGCTCACCGGCAAGGCCAAGGAGGAGCTCCGGCGCGCCGCGGACCGCATCGGCACCGAGGCCAAGGGCACCGTGAAGATCGTCGGGCACACCGACGACGTGGGCACCGAGGCGTACAACCTCCGGCTGTCCGTCCGCCGCGCCGAGGCCGTGCGGAAGGCGCTCCGCTCGCTGGTGCGCAACCCCGGCGTCTCCTTCACCGCCGAGGGCAAGGGGGAGACCCAGCCCGCCGTCAAGGGCACCTCCGAGCGGGCCCGGGCGCGCAACCGCCGGGTCGAGGTGATCTTCGAACGCGAGGTGCCCGCGCCCTCCCCGCGGCCCACCCCGTCCTCGGCCCCCTCCGCCGAGCCCGCCGCCACCGCCCCGGCGACGCCGCTCGCCACGGCCCGAGGGGTGCGCAGGCTCACCGGGCTCAACGCCGAGCTGCTCGAGCTGCGCAGGATCAGCCGGCGCAGCCTCATCGCCACGTTCTCCCTCAGCCACGCCTCCGGCGGCGAGGTGCGGCTGGCGGAAGGCGCGATCGACCGCGACGCCGAGGAGATCGGCGTGATCACCGGATTCCACACCGAGTTCTTCTGGGTCGCGCTCACCGGCCCGGACGGCACCCGCTACCTGCCGCTGACCACGCCGGGCGACGACCCCGGGTCTCCCCGCCACTGCGTCTGCTCGGTGACGACGCTGAAGAGCCTCGGGCCCGGCCGGCGTGTCCGGCTGTGGGTGCTGATGACGGCCCCGCCGGAGGAGGTCACGACCGTGGACGTCAACCTCTTCGGCTTCACCCCGATGAAGGGCGTGCGCATCGCGGCCTGACGGCCCGCGGGCCGGGGCGGGGGAGGCGCGGCGGGCCGAGGGAGCCGGACCCCGGCCCCTCGGCCGCACCCGCGCCGGGACCGCGATGGCGGGATACGCCCACGCGCTCGCCCTCGCCCGCGCGGAGGGCGTCACCGCCCGGGAGCTTCTCCCGTTCGCCAAGGGCATCGCCGAGATCCTGCCGCCGATCTTCGAGGAGACCGGGGACGAGGCGGACACCGGCCGGTTCGCCGGTGGGGACAACCCGCTCACCTCGGCCGTGTCGACGATGTCCCACGTCATCGAGACCTCCGAGGGGCACGGCATCGACGCCGGCGTGATACGCGCCGTCGCGGGCCTGGCCGGCCGCGCCGTCGGCCTCGGATACGCCGAGGACGGCTTCATCCGGGTCGTCGACATGCTCGTCCCCCGCAAGAGCTGACCCAGTCCTTCCTCCTCCGCACCCGTACGGCACGGCCCCGGCCCCCGGGGCCGTGCCGTACATTCCCGCCGCCCGTGGGTAGGGGAGGGCGCAGGGAGGGATGGCGATGGCCGAACACAGCGTGCTCGACGAGATGCGACAGGTGATCGACGAGGTGTTCCGTGACCGCGAGGTGGCGACCCGCCGCGACGTGTACTCGCGCGCGTCCGAGCACATCAACATTCCCGCCGAGACCATGGCGCGGCTCAACGAGCTGCCGGACCGCTCCTACCGCAAGGAGGAGCTGGCCGCGGAGGTCGACCGGATCGTCCGCGAGTGGATCGAGCAGGGCGAGCCGGGATGACCCGCCGCCCGGGCCGCGCCGCCGTACCGTAAACCCCGGTCATCCACGGCCGGCGCGGCCGGTCCTTCCGCAGCGGCGCTGTGCACCGTGCACAGCCGGCCGCGATCTTCTGGGCGGTTCGCACCGTGACGCCTTCCGACCTGCGTTTCTACGTTGGGGACAGCACATTTGCCTGGGATGACCAGGCCGAAATGCCCCCTCGGAGGCGTCATGGCTTCTTCCTTCGGCACCGACGACTTCGCCACAGCCCGCGTGCCGGCCCGCGCCCGCTACTCCTGGTACTCGGTCGCGGTCCAGCGGTTCGGCCAGATATCCGCGCTCAGCCAGTTCCTGCTCGGAGCCACCCTCGGCTTCGGCATGTCCTTCTGGGACTCCTTCCTGGCGATCACGTTCGGCGCCGTCATCCTCGAGGTGGTGGCGATCATGCTCGGCGTGATCGGCATGCGCGAGGGCATCTCCACCTCCACGCTCGCCCGCTGGTGCGGGTTCGGCCAGGCCGGCTCGGCGGTGATCGGGCTGGCGATCGGGATCAGCCTGGTCGGCTGGTTCGGCATCCAGTCGGCGGTCTCCGCCGAAGGGCTCTACCAGCTCATGCCGATCATGCCGGTGTGGCTGTGGGCGCTGCTGTTCGGCCTCGCCGTCACCGCCATCGTGATCAAGGGCTTCAAGTCGATGGCGTGGACCGCGTACCTCACCGTGCCCGCGTTCGTGGTGCTGGTGGCCTGGTCGGTGGGGTCGGAGCTGGCCAAGCACTCGCTCGGTGAGCTCGTCGCCTCCGCCCCGGCCGGGCCGTCCCTCACCCTGCTGCAGGGCACCACGCTCGTGGCGGGCGGCTTCATCGTCGGCGCCGTGATCACGCCGGACATGACCCGGTTCAACCGGTCGGTCGGCGACGTGGTGAAGCAGACCATCGTCGGCATCACGCTCGGCGAGTACGTGATCGGCCTGGTCGGCGTGCTGCTCGCGCACGCGATCCGGTCCGACAACATCATCGTCATCGTCACCTCGACCGTCGGCTGGATCGGCGTGCTGATCATCATCGTCGGCACCCTGAAGATCAACGACTGGAACCTGTACTCCTCCGGCCTCGGCCTGGTGAACTTCATCGGCACCGTGTTCGGCAAGCGCGTCAACCGGGCCGTCGTCACCGCGATCCTCGGCGTCGTCGGCAGCGTGCTCGCCGCGGCCGGCATCCTCGAGCGGTTCACCGACTTCCTCTCCCTGCTCGGCGTCACCTTCCCGCCGATCGCGGGCATCATGGTCGCCGAGTACTTCGTGGTGCGGACCTGGCGCCGCGATCTCGACGCGAGCCGCGCCGAGGGCGCGATGCCCGCCGCCGCGCCGCGCTGGGTGCCGACCACCCTCGTGATCTGGCTGATCGCCAGCCTGGTCGGGCACTTCGTCACCTGGGGCCTGCCGAGCGTCAACTCGCTCGTCCTCGCCTTCGTGCTCTACGTCGTCGCCGGCAAGCTCGGCCTCGTCCGCGGGTACGGCACGGCCCCCACGGAGACCACCACGCCCAGCCCGGCCACCACCTCCAGCGTCTGACCTCAGCGCCTGACCGAAGGACCCTTATCGATGCGGATCGGAATCGACGTCGGCGGAACCAACACCGACGCCGTGCTCATGGACGGCACCACCGTCCTCGCCGCGGTGAAGACCGCGACCACCCGTGACGTGACCAGCGGCATCACCACGGCCCTCGACGAGCTGAAGCGCCAGCGCGCGTTCGACCCGGCCGCGGTGAACGCCGTGATGATCGGCACGACGCACTTCATCAACGCCCTGGTCGAGGCCGACCGGCTCGCGCCCACCGCCGCGGTACGGCTCGGCCTGCCGTCGACGGCCTCGCTGCCGCCGATGGTCGACTGGCCGGAGCGGCTGGTGAAGGCGATCAGCGGCCGGGCGTACCTGTGCCACGGCGGCCACGAGTTCGACGGGCGGCACATCGCCGAGCTGCGCGAGGACGAGATCCTCAAGGTCGCCGAGGAGATCGACAAGCACGGCATCCGCAGCGTGGCGATCTCCAGCGTCTTCTCTCCGGTGAACGCCGAGTTCGAGCAGCGCGCCGCGGAGATCCTCGCCGCCCAGCTGCCCGGCATCGCGGTCTCGCTCTCCTCCGAGGTGGGCCGGATGGGCCTGCTCGAGCGGGAGAACGCGACGATCATCAACGCGTCGCTGCGCGAGCTCGCCGACCGGATCGTCGACGGCCTCGCCGAGACCCTCGCCGCCGCAGGCATCCGCGCGCCGCTCTACCTCAGCCAGAACGACGGCACGCTGATGGACGTCGACTTCGCCCGCCGCTACCCGGTGGCCACGTTCGCCTCCGGCCCGACGAACTCGATGCGCGGCGCGGCGTTCCTCTCCGGCGTGGACACCTGCGCCGTGGTCGACGTCGGCGGCACCACGAGCGACATCGGCGTGCTGCAGAACGGCTTCCCGCGCGAGGCCACCACCGAGGTGAGCGTGGCGGGGATCCGCACCAACTTCCGCATGCCGGACGTGCTCAGCCTCGGCATCGGCGGCGGCAGCCGGGTGCGGGAGACCGGCGGCAAGGTCACCGTCGGCCCCGACTCGGTCGGCTACCGGCTCGTCGAGAAGGCGCTGGTGTTCGGCGGCGACACGCTCACCGCGACCGACGTCGCGGTCGCGGCCGGGCGCGCCGAGATCGGCGACCCGTCGCTGGTCCGCGGGGTCGTCGACCGGTCGCTCGCCGAGGCCGCGCTGCGGCGCATCGCCGAGGACATCGCCGACGCGATCGAGCGCATGCGCACCTCCCCGGACCCGCTGCCGGTGGTCGCGGTCGGCGGCGGCTCGATCCTGCTGCCCGACTCCTTCGGCGACTCCGGCCGGGTGCACCGCCCCGACCACTTCGCCGTGGCGAACGCGATCGGCGCGGCGATCGCCCAGATCGGCGGCATGGTGGACCGCATCTTCCCGGTCGAGCCCGGGCAGCGCCGTGCCGTACTCGACGCCGCCAAGCAGGAGGCGGTGGACCGGGCGATCGCCGCGGGCGCCAAGCCCGGCTCGGTGCGGGTGGTCGAGGTGGACGAGGTGCCGCTCGCCTACCTGCCCGGCAACGCCACCCGGATCCGCGTCAAGGCCGTCGGCGACCTGCAGGTGGAGGCGGTCCGTGGCTGAGCGACTCATCACCGAGGCCGACCTGGACGACCTCGCCGTCGGCGCCGCGATCCTCGGCACCGGCGGGGGCGGCGACCCGCACATCGGGCGGCTGCTCGCCGGCGCCGCGGTCCGCGCCCACGGCCCGGCCGAGATCGTGCCCCTCGACCAGGTGCCGGACGACGCGGCCACCTTCATGGTCGCGATGATGGGCGCGCCCACCGTGATGGTGGAGAAGGTGCCCTCGATCGAGCAGGTCGCGGCCGCGGTCCGCGCCCTCGCCCGGTACCTCGGGGTGGAGCCCACCCACGTGGTGTGCGCCGAGGCGGGCGGGGTGAACGCGCTCGTGCCCGTGGTCGCCGCGGCCCAGCTCGGGCTGCCGGTGATCGACGCGGATGCGATGGGCCGCGCGTTCCCCGAGCTGCAGATGGTGATCCCCACCCTCTACGGCATCACCGCCACCCCGATGTCGATCGCCGACGAGAAGGGCAACCAGGGCATCTTCGACACGATCGACAACCACTGGGCGGAACGGCTCGCCCGCTCGGCCACCATCGACATGGGCTGCTCGGCGATGATCAGCCTCTACCCGATGGACGGCGCCACCGCCCGCAAGGCCCTCGTGCCCGGCACCGTGTCGCTCTGCGCCGAGCTCGGCCGGATCGTCCGCGAGGCCCGCGCCGGCCACCGCGACCCGGTCGCCGCCGTGGTGGACCGCCTCGGCGGGGCCGAGCTGTTCACCGGCAAGGTCGTCGACGTGGCCCGCCGTACCGAGGGCGGGTTCGCCCGCGGCGAGGCGACGCTCACCGGCACCGGCGGCGACACCGGCGTCGAGTTCACCCTCCGCTTCCAGAACGAGCACCTGGTCGCGGTGCGGGACGGCACCGTGGTCGCCTCGGTGCCCGACCTGATCTGCGTGCTCGACGCGGAGACCGGCACCGCGATCACCACCGAGACCCTGCGGTACGGCCAGCGGGTGCGGGTGATCGCCGCGCCGTGCGACCCGCGCTGGCACAGCCCGGAGGGCGTCGAGCTCGTCGGCCCCCGGTACTTCGGCTACGACCACGACCCGGTGCGGATCCCCACGGAGGTGGCGGCATGAGCTACACCCTCGACCGCGCCGACCTCGCCGACCTGGCCCGCGGCGCCGCGCTGCTCGGCACCGGCGGGGGCGGCGACCCGTACATCGGCCGCCTCCTCGTCGACCAGGCCCTGAAGGAGACCGGCCGTACCATCACCGTGCTCGACCCGGCCGAGCTCGACGACGACGCCTTCGTCATCCCCACCGCGCAGATGGGCGCGCCCACGGTCATGGTGGAGAAGATTCCGCGCGGCGACGAGGCGGTGATCGCGCTGCGCACTCTCGAGAGGCACCTCGGCCGGCGCGCGGACGCCACCATGCCGATCGAGTGCGGCGGCATCAACTCGATGATTCCGCTGCTCGTCGCCGCGCACACCGGGCTGCCCGTGGTGGACGCGGACGGCATGGGCCGGGCGTTCCCCGAGCTGCAGATGGAGACGTTCTCGGTGTACGGCGTGCCGGGCTCGCCGCTCGCCATCGGCGGCGAGAACGACGAGATGGTGATCATCGACACCGGGCACGACAACAAGCGCATGGAGTGGCTCGCCCGCGGCATCACCATCCGCATGGGCGGCGTGGCGCACATCGCCGAGTACTCGATGACCGGGGCCGACGTGAAGCGCACCGCCGTACCGAACACGCTCACCCTCGGCCTGCGCATCGGCCGGGCGCTGCGCACGGCCCGCGCCGAGCACCGCGACCCGATCGCCGCGCTCGCCGCGACCATGGCCGACACCCTCTACAACAAGGTGCGGGTGCTGTTCCGCGGCAAGGTCGTCGACGTGGAACGCCGCACCGAGGCCGGGTTCGCCCGGGGCAGCGCCACGCTCGAGGCGTTCGACGGCGACGGCAAGCTCGAGCTGACCTTCCAGAACGAGCACCTGGTCGCCCGGGTGAACGGCGAGGTCCGCTGCGTCGTGCCCGACCTGATCTGCGTGCTCGACATCGACACCGCCGAGCCGATCACCACCGAGGGCCTGCGGTACGGCCAGCGGGCCGTGGTGGTCGGCATCAGCACCCCGGACCTGATGCGCAGCCCCGAGGCGCTCGCGGTGTTCGGGCCCCGCGCCTTCGGCCTCGACGTGGAGTTCCGGCCGGTCGAGGAGCTGGTGCCGGAGTGAGGCCCCGGCCTGCCATCCCGGAAAAATTCCGGGCCGGGATGGCAGGCCGGTTACGGTCCGACCGCAATCCGTGTCAGGCTGGTCGCGTGGCGATGCGATTCGGGCCCGCCGAGGTCGACGACCTCGCGCGCGGCACCGCGCTGCTCGGCTCCGGGGGCGGCGGGCAGACCGACCTCGCCGCCCGCGTGCTGCGCCACGCCCTCACCACGGCCGGGCCGATCACCCTGCTCGACGCCGGCGACGTCGGCGGCGACGACGGGTACGTGGTGCCCGTGGGCCTGGTCGGCGCGGTCTCCGTGTTCTACGAGCGGCTGCCGTCCGGCGGCGAGTGGACGCCGGTGCTCGCCGCGATCCTCGACCGCACCCGGGTCGCCCCGGTCGGGGTGATCGCGATCGAGGTGGGCGGGGTGAACGGCATCGTCGTGTTCGTCGCCGCGGCCGAGCTCGGCCTCCCGGTGATCGACGCCGACCTGCAGGGCCGGGCGCTGCCCCGGATCGACCAGATGTCGGTGGCCGCGCTCGGCGAGCCGATCACCCCGCTCGCGATCGGCGACGCGAGCGGGCGGCTGCTCGTGCTCGACGGCATGCCGCCGGCCGCCGCCGAGCGGGTGGTCCGCGGCGCGCTCAGCGAGTTCGGCGGCTGGGCCGCGTTCGCGATGCGCCCGCTGCGGGTCGCCGACCTCGACCGGCTCACCATCCTCGGCTCCCTCGGCCGCGCGCTGCGCCTCGGCGCCCGGCACGCCGCCTGGAGCCGCAGCGCCGACCCGCACGAGATGGTCGCCGCGCTCGGCGGCCGGCTGCTCGGCGCGGGCCGGGTCATGGAGGTGGTACGGCACCGCGCCACGGTCGGCTTCGGCCGCGGCTCGGTGATCATCAAGGTGCACCGCGGCGGCGGCCTGCTGCGGCTGGAGATGGAGAACGAGTACCTGCTCGCCCTCGTCGACGGGCGGCCGGTCGCCTCCACCCCGGACATCCTGTGCGTGGTCGACCGCGCCACCGGCACGCCCGTGCCCTGCGACACCGTGCGCGGCGGCCTCGACGTGGTCGCCTTCCACCTGCCCGGCCCGGCCTTCTGGTGGCGGCCCGCGGCGACCCACGCGGTCGGGCCGCGCGCCTTCGGGCTCGACATCGACCCGATCCGCCTCGGCCCGCCGGACCCGCCCGACCCGCCGGAGCGACCATGACCGCGGAACGCGCGCCCACCCTGCGCCGGCTGCTCGGCTACCCGCCGCTCGCCGAGGCGGTGAGCCTCACCGGCGACGAGGGCCTCGACCGGCCGGTCACCGGGATCGTGCTCGTGGACGCGGCCGGCACCGGGCCGGTCCGGCCCGGCACGATCGCGCTCTGCCCCGCCGTACCGGCCGGGTACCTCAGCTCGTGGCGGCTCGACGCGACGATCCGGCGGCTGCGCGACCAGGACGCGGCCGCGCTCGCCGTGCCGTCGCCCCGGCCGGGGGAGGAGACCATGCTCGACGGCAGCCGCCGCCTCGCCCGGCACCTGGGGCTGCCGGTGCTCGCGGTCGGGCACGACCCGCTGCGCTGGGCAGGGGACGCCGCCGCGTTCCTGTACGCGCCCGCGGTCGCCGCGGCCGAGCTGCTGCACCGGGCGCACCGGTCGCTCACCGGCGCGCCGCTCGGCCCGGAGGAGGTCGCCCGCGCGCTGGGCCGGATCCTAGAGCGGCCGGTGGCGGTGTTCGGCCCGGACGGCGCGCCGATCACCGACGGGTTCGGGCCGCCGCCCGGGTTCGACCCGTACCGGCCGGTGACGCAGACGCTCACCGAGCACGGCGGCACCACCGTGGTGGTGCCGGTCCCGGCCGCCACCGGGTGGGGCGTCGACGCGTGGATCGCCGCCGCCCTCGGCCCGGTGCCCGAGTCGTGGGCGCGGGCGGTCGCGGACGTGCTGCGCGCGGGCACGCTCGCGCTGCAGCGCTGGCAGGCCACCCGGCGGGTGGTGCTCGAACGGGACGCCCGGCTGCGCGCGAGCCTCTTCGGCGACCTGCTGGAGGGCCGCCTCGACCCCGGGCACCCGGCGCGGCGGGACGCCTCGGAGATCGGGTGGCGGCTCGACGGCTGGCACGTCGCCTTCCACATCGCCGCGCTCGGCGAGGTGGACCTGCTGCGGCACACCGACGCGGTCGCCGCCGCGCTCGCCGCCGAGCGCGTCGACGCGACCGTGGTGGAACGCGGCGACGGCTGGTCGGGGTGGACGACCGCGCGTGCCGAGCCCGACCAGGACGCCGGGCGCGACCTCATCGCCGCGCTGCGCAAGGTACGGCGCCGCCTGGCGAGCCGGTTCGACTGCGCGATCGGCGTCGGCCGCGCCCACCCGGACGCGCCCGGGCTCACCCGCAGCCTCGCCGAGGCGTGGGACGCCTCCCGGATCGCCCGCGGCCGCCCGCAGACCGGCCGCCTGGTGCACATCGACCGGCTCGGCCTCGCCCAGCTCCTCACCGCGTGGGCGAGCAGCGAGACCTTCGCCCCGGCCGCGGCCCGGCTACTGGAGCCGCTGCGGTCGCAGCCCGGCGATTTGGTCGCCACGCTCGCCGCCTACCTCGACGCGGGCTGCTCGACGGCGGACGCCGCCGCCGTGCTCGGCGTGCACCGCAACACGGTCGCCGCCCGGCTGCGCCGGGTCGAGGAGCTGCTCACCGTCGACCTCGGCAACCCCGACGACCGGCTCGCCCTCCACCTCGCCTGCCGGGTCACCGCCGCGGACCGGGGCGGCGCGGGCTGATCCGGCCCGGCCTCCTGGGGTACGGTGGCCCGGAGCGGGCACGGCGAGATCGACCGGGAAATCGGCCGCGGTGGATCCTCGTCGATCATTCCGCGCGGCCGAAATGTCGTGAATCGAGCGGGGAGACGAACCGGAAGCAAGTGAATCAGGTCACCGTGTTCCCGGCCGGTGCCCGGCGGGCCGGTTCGTCGCCAGGGAATGCCCGGCCGTACCGCGCCGGTGACGGGAATCTCCGCCAATCCCGGGCGGGATGGTGTGATATGACGTGGCGGAGCCCTAGTCTCTCCGCTAAAAATCGCCAGTGACGAGCGAACCGCAAGGAGCCTCCCGATGTCGTTGCCGGAAACCCGCGACCACCTGTTCACCTCGGAGTCGGTCACCGAGGGCCACCCCGACAAGATGGCCGACGCGGTGTCGGACGCGGTGCTCGACGCCGCGCTCGCCAACGACCCGCAGTCCCGGGTGGCCTGCGAGACGCTGGTCACCACGGGCATGGTGGTGCTCGCCGGCGAGATCACCACGCCGGTGAACCTCGACTACACGCAGATCGTCCGCGACACCATCGTCCGGATCGGCTACGACGATGGACGGTACGGCTTCGACGGCAACCACTGCGCGGTGCTCGTCGCGCTCGACAAGCAGTCCCCGGACATCGCCCAGGGCGTGGACGCGGCCCAGGAGTACCGGGAGCGGCTCTCCGAGGACGAGTTCGACCGGGCGGGCGCGGGCGACCAGGGCATGATGTTCGGCTTCGCCACGGACGAGACGCCCGAGCTCATGCCGATGCCGATCGCGCTCGCGCACCGGCTGGCCCGGCGGCTCGCCGAGGTGCGCAAGGACGGCACCCTGCCGTACCTGCGGCCGGACGGCAAGACCCAGGTGACGATCCGGTACGTCGACCACACCCCGGTGGCGGTCGAGCGGGTGCTCATCTCGGCCCAGCACGCCGAGGACGTGACCAACGAGCAGCTCCGCGAGGACCTGTGGCGGCACGTCGTCGTGCCCACCCTGCCGTCCGGGCTGTACGACCCGGATGCCCTGCACCGGAGCCTGCTGGTCAACCCCACCGGCCGGTTCGTGGTCGGTGGCCCGGTCGGCGACGCCGGGCTCACCGGACGCAAGATCATTGTGGACACGTACGGCGGGTACGCCCGGCACGGCGGCGGCGCGTTCTCCGGCAAGGACCCGTCCAAGGTCGACCGGTCGGCGGCGTACGCGGTGCGGCACGTGGCCAAGAACGTGGTCGCGGCCGGGCTGGCCAAGCGGTGCGAGGTGCAGGTCGCGTACGCGATCGGCGTGGCGCGGCCGGTGTCGCTGCTGATCGAGACGTTCGGCACCGAGCGGGTGAGCCCCAAGCTCATCGAGCGGCTCGTCACCGAGCACTTCGACCTGCGCCCGGCGGCGTTCCGCAGCCGCCTCGACCTGCACCGGCCGATCTACTCGCCCACCGCCGCCTACGGCCACTTCGGGCGCACCGACATCGACCTGCCGTGGGAGCGCACCGACCTCGCCGAGACCCTGCGCAAGGCCGCGGGCCTCTCCGACGACGCCGCCCCGGCCACCGCCTGAGGCGAATCACGCCGACAGGGGCGAGGCCGGCCGCATGCCCCTGTCGGGCCGCCGCGGGGAGACCCGGGCCGATGTCGCTGCTGCCCGCCACACCCGCCCGGGCGCGGTCGCGGCCCCGGGCGGTGTTCTCGGCGCTCCCGCCGAATTGGCATGATTCGGCGGGATTTTCGGTATTGTGGGCAGGGGTGATCGGTCGCGTGATTAATCACCAAACATTCCGACCCATTCTGTTTCGGCTGATGATCCGGGTCTGCGTGTGGACCCGGTGATTGGGGAACGGAAATCCCGCGTCCGGATGCGGCCATACCCCTTTTCCTGGATGCGTCGCCGCTCGATAGTGGACGGTGAGCCTCCTTGAGCGGGCCACCGACCATATATTCGGCGTCTCCGCGTCGTCCTGCTTCGATATAAGGGATCGGTGATGGTTTTCGTCCGGTCCCTTGTCCTTTTCTCCGGTGGGAAGGCTTCGATCGGTGCCGGAGGGAATACGTTTCCCTGACCGTATGAATATGTCGTCGGCAACCGGAGAAAAAGGGGAGGTCCGTTGTCCGAACTCGATGCGAGACTGAAAAAGCTGCACGAGCTCAAGACCGCGATCGAGGAGGAGGCGCCGAAGGAGTGGGAGGGCCGCGTCCCGTTACGGGAGCGGCTCGACCTGCCGGAGCTCGCCGAGGAGACCCTGAATCGGCTGATCTCCTACGACGCGGCCGTGAGCGCGGTGGAGACGGAACGCAACGACCTGCTGGCCAGTGTGGAGGCCGAGATCGGCGAAGAGGAGCAGCGCGTCAGGGAGGCCGAGGCCAAGGCCGCGGACCCGCACGGATGGCAGCTGCAACAGATAGCCGGGCTGCTGTCCGAGGTGAAGGCGGTCCTCACAACCCTCAACGAGAACGTGCACAGGTCCGTGTCCCTCAACGAGCGGGCCGTGGCACTCAGCGAGGACTCCGTCTCCCTTGGCCAGCGTTCGCTGGCCCTCGCCGAGCAATCCGTCGATCTCGGCCAGCGGTCCTTGACCCTCACCGAGGGCGTCCACAAGGCGGTCCTGGACGTGGGCAAGACCGTCAGCGCGGAGATCGCCGACCTGAGAACGCCGAGCGACGGCGGCGCTCCCGGCCCCGTGGAGCCCGCAGGTCCCCCGCCCGAGGAGAGCCCGCCGGCCGGCTCGCCGTACGAGCCGCCGGACGACCCGTCGGCGGGTCCCGACGTGGAACCGCCGGCAGGGGACAACAAAAGCTGATCCCCGGACACCCCGGCGTGGGCTCTGGCCTGCCCTGCAGCGACTGCTTCGACGGGACCGCCGCCCGTCCGGCCCACCGGATCACGCCACACGGCCGGCACCGTGACGGTCTCAGGCCATGCGACTGATCGTCGGCCTTTTGGCGCCCGGGAAGCCGAAGCGGGGCCGGGAGCCCGGTGATCGCGCACGGCCGGACGTTTCCGTCGTGCCTTCCCCGGTGTCCGGGAAACCGTTGACGCGGTACGGCGCCGGGCCGGGCGAAGTGACCGCACGGTGGTGGCCGCCCGCGAGACGGTGGCGTTCGGTCACCTGCGGGATGGCGGGCGGAACGGCCGACCGTACCGGCCGGGCGTGGCCTGCGGTGGCCACGTCCGGCCGCTGCGTATACCGGAAACGGTGTGTGCTGTTGCGTGTTTCGTCTACGTGGGCGGCGCCAGGTCGTATGCCGCGAGCACACCCGGCGGCTCTGAGATCGGCGGGCGCAGGATCTCCACGCGACCGGGGTCCGGGATGCGGCGGATGGAGGCCGGTGATCCGGGCTGATCCCGTTCCCGGGTATCGGTCATATCGAAGAATGCGTTAATCGCGGAAACGGGCCGCCCCTTTTTGTGATCTCCGGTACGCGTGGTGCCCATGGGACTGCAGGTGTTACGCCTGTGTGTCTTCGTGTCCGGATGCGGCCACCCCTCTTCTCTCGGGTGATTGGGCACTCGATAGTGAGTGACAGGTGTTCCAATCGACCTATTTGACCGCATATCTATGCGTCTGTGCTGCTGTGTCGCGATTTTGAGGGATCGGTGATGGTGATCGCCCGGTCCCTCGTCGCGTTTCTCTCGGCACGACGCCCCGGGTGCCGGAGGGAACGCGTTCCCCCGGGCGCCTGAATGCCGCCGTGGAACACGGACGAAAAGGGAGGCCCGTTGTCCGATCCCGACCCGCTGCCTGGCGCGTTATCGGTGCTCACGACCAGGATCGAGACGGGGGCGTCGGGGCGAGGACGCCCTTTCGCATGGCCGGACGTGTTCCCGTGGCCGGGCCAGGCAGGGCTGCCCGGTCCTCGGGCAGGATGACGACCCCGCCTCCCCGGGACCGGTGCCCGTGGCGGTAGGGGCCGCCCACGTCCGCGGCCGTCCGGGAGATCTGGTGGAGCCGCACCGCCCGGCCACCGCCGCGCGGTCCCGGCCACGGCCGCCGAGCCGTTCCTCTCGGCCCGGGTGCGGAGTCGAGCGGGGCGGACCGTTTCGCGAGGAACGCCGTGGCCCGGGGCGTATCGAGCGGATGAGCCTTTTCCGGCCATTCCCGTCGACATGTTCATGGCAAACGCCTTGTCGACGTTTTGTCGCAGCGTGCCGTGCCCTGCCGTACTCCGCGAGCAAGCTTGGCGTATTTGAGGTCGATTTCGAATCAATCGCCCGTTAAATTGCTTGAGTGCCCTCTTGTGGGCAAGTTGTCGCAGGTCGTGCCGACAGGAACGGCGTACGCTGAGGCACTCTTACGTCGGCTTCGCGCGAAAGGAAAACGAGAGGGAATTCGCATGGCTATATACGGCTATCGCTGCGCGCAGTGCGCCGACATCGAGGTCGCCTTTCCGATCGGCACCGCACCCGCCACGATCTCGTGCCCGGAGTGCGGCACGACCGCGACGCGGGTGTTCACCCCGCCGATGCTGAACCGTACGCCCGCCGCCCTGTCGGCCGCGATGCAGCGCGCAGAACGCAGCGCCCACGAGCCCGAGGTCGTCAGGTCGCTCCCGCCGCGCCGGGCCTCGGCCCGGATCGCCACCCATCCGGCCGTCCGCCGTCTGCCGCGTCCGTGACCGTACCCGCCTGGAAAGGAGCCAGCCGTGCCTGAACTGATCTTCCCGCTCGACTCGACCAAGAGCTTCACCGAACAGGCCAAGGTCGGTCACAACCGGTGGCATCCCGAGATCCCGCCGGTGGCCACGGTCAAGCCGGGCGACAGCTTCCGGGTGCACTGCCGGGAATGGTTCGACGGCGCGATCCGCAACGACGACTCCGCCGAGGACATCCTCAACGCCCCGCTGACCCGGGTGCACGCGCTCAGCGGCCCGTTCGCGGTCGAGGGCGCCGAACCGGGCGACCTGCTCATCGTGGACATCCTCGACATGGGCCCGATCCCCGGCGAGGACAGCGGCCCCCTCGCCGGCCAGGGCTGGGGCTACACCGGTATCTTCGCCAAGAAGAACGGCGGCGGCTTCCTCACCGACCAGTTCCCCGACGCGTACAAGGCGATCTGGGACTTCTCCGGCCAGACGGCCACCTCGCGGCACATCCCCGCGGTGTCGTTCGTCGGCATCCCGCACATCGGCCTCATGGGCACCGCCCCGTCCCACGAGCTGCTCGCCAAGTGGAACGCCCGCGAGCGCGCCCTGATCGAGACCGACCCGAACCGGGTGCCCCCGCTCGCCCTCCCGCCCGAGCCGGACGGCGCCATCCTCGGCGGTGTCCCCGAGTCCGAGTTCGACCGCGTCGCCCGCGAGGCCGCCCGCACCGCGCCGCCCCGCGAGAACGGCGGCAACCAGGACATCAAGAACCTCACCATCGGCACCCGCGTCTTCTACCCGGTCTTCGTCCCCGGGGCGAACCTCTCCCTCGGCGACCTGCACTTCTCCCAGGGCGACGGCGAGATCACCTTCTGCGGCGCCATCGAGATGGGCGGCTTCGTCGACCTCCACGTCGACCTCATCAAGGGCGGCATGGAGAAGTACCACGTCGGCGAGAACACCATCTTCATGCCGGGCCGTACCGCCCCGCAGTACAGCGAGTGGCTCGCCTTCTCCGGCGTCTCCGTCACCCTCGACGGCGAGCAGCGCTACCTCGACCCGTACCTCTCCTACCAGCGGGCCTGCCTCCACGCGATCAACTACCTGACCACCTTCGGCTACAGCCCCGAGCAGGCCTACCTGCTCCTCGGCGCCGCCCCGATCGAGGGCCGCCTCTCCGGCGTCGTCGACATCCCGAACGCGTGCGCCACCATCTACATCCCGACCGCGATCTTCGACTTCGACGTGCGCCCCGGCTCGGGCACGCCGTACCGCATCCCCGAGGGCACCAACGTCCCGCACGCAAGCGCCGGCTGAGCCCCTGCGCCGGGGTGACGACGCGGGTACGGCCGCCCTTGTCGTCGTCGCGGCGACGCACCCTGACGTGCGGAAGCCGCACGGCGATGCGGCCGCCACCCGGCAGACGGACGCCGGCACCGCTGCGAGGACAAGGCGTGGCAGCACCTGAAGACCTCCGGCCTGGTGGAGAAGCCGTCTTCTCCCCGCCGGAGGTCTTCTCATTCCGTGGCCTTGGCTCACCGACCCCCGACCGGGTACGGCTAGCGGTTCGCGTCGAGCAGCGTGCGCCCTCGATCAACGCCGCGAGGTAGCCACATAGGTACGCGAAACTGGCAGCAGACTCCTCTGACTGTTGGTAGAACGGCCAGAGAGACCTATAGGGGTGAGGCAGTTGATCAGCGCTCTGACCAGGGAGGATGCACTACCGCCGGGTCGCTGCAAGAACGAGCCCGCGAGCCACCTGTATTGCGGCGCTGACCTGCGACTTTACCTTGGGGTCGCCGATCATCCCTGGAGGGATAGCAACCGCAGCCACGCCAGGGCCTCGTATACGGGCTCTTTGTCGTCGCCGATCATCCCTGGAGGGATAGCAACATCTCGGTCGAGTGGGACGCCTCCACCAAGCCGGGGGTCGCCGATCATCCCTGGAGGGATAGCAACAGGACGACCTGCGGGCGCTGCACAAGGCACGGCTGATCATGTCGCCGATCATCCCTGGAGGGATAGCAACCCGATCTCCATCTCCTCCACCCGGGGGTTGCGGTACCGTCGCCGATCATCCCTGGAGGGATAGCAACCCCAGCTCCTTCACCACGGTGAAGGTGTCCCGCCCGTCGCCGATCATCCCTGGAGGGATAGCAACACGGCGTCCTTTTCTGAGGCCGTGTCCAAGACCTGCGTCGCCGATCATCCCTGGAGGGATAGCAACCTCTTGTTGCCGAGGAAATGACCGTTGTAGCCACGTCGCCGATCATCCCTGGAGGGATAGCAACGCTAGCTGCTGTGGGGTGTGCGCTGTGGTGTCCAGGTCGCCGATCATCCCTGGAGGGATAGCAACTTGTCGGCCATCACGGACGACCAGCCGTCGCGGTGCAGTCGCCGATCATCCCTGGAGGGATAGCAACCCGGGCAGTACGTACAGCAGCTCGGCGTCGTCGCTGCCGGTCGCCGATCATCCCTGGAGGGATAGCAACGCGGGTGTCATGCGCTCATCTTCTGGCATGTCGGGTCGCCGATCATCCCTGGAGGGATAGCAACATCATCCACCCCAAGAACGACCGGTTCCGGTGGACCTTCTCGGTCGCCGATCATCCCTGGAGGGATAGCAACCAATACACCAGCGGAGGGTCCGCGGTGTCCTCAAACTCCAGTCGCCGATCATCCCTGGAGGGATAGCAACCCGATCCGGCGATCCATCTGGCTGACCTGCTCGGGGTGTCGCCGATCATCCCTGGAGGGATAGCAACTCGAGCATCGACGTCCAGACCGCGGTGGCGACACCACCGGGTCGCCGATCATCCCTGGAGGGATAGCAACGCGATCGAGGGTGCGTCCATCGCGGGGTCGCAGCGCGTCGCCGATCCCTGGAGGGATAGCAACTGGTTGTGGAGCACGACCGTGCGGTCTCCCGCGCGTCGCCGATCATCCCTGGAGGGATAGCAGCAGCTGGCGCCTGGCTTCCTGGATCTGCTTGAGCCACCAGGTGTCGCCGATCATCCCTGGAGGGATAGCAACGTGGTGCTCGTGTTCATGTTGCTCATCGCGACTCCGGGGTCGCCGATCATCCCTGGAGGGATAGCAACAGCGAGTGGTCATCGGCCTTGATCGGCTGATCTTCGCGTCGCCGATCATCCCTGGAGGGATAGCAACCCAGGAAGAGGTGGTGGTCCGCCCACACCTCCGAGTCGCCGATCATCCCTGGAGGGATAGCAACGTGTCGAGCTGGACCCGACCACGGCGAAGATCTCGTCGCCGATCATCCCTGGAGGGATAGCAACGCGGGCGACATCGAGATCCGCGTCGCCGCCGGATACCCGGGTCGCCGATCATCCCTGGAGGGATAGCAACCCTACATACCGCCGCGCACCGCGCCGGCACGCTCGGCTGTCGCCGATCATCCCTGGAGGGATAGCAACATCATGCATTGCTCCGGTGGTCAGGCGGCCCCGTCCAGCTCGGCGGGGCCGACGTGCGCCCGCCAGGCCGACCGTGTGGTGTAGACGGCGTACCTGAGCGCATCCAGCCCGTGATCGGCCGCTTTGACCGGGGCGTCCTCGCCGCGCTCGCTCGCTTTCGGGTCCCAGGCGTAGCCGGGGAATTCGTCGATCAGGTGGCGGCACGACCGGTGGACGCGCAGCCGGTCGGTCGCGAGCAGGCTCGCCACCAGGCGGATGCCGGGCATCAGGGAGTTGTCCGCGGGCAGGTTGCGGACACCGTCCTGATGGAGCTGCACGCGCAGGCTGGTCGCCGCCGGGTCCACGATCGTGTACCGCGGGGTGATGCCGCGCACCTCGCCGCCGCCGGGCACGGGCAGGCCGGCGAGCCATTCGCGTAGCCGCCGGGACAGCTCGACGTCGGTGAGCTGCCGCCGGGTCTGTTTGCTGTCCCAGCGCCATTCGGCGGCGGCGTACAGGCGTCGGTCAGCGCCTAGGCCGAGCAGCACGGCGTGGGTGGGGTTCGTCGTGCCGTAGTCGATGCCGAGGGCGAGCCATGCGGTGATCTCGGGCAGGTCGTGCACGACGTGGACGTCGGGGTTCCACGCCTCGTACACGACGCCTTCGGCGAGGCACCACTCGCCGAGCACAAACCGCCTATACCAGAGCCCGGTGTACTGCTCGCGCAGCCGGGCGACGTACTCGGGCGTAAGCGACGGGTTGTCGTCGAGGGTGAAGTGCCAGTACCGCATGCCCACGGTGCGGGCGCGGAGGATGAAATCCCTGCGCAGCCAGTGCTGCGGCCCGTCGGGGTTCGTCGTCGCCAGCAGCCGCGCTCCGGGCACCCGCAGACGGGACAGCAGCATCATCCAGAACGGTTGCGGGATCAGCGTTGCCTCGTCCACGTACGCCAGGGCGATTGTGGAGCCGCGGATTCGGCCTTCGGCGCGGGCATCGCTCGCGCCGACCAGGTGCACGGTGCGGCCGAGGATGGCGGCCGTCGTGCTGCCGGGGGTGTGCTGCACCTGGGCGGCGAGCGTGCCGAACAGGTGCGGCGATTGGAGCGGGGTGAGGATGTTCCGCTCGATCGTCTGCAACGATCTGCCGCAGATCACGATCAGGCCGGTGTCGGGCGCGTCGGCGACGGCCGCGAGCAGCGCCACCAGGCTCGAGATGGTTTTCCCGCTGGATACCGCGCCGGACCAGAGCGCGATCTGCGGGGTGTCCAGCGCCCCCACGATGGCTTTGATCTGCTTGGGGGACAGGAGCCGGGTGATCCGCTGCAGCTCGGGGCTCAGCGTCATGACGGGGGTTCGCCGGGCTCGTCGGGGACGTCGTCGTCGGGTTCGGGGGTGTCGTCGTCGGGGCCGGGCAGGTGGGCGGCGACGGCGCGCAGCCCGTCCACCAGGCCGGTGAGCAGGCTCTTGGAGCCCTCGGTGCCGGTGTCGTCCACCGACTCGAGCTTGGTCACGGCGGTGACCAGCGAGCCGACCGACTGGAGCAGGGCCTTGACCTCGTGTGCGGGGGGCTCGTCGAGGGTCGCGGTTTCGATGCCGTTCACGGTGGTCGCCGTGAACGTGTAGGTGGAGGCCTCGAGCCTGGCGAGGATGTCCTCGATCCGGGCGTACAGCCGCTCGATGATCGCCGCTCGGCGGGCCGTGCGGTCGGCCTTGGCGGCGGCGGTGGCCGCGGCGGTGTGGGCGGTGCGGTCCCAGGTGAGGCCCATCCGGGCTGCGGCTTGGGAGACTGCGGCGTGGGACCGTCCGATGCGCCGGGCTACCTCTCGTAGGCTGAGGCCCTGCGCGTTCAGTGTGCGTATCTGGTCTAGTTCTTCAGGGGTTAGAGGGGTGGGCATTGTGTGTACGCCTCCCCTCCGCGGATGTTAACCTAGTTGTGTCTACCTACAAGGATATGGAGGGGTTATGGGGCGTGAGCCGCGCCGGTACGTGGGAACCGCCACGGTCGGCGAGTGGATCGGCGTATCACCGCAGACAGTGACGATCTACCTACGCAGGTACGAAGGCACGAAAACACCGTGCCCCACACCGGACGTGATCGTCGGGGACGAGCGCGGCGTACCCGGGTGGCTGCCCGAGCGCAAGAAGGACTGGCTCGAATGGGCCGCGAACCGCCCCGGCCCCGGCGTGGGCGGCGGCCCCCGAGTCCGCTACATGGAGGCGGGCCGAGTCCGCCTCCGTGTAGGAGACGACGGCACGGTCATCATCGACGACCGAACCCTGACAGTCGGCCGCGAGCACGCAGGCCGGACGGCAACGATCGTCGAGGAGCGGCACCAAGATACCGGCGCGCTACGGTGGCGCGTGCTCGTCGGTGGCGAGGAGGTCAAGCTCATACGCCCTAAGAAACCAGCCGAGCCATCATCGGCCGGCGAGTAGCGGCCCTGCCCCCTGAGGGTGGGGCCGCCGCCGTTTCATGCGGCCGTGCTGGTCAGCAGCGCGGCGCGCTCGTCCGGGGTCGGCGGCACTGGCCTGCCGGTGCGCAGGCACCATTCGACCGCTGCGACGTCGTGCCAGTCCACGTAGACGCGCCGCCCGACGCGGCCGAGGCGGCGTATCCGGTACCGGTGCACCCAGACGCCGAGGGTGTTTCGGGGTACCTCGGCGAGGCGGGCTGCGTCGTCGAGGGTGACGGGCTCGGGCGAGGGGCGCATCGCACCCCCCTTCCCCGGGGCATGAAAAAACCTCGGGTCACGTGGCCCGAGGCTGCAAGGCACCCACTCTGATCACAGAGTATTACACACGCCCGCTGATCTGCGGCGATGCGTCACAAAGGGTCTGTGCCGCCGTGGAAATGCTCCACCAGGCAGCGGCGGCCGTCCTCGGTCACGGCCTCGGCGTCCGGGTCATAGTCGGGCGGGCCGCCAAGCTCGACATCCGCCACCAAGGCGACGTCGGCGACCGGGACGCCCAGCTCGTCGGCGACAGCGCGCAGGCTGATCATGCTGCCAGCCTCTACCGTGACGCGGCCCCGGTCAACTCGTCGGCCAGGTCCCGCGCGCCGTGCTCGGCGGCCTCGCGGGCGAGCATGGCCAGGTCCGCGGTGATCCGGGTGGACCGCACGGCGGCGGCCCGCTGCAGGGCCTGTTCGGCGCGCTGGCGCGCGCCGTCCCGGTCCCCGGCCCGCAGGTCCAGAGCGGCGAGCCGGATTATGCACCGCAGGCTGGTGCGGGTACGGCCGGACGGGAGCCGGTCGAGCGCGGCCGACAGGTGCGCCCGCGCCCGCTCGTCCTGTCCGAGGGCGGCCAGGGCCAGGCCGAGGGCGGCGTCGTGGTGTCCGGGCGCGTAGGTGATCTGCTGCGCCCAATCGGGGGCGTCGGCGGGCTGGTCCCGGCCGAGGGCCTCGAGCGCGCGCTCGACGTGCCGCAGCCCGCCCGCTACGTCCCCGGCCGTGGCGCTGTGCCGGGCGGCGACGGCGTGCAGGTTGGCGACCTCGGCGGACGATACGCGCTCGTCGCCGAGCGCGAGCCGCAGTGTTTCCACCGCGTCGGCGGGCCGTCCCATGTGGGCGAGCACGCTGGACAGGTCGAGCATGGTGTGCGCCCACAGGTCCCGGTCCGGCCCGTTGGCGGCGACGTTGAGCGCGTAGGTCAGCAGCCCTACGGCTCGCGGGGCCTGGCCCGAGTCGAACACGGCCCACCCCAGCCGGTCCGCCAGGAGGGCGGTGGCCGTGGCCAGGCGTTGCCGGACGGTGTCGGTCATGCGGCCCTCGGCCAGGCCGTGGGCGTACTCGAGCGCGCCGCGGGCCATCGCGGCGATCATGCGGCCGTTCCCTGTGAGGTCCACGCTCATGCACAGGCGCGCGGCCTGCTCGACGGCCTCGACGTCGCCGAGGCCGACACGGGCCGGGGGTGTGGGCGGGGTGTCGATGATCCGGTCCAACTCGGGTGCGGCGGCCCCTACGGACGCCGCAGCGATCGATGCGAGCAGTTGGCGGCGTTTCACATCATCGACCGTACCCGCCTCTAGGCCGGGTAATGTTGCGGCAACGGGGCATCCGAGCACCTGCTCGTACCGGCGGATGATGTCCGGTGTCGCGGGCCGCTGGCCGCGCTCGATTCGTGATAGATGGCCCTTTGAAATGCCGGTTTGCGCGGAAATGTCGTCGAGGCTGAATCCCTGACGTTGGCGCGCGTCCCGTAGCGCTTTCCCCCAGTTCACCGTGCCCGTCCCCTGGTCTTCGGCGCGTTGTCAGGTTGCGGCAACTGAATTGCGGCAACGCCGCAACGGTGACTCCGACGCTACAGCCGACAGATGCTGTGTGCCAGGGGAAAACGTCGAGGCACAAAGCCCCGCCGGCGTGTTCGACCTCTCCGCGCCGGCGGGGCTCCAACAGATCAGGAAGGCAGGTCCTGACCTGTGGTCACCCAGACTATCGCCCAATTAGGCATTTCCTGGACGTTTTCGCAGCACCCGGTTCTTGCCGGGTACGCAGCGGGGGCGCTGGCGATGGTGACGGTGCTCGCGGCGATCGCCGCGGCACGCCCCGAGGCGTTCGCCTTCGTGCTCGAGCGGGCCGAGCACCTGAGCATGGCTGATCGCCGCTGGCTGCTGGCGGGGACCGTGGTTGCGTGGTCGCTCGCGTGGCCGGTGACCCTGCTCGTGATCGGTGTGGTCACGCTCGCCAAGCGGACGACGTTTCAGATCTGGTTCCTGCGGTTGGTGGCGCGGGCGGCTGACCTGCAGCGGAGACGGTGATGCGCCGGTCGGGGCGGTGCGCGGGGCGGCACCGGGTCGGCGCGCCGCTGCAGCGGGTCTACCGCCGCCTGTGGGACCCGCGGCAGCGGGAGGAGGCGGCACGTCTCAACGCCCGTGAGCCCGGCTGGGAGGTGCTCTACGGGCCGTGGACGCGCCGGTTCTGGGGGTTCGCGGCATGGCCCTCGCCCCGTGGCGTGATCGTGCACGCCCCGACCGCTGACGAGCTGGTGGACGCGATGCGGGCCGCCGAGGTGACGGCCGCCGTCAATGCGGCGCCGACCTGGTGGGACCCGTCGCCATAGGCCGGGGCGCGGCGGCCGTGTGCCCTCTTGTCGTGCCGAGGCGTCGTCCGCGGCCGTCGTGCCGCATCCAAGCGGCCCCGCCGGGGCCTGACCGAAGGGAGGCGGAACGTTGGTTGACCTGTACTCGATCCCGGCCGTGCCCGGCCCGTGGCGGCGGTTATGCGGCGGGAACCAGCAGGAGGAGGAGCAGGAGACGTGCGTCGAGGTAGCGCCGCTGACGGGCGCGGACGACGTCTGGGTCCTGCGGGACAGCAAGAACCCGGGCGCGGGTGAGCTGCGGTTCACCGGGGCCGAGCTGCGCGCCGCGGGTATCAGGATCTGACCGGCCGTGGCCCCTGCGTGACAGCCTTGCGCAGGGGCCACCCAACCAGTGGCAGGGAAACGATGCAGGAGTACGGCACCAGGGGCCACTACCACGCCTACACCTGGCGGGGGGATGGCCGAGATCTGCAGCGGGAGGGTGAGCGCCGGCCGGGACACCCGAAGTTCCCGTCGTCGCCGCTGCCGCCGATGCGGACCTGTGACTGGCTGCTCAAACCGGCCAGCCGGATCGCCGAGACGTTCTATGACGGGGAGTCGGCGATTCGCTGGCTGGCGAACCAGTACCGGGCGCTGGAGGACGAGATGTCGCCCACGGACGGCGTTGGGCTGTCGTTCCGGTTGGTCAACGCCAAGAACTCGCTGGCGGGCGGAATGGACGTGCTGTGGGGGTTCTATCTGCGCGGCGCTCTGTACGCCAGCGTGGGGCTGGTGCGGTGTCCGAACCTGCATCCGCCGGTGTATCCCTGCCCGTTGACGTCACAGGCTGGGGGCGGCCCCGAGGTGGGAGCGAACGGCGCTGCAATGGGGCGCGCTGCGGTGCCGTCCCCGATGGGGGCGGGCGGCATGGTCTGACGTGGCCGTGGGGCGTGTCGGCCCGCCCCTTCCCCAGGCTGGGGGCGCGGCGCGGGGTGCGCGTCCGTGCGCGGGAACTCGAGGGATGCAAACAGCCGGATGCCCTCGTCCGCGCCCCCTTCCCCCCACGTGTGCCCGGTCCCTGGCGCGGCAGGGGCCGGGCACCGTCGTTTCAGCGGGCTCGGCGCGCCCGGCGGCGGGCTCGGGCTCGCCGGCGGCGGGCGTAGGCGCGGCCGTTGATCGGCGGCGGCGGGCTGTAGCCGCGCGGGCGGCAGATGGGGCAGCGTCGCCGGTGATTGCGGCCCTCGGGGCCGGAGACCAGCGCCCACACCAGCGGATGGAGACGCCGCGCCTCGGCGACGGCGGCCTCGGCTGCGGCGGTGACGGCGCGGACGGCGGCGCGAGCCGGTTCGGCGAGCCGCCGCATGGCTCGGCGCAGGGCGGCGACGTTGACGCCGTGGGTCATTGGGCGCCTCCGCGGGCTGTCTCGAGGGCGGCGCGCCGCAGCGCGGCCAGGCCCTCCGCGTCGTAGACCGCGCCGCAGCGGCGGCACCGTGCGCCGTCGAGGTAGCCGAGCACGTCGGTGATCTCGGCGAGCATGCGCCAGCCGCAGGCCCCGCAGGGGACGGGCAGCGGCCGTGCGCCGGACGCGGTTTCGGGCAGGCCGGCCCGGCCCCGCCAGTGCAGGTCGAGGATCTCAAGTCCGGCGTCCACGCCGGACAGCTCGAGCACCTGGTCGCCGCGGAGCATGGGCGCGGCGTCGAGGGCGATCAGGGCGTCTACGCGGGGGGCGAGCACGTCGGTGGCCTGTTGTACGGCGTAGCCGCCGCGGCGGTGTCGGCTGGTGGCGGTGTCGAGCGGGGTGAGGTGGGCGACGTCGCGGACCCGTTCCTCCCAGCTCACGAGGACGGCCTCCATGTCGCGCATGACCTCGTCTGCGCGCAGGTCGATCAGGGCGGGCGGGGCCGGTGAGGTGGCGACGCGCACGCCGAGGGGCGGGCTGTAGCGGGGCTGTATGAGGACCTGGCCGAGGCGGGCGTAGAGGGCGGGCATGGCCCGCAGGGCTGTCTCGATCAGGTTTCGGTCGGTGTCGCAGAACGGGCGCGGCCCGCGGGCCGGTGTGCCGTCTGGGGTGCGGGCTGCGCAGCGTGGGCCGCGGGCGCAGGGCCGGGTGTTGTCGTCCACGGCCTGATTGTGACGTGTGGGGTTGGTGGGCGGTGGCGGGCGTTGTGCGGCGCTGTGGGGCCGTGTAGCGGGCCGTGGGCGGGCGGGTAAAGGGGGGGAAGGCCCCGGGCGGGTGCCTCGGGGCCTGTGCGGGGCTTGGGGCGGGTCAGGCGGCGGGGGTGCGGCCGTCCACGGGCAGCAGCCGGTCAAGGCTGACGCCGGTCTCCTCGGCGAGCCGGTTCGCCGCGTCGGACACGGCGCGCAGGGCCTCGGTGTACCGCTGGTGTGCGGTGGTCACGGCCTGGTCGTCGCGCATGCGCTCGGCGAGGATGTCGAACGCCTCGGGCGCGATCGGGCCGTACAGGCGGGCGGCGGTGGCGTGGTGGCCGCGGCGGCGCATGTTGGCGCGGCATGCCTCGGCCAGCTCGGCGGCGACGCGGGCGGCGAGGCGGGCCTCCCAGAGCTGGTAACCGGGGGTGGTGGTGATGTCCATCCGTTCCCTCCCGCGCGGTAACATTGTTGGCTTACACGACTAGGATGGGGGGAAGATGGGGTCTGCGTCAACTACCGCGACAGGGGGTGACCGGTGCCGGGCTTTTGCATATGCGCGGGTGTGCCGCGCCGAGGGCCGACACGACAAACCCCCCGGACCCTTCTGTCCGGGGGCCAAGCAGTGCACCCCTATCGTAACCGGGGCGTTCCGGTCACGCCCGGATCAGGCAGACCGCATCACCCAGCACGAACGACTCGCCAGTCTCGAGCGTGACCGTCACGAAGTCCACCTCGTCGGGCTCGCTGACGTCGGCGACGACGCCCCTGCAGTACCACTCGCCGGTCTGGTCGTTGAGGTACATGATCTTGTCGCCCTTGGCGATGGTGGTGGCGTCGTCGGCGACGATCCGGCCCTCTGCGGTCTCGGCGATCACGTCGCCGATCATCCCTGGAGGGATAGCAACGCGATCTTCTTGAGGGCGTGGTAGCCGACCTCCGACAGGGTCGCCGATCATCCCTGGAGGGATAGCAACAAATGGTCCGGCTCTGGCAGGACTTCTTGACCGCGTCGCCGATCATCCCTGGAGGGATAGCAACTTGATCTTCCGGCGCGGGGGGATGGTTTGGTCGGTTAGTCGCCGATCATCCCTGGAGGGATAGCAACTCCCACGGCTGCTCACAGGTGCATTCCTCCGGGTCGCCGATCATCCCTGGAGGGATAGCAACCCCCAGAGGGCGAACTCGTACAGGTCCACGGTCAAGTCGCCGATCATCCCTGGAGGGATAGCAACGCGGGCGACATCGAGATCCGCGTCGCCGCCGGATACCCGGGTCGCCGATCATCCCTGGAGGGATAGCAACGCCGGCGGGCGCAGCAGGAACAGGGCGCGGACCGCGTCGCCGATCATCCCTGGAGGGATAGCAACACCTCCTGGTCATGAACATCGACCGGAACGCCGGCGTCGCCGATCATCCCTGGAGGGATAGCAACACGACGACGGCATGCCGACCGACCCGAAGATCCAGGTCGCCGATCATCCCTGGAGGGATAGCAACCCAGGAGTCTCCAGGACTCGAACTTCGAGTCCAGAGTCGCCGATCATCCCTGGAGGGATAGCAACAACTGGCTGACGAGCCTGGTGCCGCTGATGCGTTTGGGTCGCCGATCATCCCTGGAGGGATAGCAACCCTACATACCGCCGCGCACCGCGCCGGCACGCTCGGCTGTCGCCGCTCATCCCTGGAGGGATAGCAACTGTGCAGGGCAGTCACCTCATCCCCGGGTCGCCGATCATCCCTGGAGGGATAGCAACCCGAGCGGTTCGGCGCGGTGGACGAGACCGGCAGGTCGCCGATCATCCCTGGAGGGATGGCCACGTCCGCTGAGGTGGTGTAAGAGCTGCCATCGCGTGATCCGTTTCTGCAGGTTAAGCGGTGAGAGTCTCTGGAAGCCGATCCTGGCCCCGTGTGTCGCCGGCGACCACCCGCAGACGGGCCTTGGCCAGCACATCCAACCCCATGTAGCGGCGTGATTCGGTCCACTCATCGGTCTGCTCGGCCAGCACCGCGCCGACCAGCCGGATGATCGCAGCCCGATCCGGGAAGATCCCGACCACGTCGGTGCGGCGGCGGATCTCCTTGTTCAGCCGCTCTTGCGGATTGTTCGACCAGATCTGCCGCCAGACCTCCCGCGGGAAGGCGGCAAACGCCAGCAGATCCTCGCGGGCGGCATCCAGATGGTCGGCGGCGGCCGGATACTTGGCCTGCAACGCATCGATGACCCAAGCATGCTGAGCGCGCACCTGCTCTGATGTGGGCTGGTCGAAGATCGTGCGCACCAGCGTGGCCACCCAGGGCTGGGCCGATTTGGGCACCGTGGTGAGCAGGTCGCGCAGGTAGTGGGTGCGGCAGCGCTGCCAGGCGGCGCCGGGCAACGTGGCGCCGATCGCCTCCACCAGCCCGACGTGGGCGTCGGAGACAATCAGCTGCACGCCCGACAGGCCGCGGGCGACCAGGCCGCGCAGGAACGCCAGCCAGCCGGCGCCGTCCTCGCGGCTGGTGACCTCCAGCCCGAGGATCTCCCGCTGCCCGTTGGCGTTGACCCCGGTGGCGACCAGGGCGTGCACGTTGACCGTGCGCCCGCCCTCGCGGACCTTCTGGGTGAGGGCGTCCAGCCACACAAACGTGCAGGGCCCTGTGTCCAAGGGCCGGGTGCGGAAGGCTTCTACCTGTTCGTCCAGCGCCTTGGCCATGGCCGAGACCTGGCTTTTGAGATGCCGGTGATGCCCAGCTGCTCGACCAGCTTGTCCACCCGCCGCGTCGACACCCCCAGCAGGTAGCTGGTGGCGACGACGCTGATGAGGGCCTGTTCGGCCCGGCGGCGGCGCTGTAGCAGCCATTCGGGGAAGTACGATCCCCGGCGCAGCTTGGGGATGGCCAGTTCCACGGTGCCGGCCCGGGTGTCCCATTCCCGTTTGCGGTAGCCGTTGCGGTGGTTGGCCCGCTCGGTGCTGCGCTCGCCGTAGGCGGCCCCGCAGAGGCTGTCGGCCTCGGCCGACATCAACGCTTCGGCCATGGTCTTCACCATGGATCGCAACAGATCCGGGTCTTGGGCCTGGATCTGCTCCGCGAGCCAGGTGGCGGGGTCCACACTGTTGTCGGCGGCCATCGCTTGTTCTCCTTCGATCTTGTTGTGCAATCACGAAGGATCACGCGATGGCCGTCTTCATGTCCGGCGGCACGCCTGTCACCTGGTCAAACTCTTACACCACTTCCGTGGACGCAGCTGGCTGGGGCATCCCAATGACTATCGGCACGAGCGGCATTTGGGCGATACATGGTG
>ERZ777003.1409-NODE-1409-length-36346-cov-9.230443_pt1 | contig 36346 bp, 34 predicted proteins | sample MGYA00374956_ERZ777003 | MGnify/ENA primary metagenome ERZ777003 (study PRJEB29302, sample SAMN06268252) | bioreactor metagenome | isolation source: Joint BioEnergy Institute, California, USA | place: USA:Joint BioEnergy Institute, California, USA | collected... | reverse complement strand
CGGTGCCCTCGCCGATCGTGAGGATCTTCGCGTCGCGGTAGAAGCGGCAGACCGGATACTCCTCGATGTACCCGTAGCCGCCGTGGATCTGGACCGCCTCCTCGGCGGCGCGGACGGCGAGCCGCCCGGTCTTGAGCTTCGCCTGCGCGGCCGCGAGCGAGAAGTCGCGCCCCTGGTCCTTGAGCACCGCGGCGCGGTAGGTGAGCAGCCGCGCGGCGGCGATCTCGGTCGCCATGTCGGCGAGCTTGGCCTGGATCGCCTGGAACCTGCCGATCGCCTGGCCGAAGGCGGTCCGCTCCCTCGCGTAGCGGAGCGCCTCGTCGAGCGCGCCTTGGGCGAGCCCGACGCCCATCGCCGCGACGCCGATGCGGCCGATGTCGAGCACGCGCAGGAACTGCTTGAAGCCGGCGCCGCGCGCGCCGACGAGGTGGTCGGCGGGGACGCGCGCGCCGGCGAACGAGAGCGGGCGCGTGTCGGAGGCGTGCCAGCCCATCTTCCGGTACGGCGGGCCGATCTCGTAGCCGGGCGTCCCGTTGGGGATCAGCAGGTTGGAGATCTCCTTGCGGCCGGCGCCGTCGACGCCGGTCACGGCCGTGATGACGACGCAGCCGGAGATGTCGGTGCCGGCGTTGGTGATGAACTGCTTGGCCCCGTCGACGACCCACTCGCCGTCCTCCAGCCGCGCCCGCGTGCGGACGTTGCCGGCGTCCGAGCCGGCCTCCGGCTCGGTCAGCCCGAAGGCGCCGAGCCGCTGGCCGGAGGTCAGCAGCGGCAGCCACTCCGCCCTCTGGCGCGCCGAGCCGAACAGGTAGATCGGCTGGGTGCCGAGCGAGGTGTGGGCGCAGACGGTGATCGCGACCGACGAGTCGACGCGCGCGAGCTCCTCGACGGCGATCGCGTACGCGAGCGTGTCGGCGCCCGCCCCGCCGACCTCCTGCGGGAACGGGATCCCCATGAGGTTCAGCTCGCCGAGCCGCCGCACGAGCTCGTACGGGAACGCGCCGGTGCGGTCGAGCTCGGCGGCGACGGGCGCGATCTCCTCGCGCGCGAACTCGCGCACGGTGCCGCGCAGCAGCCGGTGGTCGTCGGAGAGGTCGAAGTCCATGCGCGGACCGTACCGAACGATCGCTCGGATTTCGAGCGACCGTTCGGTCTTGCGCGGCGCGGCGCCCGGTACCATCCGCGGCCCGATGGCCGCCCCACCGACACGGCCGGCGCTGCGCCGGCGCTACGACGCCAAGCGCGAGGGCGTCGTCGAGGCCGCCGCGCGGCTGTTCGCCGAGCGCGGCTACCACGCGACGACGATGCAGGACCTGACCGCCGCGACCGGCCTGACGGCCGGCGGCCTGTACCACTACATCGGGTCCAAGGAGCAGCTGCTGATCGCGATCTGCGACGCGCTGATGGAGCCGCTGCTCGCGCGCGCCGCCGCGCTCGGGCTCGACGCGCTCGACGCCGAGGCGGCCCTGCGCGCGCTCGTGCGGACATGGGTCGAGCACGTCGCCGCCCACCGCGAGCACATGGTCGTCTTCGTGCAGGAGCGCCACGTGATCGAGCGCGAGCCGCAGTGGCGCCACATCGTCGCCAGCCGCAAGCGGTTCGAGCGGCTGCTCGAGCGGACGCTGGCGCGCGTCGAGGAGGAGGAGGCGGCGACCTTCGCCGACCGGCGGCTGACGACGTTCGCGCTGCTGGGGATGGTCAACCACCTGCCGCAGTGGTACCGGCCGCGCGGGCGGCTCACCCCGGCGCAGATCGCCGACGGCTTCTGCGACATGCTGCTCGGCCGGCGGGCGTGAGCGGCGCGCGGCGCACGGCCGGCGGAGCGGCCGCCGCGGTCGCGGCCGCGCGCCCCGCGACCGGCGTGCCGGCGCCGCCCGCCGCGGGGCCGCTGCAACGATTCGTGCAATTTGCAGGAATCCGCCTGGTAGGTTGCGACGCCGCGACATACGAGCCGAGTCGCCGGCGCCCTCCGCGGCGCGGCGAGCGGGGGACCCGATGGCCCGGGCGCCACGGCGCCGGACCGGGGGCGAATCGCCGCCCGAGCGTGGCGTAGCGCACGTGCGCGAGCCCGTCAGCTGACCTCGCAGGCTCACCCGAGACACCAGGAGCAGTGCAAGACGTGAATGGAGCGACGCGCGATCTCGCGCGCGATGACCTGTGGGCGGCCTCGCTCGAGCGCTCGCTGGCGCGACGCGGCCTGCGCCCGCGCACGTCGCCCGCCTATGCGCGGCTGCGGCCGCGCGACCTCGCCGACGCCGAGCTCTTCCTCGAGTCGCTCTCCGACGCGCGGCGCCGCCGCGCCGCCGCCGCGCGCAGGTCGGCGCTGCCGGCGCCCGCCAGGCGCGGCCTCTCGCTGACCGCGCTGCTGGCCGTCACCGCCGGCCCGGCCGCCGGCGCGGTCGCCGCGGCCTCCCCGGGCGTCGCCGCCGCCGCGCCCGCGATCGAGCGCGGCGACCGCGGAAGGGCGGTGCGCAGGCTCCAGCGGGCACTCGGCATCCGCGCCGACGGCGTCTTCGGGCCCAAGACGAGGAAGGCGCTGCGGCGCTTCCAGGCCCGCCACGGGCTGACCGTCGACGGCGTCGCCGGGCCGCAGACGTGGCGGGCGCTCGACGCCGCCGCCCGCGCGAGCAGGCGGGTCGTGAAGGTCGACGGCACGCCGCGCGTGATCGGCCACAGCGTGCGGGCCGTCCAGCGCCAGCTCGGCCTCCCCGCCGACGGCATCTTCGGCCCCCGCACGCTCGCCGCCGTGCGCAGGTTCCAGAAGCGCCACGGGCTGGCCGTCGACGGCGTCGTCGGCCCGGCGACGTGGCGGGCGATGGTGCGCGACGACCGGCCCGCCCGCGCCGGCAAGGCCCGCACCGCCAGCCGCGGCGGCGCCGTCGCCGCGCTGCAGCGCAAGCTCGGGATCGCCGCCGACGGCGTCTTCGGGCCGGCGACCGAGCGGGCCGTCAAGCGCTTCCAGCGCAGCCGCGGCCTGGCCGCCGACGGCATCGTCGGCCCCGCCACGCGCGCCGCGCTCGGGCTCGGCGACGGCCCGGTGCTCAGGCGGGGCGCCCGCGGCGTGCGCAGCTCCGCCAGCCGCGCCGACGCGAAGATCGCGGCGATGATCGCGGCCGGCAACCGGATCGCGACCAAGCCGTACATCTACGGCGGCGGCCACGGCTCGTTCGAGGCGGCCGGCTACGACTGCTCCGGCTCGGTCTCCTACGTCCTCCACGCGGCGGGCCTGCTCGACGCGCCGCTCGCGTCGGGGGGCTTCATGAGCTGGGGCCGGCCGGGCCCGGGCAAGCGCGTGACGATCTACGCCAACCCCGGCCACGCGTACATGGTCATCGACGGCAGGCGCTTCGACACGAGCGCGCTGCGCCAGACCGGCTCGCGCTGGACGAGCGAGATGCGCTCCAGCGCCGGCTACGTCGCCGTCCACCCGCCCGGCCTCTGAGCCGCCCGCGCCCCGCGCCGGCCGCGACGGGACCGCGGCCGGCGTCCGTCAGCTGCGCCCGTCGCGCGGGGCCTCGGGGTCCCCGTCCGGCGGCGCGGGCAGCGACGGCGACGGATCCGGCTGCGAGGGCGCGCCGCCGATCGCGTCCAGCAGCGCCCGCTTGATCCGCTGCGGCCGCGTGTCGGGGCCGTAGCGCCGGCGGGCGCGCTCGAGCTTGGCGGCGTCGTGGCGGCGCGCCCACGGGGACCTCGGCGTCGCGAGCCGCAGCAGCGCCCACGGACCGGCGATGAACGGGAAGAAGAGCGCGAGCACGCCGAGCAGGATCCGCCCCTTGAAGAAGGCGACCGCCGCCATCGCGAGCGTGAACAGCACCCAGACGGCGGTCGCGACGATCGAGCCGGCCTCGTCGAGTCCGTACGGGTCGACGCCGAGCACGACGAGCCCGGCGAAGACGGTCGCGAGGATGACCGCGTCGATCGAGGCCCGCCCCTCCTCGGCCCAGTAGACGTCCTGCAGGCGGACCCAGAGCGCGAACTCGTCGAGCGTGAAGCCCGCGCCGACGCCGAACGCGACCGCCGTGATCTGCCACCACGGGCTCTCGAGGTCGGTCGCGAAGGCGGTGAAGCCGGCGACGAGCACGAGCACGTTGCCCCACACGAGGTGGTGGAGGTGGACGCCGCTGGAGGTCTCGACGCCGCCCGGCCACCAGGAGACGGCGCGCGTCAGCCGCGCGCTCGTGCGGATGAAGCCGAACGAGAGCAGGAACGAGAGCAGCACGACGAACGCCGCCTCGCGCCCCGGCTCGGGGTGCGTCTGCACGAGGTCGAGCGCGATCGCGGCGGGTCCCATCCCGGCTCAGTATGGTGCGCGACGTGGACGCCTGGGTCGCACGCGCTGCGGACGAGATCGCCGGCCGGGTCGAGCGGGAGCTGGAGGCGCTCGTCGCCGTCTCGTCGCCGTCGGGCGACGCGCAGGCCGCCGAGGAGTGCGTCGCGGTCGCCTGCGCGCTCGCGCCGCCGCAGGCCGTCGTCGAACGGCTGCCCTGCTCGACGTCCGGCCACGCCGACGACCTGCTGCTGCGGCTGCGCGGCAGCGGGCGGGGCCGGCTGCTGCTGCTCGGCCACCTCGACACCGTCGTCGACCACGCCGCCCACGAGCCGCTGCGCCGCGACCCGGCCGGCGGCAGGCTGATCGGGTCGGGCACGATCGACATGAAGGGCGGCGACGCGCTCGCGCTCGGGGTGCTGCGCGCGCTCGCCGCCGGCGGCGACGGCTGCCCGCCGTTCGCCGAGGTCGCTTTGCTGCTCGTCGTCGACGAGGAGTGGCGGCTGGGCCCGCTCGCCCACGTCCAGCGGTTCGCCGGCTGGGACGCCTGCCTCTGCTTCGAGGCCGGCGAGCAGACGCCCGACGGCCGCGACGCGGTGATCGTCAGGCGCAAGGCGGCGAGCACGCTGCACGTGCGCGCCGAGGGGGCGGCCGCCCACGCCGGCTCGGCGCCCGAAAGGGGCCGCAACGCGCTGCTCGCGCTCGCGGCGGCGGCGCAGGCGGTCGCCGCCGCGCACGACCCGGACGGCCCCGACCGCCTCACGGTCGTGCCGACGACGCTCCACAGCGGCGCCGCGTTCAACGTCGTGCCGGCCGCCGGCGAGCTGCGCTGCGACCTGCGCTCCGACCGCACCGCCGCGTTCGACGAGGTGCGGGCGCTCGTGCCCGACGAGCTCGACGGCGTCCGCCTCCACGCCCGGCTCGAGCGGATGTGGCCGGCGATGGACGCGGCCGACGCGGCCGCGCCGCTGCTGGCCGCCGCGAGCGCGCGGCTCGGGCGGCCGCTCGTCGGCACCGGCCGCGGCGGCGCGAGCGACGCGAGCCACTTCGCGCCGGCGATCCCGTTCACCGTCGACGGCCTCGGCCCGCGCGGCGGCCTCGCCCACGCGGCCGGCGAGTACGTGCTGGCGGCGTCGCTGCGGCCCCGCGCCGAGGTCGCGCTCGCGCTCGCGGCGGCCGCGCTCGACGCCGCGAGCGGATAGGCGTGCGGCGCGTGCTCGCCGGGATCGACGTCGTGCTCGCCCGCGCCTGAGGGCCGGCGGCCGCGCCGCCGGCTCCGTCGGACGCCCGCCCGACGCGGCATCGGGGCGATGAGCGGCGGGCGCGGCGGCAGTCTCCGCTGGGAGACCACGACGAGGAGGCCCGCGATGACGACCCAGCCGATCGGCGAGCTCGATCCCCGCTACAGCGACCCCGCGGCGAGGCCGACGCCGTGGGCGGCGGTGGAGCGGACGCTCGCGGAGGCCGAGCTCTACTGGCTGACGACCGTCCGCCGCGACGGCCGCCCGCACGTGACGCCGCTGATCGGCGTGCTCGCCGACGGCGCCGTCCACTTCTGCACCGGCCCGGAGGAGCAGAAGGCGAGGAACCTCGCCCACCGGGCCGACGTGGCGCTCACGACCGGCGTCAACCGGTGGGCCGAGGGGCTGGACGTCGTCGTCGAGGGCGCGGCCGTGCGCGTCACCGACCCGGCGGCGCTGCGGCGGCTCGCCGACGCCTACCTCGCCAAGTACGGCGAGGCGTGGCGGTTCGGGCCCCACCCCGACGGCTTCGTCCACCACGGCCACGTCGCCGCGGTCTTCCGCATCGAGGCGCGCAAGGCGCTCGCGTTCGCCAAGCGGCCGCACGGCCAGACGCGGTTCCGCCTGGGCGACCGGGGCGCCGCCGCGTGAGCGGAGCGCGTCTGGCGCTTGCGGCTCAGCGCACGCGCGCCTCGCTTCCGCCTAACGGGCCGCGGACGCGCCGACTGGACGCGACCTGCCGGCACGACGGGGCGAGATCTGTTAAAGAGAAACGGCCCGCCGAAGCGGACCGTTTCCCGGGAGGAGAGATGTGTCTATGTGTGGTGATGCTGTGATCGGTGGGGGAAGCTCGGCGACCCGCTGAGCGGGCGGACGCTCCTCCGGCGCGCCGCTCCAGACCGATCTGCTGTGCGGCGAGGGCGTCCTTGCAACGGGAATGATGGACGCCCCCCGGCCGGCGGTGTGTGACGTCGGTCATACAAGCCGGCGGCCCTGCTGCCGATGAGGATCGGCCGGCCCGCCCCGCGGCAGGCCGGCCGCGCCCCGCCGCCCCGATCAGCCGCCCGCGCCGAGGTCCGCGTCCGGCGTGCCGGCGCCGCCGCCGTCGACGCTCGCCAGCGGCGCCTCGCAGAGGCCGCCGTCCGCGCACAGGTGGTAGCTCCTGCCGGGCTGGACCTGCGTGCGCGACGAGAGCGTGAACGGCACGCCGGGCTCCGGCCCCGGGCTCGCGGTCACGATGTAGTAGGCGCCCTCCGACCACGCGTCGAAGCCGCCGAGCACGGCCGCGGCGCCCTGCCTGACGCCCTCCCGCTCGCCGGTCGTGATGCCGACCCGCTCGCCCTCCTCGAAGCCGACCTTCCTGCCGCGCGCGAGGCCGTCCCGCTCGCCCTCGGCCCTGCCGGCGCGCTCGCCGGCGGCGCGGCCGGCCCGCTCGCCCTCGCGGCGCCCCCTGGCGTAGATCACCTCGTAGCCGTGCGCGCCCGGCCGGTAGCGGCGCTCGACCTGGGCGCGGCCGTCGGCGACGCCGTCGTCGTAGCCGGCGTCCTCGCCGCGGCCGTGGCCGAGCAGGTAGCCGCCGACGGCCCCGAGCGCCAGCGCGACGACGGCGATCGCCGCCACCGCCCCGGCGCCGAGGCCCCTGCGGCGCCCGCGCGGCGGCTCGGCGGGCGGGGTCGTCCCGGCTGGTCCGTGCTCGCTGATCGACATGCTGCGTGGTCCTCCCGATGGTCGCGGTGCGCCCCGCACCCTACGATGCGCGGCCGCGCCGCGACGCCACGGGAGCGCGCGGGCGCCCGCTCAGCCGCCCGTCGCCGTCCGGGTGCGCGGCGGCCCGTCGTCGTCGACCAGCTCGCCGTCCTGCGCGATCGCGCCCGTCTCGCGCGCGAGCTCCTGCGCGGCGCGGATCGCCGCCTCGTTGCGCTCGCGCGCGAGCGCGACGACGCCGCTGCGCTCGTAGAAGTCGACGGCGACGAGGTTCGGGCGCAGGCCGCGCAGCCGCTCGCAGCGGGCGAGCCGCGCGCGCAGGAACGGGCCGCCGGCCTTCCCGTTCTCGCCCGGCGGCGGCGGGAAGGCGTCGATCCAGCCGTGGACGGCGAGCAGCGGGCTGTCGGCGCCGCCGCGGGCGCGCGTGCAGCGCAGCTCGCGCACCGTCCGCGCGCCGAGCGGCGTGTCCTGGATGAACGACCACGCCGGCATGTACCACGGCCGCTCGCCGCCGCCGCGCTCGGTGAACGCGACGATGCGGCGGTCCTGCTCGACGAGCTCGCCGAGCGTCGGCAGCGGCCTGTCGCGGTCGAGCGCGGCGAGCCTGTCGTAGAGGCCGGCCGCCCTGAGCGCCCGCTCGAGCTGCCCGACCTCCATCGACGGCTCGATCAGCCAGACGAGCACGGCGCCGCGGTCGCGCGCGAGGTGGTCGGCGAACAGCCGCAGCGTCTCGTCGAGGTCCTCGGCGCCGAGCTCGCACAGCGTGTGGCAGAGGAACAGGTCCCGCTCGCCGCGCAGCTCGCCGCGGCCGAGGCGGCCGAGCAGCCGCTCGGCGGCGGCGACCGCGTCGGGCCCGAGCGCCTGCGCGACCCGGTTGCGGTCGACGCCCTCCGCCTGCAGGTCGGTGCGCACGCCGCCGCCCTGCCGGACGCCGACGTGGATGTCGAGCATGAAGAAGCGGATCCCGTCGCGCAGCTGGCGCGCGATCCCGTAGCGCTGGTTGGCGAACAGCCAGCCCGGCTCCTCGGCGGCCGCGAACGAGTTGTGCGTGCCGGGGAACATCACCTGGTCGAGCCGCAGCGCGCAGAGGCGGCGGTCGCCGTTGCAGCCCTCCGGCGGCGCGACCGCCTGCGCCGGCGCCGGCCGCTCGACCGTCGTCACGACGACGGCGGCGATCACCGAGGCGGCCGCGACGCAGCCGGCGCCGGCGGCCAGCAGCGCCGCGCGCGGCAGCCCCAGCCGCGTGCGCGGCTCCGGCGGCGCGCCCGGCGGCGGCGGCGCGTCGAGCGCGGCGATGCCGACCGACAGGCCGGCGACGAGCAGCGCCACGCCGATGACGGTCGCGATCGTCCGGGCGGCGCCGGCCGGGTCGAGCACGATCAGGCCGCCGGCGAGCGCGACCGCGGCGCCCCACGCGGCCCGGCCCATCCGCGTGTCGGGCGGCATGAAGACGCGGTGCAGGAGCGTGCGCAGGCGGGCCTCGCCGCGGCGGGGGTCGAGCGCGTCGCCGACCGACGGCACGAGCGCGATGACGACGCCGAGCACGAGCAGGCCGATCGCCCAGCCGCGCACGTCGCCGAAGAAGGCATCGAACGCGCTCGCGATCGCCGCCCGCGTCTGGTCGCTGGAGCCGGCGGCGTGGGCGGCGTGGTCGACGGTCGCCTTGCGCGCGATCGCGAGCGCGACGACGAGCAGCGCGCCGACGGCCGCCATCGTCGTGCCGACCGTCGCGAGCTGGTGGCGGCGGCGCGGCGCGAGCGCGACCGAGCCGCCGAGCAGCAGCACCGCCGCGCCGAGCAGCGCGACCGATATCGCCGTCCAGTCGTCGACGGCGCGCAGCACGCGCAGCGCCGGCGCGCGCTCCCTCAGCTCCAGCAGCGTCGGCGCGAGGTCGTCGGGGATGCGGCGCGCGACCCGCGGCGAGACGCTCGCGATCTGCGCCCTCAGCGCCGCGAGCGTGCGGCTGAGGTCGACGACGAAGCCGCTGCGGCCGGCGATCAGCAGGTCGTGCGCGTTGCCGGTCGCGACGCGCAGCGCGCCGGCGAACTCGGGCGTGCCGGCGAACGACGACAGCGCCGAGGTGACGATCGGCTCGTACGTGAGCACCTCGGTCGCGCCGGCGTCGACGATCTGGTCGGTGATCCGCTCGGCGACGAGGTCGCGCACCGGCTCGGCCTGCAGCGCCGCGACCGCGCGCGACTGGAAGGTCGCGCGGTCGAGCACCTGCGTGCGCACGTAGAGCGCGGGCAGGCCGGCGAGCAGCGCGACCCCGCCGAGGATCGCCAGCAGCGTGGAGAGGCGTCGGCGCATCTGCCCTCCATCCTGGCAGCGCCGCGCCGCGGCGAACGGGGGCGGCCGGGCCGCCGCCGCCCGTAGGGTTGGGCGTGACCACCCGATCGACCGAGGAGGGACGATGACGATGCTGCTGTCCCACGCGACCGTCTGGTGCCTCGATCAGCGGTCCGCGAGGGCCTTCTACACCGAGCGGCTCGGCTTCGAGGTGCGCACCGAGGCGCCGATCGGGCCCGACGTGCTGTGGCTGACCGTCGGCCTGCCGCGCCAGCCGGACGTGGAGCTCGTGCTGACCCCGATCGCGCCGCCGATGGTGCCGGCCGACCGCGTCGACGCGCTGCGCGAGCTCGTCGCCGCCGGCGTGCTCGGCGGCGGGGTGCTGCGCGTCGACGACTGCCGCGCCGCCTACGAGGAGCTGCGCGCCAGGGGCGTCGAGTTCAGGCAGCCGCCGACCGAGCGGTCGTACGGGATCGAGGCGGTGCTGCGCGACGACTCCGGGAACTGGTTCTCGCTCGTCGAGCGGTCCGCGCGCGCGTCCGGGTAGCCTGGCGGCCATGACCCGCACGCCCACCTGGCCCGTCGCCGCGCTCTCGCTCGCGGTCGGCTTCGCCGTCGCCGACCTGACCGGGGTGCGCGCGCTCGGCGGGATCGTGCTCGTCGCGGCCGCGCTGTGGTGCGCCCTGCGCTGGAAGGCGACCGGCGGGCTGCCGCTCGCGCTCGCGCTCGTCGCCGTCTACCTCGCCGCGTTCGCCGTCTCCCACCCGCTCGGCGACCGGCTCGGCGCGTGGGGCGCGGTCGCGACCGTCTCGGCGGCCGTCGGGGCCGTCACGTGGGCGGCCGCCGACCGGCCGCGCCGGCGAACCGGCGTGGCGGCGCGCGCGGGTCGGTAACGTCGGGGGCGCCGTGCCGGCGCCGGCGTCCGACATCCGCGCGCAGCTGCCGCCCGGCCCGTCCGGGCCGCCGCCGGCCACGCTCGCGCGCTTCATGCTGACGCCGACGCGCTTCCTGGAGGCGTGCCGCCGCCGCTACGGCGACCTCTTCACGCTCCGGCTCAGCCGCGAGCGGATCGTCGTCGCCGCCGCCGACCCCGCGATCGTCAAGCAGGTCTTCACCGGCGACCCGGCCGTGCTCCACGCCGGCGAGGGCAACGTCGTGCTCGAGCCGCTGCTGGGGCCGCGCTCGGTGCTGCTGCTCGACGGGCCCGAGCACCTGCGCCAGCGGCGGCTGCTGCTGCCGCCGTTCCACGGCGAGCGGATGCGCGCCTACGGCGACGAGATGCGCGCCGTCGCCGAGCGCCACGTCGCGCGCTGGCCGGTCGGGCGGCCGTTCCCCGTCCACGCGTCGATGAGGGCGATCACGCTCGAGGTGATCCTGCGGGCCGTCTTCGGCGTGCGCGAGCCGGCGCGGATCGACGCGCTCGCCGCCCCGCTGCGCCGGCTGCTGGACTCGACCGGCCAGCCGACGAAGCTGCTCATGCTGCAGCTGACGCGCACGACGCGGCCGCGGCCTCGCACGCCGTGGGGACGCGTGCGGGCGCTGCTGACGCCGGCCGACCGGATGCTGCTGGAGGAGATCGCCGCCCGCCGGGCCGCGCTCGGCGACGGCGATGCGGCGGCGCGCGCCGCCGCCGCGGCCGACCGCGGCGACATCCTCTCGCTGCTGCTGTCGGCGCGCGACGAGGACGGCAGGCCGATGACGGAGGGCGAGCTGCGCGACGAGCTGTTCACGCTGCTCGTCGCCGGCCACGAGACGACGGCGACCGCGCTCGCCTGGGCGCTCGAGCGGCTCGTCCGCCACCCGCCGGTGCTCGCGCGGCTGCAGGAGGAGCTGGCCGCCGGCGGGGGCCGCGACTACCTCGACGCCGTCATCAGGGAGTCGCTGCGGCTGCGCCCCGTCGTCCCGGCGGTCGTGCGCAAGCTGCACGCGCCGATGCGGTTCGGCGGCTGGGAGCTGCCGGCCGGCGTCCACATCGCGCCGAACATCTACCTCGTCCACCACCGCGACGACCTCTACCCGGACCCGCACGCGTTCCGGCCCGAGCGGTTCCTCGAGCGCAGCTACGGCACGTACGAGTGGCTGCCGTTCGGCGGCGGCATCCGCCGCTGCCTCGGCGCGAGCTTCGCGCTCTACGAGATGAGGATCGTGCTGGAGACGATCCTCGCGCGCGTCCGGCTGCAGCCGGCGCCCGGCGCCACGCCGGAGCGGATCGTGCGCCGCTTCGTCACGTTCACGCCCGCCCGCGGCGGCCGCGTCCGGGTGGCGGCCCGCCAGCCCGCGCCGACGCCGGACGCCGCGGCGGCGGCCGCCTGAGCTCGCGGCGCGGCGGCCGGCCGCGGCCCGGTCGGCGGCGCGCGCCGCCGGTCGGCCGCCGCGCCCGGCCGCCCGGCGCCGGCAGCTTGGCCCTCTGTCGCACGAACTCTGGACGTGTGCGCAAAGACAGCGCCGCGGGGCGCCGGGATACTCGCGCCATGACGACGCGACCGGCGCAGATCGTGGCGTTCGGCGGCGGCGGCTTCTCGATGGAGGCCGGCAACCCGCTGCTGGACGACTACGTCCTCTCGCTCACCGGCGCCGAGCGGCCGCGCGTCTGCTTCGTGCCGACCGCCTCCGGCGACGCCGACCACTACGTCGTCCGCTTCTACCGGACGTTCGCCGCCACCTGCGCGACCTCGCACGTCTCGCTGTTCCGGCGCGACCGCAGCGGCGCCGTGCAAGGCGACCTCGCGCGCCACCTGCTCGCGCAGGACCTCATCTACGTCGGCGGCGGCAGCGTCGTGAGCCTGCTCGGCGCCTGGCGCGCCCACGGCCTCGACCGGGTCCTGCGCGCCGCCTGGCGCAAGGGGGTCGTGCTGTGCGGCCTGTCGGCCGGCTCGCTGTGCTGGTTCGCGGAGGCCGTCACGGCCTTCCACGGCGCCCCGCGCGTCGTCCGCGGGCTCGGGCTGCTGCCCTACTCCAACTGCGTCCACTACGACGGCGAGCCGGAGCGCCGCGCCGAGTACCGGCGCTTCGTCGGCGACGGCGTCCGCCCCGGCTACGCCGCCGACGACGGCGCCGCGCTCCACTTCGTCGGCCGCGGGCTGCACGCCGTCGTCAGCTCGCGGCCGAGGGCGCGCGCCTACCACGTCGCCCCCGTCGACGGCGCCGTCGTCGAGACGCCGCTGGAGACGCGCTACCTCGGCGCCGCCGTCCCGGACCTCGCCGTCGCCGGCTGATGGGCGAGCCGACGATCCTCGCGCTCGGCGGCGGCGGCTTCACGATGGAGCCGGACAACCCCGCGCTGGACGAGTTCGCGCTGTCGCTGACCGACGCGCGCGAGCCGCGCGTGCTGTTCCTGCCGACCGCCTCCGGCGACCCGGCCGCGCAGATCACCGCCTTCTACGCCCGCTTCGGCCGCCGCTGCACCGCGACCCACCTGTCGCTGTTCCGCCGCCACGGCGCCGACCGGTCGCTGGCGGAGATCGTGCTCGCGCAGGACCTCATCTACGTCGGCGGCGGCTCGATGCGCAACCTGCTCGCGATCTGGGCCGCCCACGGGCTCGACGAGCTGCTGCGCGAGGCGTGGCGGCGCGGGATCCCGCTCGCCGGCCTGAGCGCCGGCGCGATGTGCTGGTTCGAGGGCGGCGTGACGCGCTCCGGCGGGCCGCCGGAGGTGATCCGCGGCCTCGGGCTGCTGCCCGGCTCGTTCTCCGTCCACGCCGACGGCGAGCCGGAGCGGCTGCCGGTGTGGCTGGCGGCGGTGCGCCGCGGCGAGCTGCCCGGCGGCTGGGCCGCCGACGACGGCGTCGGGCTGCTGTTCTCCGGCACCCGCCACGTCCGCACGGTCGCGTCGCGGCCGGGCACCGGCGCCCTGCGCGCCGACGCGGTCGGCGGCGAGCTCGTGCGCCGCCGGATCGAGCCGGAGCTGCTCAACGCCGGCGTGCGGCCGCGCGATCGGCCGATCCCGGACGAGATCGCCGCGCTGCGCGCGCTGCGCGCCGAGCTGCGGCGCGGCCGCCGCTGACGGCGGCGCGCCGGCCCGGCGCGCGGGGCGCCGGGCGCGACGCGGGGCGCCGCCGGCCGTCGCGCGGGCGCGGCCGGAGGCGCGGGAAGACGGCGGGAGCGGCCCGGCGTCCGCACCAGGCACCGGGCCGCTCCGCCTGCGGAGCGGTCGGGGGCACGCCCGCCGCTCCGCGCACTCGGCGTGACCTACTTGAGCTCCGACGAGCTCTTGCCGAGCAGCTGCCGGGCGATGATCAGCAGCTGGATCTGCTGAGTGCCCTCGAAGATGTCGAGGATCTTGCCGTCGCGCGCCCACTTCTCCAGCAGCAGCTCCTCGCCGTAGCCGCGCGAGCCGCACAGCCGCACGCAGCGCAGCGCGACGTCGACGCAGGTGCGGCCGGCCTTCGCCTTCGCGTACGAGGCCTGGAGCGAGTTGGGCTTCGCGTTGTCGGCCATCCACGTCGCCTGCATCGTCAGCAGGCGCGCCGCCTCGTAGTCGGCCTCCATCGCGAGGTACTCGGCGGCCGCCGCCGACTGGGACTGGGCCGGCCGGTCGTAGTCGATCACGACCCCCGACTCCTCCAGCAGGCGCTTCGTCTCCTCCAGGCACGCGCGCGTCAGCCCGACCGCCATCGCGGCCACGAGCGGCCGCGTGTTGTCGAACGTCTGCATGACGCCCGCGAAGCCCTTCCTGACGTCGATCTCGGGCGAGCCGAGCAGGTTCGCCCTCGGGACGCGGCAGTCCTCGAGGATGAACGCGGCCGTGTCGGAGGCGCGGATGCCGAGCTTGTGCTCGAGCCGGTCGAGCTTGAGGCCGGGGTTGGACCGCTCGACGACGAACGACTTGATCGCCGCCCGGCCGAGCGAGCGGTCGAGCGTCGCCCACACGACGACGAGGTCGGCGCGCTCGCCGGAGGTGACGTAGATCTTCTCGCCGTTGAGGATGTACTCGTCGGTCCTCTCGTCGTAGACGGCGGTCGTGCGGATCGCGGCCGAGTCGGAGCCGGCCTCCGGCTCGGTGATCGCCATCGCCGCCCACTTGCCCTTGAAGCGCTCGAGCTGCTCGTCGTTGGCGACCGACGCGATCGCCGAGTTGCCGAGGCCCTGGCGCGGCATCGACAGCAGCAGGCCGACGTCGCCCCAGCAGAGCTCCATGATCCCGAGCGCCGTCGACATGTTCGACCCGTTGCGGACCTCGCCGTCGTTGCCGCCGCCCCTGCGGCGCACGCCGGCGGCGCCGGCGCCGCCCATGTCGGAGCCGTCGTTCATGCCGTCCAGCAGCGCGGCCAGCATGTCGAGCTCCTTCGGGTACGTGTGCTCCTCCCGGTCGTACTTGCGCGAGACCGGGCGGAAGATCTCCTCCGCGACCTGGTGCGCCTGCCCGACGAGCGGGAGGAACTTCTTCGGGACTTCGAGATTGATCGCCATGGTCGTCGTCCTCCTCAGACGAGCAGGGCGCCCTCGGCGAGGCCGACGGCGCGCAGGTCGCGGTACCAGCGCTCGACCGGGTGCTCCTTGATGTAGCCGTGGCCGCCGAGCAGCTGGACGCCGTCGGAGCCGATCGCCGCGCCCTTCTCCGAGCACAGCTGCCGCGCGAGCGCGACCTCGCGGCCGAAGTCCTTGCCCATGTCGGCCCGGCTGGCCGCGCGCAGCGTCGCCAGCCGCATGCCGTCGAGCTCGATCGCGATGTTGGAGATCGTGAACGCGACCGCCTGGCGGTGGGAGATCGGCTCGCCGAACGCGACGCGCTCGTTCACGTACGGGATCACGTAGTCGAGCACGGCCCTCGCGGTGCCGACCGCCAGCGCGCACCACGCCAGCCGCGCGCGGCGGACGCACTCGGCGTAGACCTCGGGCGCGCCGTCGCCGATGAGCGCGCGCGCCGGCAGCCGCACGCCGTCGAGCAGCACCTCGCCGGTCGCGGCGGCGCGGACGCCCATCGCCGGCGCCGGCTTCGCGAGCAGGCCGGGGGTGCCGCCCTCGACGAGGAACAGGCCCGGCCCGTGGCCGGCGATCTCGGCCGCGACGACGAGCAGGTCGGCCTCGGTCGCGCGCGGGACGAGCGACTTGACGCCGTCGAGCACGTAGTCGGCGCCGTCGATGCGGGCCGTGGTCCTGAGCGCGAACGGGTCGAAGAGGGCGCGCGGCTCCATCAGCGCCAGCGCGGCGGCGGGCACGTCCTCGGAGACGAGCGGCGGCAGGTACGTCGCCTGCTGGTCGGCGTCGCCCCACAGCGACAGCGCGGTCGCGACGCCGGCCGGCGCCAGCGCGGCGACGGCGAGGCCCATGTCGCCGTGCGCGAGCGCCTCGGCGGCGAGCACGGCGGTGACCGTCGAGCGCTCGCTGACGGCGCCGCCGAGCTCCTCCGGCACGCCGAGCATCGTCAGGCCCAGCTCGTTGGCCTGGTCGAGCAGCTCCCTCGGGGCGGCGGTCGCCTCGTCGGCCCTCAGCGCCGCCGGGCGCAGCCTCTCGGCCGCGAAGTCGCGGAACGCCTCCTGGAGCATCTGCTGCTCGTCGGTCGGCGTGAGGTCGAACACGCCGCTGGCGCTCGGCCTCAGCCGCGCCGCCCTGCCGTTGCCGTTGCCGCGGACCTGCCTGAAGATGCGGTTGGCGGCGCCGACGGCCTTGAAGCCGTCGCGCGTGGCGCGGTACACGACGCCCTCCGCCTGCTTGCGGATGCCGAGCCGGTCGACCAGGTCCGAGCCGGCGAAGCGGCCCAGGGCGCGCAGGCCCAGGCCCATGCTGCGGTCTGCGACGCTCATGGAGCCGTCACTCTCCCTTCCAGATGGATCTTGGTGTCGTCCTTGGCGCTGCGGACGGCGAAGCGGCCCGCCGCCGGGTCGGCGGCGAACGCGACCGCGCCGGGCAGCAGGATCGGCCGCCTGAAGGCGACGTCGACCGTGTAGGCGTCCGGCAGGGTCGGCGCAAGCGCCGCCAGGCAGCGCGCCTTCGTCCACATCCCGTGCGCGATCGCGCGCGGGAAGCCGAGCAGCTTCGCGCTCAGCGCGTGCAGATGGATCGGGTTGCGGTCGCCGGAGGCGGCGGCGTACTGGCGCCCGAGCGACTCGGGCAGCCGCCACCTCGCGACGAACGGCAGGTCCTTCGCCGCCGGGCCCCGGTCCCGCGCCCGCGGCGGCGCCGGCGCGGCGCCCTTCGGCGGGCGGCCGCGCTTGAGCATCGTGCTCGCGTCCTGCCAGACGAGCTCGCCGCCGACCCGCGCCTCGGAGACGATCGTGAACGTCGTCCCCTTCGGATGGGCCTGCGGCGGCATCGTGAAGACGGCGAGGTCGAACGCCTCGCCGACGCCGATCGGGCGGTGCTGGGTGATGCGGTTGCGCAGGTGGACGAGCCCGACCGCGCCGTACGGGAACGACCCGTCGGTCATGAGCGCCATGTGGAGCGGGAACGCGAGCACGTGGACGTACGTGCTCGGCAGCGCGTCGCGCAGCTGGAAGCCGCAGACGCGCGCGTACGCCGCCAGCTGGTCGGCGTCGGCGCGCACGCCGTCGAGCGTCCAGCGGGTGCGCGGCAGCGGCCCGCCGCCGCCCGGGACGAACGGCAGCATCGACGCGCCCGGCAGCAGCGGCAGCGCCGCCTTCGCGTACAGCCCGAGCGTGCCGGGCGGGCTCCTCAGCGCGCGCACGCGGGGTGTCGCCGTCGCCGCCACCTCACGCCCCCAGCAGGCTCTGGCCGCAGACGCGCACGACGTTGCCGGTGACGCCGCCGGAGCCGGGCGAGGCGAACCAGGCGATCGCCTCCGCCACGTCGACCGGCAGGCCGCCCTGCTTGAGGCTGTTCATCCGCCGGCCGGCCTCGCGCGTCGCGAACGGGATCCTCGCCGTCATCTGCGTCTCGATGAAGCCGGGCGCGACCGCGTTGATCGTCGCCCTCCGCTGGGCCAGCAGCGGCGCGTAGGCGTCGACGAGGCCGATCACGCCCGCCTTCGAGGCCGCGTAGTTCGTCTGGCCGACGTTGCCGGCGATGCCGCTTATCGACGAGACGCAGACGATCCGGCCGCCGGCGTTGAGCACCGGCCTCCTGCCGGCCAGCAGCGCGTCGGTGATCCGCTGGACGGCGCGGAGGTTGACGTCGATGACGGCGTTCCAGCGGTCCTCGTCCATGCGGCCGAGCGTCTTGTCGCGCGTGATGCCGGCGTTGTGGACGACGACGTCGACGCCGCCGTGCGCCCTCCTGAGCGTCGTCGCGATCGTCCTCGGCGCGTCCGCGTCGGTGATGTCGATCGCGATCGACGAGCCGCCGAGCGCCCTCACGACCGCATCGAGGTCGTCGGCGAGCGCCGGCACGTCGAGGCCGACGACGTGGGCGCCGTCGCGCGCGAGCGTCGACGCGATCGCCGCGCCGATGCCGCGCGAGGCGCCGGTCACGAGCGCGACCTTGCCGGCCAGCGGCCGCTCCCAGTCGAGGCCCTCGGGGACGCCGTCGCCGACGTCGGCGCCGATGCGGACGACCTGGCCGTCGACGTAGGCCGACCTCGGCGACAGCAGGAATCGCAGCGTCGCCTCGAGGTTGCCCTCGGCGCCCGGCTCGACGTAGACGAGCTGGGCGGTCGCGCCGCCCTTGAGCTCCTTGCCGACCGAGCGCGTGAAGCCCTCGAGCGCCCGCTGGGCGATCCGCTCCGCCGGCGTCCTCGCCGCCTCGGGCGTCGTGCCGAGCACGACGACCCGCCCGCACCGCTCGACGCGGCGGACGGTCGGCTGGAAGAACGCCCGCAGCTCGGCGAGCTGGGCGGGGTCGGCGATCCCGGTCGCGTCGAAGACGAGCGCCCCGTAGCGCTGCGCCTCGGCCGCCGCCGGCGTCCACGGCCCGGCGTCGAGGCCGGCCGCGGCGGCCGCCGCGCGCAGGTCCTCGCGCAGCGGGGTCGCCGTCTCGGCGCCGATCGCGGCGAGCACCTGCGCGACCGGCCCGGCGAGCCGGCCGCCGGGCGCCCCGCCGAGCAGCACGCGGCCCTCGACGACCCGCTGGCCGGCCCTCCAGCGCCGCAGCGGGATCGGCGACGGCAGCCCGAGCTGCTTGGCGACGATCCTCCCGACCGGGGAGTTGATCAGTTCGGTGTAGCGGTCAGCCATTGGGTCCCTCCAAGATCGCGACGACGCCGAGGCCGCCGGCGGCGCAGACGGAGACGAGGCCGCGGCCGCCGCCGCGCTCGTGCAGCGCCTTCGCGAGGCCGGCGACGATCCGCCCGCCGGTGGCGGCGAACGGGTGGCCGGCCGCGAGCGAGCCGCCGTTGACGTTGAGCTTGTCGCGGTCGATCGAGCCGAGCGGCCTGTCGAGCCCGAGCCGCTGGCAGAAGGCGGGGTCCTCCCACGCCTTCAGCGTCGCCAGCACCTGCGCGGCGAACGCCTCGTGGATCTCGTAGAAGTCGAAGTCCTGCAGCGTGAGGCCGTTGCGGGCCAGCAGCCGCGGCACCGCGTACGCCGGCGCCATCAGCAGGCCCTCGTGGCCGGTGACGTAGTCGACCGCCGCCGTCTCGGCGTCGACGAAGTACGCGAGCACCGGCAGGTCGTGATCGCGCGCCCACTCCTCGCTCGCGAGCAGGACGGTCGAGGCGCCGTCCGACAGCGGGGTCGAGTTGCCCGCCGTCATCGTGCCGTCGCGGCCGCCGAAGACGGGCTTGAGCTTGCCGAGCTTCTCGAGGCTCGTGTCCGGGCGCAGGTTCTGGTCGCGCTCGAGGCCGAGGTACGGCGTGACGAGGTCGTCGTAGAAGCCCCGCTCGTAGGCGGCGGCGAGGTTGCGGTGGCTGTTGAGCGTCAGCTCGTCCTGCGCCTCGCGCGTGATCCCCCACTCGGCGGCCGTGAGCGCCGTGTGGCCGCCCATCGACAGGCCGGTGCGCGGCTCCTCGTTGCGCGGGATCGCCGGCACGAGGTGCTGCGGCCGGACCTTCAGCAGCGTCTTGAGCTTGTCCTGGACCGTCTTCTTCGTGTTCGCCTCGATCAGGATGCGGCGCAGGTCGTCGTTGACGGCCAGCGGCGCGTCCGAGGTCGTGTCGACGCCGCCGGCGACGCCGGCGTCGATCTGGCCGAGCGCGATCTTGGCCGCGACGAGGTTGATCGCCTGCAGGCCGGTGCCGCACGCCTGCTGGAGGTCGTAGGCGGGCGTCTCGGGCGCCAGCCGGCTGCCGAGCACGGTCTCGCGCGTGAGGTTGAAGTCGCGGCTGTGCTTGAGCACCGCGCCGGCGACGACCTCGCCGAGCCGCTCCCCCTCGAGGTTGAAGCGGGCGACGAGGCCGTCGAGCGCGGCCTGCAGCATGTCCTGGTTGGAGGCGTTCGCGTAGACGCTGTTGGAGCGGGCGAACGGGATGCGGTTGCCGCCGAGCACGGCAACCCGACGGGGACCGGCGGTCATGAGGCTCCTTCGGGGTTCGGGAGGGGAGTCGGGGAAGACGGGACGGCGTCGCCGCCGCGGCGGCCGGCCGCCGAGCGGGCCCGCAGGCCGGGCTCGACGGTCTCGATCAGCAGCTGCGCGGCCTCCGCCGCCGGCATCGCGCCGGGGTTGCGCAGCCACCAGCGCGCGAGCGCCTCCGAGGCGCCGAGCAGCGCGTTCGAGAGCGCCTCGACCTCGGTCGCCGCGCGGTCGCGCGCCGCCGACGGGATGAGCGCGAGCTGGGTCTCGGCGACGAGCGCGAGCAGCCGCTCGCGGTAGGCGGCGACGGCGCGCGCGAGCTCGCCCCCGGCCGGCTGGCTCTCGTCGAAGAGGACGCGCCAGGCGTCGCGGTCGCCGTCGACGAAGGCGAAGAACGCCTCCAGGCCGCGGCGCAGCGCGTCGGCCGGGCTCTCGGCGGCGGCGATCGCCTCGCCGACGGTGGCGAGCATGGCGTCCCCCGCCCGCCGCATGCACGCGAGGTAGAGCCGCTCCTTGTTGCCGAAGTAGGCGTACAGGAGCGGCTTCGTGACCCCGGCGGCGGCCGCCACGTCGTCCATCGTGACGGCGGCGTAGCCGTCGGCGGCGAAGCGCGCGTGCGCGATGTCGAGCACCTGCTGCTCGCGCTCGGCGCGCGGCAGCCGGCTGCGCGGGGCGCCACCGGCGGCGCCGGACTGCGGAGCGGTCGAGGACACCATCGCCGTTCATATTACCCAGGTATAAAAACGGCGGCGCAGTTGGCGGCGCATCCCGCACCTCTGCGGCGCTGCGTGCCCATATGGGACCCTGAGCCGCGGAGGTGGCGACGTGCTCGCCGCGCAGCGATGGCGCGCCCAGCGCGTCGGGGGACGCCACCCGTCGTTCGTGCGATGGCGCGTTTGGGAAAAGCCTGCGGGATGGCCTCGTAAGCGAACGATGGGAAGGTGAGGTCGATGAGCCTCTTCACCGCCATCCAGCCAGCGCTCGCCTCGGCGAGCCGCTGCTCCGACAGCACCGAGCGCCGCCGGCGGCGGCGTCGGCGCCGGCGGCGGCGGCGTCGCCGCAGCAACACGAACTCGGGTCGCTTCACCAACACGTGAGCGCTCGCCGCTTCGTCCACCCCGGCGGGCGAGGCGGCCTCCACGCTGACCATGGCCTTGCGCGACCGCGTCCGCCGTCTGCTCGTGCCCGTCCCCGACGGGCCGCAGATCGTCGCCGCCGCTCCGGTCGTGGCGGTGCGCGAGATCTTTTGCCGCTTCTGGCCCGACGCCCGCCCCTACCGCTTCGCGATCGCCGCCGGCGTCGGCTTCCTCGTGCTCGTCCCGGCGATCGAAGCCGTCGAGATCTGGCTCTTCAAGCTCGTCGTCGACGACGTCATCGTGCCCCGCGAAGTCGCGGCGCTCGTGCCGCTCGCCGGCGCGTACGTCGCGCTCACGCTGCTGAGCGGGCTCGTCCGCTTCGGCGACGACTACCTGGCGGCCTGGGTCGGCGAGCGCTTCCTGCTCAACCTCCGTGCCCGCCTGTTCGCGCACGTGCAGTCGCTCTCGCTCGACGTGCTCGACCGGCGCCGGCTCGGCGACGTCCTCAGCCGCCTCACCTCCGACGTGCAGGCGATCGAGCGGTTCGTGCTGACCGGCGTCGCCGACGCGATCTCGGCGCTCGCGCGGATCGTCTTCTTCGCAGGTGCGCTGCTGCTGCTGTCCTGGCGGCTCGCGCTCGTGTCGCTCGTCGTCGTACCGCTGTTCTGGCTCGCGGCCCGTCGCTTCTCCCGCCTGGTCAAGCACGCCGCCCGCGAGAAGCGGCGGCGCACCGGCTCGCTGTCGGCGGTCGCGGAGGAATCGCTCGCCAACGCGGCGCTCGTGCAGGCGCTCAACCGCCAGGAGGCCGAGGTCGCCCGCTTCCGGCGCGAGAACGCCGCCATCATGGAGGCGGAGCTGGCCGCCACGCGGATCCGGGCGTTCTTCTCGCCCGTCGTCGACCTGATCGAGTTGCTCGGCGCGATGGTCGTCGTCGGCCTCGGCGTGTGGACGCTGAGCGCCGGCGACCTGACGGTCGGCGGCCTGCTCGTCTTCCTCGCCTACCTGAGCCAGCTGTACGGGCCGGTGCGCTCGCTCAGCAGCCTCGCCAACAGCATCTTCGCGGCCTCGGCCGCGGCCGAGCGCGTGATCGAGCTGCTCGACGAGCGTCCCTCGGTCGTCGACCGTCCCGGCGCCCGTCCGCTGGGACAGGTGCGTGGCCGCATCGAGCTGCGCGACGTGACCTTCCGCTACCCCGGCGCGCCGGCGCCGGCGCTGGACCGGCTGTCGATGACGGTCGAGCCGGGCGCCACGGTGGCGCTCGCCGGGCCGAGCGGGATCGGCAAGACGACCGTCGCGCGGCTGCTGCTGCGCTTCTCCGACCCGGATCGGGGCGCGGTCCTGCTCGACGGTCGCGATCTCCGCGACGTGCCGCTGCATGACGTGCGCGAGCACGTCGGCCTGCTGGCGCAGGAGACGCTCCTGTTCGACGGCACCGTGCGCGAGAACGTCGCCCATGGGCGCCCGCATGCGCCGGCGGCCGAGATCGAGCGCGTCGCCGACGCGGTCGGGTTGCGCCCGCTGCTCGACGCGCCCGTCGGCCAACGAGGTCGCGCGCTCTCGGGCGGGCAACGCCAGCGGGTGGCGATCGCCCGCGCCATCGTGCGCGACAGCGCCGTCGTCGTGCTCGACGAGCCGACGACCGGCCTCGACGCCGCCGCGCGCGAGCAGGTGCTCAGCGCGCTCGACGCGCTCCTGCCGGGCCGCACGACGCTGCTGATCTCGCACGACCCGGCCGTGCTCGCGCGCGCCGACCGCGTCGTCGAGCTGCGGCCCGCCGGCGCCGCAGCGACGACGCCGACCGCGGGGGCGGTGACGTGAAGCCGTTCTCGCCGGGTCGGGAGCTGGCTCCAGGGGTGCATGTGGAGGCGCATCTGCACCGCTCCCGCCACCTCGACGTCTACGCCGCCCGTTGCGAGCGGCGGGGCTGCTCGGTCGTCGCCAAGACGGTCCGGCCCGACAGGCTCGCGCGCCGGGATGTCGCCGGCGACCTGCTGCGCGAGGGCCGGCTGCTGCGACGCCTCTCCCATCCCCACATCGTGCGCGGCTACGAGGTCCACCGCGAGCCGCGGCCGGTCGTCGTGCTGGAGACCGTCGGCGGCGAGACGCTCGCCCACCTGCTCGACCGCCGCTCGCTGCCGGCGCGCGACATCGCGCAGCTCGGCCTCCAGCTCGCCTCGGCACTGCGCTACCTCCACGCCGAGGGGATCGTCCACCTCGACCTCAAGCCGTCCAACGTCGTCGCCGCGCCAGGCGGCTGCGCGAAGCTGCTCGACCTCTCGATCGCCCGCAGGCCGGGGCGCGTGCCCGCCGGTCGCGGCACGTGGTGCAACATGGCGCCCGAGCAGATCACCGGGGTTCGCGTCGGCCCGCCGGCCGACGTGTGGGGGCTCGGCACGGTGCTGTGGGAGGCCGCCACGCGCGAGAACCCGTTCGACGACCGGGATCAGCTGCACGAGCGAGCCGACCCCGTGCGAGCGGTGCGGGCGCGCCTGCCGCGCGGGCTGGCGGCCGCGGTCGACGCCTGCTTGGAGCCCGACCCGGAGGCGCGGCCGACGCTCGACGAGCTGACCGCGACGCTCACCGCGGCGTAGGAAGACGCGTCGGCGGCGCGTCCCGCGACGGCACGACTTGGCAAATCCACCTACCTGGATTGCTCCGGCCTCGGGACGGGCAATTCCAGCTACCCGGATCTGCCACCCGACACAGCGATGGCAGGTCACCGCACGGGTGTCGGGGCCCAGGGCCGGAGCGAGCAGTCCCTCGGCACAAGGCCGCGCGGCGGCCGGCGCGGTACCTTCCCGCCATGGAGATCGCCCGCCACGGCGAGCTGGAGCCGTACGTCACCGCCGACGGCTCGATCATCCGCGAGTGGGCCGGGCCCGGGCGCGTCGCGTCGGCACGCCACCAGTCGCTCGCGGAGGCGACGGTCCCGCCCGGCAGGGCGACGATCGCCCACTACCACGTGCGCGCGGAGGAGCTGTACCTGTTCACCGCCGGGCGCGGGCGGATGCGCCTCGGCGAGGAGGAGCGCGCGGTCGCCGCCGGCGACTGCGTCGCGATCCCGCCCGGGACGGTCCACAAGCTGTGGAACGACGGCGACGAGGACCTCGTGCTCGTCTGCGCCTGCGCGCCGCCGTACGCCCACGAGGACACCGTCCTCGTCGAGGACGCCGCCGGCGCCTGACGGCGACGGGAGGCGGCGGGCCGCGGCGGGCATACCGAGGGTCAGCCCGTTCCCGCGACCGGAGGCCCGCCATGCCCGACGACCTCGCCGCCACCGACCTCGTCTCGACCGACTGGCTCGCCGGCCGCCTCGACCGCGACGACGTGCGCGCCGTCGACGCGACCGTCGTCCTCGACCTCGACACCTGGGCGGCGAACTCCGGCCGCCGCGCCTACGACGCCGGCCACGTCCCCGGCGCCGTCTTCGTCGACCTGATCGGCGAGCTGTCCGACCCCGCCGGCGACGCGGGGCTGCCGCCGGGCGTGCGGACGTACCGGCTCCCCTCCGCCGACCGCTTCGCCGCGGCGATGGAGCGCCACGGGATCGGCGACGGGACCGCCGTCGTCGCCTACGACACGACGAACGGGATGTGGGCGGCGCGGCTGTGGTGGATGCTGCGGCTGTTCGGCCACGAGCGGGTCGCCGTGCTCGACGGCGGCTGGGCCGCCTGGCAGGCCGAGGGGCGGCCGGTCTCGACCGCGGCCCCCGCGCCCGCGCCGGCGCGCTTCACCGCGCGCCTGCAGCGGCGGCTGCTGGCGACCAAGGAGGAGGTCGAGGCGGCCGTCCGCGACGGCGGCGGCACCTGCCTCGTCCACGCGCTCACGCCCGCGCTGTTCCGCGGCGAGGAGCAGGCGGCGCTCCCGCGCCCGGGCCGGATCCCCGGCAGCCGCAACGTGCCGTTCGCCGAGCTCTACGACGAGACGGGGCGGATGCGCCCCGCCGCGGAGCTGCGCGCGCGGTTCGCCGACGTGCTCGCCGACGACCCGAGGCGGGTCGTCACCTACTGCGGCGCCGGCATCGCGGCCGCCGCCGACGCGCTCGCGCTCGCCCGGCTCGGCGTCGAGGCGGCCGTCTACGACGGGTCGCTCGTCGAGTGGGCGAGCGACCCGTCGCTGCCGATGGAGGTCGGCTAGCCGCGGCCCGTCGCGACGTCGACCTGTGCGGCTGCGGAGCCTTATCTGGGACCCTCAGCCGCCGCGGTCTCGGTGACGTCCCTCGGCGGGGCGGTCGCCGCGCGCGAGCGCGGCGCGCAGCTCCCGCGCGATCCGCGCGGCGTCGTGGACGAGGTCGTTGTGGGTGTAGCGGAGCACGCGCCAGCCGCGCAGCTCGAGGTGGTTGCCCTTGGCGCGGTCGCGACGGAAGGCGGCGCGGTCGCGGTGGAAGGCCCAGCCGTCGAGCTCGACCGCGAGCGCGTGCGACGGCCAGGCCGCATCGACCTCGACACCGTCGACCCACGCGTTCATCCGCGGGCGAGGCAGCCCGTGCGCGCGCAGGAGCGCGTCGAAGCGCGCCTCCAGCTCCGAGCGCGTCAGCTGGGTGCCCTCGCGCCCGTGCTGATCGAGCACGGCGCGAAGTCGCTGGTAGCCCTTCCCAGGACGGCCGACGGTCCGCCGGAGCGCCTCCTCGAGCGTGGGCACGTCGAGCGTGCCGAGCCGCTCCGCCGCGGCAAGCGCGCGCTGGAGCGGATCGGGGGCGAGCAGCTCCGCGAGGTCGACGAGCGTCCGCTCCACCGTCGTGACGCGGATCCCGGAGACGACCGCGACGTCCTCGGGCGCGAGCGTGCGGCGGGCGAAGACGCGGAGCGCTGCCGTCGAGCGCACGTCGGCGGACGTGGTGACCTCGATGCGGGTGGGACCGGAGCAGCGGAGCCCGTGGATGAACGCGGCCTCGCGGTGGCTCAGCGCCGCGTCGGGACCGGCGGCGAGCACGGCCGCCGTCCGCAGCCCCCAGCGCGTGAGCCGCGTATGGCCGACGGCGTAGACGCCCCGGTGCAGCGGCACGAGCAGCCCCGACCGGACGCGGGTCGCGACCTGCTTGGCGCTCAGCCCGTGCGCGATCAACTGCCGCCGCGCCACCACCCCGTGCTGCGCGCCCGCCAGATGCACGATCACCGCGACGGCCGGAGCTCTGCGGCTTGTCGTCCCCATACGGGCCCCTGAGCCGCAGCGCCCTGGTGTTCGCCCCGTGCCGGGGAGCGCGTCGGCCGGCCCGCACCTACGCCGGCGCGTCCGAGGCGGGCGCGACGTCGACCCAGCGCAGCTGCGCGGCCGAGTCGAGCACCGCCTCGGTCAGATGCACGGCGCGCAGGCCGTCGGCGAAGGTCGGCATCCCGTCCGGCGGGGCGCCGTCGCGGACGGCGGCGTAGACGTCGCCGACGAACCGGTCGACGCAGTCGGCGTAGCCCTGCGGGTGGCCGGGCGGCAGCCACGCGAACCGAGCCGCGGGCGGCGAGAGCGCGGCGGGGTCGCGGCGCAGGAGGGTCGCCGCCTCCCGCCGGCCGCACCACAGCGCCTCCGGCGCCTCCTGGTCGAACGCGAGCGCCTCTCGCGCCCCGTCGAGCTCGAGGCGGAGGCGGTTCTTGCGGCCCGCCGCGACCTGGCTGACGACGACCGCGCCGAGCGCGCCGCGGTCGGTCTCGAACTGGACGAGCGCGACGTCCTCGGTGGCAGCGGGGCCGTCGCCCCGGCGCGGGATCGCCGCGCGCGTGCGGGCCGTCAGCCGCACGATCCGATGGCCGGAGACGAACTCGGCCAGGTCGCACCAGTGCGCGCCGATGTCGGCGAACGCGCGCGAGCGACCGCCGCGCGCGGGGTCCAGCCGCCAGTCGCGATCGTCGGGGCGAAGCAGCCAGTCCTGCAGGTAGACGCCGTGGAGCAGGTGGAGCGGGCCCGTCGCGCCGCTGCGGACCCGCTCGCGCGCCTCCCGCGCCATCGCGTAGTAGCGGTAGACGAACGGCACCGCCGCGACCTGCCGCCCGGCGCGCGCGGCGGCCGCGGCCAGCGCGCCCGCGTCCGCCGCCGTCGTCGCCAGCGGCTTCTCGCAGACGACGTGCTTGCCGGCCGCCAGGGCGGCGAGCGCGAGCTCGCGGTGGAGGTGGTTCGGCGTGCAGACGTGGACGACGTCGACCTCGTCGGCGACGGCCAGCGCGCGGGCGGACGGGAACGCCCGCTCGGCGTCGAGCGCCCGCCGCGCCGCCTCCGCGCGCGCCGGCGTCGAGGCGGCGACGCCGACGAGGCGGGCGCCGGCCAGGCGTGCCGCGCGCGCGTGGACGGCGCCGATGAAGCCGACGCCGGCGACCGCCGCGCGCAGTCGCTGCTGCCCCATGAGAGCACCCTACCCCGCGCCGAGCCGCCGCGCGAACCGCTATATTCGCTAGTTTGTGATAAGGCGCATGCGCCGACACCGGCAAGCCGACGTGGAGTACACGGTGGTGATCCCGAGCAATGCCAGGGGCATGCTCGAGCCGATCCGTGACAGGGTCTTCATCGTGAGGCCGCGTCCTCCGGTGGTGCCGTCCCACTACCACGTCGCGTCGTCGGAGCATCAGGTCAGCTATGCCGACTTCCTCACGGCCGTCCGCGTCAGCGCGCTAGAGCAGGACGCAAAGAGCGACAACGCCGACAGGGCGAGCAGCGGCTGATCCACCGCCGTCGCACGAGCCGCGACGAAGCACGGGTCGCGCCGGCATGCTGCACGGTCGCCGGCCGGTGCGCGCTAATTTGGCGCCATGGAGCTCGCCGAGGAGCAGATCCGCTCGCTTGCGGTGGAGCTCGTCCCTTACCTCCGCGACACGTCGACGTGGGTCCATTCGATGCGGGCGCGAGCGTCCTGCTGCTGGCCCCTCCCCTGCTGTCCTACGTGCTGCTGCGCCCCCGCGAGCACGTGCTCGTGGGCGGCTTCCTCGTCTATCTGCGCCGGGTGCTGATCGCCTCCGGCTTCCCGCCCGTCCTGGGCGCGACGGCGCTGGCGGTCTCGCGAGAAGGGACCGCTGGGAGGGGCAGGCCCGCGACGCACACGGAGCTGCTGTTCGTGACGAGCGGCGATGTCCTGTGGATCGCCGCCGGGCTCGCCACCCTCTTCTTCCTGCTCTTCCTCTTTATCCGCATCCGCCGACGCGGTGCGACGACGCCGCTGTCGACCAGCGAGGCGGCCGCAGCTCCCGACCCGCAGCCCGAGGCGGGCAGAACGGCGGCCGCGGACGCGGGCCCGCAGCCCCAGGCGACCGGGGAGGTGCTCGCGCGCCTGGATTCGTGACCTCGGCGCCTGCTCAGCTCCCGCCGTCGGCGTCGAGGCGGTCGCGCGCCTGGCGCAGCCAGTCGCCCAGCTGGACGCCGGCGGAGGCGATCGTCTCGCCGGCGTCGCGGAACGCCTCCCGGAAGCGCTCGGCGTAGAAGGCGACGGCGTCGCCGGCCTCCGCCCTCGGGCTGACCGGGTCGTCGCGGCGCGGGTAGTCGCCGGCCACGATGCGGTCGAACTCGCCGGCGCGGACCCAGCGCATCAGCTCGCGCGCGCGGCGGACCGGCAGCGGGTGGGTGACGCCGAGGTCGAGCATGAGCCGCGTCAGCCGCTCCAGGCCGCCGCCGCCCTCCGCGTACTCGGCCGCCTGGGCGAGGAACGCGTCGAGGTCGAGCCGGTCGGCCATCGTGCCGGCGGCGACGACCATCAGCGCGCGGCAGACCGCGAGCGGGTCGCGCGTCGCGAGCGCCGCCGCGCGGTCGCAGCTGAGCTCGGTCGCCCGGTGCCACTCCAGCAGCGCGGTGCGGACCGGCCGCAGCGGCAGCGGCACGCCGGCGCGGTCGCCGAGCCGCAGCAGGATCTGCAGCGCCGTCCGGTAGAGCTGGTGGTCGGAGAGGATGTGGGCCGCCTCGTGCGCGAAGACGGCCCGCCGCTGCGGCCCGTCGAGCAGCTCCAGCAGCTCGGAGTGGACGACGACGATCGGCTGCCTGGCGCCGATCGCGACCGCGTTGGCCCACGGGTCGTGGGTGACGTGCAGCGGCGCGATCGGCGTCACGTCGAGCGTCGTGAACGCGAACACGTGGTCACGCCACACCTCCGGCAGCTGCCGCTCCCCGAGCCGCACCGACGCGCCCAGCGACGCCTGCCGCAGCGCCCGCTCGTAGCCGAGCTCGATGAGCGTGCGCACGACCCGGTCGAGGTACGGGATCGAGGCGAGCGCGGCGGTCGCGGCGCGGTCGGCCGGGTGCTGCCACGCGCGCGGCGCGATCGCCGTCAGCCGGAAGCCCTCGACGGGCGCGTCAGGCGGGGTCATGGCGTGAGCATAGGCGGCCGCGGCGCGCCGCCGGCGCCGCGGCCTGGCACGCCGCACCTCTCGTCGCCGCGCCCATGCCGCTTTCCGATGTTCCGGTGCATGGGCGCGCCGACGGCGGTCAGCGCCGTCCCGCGCCGCCGCGCGGTCGGGCGCTCACCTGCCCAGCAGCGCGCAGACGGCCGCCGTCTGGACGGCGCGCAGCTGGCGCAGGAGCCTCCCGCTCGGGGCCGCGCGCGTGAGCGTCGTCGTGACCGACCGCCGACCGTCGGCGGTCGCGGCGATCCACTGCGTGTAGCCGGGGAACGAGCCGGTGTGGCCGTAGACGACCCCGCAGCGGGTGCGGTAGCGGAACAGCCCGAGGCCGGCCGCGTTGGCGCCCGGCCCGGGCGGGCTGGAGGCGCCCGGGACGAAGCGCCGCTGCGCGCGCGCCTGCGCGGCGCCGAAGAAGCCGCCGCCGAGCAGCCGCCGCACGAAGACGCCGAGCTCGCGCGGGGTCGAGACGATCCCGCCCGACGCCCACGCCCCGCTCGGGCTCAGCAGCGTCGTGACGTCCTGCGGCCTGGCGCCGGGCGCGACCTCGTAGCCGTGCAGGAACGGCCGCGGGAGCGCGATCCGGCGGGTCGGCAGCGTCGTCGCCCGCAGCCCTGCCGGGCGCAGCACGAGGTCGCGCAGGAGCGCGCCGTAGCTGCGGCCGGTCGCCGCCTCGGCCATGAGCGCGACGACGATGTTGTCGGTGTTCGAGTACGCGTAGCGGGTGCCCGGCGCGAAGGCGAGCGGCTGCGCCCGCACCCAGTCGACGATCCGCGCCGGCGGGACGTACCCGCGCGGGTCGTCGGCCACCTGCTGCGCGAACCCCTCCGAGCGCGTGTAGTCGGGCAGGCCGCTCGTGTGGTTGAGCAGCTGGCGCAGCGTCACCGACGCCCACGCGGCCGGCAGGCCGGGCAGCCGCGCGCCGATCGTCTCGTCGAGGGAGAGCCGCCCCTCCTGGACGAGCCGCAGCGCGACCGCCCCGCTGAACGCCTTGGCGACGCTCGCGATCCGCATGTGGTCGTCGGGTCGCGGCGGCCGCGCGCGGCGCACGTCGGCGCGGCCGGCGCGCAGGACGGTCGTGCGGCCGTCGCGGTGGAGCGTCGCGATCGCGGCGGGCGGCCCGCCGGGCGCGGCGACGAGCCGCTCGAGGCCGCGCTGGACGCGGTCGTCGGCGGGACGCTGGGCGGCGGCGGGCGCCGCGAGCAGCAGCGGCGCGACGGTCGCGCAGGCGACCGCGCGGCGCAGTGCGGCGCGGCGGGCGGGTCGGCTCATTGGTGCCCTCCTCCTGATGGTGGTCGGCCCGATCATCGCGGCTTCGCCGCCTCGGCTGGGTGCGGCGGGTCCTGCGGCGTCGGGAAGGCGCCGCCGTCGATCAGCTCGACGCGGTAGCCGTCCGGGTCGCGCACGAACGCGATCCGGCCCACGTCCTCGCGGCCGCCGGGGGCGTACGGCGGCCTCTCGGGCGCGACGCCGGCCTCGGCGAGCCGCGCGAGCACCGCGTCGAGGTCGTCGACGACGAGCGCGAGGTGGTTGTAGCCGTCGCCGAGGTCGTACGGCTCCTCGCGGCCGACGTTGACGGTCAGCTCGAGCACGTCCGGGCCGCCGGGGAGGCCGAGGTAGACGTTGTAGGCGGTCTCGAACGTGAGCCGCCCGCGCTGCTCGAACCCGAGCAGCCGGTAGAAGCGCAGCGACGCGGCGATGTCGCGCACGCGCACGCAGGTGTGGGCGAAGGCGGTGGGCATGGCCCCAACGTACCGCGGGGCGGCGCCGCCGCGCCATCGCGGAGCGGCCGGGCGCCCGGTCGGCGCGCCCGGCCCCGGCGGGCCGCCCGCGCCCGCGCCGCGCGCCGGGCGCTAGTAGACGGCGTGGAGGACCGCCCAGCGCGCGAGCTCCGAGCGGCGCCTCGCGCCGGTCTTCTCGCGCACGCGCGCGAGGTGGTTCTGGACCGTGCGCGGCGAGACGTAGAGCCGCTGGGCGATCTGGCGGTCGGTGAGGCCCTGCGCGACGAGCCGCAGCACCTCGTGCTCGGTCGCCGTCAGCTTCTTGCGCACGTCCGGCGCCTCGCCCCTGGAGGCGTGCGAGTAGGCGCGCAGCAGGTGGGGCGCCAGCTGCGGCGCGATCACCGAGCCGCCGCCGTGGACGGTGAGGACCGCCTGGCGCAGCTCCTCGCCGCTCGCGCGCTTGGTCAGGTAGCCGGCCGCGCCGGCGGCGACCGCGTCGAGCAGCGGCTCGGCCTTCTCGGTCGCGGTGATGACGATCGCCCGCACCTCGGGCAGCTCGTTGCGCAGCCGCTCGAGCAGCATCATCCCGCCCAGCTCCGGCATGTGGAGGTCGAGCAGGACGATGTCGGGCCGCAGCGCGTGGGCCTGCTCGAGGCCGGCGCGGCCGTCCCCGACGGCGCCGACGACCTCGATGCCGGGGTCCCGCTCGAGCGCCGCGACGAGCCCGTCGCGGACGAGCGGGAAGTCCTCGACGACGAGCACGCGGATGTTCATGCCGCCCGTCCGCTGCCGACCGCGCCGGCGGCGCGCACGTGCGGCGCGGCGGCGAGCGGCAGCCGCAGCGTCACGCGCGTCCCGCGCCCGGGCTGCGCGCGCACGGCCGCGCTCCCGCCGAGTCGGTCGAGGCGGCCGACGATCGAGTCGCGCAGCCCGCCCGCGCGCGGCGCGACGCGGGCCGGGTCGAAGCCGGCGCCGTCGTCGCTGACGACGAGCTCGAGCAGCTCGTCGCGCAGCCGGCAGGTGACGACCGCGCGCCGGGCGCGGGCGTGCTTGCGGACGTTGCGCAGCGCCTCGCGGGCGGCCGCCGCCAGCTCCCGTCCCGCGCGGCCGCGCAGCGCGCCCGCCGCGGGGTCGACGTGGAGCTCGACCGGGGGCGCGCCGAGCCGCCGCTCCTCCGCGACGGCGACGGTCAGCCGCGTCGCGAGGTCGGCGTCCCCGCCGGGCACGAGCGGGCCGCTGCCCTCGACGACGGCGCGCAGCTCGGCCGCCGCGTCGGCGGCGACCCGCGCCAGCTGGCGCGGGTCGGGGTCGTCGGCGTAGCCGCCGGCGGCGAGGTACTCGAGCACCTGCAGGACCGAGTCGTGCAGCCACGCGCGCACGCTCGCCCGCTCGGCCAGCAGGGCCGCTTCGAGACGGGCGTCGCGGGCGGGCGAGCGTGGGCGCACACCCGGGAGGATCGGACGGCGCCGGCCCGACTTGAGCGCTCGCGCGCCCGTCCACGGCGGCGCCGGCCGGCGCGACGGGCGCCACCTTTGCGCATTCGCGCACGCGAAATGCGCGCGAAATGCCCATGCGCGCCACGCCGCGGCCGCCCACCATCGAGGCATGGCCGCAACTGACAGCACCACCCCCAGGGCGCGTCCGCGCACGCGCCGCCGCCCCGGCGCGCGGCCGATCGCGCGCCGCGACGCGCACCGGCCGCGCGCGCTGAGGACGCCGCCGGCCCGCAGGCAGCAGGCGCGGACGGCGAGGACCGGCACCGCGCTCGTCCCCTACCAGGCGCCGGCGAGGACGCCGGCCCGCGAGCGGGCGACCGCCTCGCTGCGCTCGCTCAGCACCCGCCTGAGCCATCTCGCCTGGAGCGCCTCGCAGGCGCTGCACCGCCTCCAGCACCGCCCGCCGAAGCCCAAGACGGCGAAGATCGTCGTCGTCGTGCCCGCCCACAACGAGGAGGGCTCGATCGGCCGCGTGATCGAGGCGCTGCTGGCGCAGACGCGCAGGCCCGACCGGATCGTCGTCGTCGCCGACAACTGCACCGACCGCACCGTCGCGATCGCGCGCAGCTTCGGCCGCCGCGTCACCGTCGTCGAGACGGTCGGCAACCGCGACCGCAAGGTCGGCGCGCTCCGCTGCGCCTGGCAGCAGTACGTCGCCTACGGCTACGACTACATGCTCGGCGTCGACGCCGACACCGTCCTGTCGCCGAACTCGCTCGCCGACCTCGAGGCCGAGCTGGAGTCCAACCCGAAGATCGGCGGCGTGATGGCCCGCTACACGTTCGACCCGGACCTCGGCACGACGAAGTGGGCCCGGCTGCTCATCCGCATGCAGCGGCTCGAGTTCGCCTCCTGGACGCTCGACATGCTCCACCGCAGGCGCAACACGTACGTGCTCGGCGGCCAGGCGACGCTGTTCCGCGTCGAGGCGCTCCAGCAGGTCGTCGACGAGGAGCGGCGGCTGTCGCCGTGGGACCCCGAGGCCCAGGTCGAGGACATGGAGCTGACCTGGATGCTCTCGGCCCGCGGCTGGGAGACGAAGGTCTCCGAGACCGCCCGCGCCTACGCCGGCCCGATGGTGACGGTCCGCTCGCTGTGGGCCCAGCGCCGCAAGTGGGACGAGGGCATGATCCGCCTGCTGCTCGGCTCCAAGATCGGCGCGACGACGATCTACCCGTGGCGGGTGCAGATCAAGAACGCCGTCAACGCCCTCACGCGCGCGCTGTTCGTGACGCTGCTGGGGACGTCGCTGCTGATCGGCGCCTTCCACTGGAACTGGGTCTGGATCGCGCCGCCGGTGCTCGCCGCGCTGCTGAACTTCAAGCACGCGCGCAAGACGCCCGGCCGCACGACGCTCGACCTCGTGCTCGCCGGCACGCTCGTCGCCGTCGAGCTGTACCTGTGGTTCCGGCTGCTCGCCTGGGCGACCTCCTGGGCGACCGTGATCGCCGGCATCCGGCGCGACGGCTGGGCCCGCCAGTACAAGGCCGAGGGGCTGCCCGTCGGCCAGACGATGATCGCCCGCGGGGAGGTGGTGTGAGATGCGCGACACGCTGCACAACGTCCTGAGCACGCCGGTCGACATCGGCTGGAAGGTGCTGATCGTGCTGACGCTCCTGTCGACGCTCGAGATGACCCGCAATCTCCTGCGCCGTGTGCGTCACCTCTTCCCCTAGCGGCCAACCGGGGGAGGCAGCGAACACGGGGCCCGCCGGAGGTGCTGACGGCGGGCCCCGCGCCGCTGCCGCTGCGGATCGGGCGCGTCGTGCCGACTATGTTCGGATGGTGCGAACCCGTCGTGCGCTCCCCCTGCTGCTCGCCGCGCTCGCGACGCTCCTGTCGTCGGCGCTCGCCGTCCCCGAGCGCGCCGCCGCCCGCGACGCGGCGGCGCCCCGGGCCGCCGCCGCCGCGGCGCCGATCACGCCGCCGCTGCGGACCGCCGGCACCCGCATCGTCGACGCGCGCGGGCGGACCGTGATCCTCCAGGGCGTCAACTGGTTCGGCTTCGAGACCGCCAACCACGTCGTCCACGGGCTGTGGACGCTCGACTACCGCGCGACGCTGGCGAAGATCCGGCGCCTGGGCTTCAACGCGCTGCGGCTGCCGTTCTCGCTGCAGGCGCTGCGCGCGCGGACGCTCAGCGGCGTCGACTTCTCCGACGGCAAGAACGCGGCGCTGCGCGGCGCGACGCCGCTGGAGGCGCTCGACGAGATCATCGCCGAGGCGGGCCGCCAGGGGCTGCTCGTCCTGCTCGACAACCACTCCCACGCCGACGACAGCTACCAGGACGGGCTCTGGTACGGGCGCGGCTTCAGCGAGGACGACTGGGTGCGGGCGTGGACGATGCTTGCCCGCCGCTATCGCACCCTGGCGCACGTGATCGGCGCCGACCTCAAGAACGAGCCGCACGGGCCGGCGACGTGGGGCGACGGCGGGCCGACCGACTGGCGCCGGGCGGCCGAGCGGGCCGGCAACGCGATCCTGCGCGTGAACCCGAACTGGCTGATCGTCGTCGAGGGCGTCGGCGGCGGCGCGCCGGTGCCCGGCCAGCAGCTCGACACGCACTGGTGGGGCGGCAACCTCGAGGGGGTCCGCCGCCACCCCGTGCGGCTGATCCGGCCGCACCGGCTCGTCTACTCGCCGCACGAGTACGGGCCGGGCGTCTTCCCGCAGCCGTGGTTCGGCCGGCCCGACACGCCGGCGCTGCTGGAGCGCCGCTGGCGGACCGGCTTCGGCTTCATCCTCGAGCGGGGGATCGCGCCGATCCTCGTCGGCGAGTTCGGCGGCCGGCGGGTCGACCGCGCCAGCGAGGAGGGCCGCTGGCAGCGCCAGTTCTTCGACTACCTCGCGCGCACCGGCGCGTCGTGGACGTACTGGGCGCTGAACCCGAACTCGGGCGACACCGGCGGCGTGCTGACCGACGACTGGAGGACGGTCGACCGCGCGAAGATGGCGCTGCTGCGGCGGGTCATCGCCCGCCAGCGGATCGCGTTCCGCGCGGGCGGGACGGCCCGCCCGCAGCCGAGGGCGAGGACGAGGGCGAGGACGAGGGCCCGCCCGCCGGCGAGGAGGAGGGCGAGGCGCCGGCCCGCGCCGGCGCCGCCGCCGCCGACCCCGGGCGCGCCGGCGCCGTCCGCCGCGCCGGCGCCCGAGCAGCTGCGGGCGCGGCTCGTCGTCGAGGCCCGCTGGGAGGGCGGCTGGTGCGCCCACGTCGAGATCGACGGCCCGGCCGGGTCGCTCGCCGGCCGGCGGGTCGCGTTCACGCTGCCGGCCGCGGCGCGCATCACGCAGGCGTGGAACGCGCAGCTCAGCGGCGAGACCGGCCGCGTCACGGCCGCGCTGCCCGATTGGGCGCGGATCGACGGCGGCGCCCCCTACGCGGCGACCGGCTTCTGCGTCGCCGGCGGCGGCGAGCCCGGGGACGTGACCGTCTCGTGACGGCCCCCGCCGGCGCCCGCGGGTACGTCTTCGGCTACGGCTCGCTCGCCGCGGCGCGCGCCGACGGCGGCTACGTCACCGTCCTGCGCGGCCACCGCCGTCGCTGGGGCGTGGCGATGGACAACCGCCGCGACCTGCCCGGCTACAAGTGGTACCGGCTCGCGACCGGGGTGCGGCCGGCGCTCCACGTCGCCTTCCTCGACCTCGTCCCGGACCCCGGCGCGGCGGCCAACGGCGTCTGCCTGCCCGTCGGGCCGGCCGAGCTGGCGCGGCTGGACGCGCGCGAGCGCAACTACGTGCGCGTCGACGTGACGGCGGCGGTCGCCGAGGCGCGCGGCCGCGTGTGGGCCTACGTCGGCAGCGCCGCCGGCCGCGCCCGGCTGCGGGCGGGGCTGCGCGACGGCGGGGTCGCGATCAGCCGCCGCTACCGGGACGCGGTCGAGGGCGCCTTCCGCGCGCTCGGCGCGGAC
>ERZ777003.1408-NODE-1408-length-36374-cov-8.224070_pt1 | contig 36374 bp, 51 predicted proteins | sample MGYA00374956_ERZ777003 | MGnify/ENA primary metagenome ERZ777003 (study PRJEB29302, sample SAMN06268252) | bioreactor metagenome | isolation source: Joint BioEnergy Institute, California, USA | place: USA:Joint BioEnergy Institute, California, USA | collected... | reverse complement strand
TGCTAAAAACAATTGTAGCATAAAAAATTAGCACTCGAGTGTCAAGAGTGCTAATTACCGCCTCTGTTAGCCCGAAATCTCCACCGTGACTGTCGGACACGGGCGCTTGAGCATCTCGAACACCTAACCCCGCAGTCACGCGGGGTTTTTCGCTGTCTGGCGAGCTGCCACCCCCTCTCGCCAGACAGGGGTAAATCCCCCATCTCGGAGCCACAGATAGGATGTCTGGCGCGAGATCGTCGTCCTACCGAGTGAAGGTCGCAGGTTGGCCATAGGCAACCATAGCCACCGCTAGCGAGGAACGGGCGACACCGAGTTAACACATAAAGCCGTCGGGCGCTGGTGCGAGAGCACCAGACGGAGAAAGGAGGCCGTAATGTTCGGCGCAAGAAAGAGGTAATCGAAATGCGCGCACATCCATTTTTTCTACTGGATAGCGACCCGCAGCAAGTTACCGTCCGCCGCATACCTGTCAAGCAGCTAGGGCTGCGGACGACCGGCGGCAAATTCACTGTTCGCGTAAAAGTCATTAAGTAATAGGCGCTTCGAGCGCAGAAAGGAAGCCATCAATGGCAGACGATTACTACCAGCGGCCAGAGTGGTCATACTCGACCCTGAAAAAGATCCTCGACAGCGGTATCGACTACGCTGTGGCGGCAAAAAACGGGATGATCGAGCAACCATCAAGCCCGTACATCGATCTCGGCCAGCTAGTACACATGATCGTGCTGGGCGGGGAGGACACATTCGCAATCTGCCCCTACCCAGATTACAGAACTAAAGAGGCACGCGAGTGGCGAGACGCCCAGATCGCGGCAGGCAAGAACATCGTTACCCAAGAGCAATTCAAGGCCGCAGACCAGATTGTCAAGAATATCGAAAACCACCCGCTGGCTGGCGAGTACCTGCTGGGCGATGGCTGGAGGCACGAGGTCGAGATGTACGCCAGCACCGTAGAAGGCGTGAAGCTGAAGGGCAAGGCCGACTCGCTCAAGATAAGCGATGGCGCGCTCATTGTCAGCGACATCAAGACTACCGCGAAGTTCGACGAATTCAAACGCAAGGCCTCATGGAACCATTACGACCTGCAAGCTGCGGTGTACACGATGGTGGCAAGCGCGAGCCAGGGCATCGACCCTGGTGTGTGTAACTACTACTTCTGCGTTGCCGAAACTGTCGCGCCGTACCGCGTGCAGTTTTTCCACGCCAGCTTGGAATTTTTGGAGGCTGGCGAGCGCAAGCTGCGCAAGTGTATCGACGAAATCGTTGAGTTTGGCGATAGAACGCCCAACTTCCTGATACCGGAGGTTGGTGAGTTAGGAGACTGGAGCTTATGAGCAACGACAATGGACAAATATCGGTTAAACCGAAGATAACCTCTATCGCTCAGCTGGTGCATAATGAGGAATTTGTGAAAAAAGCGCAGGACGTTTTGGGTAGTGGCACACAGCAATTTATGTCCAGCGTGCTGTCACTCAACAATGCCAATCCAGAGCTCCAAAAAGTCGACCCGATTAGACTGTACAACTGCTGCCTGATGGCCGCCGCACTGAAGCTGCCGTTCAACCAGAACCTTGGTCACGCCTACATCATCGCCTACAAGGGCGAGCCGCAGCTGCAGATCGGGTGGAAAGGCTTTGTGCAGCTGGCACAGCGCAGCGGGATGTTCAAGACGATTGGCGTGACGGCAGTACGTGAAAACGAGATCGCCGGTATCGACCCGATGACCGGCGAGATAATTTTCGACTTTAAGCTGAAAAAAGAGGGCGAAGTTGTGGGCTACATGGCCTACTTCCGACTACTAAACGGCTTCGAGAAAAACCTATACATGACCATCGAGGAGCTTAAACAGCACGCCAAACGATACAGCCAGACATTCCAAAGAGGCACTGGTGTATGGGTAGACAACTTCGAGGCTATGGCGCAGAAGACCGTCATCAAGCTACTGCTCAGCCGCTACGCACCGTTGTCTGTAGACATGCAGCGTGCCATCGAGATCGATCAGGCGAACGACCAGGGCGATTACGTCGATAACAGACCACGTGTGGAGCTGGCAGATGCCACGCTCGGCTCTGATGAGAACGGCGATGGGGGGCAGTCATGATCTGGATGCTAGTTCTCCTAATCGTCGTGGTCGCCGCATCTTTCTGGCGCTGGTTCAGCAAGCTGGACCATTGCCCGAAATGCAAGGCGACCTTGGACAGCGACCACCACGGATACCAACAGAAATACTCGCACTGCCACAACTGTGGCTACTGCACACAGAAAGGATGTGGACTATGACAGCAAGAGAATTAATACAAGAACTCTTAGACCTACTGCTCGCCCAATACGACTCCGAGCAGATCGGCGAGCTGGTCTACCAATATGAATACCGACACCGCAAATACGGCATGGAAGATGCTTGGGCGCACTTCACTGACCGCTTCGAACTTGGCAACTGGATATATGAGCAGGCAATCATGGCCGACATAAACCTGCCCGAATTTCTTATAGATACTCAAACCGCACGTTCGCTCCAAGAGCAGCAAGCTGCTGAAGATATGGAGGAGCGTCGGCTTGAGTACAGGTCATCGGTTGGGGGCGGCTCACTATGAGGCGCGCCCGACGGGAGACTTATCAGGGTGGTGGAGCCCAGAAAGGGGCGGCGCAATGACCGCCCCCACCCTAGGCTGGACACCGCTTTCGATTCGCCCCGATCAACAAAAGCGTCCAGCACCTTCTATGGGCACAATCCCGTTTCCAGCCTGGGGTTGGGGTCGCGGCGCCAACAACAACTAACGGCGAAAGGAGGGTAACATCATGAGGCCGCACAAAGTAACACCAGAGGTTTTTAAGAATGTCAAGTGGCTCAAGCGCAAGCGCTTCACCGATGAGGTAATTGCCGACACCATGAGGCTAAGCGAAACCACGGTCAGAAAGATCAAGAAGGCCCGCACATACGCTGAGTACTTGCGGAGGCAGAAAATAGAAACATACAACCGCCGCCTACGCAAGGCACAGGCTGAGAAGGAGCGCAGGCGGAAAGAAAATATGTTCTATGTTGCAGCGTTCATAGTTTATGCGCTTGTTGTTGCCGCTGTGTACATAGTGGAGTCGAAATAATGGCAGGCACAAAAGAGGGCGGCAAGGCGGCCGCCGCAACCAACAAGGCAAAATATGGCGATGATTTCTACGCCAGGATCGGCGCTCTGGGCGGCAAAGCAGGCCGCACTGGCGGTTTTGCCGCTGACGTCACCTGCGATTGCAATCTGTACCAATGGGAGCACTTTGTCCGACAATGCGCAGGTAAAAAGGGCGGACTCATTAGCAGTGAGAAAAAGAAGGGCGAATAAGTAAACGGAGGCCATCGAGATGAGTGATTTACACCGACCCGAAAACGACGACCGACCCAACAACAGCGCAGGCATATTCGGCGCATTCATGGCTCTCTGTTGGCTCGTCATATTAGGGGCATTGAGCCTGACGGCGCTGGTGCTGGCAATCAAATTCCTGATATGGGCCTTGAGGTGGTCTATATGAAGGATGCCAAGCTATTGCCCACCGAAGCCCAGGAACAGATAGCGTTCGTAAAGTACCTGCGCATGAAGGGCATCCCGCACTTCCGCGTGCCGAATGAGACATTCACGCACTCGGAGCGCCAAAAGCGCATAAACAGGCTGCTTGGCGTCAGTTCCGGTGTGCCTGATCTGTTTGTTGTGCTGGGATCGCGCCTTGTCGCGATCGAAATGAAACGCCGCAAGGGAGGGGTTTTACGCCCTTCGCAAAAGCGGTGGCTCGACATTCTAGAGAGCGCTGGCATTCAAACTGTGGTATGCAAGGGAGCCGACGAGGCCATCGAATTCATAAACCAATATCTGAACGAGGGAGACAATGAGCCGTTCTAATTACTCCAAGTTCAAAGATCGTCTAGCAACCCTCAGGCGTCGCCGCAACTTCCTATGGCAACGCATAAACGAATACCAGGGTAAGGACAATTCACGCGACAAAGCCGAGCATGCAGCTCTTTCGTGGGCCATCGATGTAATCGAGTCCTACCCAGAAGCTGCTCTATCCCGCATTGAGTTAGAGGGCAAGCAAAATGAGTGAGCAAACGAATCTGATGGAAACGCACGTGTCGTTGTACGAGTTCCTGAAGCGCCGAGGCGTGGACATGAGCTGGTACGACCGTGCCATAGCCAACCGGCAGGCCGGAACATTGAGCCGATCCGGCCCTGTTCCACTTTACGACCAAAAATGCGACCGTTTCTCAATCTATCTACTCAAGAAAGACGGAACGCTGTGGACAATCGAAAGCGACGGAAAACCATACGCGCAGGTTCGCAACACCGGCAAACATATCCATAGGGATACGTTGATTTGCGCGCACTGCAAGCAGCAATTCGGCGACTTAGGAGAAGCGATTGATCATGGGGGAAGAATATGACACCCAAAATCGCAGTCTGCATCACCACACACAATAGATATGACATCCTGCTCCGTTCGCTTAACGAACATTACAAGTATCTGCCAGATGGTGCATCGATATTCATAGTCGACGACGCAAGCAACGACCCAATTACGCCAGACAAGATACCTGCAATTGTCACACATCACCAAGGCATCTACCGTTTCGGGCAGAACGTCGGCATCGCCCGCGCCAAGAATAAATGCTTGGAGCTAGCGGCAGATTGGGGCGCCGAGCACATATTCCTGTTCGACGACGACACCTGGCCGATACATCCCGACTGGTGGCGGCCATACGTTGAAAGCAAAGAGCCGCACCTAATGTACATCTTCAACCCTACCGCACAGGGCAGCTATCCGCTCAAGCCGCGCCGCGTGGTGTACCGTGACGAGAACATCGTGGCCTATGACCACACGCGGGGCTGCATGCTGTACGTCGAGCGCCACGTGCTGGACGTGGTGGGCGGCTTCGATGTGGCATTCGGCAAGGGAACCATCGAACACCGAGACTTTACCGACCGCATCCACCGCGCAGGGCTGACTACCTACCGCGTAATGGATGTGCCGATTAGCGAATATCTCATCTACTGCATTGACCAGGACGGGGCAGTGGCAAGCACGATCAGCCGAGAAGAACGCTTCGAGCTGGTCAAGCGAAACAAATTACTTCTAAAAAATAACGGCGAAAATGCCGAACTGTACCGCGAATTTCGGGAGGCGAAATATGGCAGTTAGATTAGGCGTGATATGGATCGGCGACGAGTCGAAGCGCCCCGACAGCCTCATACAAACATGGAAAGACAAACACCCAAATCTGGAGCATGTCATCTTTGGCAATGATTACCTGAAATCCAGAAAGTGGAGAAACCAAAAGCTTATAGACGAGTACCTGGCACATAGCGATTACCCTGGCGTGGCTGATGTTATGCGCTACGAAATACTGCTCGAAGAAGAATTCTTCATCCACCCTGCCGACTCTGAATGTCTGGAAAACATCGAAGAGCTGCTAGTTGGCCGCGACATCATAGCCGTCTATGAGAACGAAATTGCGGCCCCAGGGCTCATATCGCCCATATATTACGCTAAGCCAAACTATCCGTTCGTTCGGTGCCTGGTAGAGAACCTGCCAGATAGCGTGTACGACGAGCACGGCAAGTACATGAAGCCGTGGAAGTGGACCGGCAACAAATACATGCAGAAAATCTATGAGTCGAGGGATTGGGGGTTTACTCCACTCCCAAGCTACACATTCACCCCAGTACACCACACAGGACTTACCTATGAGGGAGGCGGCAAAATCTACGCACGTCAGCTCTGGGGCAGCACGTTCAAGATCTACGGTACGGACAAAATTGAAAAGGTCTAAAGGAGGAGAAGATGCGAGCGATGTGTAATCTCGCCCTGCGGAAGGAAGAAGAAACTATGAGCCAGGTACGCATTTGGGATTTGATGGATCCGGATCTACCGGAGGAGCTGCACCTCATTCGAAGGCCAATATGGGAGAATCAAGGATTATGGCTGATTTATTAAAGCAACGAGGAAAACTATGACCTGCCCCTCCTGCCCCAACACAGATCACTATATACATAAAGGTAAGAACATGACCTGAGATAAAGGAGAAGAATCGTTATGAGCTACGAGATAGAAAAAGTGATCGAGACGTGTCCGTGTGGTGCGCAGATCAGCGTCGTGTCCAGAGACCCTATGTTCTATATTGACAGGTTCCACAGGCAACACGAAGGCTGCATCCAGAAAAACGTAACACATACGCTGGTTTTGCCACCAATAACCCAAGAGGAGGAAAAAGAGTGAGTGCTAAAAAATGCATCTGCATCTGCCACGCAATAGGAATACGTAACCATTACTGCTACCTTTATGTAGTCCGGCATAAGGCAGCAAGAAAGAGAGGACAGAATGAGAGTCTTGGTGGCCTGTGAGTTCTCCGGTCGAGTCCGTGAGGCTTTCCGCAAGCTTGGGCATGATGCCTGGAGCTGCGACTTGCTCCCATCAGAGGATGATTCGCCGTACCACATACAGGGGGACGTGCTGAAAGTCCTGAACGATGGGTGGGATCTGATGATTGCACACCCGCCTTGCACATATCTGACCAATGCTGGCGTTACTTGGCTGCACAGACAGCCGGGACGTTGGGAGAAAATGCGAGAGGGTGCGAAGTTCTTTAAGCTATTACTAGAAGCAGATATACCCCTAATAGCAGTAGAAAACCCCATTATGCACAAGTATGCCGTTGAGATTATAGGCAGACGACAGGATCAAGTGTTGCAGCCGTGGATGTTTGGGCATCCTGAGACTAAAGCCACCTGTCTATGGCTGAAAGGATTGCCTAAACTTGTTCCTACCAATGATGTGAAACGAGAGATGCTAAAACTGCCTAAAAACAAGCAGCAGAGACTTCACTACTTGCCGCCCAGCAAAGACAGATGGAAAGAACGCAGCCGCACATTCCAAGGCATAGCAGACGCAATGGCACAACAATGGGGCGGTGTGCTCCCCAAGAAAGAGAGGACGGAATGAGTGTTTGGCTTGCTTGCGCCGTAGGGCATCACAAGAATTGTCCAGCCACCGACGCAGTCGCTCCGAGTGATTGTGAATGTGACTGCCACAAGGGGGAGTCATGAGTGTTTATACATTGGCCGATTTCCCTGATTTGCCCCCAGAGGTAGCGAAGAAGCGGATAGCCACTCTAAGAGAGGAGCGGAAGCCATGACCCACCCAGAACATGATGAGGAGCAAGAAAGCCTAGTGCGCTGGATAGCCGACAGAGCACAGGCATTTGCAGAGGATAAACCAGTTGCAACTTTCCCTGTAGATGAAGTAAGAAAGCGTATCGCCGCCCACACTGCAAAAGCGGTTGAGGAAGCGGAGAGTCGGCTAATGGCAAAAATGCAGTCGGAGATAGTGTCTCCGGCCATCGACGATGATTTCGGCACTTATGATTACAAAATGGTAGCGGAAAACGCCTTGAACTTCATCGAGAAGCGTCTCTCCACCCCCACCCTAAAAGGAAGGCAGCCCCATGACCCAGCAATCTAAGGTTAGAGAGATACTGGAATTCGTCTGGAGCCTGTCGCCGCACAACAAAAACCGCATGGCCGAAGCCGAACAAGCCCTGTATGACGCAATCAGAAGCGAAGTAATCGGCACATTCCTGACGAAGAATTGTGACCAGTGCGACCTCATACAAAAACAACTCAAGGCATTAGACGCCCTCTTTGGGAAGAAAGGAGAATGATATGCGTAAGATCAAGTTTCGCGTTTGGGATAAAAAGAAAAATCGGTGGTTTCACGGCAGTACAGACCCTGCAAGGATCGCGACTTCTACGGACGCCATCAGCCTCTTTGGCGAGGTCATTATCTTTGGTGAGCTAATGGTTGACCAAAACAACGAGGAGGCGGTTAGTCTAGACCGCCTGAATGACCTTGTAGCGCTGCAATACACCGGCCTCAAAGACAAAAATGGCCGGGAGATTTATGAGGGGGATGTTGTTCAATGGAAATATCGGGAGTATCAACCAAAGCAGGATGTGCGGTTTGCAGAAGGTAGTTTTGGTGTCCAGACAACGGTTGGCCACGTTCCGCTAATTGAATACCTGCACCAAGACCTAGAAATCATCGGAAACATCTACGAAAACCCCGAACTCTTGCAGAAAGGTAAGGCAGAATGAACCCACCCCAACCACAAGATGATGAGCTCGACATTGTCATCCCAGTCAAACCAGGCGCCAGCGATTACGAGTCACTGCGCTATTGCCTGCGCGCCATTTGCCAACACGTGCCGCATAGGAACGTGTTTTTAGTGGGCGGAAAACCTAATTGGGCGAAGCAGATGGCACATATACCAGTCGACCCTATACCATGGAGAAGTAAGTACGCCAATATATCATTTGCCATCAGAATGGCATGCCATACTTCCGAGCTGCTAACGGATCAGTTCATCCTATTCGACGATGATATGTTTGCGCTTCGGCCGGTCGACACAATACCCACCCTGCACCAAGGCCCCATCGACGAACGCATTGCCAAGCTCAAGCGCCCTGACGTGCCGTGGGGCCAGGCATTCGGGCGCACACGCGACATTCTGCGCAATATGGGCGTTGAGGGCGAGCTGTACAGCTACGAGCTGCACGTGCCAATGGTCTTCGACAAAAACAAGCTGTTGGAGCTATACGAACTCGAAACCAAACTCAACCCATCCGACGAGCTCGTGCACATGCGCACGCTGTATGGCAATTACTACGGCATTGGCGGCGAGCAGGTCAAGGACACCAAAATATCCGGCATGGATCACCCCAAGCACTTGTACCCTGATGCAACATTCATCTCTACGTCAAACTTCGCGTTCGAGACCGGCTTGGCCGGCAAATACATACGGGAGCTGTTCCCGCACCCCTGCAAGTACGAAAGGCAATTATGAACGATAGAGAATATGCGGCACAAAAGAAGCGCGTGATGGCCCTGATCCGCAAGTGGCGCTCGATACTCGGCCTCAACGGCGACAGGATACACTTCACATGGCACAGGACTCCCTGCCCAGAGTCGCCCTCGACAGTCATGTGGGTGAAGGCCAACTGGCAGTACAGGAATCACTATATGGACATATACCTGACAGAAGTTTTGGAGTTGCCTGACGACGAGCTAGAGGAGACCGTGGTTCACGAGTTTGTGCATTTGCTCATCCACCCCGCCACCGGCGACTCAGACGGCAAATCGCCGGCCGAGGTTGAGAAGATGGAGTTCGCCACTACATCTGTTGCATATGCTATCATTTGGGCATACCAGGCTGGAAAGAACGAAGCCAAAAGAAAACCTGCGCCCCGAATAGGGATAGTCTCCTAGATAACGTCAAATCACCAACAAGCTTTATAAATTGTCAAGACTGGTTATGTTTTCCCCACCTCGCCCTAGCCGCCTTACTCGCCCGTTCCTTGCGCTCTTCTGGCGTGAGTTTTGCTGATGCTTTTTTACCGCCCTTTTTGCCTCCCTCTATATACTTCATATCTGCCAGCCATTGGCCGACCAGAAACGTAAGGTCTAACATCAGCTCACGCCGTACATCCTCTACATCTTCATATTGTGGAAGCGGCACCTGGAGCATTGGATCTCCATTGTCCGCAGTCGTGCTTACTACGCGAGCTGGATAATCCTCCGGCACGCTGTATATGCGTGTTTCCATACCGCCATCTTTGAGTCGGTAGAAGTTGATGACAAAATAATTCGTGCCCTGCCTGGAGCGCTCAACCATATACTTATCTGCAATCTCGTCGATTGCCTCTAGGATTGCTTTTTTTGCCGATTCGTCGACAACGATATTCATGCTTACCTCCTGTGTCTCTCCGAGTAATCAGAGAGTCGCAGGAAGGCCGGACAGTCGTATTGCTCTCAGGCAGTCCGTGCGTACGCCACGCTGTTCCTTCTCTGTCCGATTGCTGCGGTGCCGCCGACTCACTGCCAGCCGCATTGCCGCGCCTTCGTGGGGGTGGGCTGCTATGCCTAATGCTATCATGCGCATCATAGCGAGATAGACTTATACAGGCGGCGGCGTAGGTCTGCCGTAACGTGTCCCGGGCCACCAGACCCAGGGGCCGCACTTTTATCTACTTTATCTACGAAAGTAGAAATGACGGAAGGGAGTGGCAGCCCGCCCCATTCAGCCCACCATTCTAATGATGGGCTGTAGGGACGGGCTAGACGTATTCCTCGCCGAACAACTCAAAGCCGTCGGCTAGGTCTATCTGGGCGTAGTATCCCTCGCCCTCGATAGTCAGTATCGCACCTGGGTGTTCGCGCTGGATGTCGAATACTATATCTACTACCTCGTCTTTTGTCGTTGCTGTTTTGGGGGGGAGTGCATCCCCCCAGTCCTGACCTGTGATTGTGTACATTTTCTTCTCCTCTAGAATTTTATTGGGTTTTTGCTTCGCTTGTTTAGCGCAACCATGGTCTCGATGTGGCAGTCGTAGCACTCCTCGTACCCTACGGTCTTGCTTTTTCCGCAGTCGCAGGTCTCGCTGTTCACGCGCCGCTCGCGTTCTTCGGCCTCGGCCTCGGCTGCTTTCTCCTCGGCCTCTGCTCTGGCCTTCATTCGCTCAACGAATTGCTGGCGTCCTTTGGCCGCGCTTTCCAGTTTTTCGCTGCTGCGGTTATCTTGAAAAGAGAAGATATTGAGTACCGGCTTGTTGCCGTAGTAACCCATGCTGATAGATGTCAGGTACTTAGCCAGCTCGTCGGCCAGCTCTTGTCCCTCAAGACCTAATGTCTTGCTGTAGTCTTTGACTTGTTTTTGCGTCAGTTCGGCGCTGACGCCTCCCAGCGAGAATACTATGTGGTATCCTCTTGCCGCTTGTCTTATGGTTGCTGTTGCTTTTGCTTCCATTTTTTCTTCCTTTCCCCGTTACGGACGGGATTGGTTATGTTGATCGTTACGGTGATCTGATGCGGGCGGTGCGTCTCATTCTCTGCTACCGGCTCTCGCTCATCTCACTATCCCCATTATATGCTAACCCGCTAAGCATGTCAATAGTTTTTTTGGGATTTTTTGTATTCGTAACGAAAATCACGCATGCCGCAGGTTATCTGTGCTCACGGCAGCCCATACCTGGCCACGAGCCATAAGCACTGCACGCTTGCCTTTTAGCTCGCTAATCGTGTAATACGGATCGTACTGCCGCAGTTTGCGGCCATCCCAGTCAACCAGCTTCGTGGGTACTACCGTGTCGCCCACCTTGAATGGCCTGACAATGTCCCCAGGAGCTGCCGCAGGCGCGGGGACGACATCGACGCCCACCTTTGGCGCGCCAAGCTTCTCGTTGACAATAGCCTGGACGGAAGCATAGTCATAGCCTGCCTCGGCCAGCCGGCGCTTGCGTTCCTCTCCATTGCCCCACAGGCCGCGTATGACCTCATCGGCGATCTGTTCGTTAGTCTTTTTGGCAGGAGCGGCTGGTGTAGCCCAACCCTTGTATCGGAATGCACCAGCAAATGCTGCACGGGCGATTGTGACTACACTGAATGGAGCGCCGTTTAGCGTGCCATTTTGGTTCTGACCAAGGATGCGCATGTTCTGGCCATCCCAGCCATCGAAGAAGCCGATGTGGTTCGGGCGCATGCATACGACATCACCCCGCCGTAGGTCCGCGACGTTGGCCACAAGGTCGAACTGATCATACTTGTTGACGTCGCGCTTCAAATCCCAGCAGCCTATAGCCAAACCGTTGCCGGTGTAGAGGTTCAAGCCCAACTGCTGCCATAGCAAGGCGGCACCATCCCAGCATTGTTCGCCATACTGGCCATCAATGTCGAAACCTTTGCCAATCACAGCCGCCCGAAACTCATCGTACGAGCCAATCGGCACCGAGTAGACGCGGCCAATGCCGCCGATTTCTTCATCCTTGAGCTTCTGCTCGATATAGTCTGGCGGCACGACCAACAGCCCAGGCGCCTCAATGACTAATGGCTCATCTGGCTCAATCTTGGTGGCCCGCTCCTGCAACTTGGCAACTGTCTCTGGCGGCACGCCGATAATCTCGGCCACCTTCTGTATGTTCTTGAGTAACATGGCCGCAATGCCGGCGGCTATCACGCCGAAGATAACCTTCGTGCCAATCTGCTGCGCGCCTGGCACCTCTACACCCCACTGTGGCATGAGGTACAGCGTCGAGTACGAGCTGAACATAGTGACGAGTACGGCCGCACCAAGAAGCAGGTACTTAGCTAGGCCGCCGACCCATAGCTTCCAATCCCAGCGCATTTGCCATATGTTTATGTTTTTCCAAGCGCCTAGCAGTGTGTACGAGACGACCAGCGCGCCGTATATACCAAATGCCAGTATGGCTTGTACCGCCAAGTGCCCGAAGCCTTCCGCCATGTTACCCTCCTTATGAGATTAGTTTTAATACTGAATTCACGATCCAGCCGATTACTACGGTGCCGATGATGCCGACCACCCAAAACGCAACTTTTACGCGGGTATACAGCTCTGCGAATGTAGCCTTGTCGACGAATCTCTCTTCGGCCGCCTCTTTGTAATCCTCGAACTCCTTGCGGCCTATAACGTCCATCTGCGCCAGCTTACGCGAAAGATTGTCGAGATGCGGCTTAATGACCTCTCGGCTGAACTGATTACTCAGAGCTGCCTCTTTTTTGAGGTCGGCGACGTCCGTTTTCAGCTGTGCTATATCTTCCTTGATCTCTTTGATTTCTTGCTCTGTCATGGGTTCCTGCCAAATAAAAAAGCGGCGCACATTCGTGCATACCGCTTTCGATCGAGAACAATTATACCACACTGTCCAGCCATGCCATATGGCAGAGCGTCCCTGAACTGCCGGCATGGCTTAACATAAGCATATCACCTTATGCTGTGCGTTCCCATGTATAAGGCCCCGATCCTGACCGTGTCCATGTGCCGCGGTACATCTCGTTGGGGTTCTCGTTCGAGTCGGTAGTGACGTACCGCCGGCCTACAGGGAAGATGTAATCCCAGAGTGCATCGCCTGGCGGAATGTGCAGCCCTTCTGTCGTGCTTTCCGGCTTATGGTTGACTGCTACGGTACGGTTCGCACCGATCCAGAGTATCGGCCTACCGATGCCGAGCGTCAGTGGCACGACCGTCGACCCGAACCGGTCGATAATCTCAACCTCAAACTCGAACTCTTTCTCGTTGTTGAGGGATAGAAGTGTCTCGGACGTGGTAATCTCGCCGGTCTCGTCGTCGGCAGTGAATGTCTTGTTGACCCAGCTACCCCATTCGTCGCCTTTTTCGCGGTATCTATAGCGTACGCCAGTCACTTCGTTCTTGGGTGTGCCGCCCACCTCTACCAGCGAGTAAAGACCGGATATTAGCAACGACGTCTGCTCCCCGAAACCATTCTCGCGCTGCACAGTGGCGTTGACCACGGGCGCCGCGTAGGGTATGACCGTGACAGGCTTCACCACTTCAGTGAAATTGTTTCGGCTATCGAAGGCCTTGATTGATAAGTTCTTGGTGCCGCTACTCTGTATAGCGCCGATCTCTTTTACGATTGTGTTATTACTGTAGGCCTGATCGAGGCTGATACTGTCAATTGCGAAGGTATATTTGACGGGGTTGGCCTGCTTCTGGGCAACCATCCTATCGGACGAGTCGATTGTTACCTCAAGGACCGACTGGCCTTGTACGAGCACTTGATTATTGCCTGTTATAGATACGACCGAGGCGTTTTTGTCCTTGTAGTCAAAATCCTGGAATACAGGGTTGCCATTGATAATAGTCAAAGTCCTCGCAAGGTATGAAAAGTAGTACACTCCACCTATGAGCGTCCTTACGTAGAAGCGAACAGTAGCTGTATTAGAGTTTGGCGTGTAAGCTCTTAGAGCGTTCCGCTCGCCTGTGGTGAGGTTGAATGTGTACGAGCTTCCCGTCTTACTGATAGCACGATAGCCAGCTAGAGCCGTTATGCCCGCATTATCAAAGATACCTGCGACAAGTTGAGTGACAGCATTGCCGGCAGGGTTCGAATAGTTGATAGTCGGGTTCTGTTCATCATTGAAGTTGGGCGCAGATGTGAGGTTTGCCTGGCGAGGAATTGTCGGCAAGGTAAGGCTGCCCGACCCGCTCGCGGTCGTAATGGAACTCCCGATCGCCGCATTGTGGGTAGCAGAGAAGCCGATAGTCTTCGTGCCGTCAGAGTTATGTGGGATGACCTGAGTGGTGTGCAGTATGGTCAGCTCACTGTAGTTTCGGAAGTCGTAGGCAAATGATCCGCTATACCCCTGACCGTTGACGTTTGCGCTCCATTTGGTCTGATTTAAGTTCCAGTAGCCAGAGCCGGTTAGTTTTCGCATCCTTAGCAAGATGCTCACTGTAGAGGTATTATTGGCTACATTCTGGCTTACCAGATTGACGTCCATCGTCAGGCGATACTGCCCGCCTGCCGAACCACCGTATGGTACATCGAAACTCGCCATGCCCTAATCCTCCGTTCCTGGCACGAATGCGATGCCGCCTGCCATCTTTACCATCTTGATGGGCCGCATCTCGATCTCGTTGGCAATGAGCGCCTTCTCGACCTGTAGGCCGTTGACGTTGATCGAGAAGACCAGTACGCCGTCCTTGTACCCTGCAAACTCAAGCGGCGTCATTCTGGTATAGGTGCCCAGGAATGTTGAGCTGCGGACTGTCACACCATCCACATTGATTTGCACCTGTGTATTGGCGAACTCGCCGTTGGCCTGCTGCCACTGTTGCGGGTACGCGCCCACGGCCAAGATCATGTCCGTGACAGTCATATCGCTGTCGGCATCGCCGTGCACCTCAATGTCATAGTAGTTCTGGAGTGGCAAGAGCGACTCAATCTGGTATGTGTCGTAGTCTGGATCATCGCCGCTGTCTATCTCAAGCAGATGTTCCTCTAAGGCATTGGATAGCTTTATGTAGCCGGTGCCTACGGCGCCCTTCTTGACCTTTACGGCAAAAGAGTAGTAGGTCTTCTGATTATCTGGAATGTCGGGCGAGTCGGGCTTGACGTTGACGCGCTGTACCATCGTGGCATCAGTCAGCGTAATTATATTGCCGGACAGTGAGCCTTTGGCTACGGCTTCGGCCGATGGCTGGATTATAGGCGTTCCAGTAATCTCCCACCCCACTGGCTTCCCCTCGTCGTCCAGCATGTAGCAGGCCGAGTTGCGAATGAGGTTATTGCCGCCGGCGTTTTGGACGGTAGTAATAACTTTGGTCAGGTCCTGGAAGATCTGGCTAAAGCTCTCGTTGATTAGGCCATCCTGGCTGTATATGTCGCTCACCAGCGCCTCGATGGACTGCTGCTGCTTATCGACAATCAGCTCGGTATTGCGCAAGCGCTTGACAATGTCGCCAGCGCGGCTGTAATCCGTCGTGGTCTTTGTCGGCGGGTCGGTATAAAGCCGCTCCTTGACGGCACCATCAACTTCGATAACGTAGTTGAACACAACGCAGCTGAATTCTTGGCCGGCATTCTCCACCGTGACCCGATCGCCCACATCGTACCACCCAAGGCCGATTGTGGTGGCGTCGAACGGTGTGTATGCGATACCATACAGCGCTTGGTATATGGCTTGGATAGTTTCCTCGCGCCGCTTGTCGAGCAGCTCGTTGTTGACAATCTTCACCTCTGTGAGATTGATCGGCTCAGCCTGGCCCTCGGACTCAGACTCGGACTCGCTTTCGCTCTCGCTCTCAAATTCCTGCCCCTCGTACATCGCGATATTGTCCTCTTGGGGCATGCGGGATAGCACCACAGCGTTGATTGGCCCATACTCCGGCTCTAGCTTTAGCTGCTTGAGGGTGGTGTCATCCAATTCTTCGCCGGTCTCTGTTATGCTCTTGAGCCGTAAGGCGTCATCGCGTCCAATTATTACGCAAGAAGCCGTCGCCTCGGCAATATCGTCAAGAATGTCTCGGTAGGTGACGTCGCTGATATTCTCGTAGTAATCGATGTCGACAATCAGATCATCATGCACGAACGGCACGTCATCCATACCATTGATTACACCGAGCACATCACATATCTGCCGCAGAAACTCGCGCAAAGTACATGGATAGGTATGACTGGCTGGCTGATACTTGGCATAAGCGTTGACCATCTTGTCGTAGCCGACGAATGTCATGATCCCCTTCTCTTTATCGACGGTCTGTTCGGTGATTAGAAACGAGCCGTACGGTACGTCTTCCCATTCGCCATTGGATAGCTTCATTCCCCACGATGGCCGCACGAACTGGCCGACGAGGTTGTAGTTATCGCTCGTCAGCTTGCCGGTGATTTTACGCATCGAGGTCTTGAGTAGCGCGCCGGTGCGCTCAATCTTGAAGCTGGCAAGGTCATCGTCTGACGTAATGATCGTTTCGCTGCCGACCTCGGAGCCAACCAGCAGGGATGCGCGCACATTCTGCTTGAGCGGCTGTCTGGCGAGCGCTTTGAACTCCTCACTGACTGGCGGTGCCAGAGTGACCGTAAACCGTCTTGTCTGGCTCCAGGGACCCCATGGCGCGTCTTCACCATAAACCCTGGCTCTGACTCGCCAATAATACGTATCGATGCCCAGATCGTTACCCTCTTGGATCGTGTAACTAATCTGCTGACCGCTGGTGAATGGGTGAGTGTCTTCCTTATCTATTTCATTCGCAAAACCAGCGTCGGTATCGGACACCGCATCTATCACCACTGACTCGAATGCATCACTAGTGTTGTCAATCTGTATTTGATATATTAGCTCGCTTCCTTCCGGTCCAGTACCGGTAAAAAGTAGTTTAGGCCGCGGTTGAGCGAACGCATACTGGTTAGCGGTATTGAGTACCACCAAAGGCAGGGCTTCGTTAGCTGCGCCCGATTGACCTGGGTAAGCCTGTCCGGGGTAGTAGAACCCTAGCATCTAGAACCCTCCCCCTGCCCGCAATTTAGGCATGACCTCTACGAAATTTCCTCCCAATTTGGCCTTAACGGCTACCGCGGCAAACGTGCCACTGGATCTGACCTTGATGGCCCCAATGGCTCCTGACGGGACATTTAAATTGTCGAACTCAACATTGGTGCTGCCAGACTCGGTGTTCCATATGCCAGAGTCCAGCTGCAACATAACAGCTGACATGTTGATGGGATTAGGTTCCGAATGCAATACCTGCCAGTCATCGTTCAGATACTGCTCGGCAGAGGCGTACTCCCAATACGTCGTGCCGCCTGACTCCCTGATACGCAGCCAGCGGTGACTCGTCGAATTGTAAGCCACGTTGGTAATCCATGTGCTAACACCCGCAACATGCTTGAAGGCAATCAACGAGCCGTTATTTATCGTAAAAAAGACCCGATTGTCACTTGAGCCATTTGCCATGACTTGCAAGTCAACCTCGAGTGACCCCCACGCCTGATTGCCTGCGCTAACGACTTCTACTTGCAGATAGGAGTCAGTCATGTCGTAGTATGATCCACCATTGATGGCATATACCCCACTGTATCCAGGAGAATCACCTATCAAAGTGAAGCGCAACCTACCGTTGACGATAGACGGAGACCCAAACGTTAGCCATGGATTGCCGTCATTGGCTATCGTAGATCGGTCAAAGAGGTCGATAAGCGTATGCGCCTTAGGTAGCATGTATCACTCCATTAGCTGCTTGTGTCATACCAAATGTCGTTATCGAGCGCATTTGATGGTTCAGCAGACCCTATCCAGAACACAGGGCCACTGACAGAGGGACGCGCCGTATTGGAGTTAGAGCCATGGTTGACCACTATGAGGCCACCAGCGTCAGAAACATTGGCCCCCGAAGCATCCTTGATGAAGAAATCGCTGCGAGCCAACACGCGGCTGATTGGCTGCACATCAGCATTCTTGGACTTGAGATAATCGACAATAGTGCTGAAGTTGGCAACGGAGTACTCCGTCTCCACAGTAGGGGTTGCTACTATCTTGTGGAATACCAGTATCAGCCATGACCCATTCTCTAGTGCACTGTCGATGCGTGCCTGTATCGTCGCCACTGGCGTACTGGATACCAATGAGAGAGCGTTAATCCGTAGGGGGTTAATGTAGCTAAGTGGCTGATTGAGCGAATTAATGGTCCTAGCCACTGGGAAGTACTTCTGTACGATGTCTCGCACGGCCTGGGTATTCTGGCCGTTTGGGTATGCATAGAGATGTGCGCCACGATATCCATGGATATTCAGGTACGTAGCAGTCTCTTTCAGGTCGGCCTCGACCTGCTCTGTTGTTAACGAGGTAAGGTCAGTCGCCCCATGACCGGATATGTCCCACCCCTTTCGATGCAGGTCGTCGACCTGCTCTTGTGTCATACGTCCAGACTGTCCTAATAGGCCAGGGATAATAAACTGTGTTCCTTGGTAATTATAGTCGGCCATCTTTTTGTATCCCTCTGTATATGCGCTCAACCACCCGTCATCGAAGCAGATGGAAATGACGCCCCGTTGTGCTTGAGGGTAAGCCGCAAACCCATCAAACAGCACGGTTGGCGTGCCGCCCGTTGTTGTCCATGCACGCAACACAATTTTGGTGATGTTATCCCAGGATGGACTACCTACTGCGGAGAACTGGTCACGAGTAAAGACCACCTCGTACCACTCATCGTCTTCGAGGTCCTCGAGGAAGTCCTTTATATGCAGCGTGTAGAGATTCTCTGAGTCAGTTAAGAGTAAGATGTTGGCGCTGCCAACATTCTCCCAATCGTTACTCTTAAGCCACAACCTAAAGTTCGCCTTACTAAAGTCCCAGGTACCGGTCTTCGACATGCCGGCAACGCCACCGTTGTTCGGAACAGTGACAGAAATAGCGCCTGCTCCCTCTATCTGGCCATTGTTAATGTTGTTTACCACGCCGGTACCGTACTCGTCAGACCAGCCACTCGACAGATCGTCCAGCATAATCACATTGGCAGCAGGTATAGGGACGTTATAGTTCGGTAAGATCGAAGTTAGGGCCGCAAGTTTGTCCTTATCTTCTTGGCTGACAAACTTGTGCTCTGTATTAGTGTCGTCCAGGTCGTCGGGATCCTGGGGAATGTCGTCCGCGAATATAGCGCGACTCAACCGCCAGCCGATACCAATTGCTTGTGCCTGGGTTCCGCCCTGGGCACGTACAATCGTAAGGGTGTCTCCGTTGACGTTTGTCACCTGTACCTTTTCGGCATTGTCCAGTGTCGGTACCTGGCCATCTGGGTGTACAGTCGCAAAAAAGGGCGTCTCAGGTAGGCGTTGCCCTTGTCCGGACTGTACTTTTAACTCGGTGCCACTCGTCGCCGGTGATGGCGCCACCTGGACGATTGCAGTAGCAAAATCTTTGAGGTTTCCCATTATTACCTATGCCTCCTTGCTCACCGGAATTAAGTTGACGCCCACCGGCTTATACAGCCCGCGTTCCTTGTCCATAAGTTCAATGCTGTAGTCGCTCGCGTAGTACTGTGCTGTCCTGGTGCCCTTATACTTCGCATCGAAGTAGGTCACATCAAAAAACGCGTTGTCCAGCATCGCCGCCAAGCTGCTAACATCGTCCTCGGTCAGTTTGCCGCCAAACTCCAACTCAAGCTTCGGGAATATGCCGATGAGCGTGGCCGTCACGTCGCCGGCCATGTTGCGCTCGGCATCTTTCCAGAGCTTGGCGCGTGTGATCTTATATTGTTTGAGTCCTGGAACATTCTGGCCATTTATCTTAAGTAGGTCACCAGAATAAGCCATAAATGCTTCCTTGACTTGAGTGAGGGGCGAAATGCCGTGACATCAAAAAAGCGGCCGCACATGCGTGCGTACCGCTTTCGATCGGTTATATTATAGCACTATTTAAGCTGTACGATAACCCGTGCAGAATTGAATGCGTTTGGCTTCCAAATCAGGTATTGGTGTCCGTCCTCAATAGCTACTTCAAATACAACTTTGCCTGATACCTTACCACCAGATACCAGATCGCCAGAACTGAGCTGGTTATCAGCCGTAGAGAAAGTTGGGTCTAGAACCTGTCCGCTAGCAGTCTGAATGCGAAAGTCAAAGACGTTGTACGGCTTGGTCTCATTGCCCGTGTTCTCAAGGGTAACGTCGACCAAGACGTAGGTCTTGCCGCTGTCCGCAACATCAAACTCATTGATTTGGGTCAGATACTCGACATTGGTAACAGTCATTTTGACGCCATCGAGCGTGCCCGTCTCATTCGGCATTAGCTCTATGTCTTTATTCTGCTTGTCGGCGCGATCCTCAAACCGATATGTCTTTTCTGTGTTAGAGACCTGGTTAGTGCCATCCTGCCCGCTGGCAGCAGATGCAACAATCACGATTAAAAGAAATACCAGTATCCCAGTAAGCACCTTGTGACGTGCGAACCAATTCTTTTTCTGAATTTCGGACATTGCAAAGCTCCTTTTTACGGAATTGATACCAACGTCGCAGATTATACAACAAAAAATGTTAAATTGTCAACATATTCTCATTACGCATGAATGCCTGGTCATTAATGCCCTCGATTATGCGCTCCAAGATGGTTTCTTCGCCGAGTTTGACGGTTATGTGCAACGGCTGGCCATTCCCATTGATCCGCGCCGCCAGCTCATCCATCCACTCTGTATTGCGGTCGAGGGGCAGTACGAGCTCACGCCCAGCCTCTCCTATGATTGCATTGGTAGGGCCAAATACCAGACCACCGGTGGCCATCATTCTAGGCAGTGATACGCGTCCAATTCTGCTCAAAGTACCTGGTGTAATACTGTCGATAAGACCTATGGCCTTGTTCATAATGTCGACGACGTCATTGATACGGCGCTCAACGAATTCGATGATGGCATTGACAGCGGTCTTGAACGCGTTACCGATAGCATTACCGAATGTTGTTCCGGCGTCTGCAAACCAACCAGTTATCGACCGCCACAAGCCGCCGAAAAACTCACTCGTCTTGCTAAATGCCCGCTTGATCGCTTCCCATGCTGCACTGAATGTATCGCCAAACCAGCGCGGCGCACCCGTGAAGATGGCGACTGTAGCATCCCACAAGCCCTTATAGAAGCCAATGTACAGGCTGAACGCCTTTTTAATGGCGTTCCATGCTTCCGTAAATCTATCGCCAAACCAGCTACCTATGTTGCCAAAGAAGCGGCCAATGTTATCACGAAGCTCCGCAAAGAAGTCAGTCACATTCTTGACAAATTCCCTAGTTCTTTCGCCAATCCAATTCCATACCTTGCCAGCTGCATCTTTGACGGTATCCCAGTTCTTGACTAATAAGACTAGGCCAGATACCAGAAGTGTGATACCGGCGATAACCAGCACAATCGGGTTTGCAGCCAAGAATGACAATGCTGCCGCCAGTGCGCGCACCGAAACGGTCACGGCCGCCACAGCGGTCGTTCCTACGGCCATCGCGCCTTTCCACGCTGCCCATCCGGCCACGCCTATGGTAAGGGCCGCCGTAACGGCACCGATGGCAATAGCTAGACCCTCTAAGATGGTTCTGACGACCGAGTTATTGGTAATTTCTCTAAACCAGCCGACAATAGCCGAGAAGAAATTGCGCACACCTTCCGGCAGTTTGATGGCCGTGATCTTGTTCCACATCCAGGCGATAGCCTCTCCTATCAGCCTAAAGACTCCTGTAAAACCTCTGATGGCGGGGTTTTCCGTGAATTTCTTGAATATATTTCTAATTTTGTCGAGTATCTGTTGAACCTTATTGGGCTTGTCCCCTGCATCGTCATCGTCGCCACCTATAAGGTCATCGATATTAAGTGGCCCGACTCCGACGTTGCCACCACCCCCGCCACCTCCGGCACTCGGCTCCTGCAGGACATTCATCTCGTCGAAGCTGGCCAGTTGTTTTTGCAGTTTCTTCGCCGCACCTGCTGCCTGATCAATGCCAGATGCCACGCCGCTCGCGCCAGCTGCCGCCTTAGATAAGGCACCAGCCGTCTTTTCAGTGGATTTACTGACATCCTTGGCATCACTGGTCGTCTTGCGGCCAAAGATGCTGCCTATAGAACGGGCAATAAGGCTTATGCCTGATATGGTGAGCTTTACGAAGGCTATGATGTACGGAACGACCGCATTGATCGCCTTGGCTATTCCATTAAAGAACGCGGCGATGTTCGCCTGGCCGATGGTATTCATTATGTCGGCAAGGCCGCGCACGATAGCCGTTCGCAAATTGGCGATAGATGTCTGTACGCCGCTCGTCGAATTGCGCGCCTGCTCCTCGAAGCTGGGGAATCCTTGCAGACCTTCTTTGTTCAGGCGAATGATCGTGTTCATGAAGTCATTCATGGCGATCTCGCCATTGCGCAGCTTCTCGCCAAGAATGTCAGGGTTAGCGAGTCCCATAGCAGTCGCCACCTGCTTTAGCTGGGCTGGCATGGCAGCCATCGCAGAACGCCACTCGACAATGTCGATCCTGCCCTTGGTATATGCCTGTGAAAGCTGCTCCATTGCCGAGCGCTGGAGGTCTATCGGCGCGTTTCCGGCCAGTATAGCGTTATTCAACGCTAAGAATAGTTCGGTGGATGCCCTAATATCGCCATTGGCACTTGTGAACCGCTGCACGGCCAATGCAGCAGTGTCCAGTGTAGTAGGTAGACCTTTGAGCCTTTCGCTTAAGATATCGATGGCTCGCTGTGCTTCCTCTGTGCCAATCCCGAGGTTGGACATGACTGTTGGGAAGCCATTCAAGACATCGAGGCGCCTTACGGCATCGTCCATGCTGCTGGAGATGGCACTGAACGCTTTAGTTAAGGCTGTTGCAATGACATTTCCAGCAGCCACAGCAGACTTGCCGATCCCACCAAAACGACCCTTTGAGGTGCGTTCAAGCGCCGCAATATGGTTTTTTACTTGTTGCAGTTCCCTCTGGAACTGATCACTTTGTGCGGTGATCAGTACCTTCAGTTCGTCTACTGTGGTTGCTGCCATGCTTGGCTCCTAGCCCAAGGGCTACTCTTCGGAGTGCCGCCTCGATGTCGGTAGACATTGAGGCTCGTGATTTCTTATAGAGCACTGGTTCGCTCGGGTACTTCTTCGGGTCATTAACAGCTATGGCTATGTACCGGCCGAGCAGATAGTTGGTATTGTCAATCAACTGGAGCTGCCGCTCGACCCGCTTCTGATACGCCTCGAAAACCATCTCGATAATGCGCGGGGTCATGCGCCAATATTCGTCATGACCCACGCCTATCGAAAGAGCGTCAACCTCTAAACTTTCCCAGTACTGCCAGAAGTATTTGAATTTTGGAGTTTCGTAGACGACCGCAGTTCGTCTATCACTGCGTCCATATCCACCTGATCCCCTAAAAAACCGGCCTCTTTGATGCCTCGAAGGATGATCTCGAAGCAGTGCACGATGCCCTTGCCGACGTGCTCGTTGACCTGCTCGTCGGTTGCGCCGCCAGCCCGCAACAAAAAGACGAGATCAGATACGCTTGGAACACGCTCACCGAGTTTCTGGAAGACCTCGAAGAAACTAATACCTTCGGACTTCTCTGCCTTGGCAATGTTTATGGCTGTGTATTCCAGGTTGAGTTCGCTCATCGAATGGTTCCTTGCTTACGTTTTAAGGTTGGGGGCTTTAGCCTCCGCCCCCAGGAGGTTACTCGCTTTCAGACTCGGCCGGCGTGTAGGTCGGCTGGCCGCTCACGCGAAGCGTCATGGTGAAGCTATCCAGACCGTCCACGGTCTTCTCGCCCCACGCGAAGCGCGAGATGTAGGCGTCGAGCTCCAGCACAGTGCCGGCTGGGGTCACAATTTTCCACTCACGCACCGCTCGGCTCTTGAAGAGCTCATACAGCTGCGCCTGCTGAACCCCGTCGATGACGTTACCGCTGACGTCGAACGAACCGTAGTCGGTCGCGCCAGCGATAAACTCTTTAGCGCCGCCTGGACTATCGAGGGTGGTTACATCCATTTCCTCGTGTTCGCCGCCCACCTCGCCAATGCTAGTAAGGCGCGCAAGCTCGGTGTCTTGTGGCTCTGACCCTGCCTTCACTAGGATCAGTTTGGTGCCGATTGTTTTTGTTCCTGCCATATTCTTCCCTCCTCACGGGTTTTGATGGCGGCACATCACAGTACGCCGTCGAAGCGGGTCGTGATGTGGTATAAAGCTCCTTCCGGCGATGGCACATCTGCCGAAAAGCTCAAACGGTAGCCCAGATTGCGCATCGCTATCTCTACCTCGGAGAGTATTCGCGAAGCGGTCGGGCTATCGTCTGCGAATATGTCAACAACTACCGTCACCTCTTGGCTGGAGATTTCATTGTCTAGATCGAGGTCGACAGAGTTGTTAGCGACATAAAAGGTGATGGCTGGCGGGTTCGCAAAGACAGCCTGCGAACCTTGGCGGCATTCGTACCCTAGCGCTGCCAGTGCTGAAAAAATCTCTGCTTTGGGCAGCTCCATTGCCATCACTTACCACCTTTCAGCACGGCCTTGATCATGGCCGCACGCACAAGCTTCTGGATTTTGTCCTTGTTCTGGTGCAAGGCGGGGTACATGAATGGCTGTGCTATCATGCCTGGCCAGTCGGGTCTATAGGCAAGCTTTACGCCCTTGGGCTCGTACTCGTGGGTTTCCGCTCCGCGTACGCCGGTACCGAATTCGACGTATGGTGCGTACTCCATAGCCGTGGATGCTCCACTTGTTACCTTCCCGTCGCTAACCTCGGCCTTGATGGGATGGATAGAGCTCCGCAGCGCGCCGGTTCGGACAGGCACGATTGACTTGGCCGTTGAGGTCACGACAGCCGCTGCCTTATTCAAGGCCTCGACCATAGCCTCGCCCTGAATAGCCTTCTTTTTGGCCTCAAGTTTGGCCTGCAACCGGCTAATGCCCAGAAACCGAATGTCTACTGAACCAGCCATCTTGTCCCCACAATCAGCTTGTGCGAGTCGTTAGGGATCACGCTGACAGCAACATACTTGACGCCCGCGTACTCCAGAAGGTCGTCAACCTCGACTGGAGTGTCGGGGGCACAGGTAATCGCGATGTCGATTTCGTGCGTAAGCCCCATCTCGGTCTGCACTTCGCCCAAGTTGTTAAAGCGAACATTGCCTTTGAAAGTGCTGACTGGCGTGGTGCCAGCCTTCTGCACACCGCCCTCGGAGTCTACAGTTTCGATCTTCTGAAGCTTCGTGACGGTCTTATCGTAAAAAGTCCTAGCGATAGCCGTCTGGAAACTAGCAGGGACCAACATGCACCCTCCGATACGGCGCCAGAAGCTTGGCAACGCCGCCAAACAATTCGTTGTCGTCAGCGCCCACGAGGTACTTTTTGACCTCATTGTGGTAGCTGACGGATTGGCCATTGTCGGAAACAGAGGCAACCGCCTGTTCTGGCTCGGTGCTATTCCTGCTGTTGTAGGTCTGCTGGTAGACCCCGACAACGACCCGTGCCACGATCCGCTCCAGACGTTCATCTAGAACGGTATCGTTCAGGTAGAGCAAGACGCGGTCGACAACCTCGTCGATTACGAATTCCAGAAGGTCATTTTGACCCTCACTCTCACCCTCGCTCTCGATATTCGAGTTGAGGATGGTGACATATTCCGCAATCCTTGCGCGCTGTTCGTCCGTCATCTTGCTCCCCTTATGAATTGCCGGCTACAAAGCCGCCGGCGGGGCTATTAAGACTATTCGCCTTCGCTCTCAGACTCGCTGGTGTCCACAACCTTGATGTTGCGCAGAGCTGCGACAGCCTTGGTCGACTTGACGGCTACGGCAGCAACCATTTCGACCTCACCCTTCTTGACAGCACCTGAGGTACCCATGTCAGGCAGGTAAACATTTACCAGCTTGCTGCCGTCGGGCGAGACACCGTGAACGCCGTCCTCGCCAACGCGGATAGCGTACAGAGTAGTGGTGCCGTCCTCGGCGGTCGGGATGACTGGGCTGGTAGTACCAGGCTTGTCACCCATGTCCACAAAAACCGCGTTGCCGTAACGGATGACCTCGTTGCCAAGTTCGTCGCGGTCGTACCGAATGTTCGGCACATGGTCAGCAACGGCCTGGAACGCGGTGTACAGGTCGTTGTTCATGAGGAAGTGGGTGGCTGCGCCATCCATCCTGCCGACCATCTTGCGTACCCAGTAAAGGAACTTGCGGTAGTTCTGATTGATGGCCTCAGCGCTCGACAGGTCGATCGGCGTAGACGGTATAAGCTCGGTAGAGGTACCGGTAACAGCCTTGTCGATACCGTCGAAGCTGTTCGGGTCATCACCCTCGCTGTCGCCGTTGATGAACTGGTCGTGGAACACCGCAATGGTAGCCTTGGCCTTTTGACGGCTCTGGAATTCCACGTGGTTGACGACCTGGGTTTCGTCTTGAGCGATGACACGGTCGACCTCATAGGAACCACCGAACACCTTGAGATCAACGTTAACCTTGGTGGTTTTGGTTTCCTGCGGAGTGTATTCGCTGTTTAGCGCACGTGAACCAGCGCTCGGCTGAGTCGTGATGCGGTTGTAGGAGTAGGTTAGGGACCTACCTCCCTGGGGTTTTACCGTGTTGTCAAACGGCAGCGCGTTCAAGAGAGGCGACTGCCGGAATTCGTCAATAACTTGATCGGTCAGCTTGTCCTGGCTAAGCTGCTTGGCGTCATTTAGGGTTACAGGCATATCCTGTTATCCTTTCTACTATTTACCGAAGAGAAGCTCCCGTGTGCTCTTTTTGTCTTCGCCGCTGGGCTTGCCGCCGTCAGGGTTTGAGCGATCTGGTGGTGTGGTGCCAGCCAGCTTCATCTCGACGGCCTCTGAGACTGCCTTGTGGAAGGCTTCTCCGAGCGCCTCGATGTTTTCCCTGGTCTTTTCGGGATCAACATCGACCACCCAATCGACGAGGTTGGTCGGGATGCCCTTCTCTTGCATCAATTCGCGAGCGTCAGCTCGGTTCTCTTTAAGAGCAGCGTTGCGTTCGCGTTCTTCGATCTCGCGCAGCTTCCTCTGCTCTTCCTCCTTGGCCTTATCCTCGTCGGACAGTTTCGATTTGCGCTCGTAGTCGGCTATGGCGTCCGAGACTGCTTTGTTGAGTCGATCCTCAAACTTCTTTTCGGCCTTCGCCAAGCGCTCCTTTACGATCCTGTCGACATCTTCTTGAGTAAAGGTCTTGGAGTCTCCACCTTTTTTGTCATCCCCAGTTTGGCCGTCAGCCGGTGGCGTGCTGTCGTCTGGGTTTGGTGCTGGATTGCCGTTCTTATCAGGATCCATGCTTTCCTCCGTTTGCCCCCGTCGGGTGAATTAGTATGATTGCAATCAAAAAACGGCTCCGCCCGCAGGCGAGAGCCGTATAACAAAAAAACGGCTTCGCGCAGAGGCGAAAACCGCTTTCGATCAAGGCTAATTATAAACTATGGCTTAGCCGGTGGCAACTCTACCGGCTCATCGATTGGTTTTGAATAGAATTCTTCGTAGCTTTTGACCACCTCGGGTATAGCCTTACCTGCTTCGGTAAGCACACAGATGCCCTTATCGAGATCGTATTCGTACCATTCCTCGTTGGTCATGAAGTATGGTAAATCTGCCCTCATTTCATTACCCTCTTGAGATAATCCCCCATTGCCCTGCCGAGTTTGTTAGGTTTACCGCTGTGCAGGTTGGCGAACAGCTCGGCGAAAAATTCGTATGGATCTCTTTGGGCGTATAGGGACGTCCTAGCGATTATTTCGTCATCGCTGAGGCCGTATTCACGCCTTGCAATTTCTATTATATCACTGTGCACCTTGCGGGCTGCTGACACTGTTTTTCGGCCATGTAACAAGTAATTCTGAATGACATGGCCGAACTCATGGTTGAACGCATATCCTACGCGGTCCTGCATCGGCATGAAGTGGCCCTTCTTGTCGCCCCGCTCGACGATCTTAAGAAGATGCTCCCTTCTGATGTAGTACGCCCTAGACAGAACAATTATAGGCTTGAGCGTGTAGGTTGCGGCTATCGTGCCGCGTTGCAAGTCACCGGCGCGTATAATTAAGCCGCCTTGGTCTTTGACCCACCGTTGTACCTCGGGGTATTCGTTCAGTAAGTATTCAGCTCGGCGCACCGTATCCTCGATCAGCTCGCTATCAACGCCCCATATTTTGTTAGTGTCATAGACTGCGCCGTAAGTTGTGGTTATCCGACCTCCGGACGTACTTACCACATTGGCAGCTCCGACCATTGCAGATATGTCATGGACGAATAGCTGCGACCACTCTTTGTAGCTCATGTTGGACACGTAGACGTTCCTGCCGTTGGTATCGCGAGCAATGCGTACTTCCGGCTCGTAGTCCTTTCCTATGTACGGACGGATGGTAGACCGGCACCAAGGATGCAGAGGCGGCATATTCACGCCTGGCTTTGACTTGGACACCGGATACCTTTTGCCGTCATGCTCACGGCAGATCTGGGATGTGCGTCCGTCGAGTGTGGCCACGAACACGAATGACCCGATACCCATTTCCTCGTAGGCCTCAATCTCGGCCGCATTCTCGAAGAAATTGGTTTCGGTCTGTACCAATCGCCTTGCTTGGAAACTGCCTACTTGGAAGCGTTGTCGAATCTCGCGCACCGTCTTTTCGGGCGATTGGCCGGTGGCGATCGCGGCACCCAGCACGTCCTTAAGCTGCGAAGCCAACAGATCGGTGTTTTTCCAGATGCGCTGCGAGTAGTTTTTGCCCTGGAACTTGTTATTTAGGATCCTGTCAATCGTCCTTGTGTTGAGAAGGCTGAACTCCGGCGTGGCACCAAATCCCTTGGCGGTATCGTAGATCGTTCGGTAATAGCTGTTCTTGATCGTTTCGGTGTGGGCAGCGGTTTCGATAGCGGTGTGGCGCTGCGCAACTTTCTTCACTTCGCCCCAGATCTGGGCATTCAGAAGCTCCAGGCGTGTCATGCGGCCGCGGTAGTTGTCCGGCAGTTCGGTCTCAAGGCCGGCACTGCGCATATCGGCCAGAAAACGCTTAATGTCGCCGCTCGGTGCGATAGAATTGAGCTCATTCAAATCCCAGCCCTGCTCACGGTAATACACCGCGTACATATCACGCACGCTCCGTACCGTTTTTCTGGCTGCCTCTTCGTAGATACGGACAATGCGCCTAAGATGCGGCAGGCTTTCGCGTTCAGCTTCAGCCAGCCGCTCTATCGAGCGCTTTTCCCAGTACGCGCCAGTTCGCCGGCGTATGGCCATCTACACCCCCTATTCGGACTCGCCTTCATTGGGGTTGGTCGTGCCAAAGCCGGTGCCCTGTAGCTCGGCCTCGCGTTCCTTCCTGGCCTTCTCCACTGTCTCGCTCGCATCGCGGACAAACGACAGCTGGCCGACCAGAGACTCATCGTCAACAATGTCGCGCAGGTTGTTGATCATCTGGCTGATTTCGAGGTCGTTCTTCGGTAGGCTGCGTTTGAAGATGATGTCGACGTCTCGCACGTTGAAGTTAGTCAACTTGGACTTCTTGCCGAGGATGGCGGAATACAGTTTTAGGCGGTTCATGAGCCCCTTGTTGAAGTAGCGCTCTTTTACCTTTATGTTTTGCTCAAACGCCAGCAGCTTGTACAGAATGGCCACGCCGGAGCTGTTACTCGCAAAATTCTCGTCTGACAGGTCTGGCGTCATCGAGAATTTGTGTATGTCCTGAGCCAAGGTCTTACGCAGCACGTCAGCGCCGGCCTCATCGATGTTCTTGATGATGTACTCTGCCTTCGAGTTTTCCGGCAGGCCAATGGTGCGGTATTGCTTTAGATGCTCCTGCTGTTCGTCGGTAAGGCTTCTCGCCCCGTAGAAGGCAAGAATTGCGTCAACCAGCTTCTCTCGGTCAAGCACGCGGTCGCTCTGCAGAATGTTGTACGCGTCGATCAGGCTGATCACCGGCTCATAGTCGCCAAACATGCGGCGGTTGTTGATATATTCGATAACCGGCACTTCGCCGAAGTAGTGCTTACGCTTCGACGCTTGGGTAAATGTCGTACCCTTCAGAGTTCCGGTAATCTCGTGCGTAGTCGTCCAGTAGGTGATATCGAACTCGTCCTCGATCTTCGAGCCGTCCTCTTTGATACGGTTGACAAAGTTCAGGGCGAAGATTTTGTTGTGCTTCATCGTATTGTCGTAGATGACAATCGTTTGGCTTGGGTCGAGGCGGGCAGACAGTATGGCGCTGTCTTCGTCGACATACACATTCTCGAATGCGCGCCCGAAGGCGCTACAATCCTCGGCAAGCTCCGAGTCGAGGTCACTGATGGACTGCTCAGTGTACGCATCGATGATTGGGTCAATCTTGACACCCTGCTTGGCCTGGTACTCTACCGGTGTACCCAGTAGATAGCCGGCGTTCATTCGCATGATATATACAGCGAAGTTGTTGACTGTCAGTATTGGGTTCGGCGACTCGCGGGTCATGATCGGCTTGCCATCGTTGTCGTTGATGATGTACGACTCAAGCTGTTTGTATCGCCTGCGATCACCCTGATGATTGTTGATAAGAGTGGCCATAATCTGGCCGGTCAGATCCTCGGTGTCCTTGGGGAGTGTGTATATCTTGCACTTTTTCATTTCGTGCTCCTATAGATTGGTGAGGACGCGGTCGCGCCGCGTGTCGTGACCTGTACCCATGTCGAAGAACTGGATGCCCTGCTCTTCGGTCATGTACTCATAAATCATTGCCAGCACATCTGGGCCGTCATCATGGGCGTTTTTGCCCTTGCGCTGGTAGCTCATGAGATGCTGGTAAAACTTCGGGAAACGCTGCTTCCACATTGGCGGCATATAGACGTGGTTCTGCACCCAGGTCGCACTTGCCAGGATGCGGCTCTCCTTGTTCGAGGTCTGCGGCACGCTGTTGATGGCGCACTTGTTGCTGTTATACCTCTCGCGCAGCAGACGCTCGATGTTGCGCGCAAAGCCTCGGCCGCCATTGTTGGACTCAATGTTGGCTTCCGTAGCGCCGTCAGAGTGCAGCATCTCGGCCACCATAGGCTCGGTAACTTCCATGGGCTCGTCGGTGAATACGATATTGGTGACATAAAACTCGTTCTCGAAAATGACGCCGTCGATTGAACACAGGTAGTCCTCGCCGGTGTCCGCGGTGTCAGTGAAGTTGATGACACTGCCGGCCGGTAGCTTCTCCCACTCTTTGAATTCGCTGTAGAGGCGACCTTTGATGTCGATGGGCGTCTGGTTGTAGTTCGCCTCGGCGATGTCATGGTTCATCTCTTTGATTTTGTTTTCGTAATCCTCACGGCTTAGGATCGACTCACAAAGCATCGACCCGTCGTCCTGGACAGCCTTGTAGCTGATTACTTCGACGTCGTCGCCATAGGCGTCGATGACACGTCCGGCGAGGTCACCAGTCGCCCAGCGGGTCATGATGATGATGAACTTGTAGTTCCCGCCCTCGGTGCGCTGCTGCATGGTATTGGTGAACCATTCCCAGATGTTTTCCAGCACGTTCTCGTTGTATGCTTCCTCGGCCGATTTGATCGGGTCGTCGATGATCGTAAAGTGCGAGCCGATACCCGTAGCCGTACCGCCAGGCGACGTGGCGACGTAGTTGATCTCTTCGTTCCCCTCAAGCGACCACATGCCGGCGCTGGCCTCGCCGTGTCTGATGCGCGTCCTTGGGAATATATCGCTGTATACGATGCCCTTGTCGCCTTTTTGCATCTGGATCGTGTTGCGCACGGCCTTTGCGAACATGGTCGACAACCGTTCGTTGTAGCTGGCTGTCATAACCTTCATGAAGATGTCGCGGCCGAACAGCCACTTGGTCAGGTTCTGCGCCGTGAAGCTCTTGAGGTGGCGGGGCGGCATGCTCAAGACCAGGTAGCGCTTTTTGCTGCGAAGTACGAAGTCTTCCAGCCGATCACATACGTCCTTGAGGTATTTGCGGTCGTCGGAATAGGCATTCGGATAAAGCAGTTGGCAAAAATCGTAGAAATGCCGGCGTGCAAGCTCGATTTTTGCATGGAGTTGCACGTCCTCATCGACTGCCTCGTCTTTGGCAATCCGCCGCAGCTCGTCGTCGGACATGAAGCTGTATGGGTCAGGCGGCGCTGGCTCAGAGCTGACAGAGTATTCGATTTTATCGCCGTAGCCGGTCTTGCGGAGCCATTCGGCAGCATCCTTATTGCCTTCGAGTGCCTTTATGGCCATGGCGAAGGCAATCGCGCTGGCAGCGTTCTTATGGCCGAGACGCTTAAGGTCTTCAAGATCTGGCCTATTCTTTGCCAACACCTCCTCGTAGAGCTGCTCGTCATACAGAATTTCCTTCACAATGGTCGACCAGTTTTTGCTACCTTTCGGTCGTCCGTTTGATCTTCGTGGATCGTCGGCTCCGGTGAATGGTATTAAGTTTTGTGGATTGGCCATCTCTCAAGCCTCGTTCAAAACGTTTGTTACAATTCTCCGCTGCACATTGGGCATTAAGGTTTACTCACTCTCCGCTTCGGCTTGCTTCTTCTTTCGCTTCCTCTTGACCTTATATTCACCCTCGACCAGGATGCGGTACTTTTTGCCAATCAGCCTGGCCTCGGCCACGCCGTCCTTGACCAGTGCGGTGACGTCGAATTTTCGGCTGTAGAGTGCGACTTCTACGTTGCCGTTCGCGTCACGCTTGGCATGGATAATCTCTGGCTTTTTTGGGTCATCCATGATGTACCTCCATATACTTCATTCGATTGTGCGGTCGGCTTTTGCCGAGTTTTTGTGCTGTGACGGCCAGATCGCCGATGGTCGGCTCCTTGACCGGCATGCCGCCCTTTCCCATGAGCTCAACCTTGAGGCGCCTGCGCCAGCCATCGCCGGCGTCGTCCGTGATAATTCCGACCTCTGCGACGATGCGTCGGGTCGGCTCGTGGAACATGTACGCCCGCTTGCCTCGGATACGCACCCAAAGCTCGCGGTTGATGCCGAGATCACGCAGTATGTCGTTGCACGCATACACGGATTGGACTAGGCACTCGTCATACGCGAAGCGTGCGCGGCGCACAAAGCGGGATGTGGGATCAACAAAACGGTCGAGTAGTGTGCGCATGGTCGCCATCGCCTCAAATTCGTGAATGGTTGGGTTTCGGATCATGTTCACCTCGTGGGTTATGTTTCTGGTGTCGGGGGTCGGAATCGAACCGACTTTTGCGAGCGTATGGGACTCGCCAGATGCCTTACCTATGCCCCCCGATTTGCCAATCAAAAAAGCGGCCGCAGATTTCTCTGCAAACCGCTTTCGATCGAGCTAATTATACCATTTTATGTGTTTTGGGTATTGACATTTCTCTTCTACTAATGTACACTACAGATAGTGACATGAGCGAGAGCCGACGCGGAACGAATAATCCGGTCGCCCGCCACAGATCACTACAGCGATCAACTAACAATCCCGTCTACAGCGGGGAAAGGAGCGACAAAAATGTATCAAATAAGCCACACCACCAAAAGCGGCAAAACAGTAGTAGACGCACTCTACTCGACCAAGGAAGCAGCGGAGGTCGCGCTAGAACAAAAACACCAAGCATACGCAGCATACAGCTGGTATCAGCCGGAAGCATATGCAATCACAGAGGTGTCTAACATAGATGAAGACACTAAAGAGAAGCACACTTGCGATCACGGCATCTTCTCGACGCTTGACGTAGACGCGTGCTACGACTGCTCAGAGGCTGGCCAGATCGAGGCTGAGCGCGCAGAGATAGAGAGCCGCAAGCTGCTGAGCTAGCCCTTCCGCCCTAGCCCTCACACGAGGGCCTGGGTGGGCGGACTGCCCATACAAGCGCAATCCCTGGCCTGGTGGCCTAGGACACGCTGTAGCAGGCCACATTGCCGCCTGTATCAATCTGTCTCGCCGTAAGGTGCATGGCAGTATCAGGCACAGGGCAGCCGCCCCACTAAGGATTACGATATGACAGCAACAGAGATAATCGAGACGTACGAGATACCGCCGGAATTCCACGAAGCCATTTTTAAGGCGTATGAAGCAGACGCAGAAGACATGATGCTGCGTTCTGTGTCTGCCTTTGTGCGCCATAAAATTGCAGAGCAAAAAACATGACCAACGTACGAGACCTACGAGTCGGAGAACACGACAAACGCCGCAAACTGACCGACGCCCAAAAAAAAGAAATTATCAAACTGTACAATAGCGGGCAGTGGTCTATCGCCGACCTGGCCGAAGAGTACGGCGTCAGCACGGCTACTATAGGGTTCACAATTAATCCTGCCAGCCGCAAGCCGCATAAGCGGTCATACTACGACCGCAAAAAAAATACCGAGGCTAAAAGGCGCTATCGTCAGAGACTCATGGAGTTGCGGGCAAAAGGTTTGATATAATAATATACGCTAGCTCCAACTGGCGAGGGGTACCTTGCGCAAGCGCCTCTCTTTTGGTACAATGTACCTAAGTAAATAGACCGTGTCCCGACAGCGCGGTCTATTTACTTTTTTTGTGTGTTTGGTATAATCTGCATAGACATCCTATTTGTGGCTCCGAGTGGAGCCCTTATTTGTTTAGGCCGAATATGCTTATGCTATCCGGCTGAACTGTGGGCTCAAATACAAACACATGCAGCCTGCCGCGTGCGGGCAGTGTCTGTATGTCATCGCTCTGTCTATACCCTCGGCGCACGAGGGGGTGTATTCAGAGTTGCTTAAAAAACTGAAAAGTGAGGGTATGTTAGATGGTAATTGGGGATATAATCCAGGCTCGCAAGGCTTCTATAGACAGTACTGTAGTTAAAACTAACAATACGTCTATAGAGCTACCAGAAGAAATCAGCTCGCTGATTGTCGGTGAGGCATTCCGTGAGGCACGTATTAACCGCTATCGGATGCTCATACGCCAAGGCTACTTGCGGCACTTACTTGAGCTGGCCGCCTACTGTCGGCGCGTGGCAACAAAAAATCCCGCTTTTCTTTTCGCGAAGATGGCGAGCAAGGCGCGATGGAGTCAGACTGTCAAATTCTGCGAGACGCTAATAGAGACAGCCAGAACAGCCGCAGAAGTTGCCCGCAGGCTTGCTGTGAAGCCATGCAAGGCGGTATACAAGGCGGTATGGCGCCTCAAGACTGCCGCGGTTCAAAAGGCGGCACTAGCAGATGAGATTGTGAGGGTAAAAGGGGGAAACAAACTCAAGTTATTCAACTGGCTCTGTTATCAAATGTGATTTTAATCACAAAATAAAAGGCTCATGCTTGCAAGTCCCACCAAAATGTACTATACGTGGGCTTAGGTGGGCACGCCCGTAAACATAAGGGAGGTGTCGAGTATGAGCCGTAGCCTTTTTTGAATCAAAGAGCTAGGGCTCTTTTGTTTTGTTTGCTAGATGTTAAAAGGAGAAACGTTTATGCTTGATCAGACCCAATCAAAAGGGGTTGGTAGTATGGCGCCCGTCAAAGCAACCTACACACCAACCCAATTCCATAGTACACCCATTGCGCAAGAAAATCACAAGCCCACGATACTCGAAGCTTACGAAAGGTTCGCCCGGGAATACTGTGGTGCTAGATTGTACTCATACAAAACGATTGAGGGCTATTGGTGGGCGATCAAGTCGTTCATCGATCTGATCGGTGACATACAGACCGCCGACCTTGACCATCGCAAATACAGTGACTGGGTGGTCGCCATGCATGAGAGGGGCAACACGAGGCTCACGATACACACTAACGTAGCGCGTTTTCGGAACTTCGTGGACTTCATGCACCTGAAAGGCTGGACGCCGCTGACCAAGGATGATATCAAATTACCAAAGAAGCCGAAGAACCGCCGCATCGTATACGCTCGCGTCGATGAAATCAACCTGCTTATAAAACACGCGTCGTGCATCAGGGATGCGGCCATATTTGCCGTCATGTTTTCCGGAGCGCTGCGGGCATCTGAACTTCGCAACCTGCGGAAATCTAACATAGACCTTGTTGAGCGCAAAATAAACATCGAACACGGCAAGGGCGACAAGGACGCCACGTTATTCTTGACGGACACTGCCAAAGACCTGATCGAAAGGTATTGGGCCAGCCGGACAGATAACATGCCGTGGGCGTTCGTGGCCGGCAAACAAAACAACGGATCGTCGGGCAAGATAGCACCCTCGACGTTGCGCTACATTTTCGACTCGACGTGCAAGCGCGCTGGGCTTAGCCGAAAGCTATCACCTAAAGCCATCAGGCACGGACACGGAACATACCTGATGAAGAAAAAGGTGCCCATGCGCGAAATTCAGGAAGCCATGCGCCACGAATGGATCACAACTACACAACTTTATACACATGTGGAGGCTCAAGACCTAGAGAGTGACGTGCTGCCGGTGCTGCAAGGCGCATTGACAGATGCCCGCAGTTTTGATAATATGAACCTAGTTTAAGCACTTTCACACCCAAAACAAAAAGATTTCGGCTATCAGAGCGCCAATTAACTATCCTCCTTGTGTCAAGAGTGCTAAAAATGCCCGATGCGGTGCCGGATGAGCGGTCAGTTTAC
>ERZ777003.1406-NODE-1406-length-36447-cov-15.672593_pt1 | contig 36447 bp, 24 predicted proteins | sample MGYA00374956_ERZ777003 | MGnify/ENA primary metagenome ERZ777003 (study PRJEB29302, sample SAMN06268252) | bioreactor metagenome | isolation source: Joint BioEnergy Institute, California, USA | place: USA:Joint BioEnergy Institute, California, USA | collected... | reverse complement strand
CGCGCCCGGCGGGGTGGGCATGGCGACGGCCGCGCCGGCTGATACGCCCGTTGTGGTGGAAACCGCGACCGTGCCGGTTGATACACCGGTTGTGGCGGAAACCGCGACCGCGCCGGTTGACACGCCGGGGACGGCACCTACGCCGGATGTGGCGGAAACCGCAACCGTGCCGGTTGATACGCCGGGGGCGACGGCCACGCCGGTTGTGGCGGAAACCGCGACCGCGCCGGTTGACACGCCTGTTGTGGTGGAAACCGCGACCGTGCCGGTTGATACGCCGGGGACGACACCCACGCCCGACGGGATGGAAGTGGCGACGGCCACGCCGGTTGATACGCCGGACGTGGCAGAGACCGCAACCGCGCCGCCGGCCACCCCGGCGCCGGCGCCGGCGATCGCCGGCTACACCGGCCACATCGTCGCCGAGGGCGAGACGCTGGAGCTGATCGCCGCCAACGGCGGCAGCGCGCCGGAGCTGATCGCCGCCTACAACCTCCTCTCCGCCCCACCCCGCCCCGGCCGCGCGCTGATCGTGCCGCGCCTCGCCGGCCAGACCTCGGCGCTCGCCGAGGACTCCATCATGGTCACCCGCGGCTCCGCCGACCGCCCGTGGGTGGCGCTGACCCTCGACGCCGGCGCCGGGTCCGCGCCCGCCGCGCAGATCCTCGACACGCTGCGCGACCGCGGCGTGCGGGTCACCTTCTTCCTGACCGGCAAGTGGATCGCTGAGAACCCCGAGCTCACGCGCCGGATGGTCGCCGAGGGCCACGAGCTCGCCAACCACACCTACAGCCACCCGGACCTCACGCGCCTCGACGACGCGGCCGTGCGCAAGGAGCTGGCCGACACCGAGGCCATCCTGCAGGAGACGGCCCCCGGCGCCAGCCTGCGGCCCTTCTTCCGCCCGCCCTACGGCGCCTACGATGACCGGGTGGTCCGCATCGTCCAGGCCGAGGGCTACCTGCCGGTCTACTGGACGCTCGACAGCCTCGACTCCGTCGGCGAGCCGAAGACGCCCGCCTTCCTGCTGGAGCGCATCACCGCCAGGCTGACGCCGGAGCAGCTGCGCGGCGCGATCATCCTGGCCCACTGCGGCAGCCAGGCCACCGCCGACGCGCTGCCCGCCATCCTGGACCGCTTCGCCGAGATGGGCTTCGAGGTCCGCAGGCTCTCCGAAGTGCTAGAATAAAACAGGGCGCGTAAGACTTGCTTTAGATCCTGCTAATATCCGCGCGCTACACTGTTCGTACAACAAGTCCGCCGGTCAGCTCGCGCCCGCGAGCGCGAGGCCGGCCGCGGAGGTGGAGTGTAGCCATGAGCAGAATCCGATCGTCCGAGATCACCCCCGAGCAGGTCTACCGCTCGCGCCGCAAGTTCATGCGCGCTGCCGGGGCGCTCGCCGGCGGGGCCGCGCTCCTCTCGGCGTGCGGCGCGCTCGCAGGCCGCCCGGCCGCCACCGGCCCGACCCCCGCCCCCGGCCAGGTCGACGGCACGGCCGACGAGCTCGGCGACCCGCTCAACACCTTCGAGCAGATCACGAACTACAACAACTACTACGAGTTCACCACCGATAAGCAGGGCGTGGCCCGCGAGGCCGCCACGCTGCGCGTCTCGCCGTGGACCATCAGCGTCGGCGGCATGGTCGCCAGGCCGGCGACCTTCGCGGTGGAGGACCTGGTGCGGCGCTTCGGCGAGGAGGAGCGCATCTACCGGCTGCGCTGCGTCGAGGGCTGGTCGATGGTCATCCCCTGGCTCGGCTTCCCGCTGCGCAAGCTGCTCGAGGCCGTCGAGCCCACGTCCTCGGCGCGCTACGTCCGCTTCGAGGCGCTGTACGACCCGGAGCAGATGCCCGGCCAGCGCGACCCGTGGTACACCTGGCCCTACGTCGAGGGGCTGCGGCTGGACGAGGCGATGCACGACCTGACGCTGCTGAGCACCGGGCTGTACGGCCGCTCGCTGCTGCCGCAGAACGGCGCCCCGCTGCGGCTGGTCGTGCCGTGGAAGTACGGCTTCAAGAGCATCAAGGCGATCGTCAAGATCGACCTGGTCGACACCCAGCCCACCTCGCTCTGGATGGCGGCCGCGCCGCACGAGTACGGCTTCTACGCCAACGTCAACCCCGAGGTGCCCCACCCGCGCTGGTCGCAGGCCAGCGAGCGCCGGATCGGCGAGCTCGGCCGGCGGCAGACGCTGCCCTTCAACGGCTACGCCGAGCAGGTGGCGTCCCTGTACGCCGGGATGGATCTCCGGGCGAACTACTGACGCGCTGGCCGGCGGCCTGGGTCGCGCCCGCCCGCGCCGCGTCGGCCCCCTCAGGCGGCCGTGCCGCCCGGGCGCCGCTTCTTCTGCTGGCGCAAAGCGATGCCGTGCTCGCTCGCGCGCCGTGCTGTCTCCGCCCGCGCCCGTCCAGCGTGTGCGACTCCGCAGCGGGTGGGGCCAGAGCGGTCACGGCGTCACCGTGTCGCCCCGCGAGATGGGCGCGGCACGACATATCTGGGAAGGCACTGCCAACACATGCGGCGACAGAGATGGCTCCACCTCGTTCATCCCGCGGCCCTCGCCCCGCTCGTCGTGGGCATATGGGACCTCGCGCGTGGTAACCTGAGCGTCAACCCCATCCAGGACATCACCCACCGCAGCGGGTACACCGCGCTGGTGCTCCTGGTGCTCTCGCTCGCCTGCACGCCGGCCAGCGCGCTGCTCGGGCAGAAGTGGGCGCTGAAGCTGCGCCGGCCGCTCGGCCTCTACGCCTTCCTGTACGCCGCCGTACACCTGCTGATCTTCGTTGCGCTGGACTACGGGCTGGACCTCGGGCTGATCTGGGCGGCGATAGCCGAGAAGCGCTTCGTCCTGGCCGGGCTCGCCGCGTTCCTGCTGCTCGTGCCGCTCGCCCTCACCTCGACGAAGGGCTGGCAGCGGCGCCTCGGCCGCCGCTGGAAGCTGCTCCACCGCCTCGTCTACCTCGCCGCGCCGCTCGCCGCCATCCACTTCATCTGGCTCGTCAAGGCCGACATCCGCGAGCCGCTCCTGTTCGCCGCCGCGGTCGTGCTGCTGCTGCTGCTGCGCCTCCCGGCGCTCAGGCGGCGCCTGGCCGGCCTGCGGCAGCGCCGGTCCGCCGAGGGCCTCCCCCCGCTCGAGCCGGGGCAGTCGCGCTAGCGGCGTGCGCCGCTGCCTCCCCGCCCCTCCCAACGAGAGATTTGGCACGATTGTGCGAGCACTGTAATGTCCTGGTAATGTATCATGCTACACTAGAGCCTGGGTATCGCATTAGATCCACATGTCGTGCCAGATAACTGGCAGCTGTGGGAGGGGACCCGACACCATGCAAATCCTGGTCGCAGATGATGATCTCGCCACCGTAAAGCTTACCGCTTTTCTGCTAGAAGATGCCGGGTACCGCGTACTCAAGGCTTATGACGGGCCGTCGATCCTGCAGGCCATCGAGCAGCATCAGCCTGACCTCGTGCTGCTCGACGTGACCATGCCGAAGATCAACGGCTTCGAGATCTGCCGCCAGATCCGCCGCACCTCCGAGGTGCCGATCATCTTCGTCACCGGCAACAATCAGCTGCACGACAAGGTGACCGGCCTGCAGATCGGCGGCGACGACTATCTCGTCAAGCCGTTCGAGCCGGCCGAGCTGCTGGCGCGCGTAGAGGCGGTGCTGCGGCGCCGCAGCTCTGAGATGCTCACGCCGGTGGCCCGCATCAACCAGGGGCCGATCACGCTGGACCCGGTGGAGCACACGGTGATCTTCGAGGACGGGCGCACGGTGGTGCTCACGCCGATCGAGTTCCGGCTGCTCTACTACATGATGCAGAACTCCGGCCGGGTGCTCAACACCAGCCAGATCCTCAGCAAGGTCTGGGGCTACGACTACGAGGGGGAGAGCAACCTGGTGGCGGTGTACATCCGCCGGCTGCGCACCAAGATCGAGCCGGAGGTCGAGAAGCCGCGCCACGTCGTCACGGTTCGCAATCTCGGTTACAAGTTCGTGGCATAATAGAGAAGGTACGTTGATAGCCGGGCTAGCGGCCTGCCGAGACGCTCCAGCGGGGCACCTCGGCAGGCCGCTAGCTTTTGCTGCCAGAAGCTGCGCGGTCGCTACCGACCGCCGTCCTGACAGCGAGATGCTGGCTCCCAAGCCCCTCCAGCGTGCGCGGCTCGAGGCCGCGCACGCCCTGCTACTGCGCGAAGATCTCCTCCACCGCCCGACCCTCCCAGTCGGCCGGCGGCGCCACATCCAGCATCCGCGCGACCGTCGGCGCGGTGTCGAGCAGGCTCACCGGCGCGGCGATCGTGTGGCCGGCGCGGATGCCCGGCCCGGCCGCGAGCCACGGGATGGTCATGTCCTCGGGCTGGTCGGTGCCGTGGCTGCGCCCGTGGCCGCCGTGGTCGCTCTGCACCACGATCGACGCGTCGGCCGGGAGCGCCGCGGCCACGGCGCCCAGCGCCTTATCGAGCCGCTCGACCTGCTCCAGATAGCCGTCCGACATCCAGCCGTAGGCGTGCCCTGCGGCATCCACGCCCCCCAGGTAGACGAACAGAAAGTCGAACCCGCCGCCGGCGATCGCCCGCACCGCCTGCTCGGCGACGTCCTCGTCGTACGCCGGGTGGGCGACATCCGGCCCGGCGGGCGGCTCGCGGAAGTAGGCGTAGGCGAGCATCTCCGGGCGGCTCAGGTCGCGCAGCGGCTCCCAGTTGTGGATCATGCCGCAGCGCCTGCCCGCGGCCCGCAGCGCCTCGACCAGACCGGGGAGCGGGCGGGCCATCGGGATGTAGAAGTTCGTGGTGATACCGTGGCGCGTCGGCGGCACGCTGTGGAAGATCGACATGTGGCACGGCAGCGTGACCGAGGGCATCACGCTGCGCGCCTCGGCCGTGTAGGACCCGCGTGCCCGCAGCGCGCGGTGGGTGGGGCAGTTTGCGCGTTCCAGCGCGTCCGGCCGAACTCCGTCGGTCATGACCAGGACGACCATCGAAGCGACTCCTCTGTGCTTGGCGGATGTGCGATGATTATACAGGTGAAGTAGAAGGAGAGCTCCATGAAGATCACCAGGCTCGAGACCCTGTTCGTCCGCCCGCGCTGGCTCTTCCTCAAGGTCCACACCGACGAGGGGATCGTCGGCTTGGGCGAGCCGATCGTCGAGGGGCGCGCCCAGACCGTCGCCGCCGCAGTGCACGAGATCGGGCGCTACCTCATCGGGCAGGACCCGCGCCGGATCGAGCATCACTGGCAGGCGATCTACCGCGGCCAGTTCTACCGCGGCGGCCCGGTGCTCTGCAGCGCGCTCTCGGGCATCGAGCAGGCGCTGTGGGATATTCTGGGCAAGTGGCTCGGCCAGCCGGTCTACCAGCTGCTCGGCGGCGCCGTGCGCGACCGCATCCGCGTCTACGGGTGGGTTGGCGGCGAGACGTACGGCGACTACATCGCCAGCGCCAAGGTCAGCGCGTCCCAGGGGTTCACCGCGCTGAAGGTCGGCCTCCACGGCGCCGTGCGGCTGGTGGACACGCCGGCGGTCGTCGAGCAGAACGTGCAGCGCTTCGCCGACATCCGCGCCGCCGTCGGGCCGCACGTGGATATCGGGATCGACTTCCACGGCCGCTGCAGCCCGGCGATGTCCATCCGGCTGGCCAAGGCGCTCGAGCCCTACCACCCGATGTTCATCGAGGAGCCGGTGCTGCCGGAGAACGTCGACGCCCTCGCGACGGTGGCGCGCAGCACGAGCATCCCGATCGCCACCGGCGAGCGCCTGTTCACCAAGTGGGGCTTCCGCGAGGTGCTCGAGAAGCAGGCGGCCGCGATCCTCCAGCCGGACCTGTCGCACTGCGGCGGGATCCTCGAGGCGAAGAAGATCGCGGCGATGGGCGAGTGCTACTACGCGGCGGTCGCGCCGCACTGCCCGCTCGGCCCGATCGCGCTCGCCGCCAGCCTGCACCTGGACGCCTGCACGCCGAACTTTCTGGTGCAGGAGCACGTGACCACCGGCGTCGGCTACCTCAAAAACCCGTTCGAGATCGTGGACGGCCACATCCCGCTGCCGCAGGGACCCGGCCTGGGGATCGAGCTCGACGAGGAGGCCCTCGCCGACAAGCTCTACGACGGCTCGTGGGAGACGCCGCGCCTGTGGCACGACGACGGCTCGGTGGCGGACTGGTAGGCTTCGCGCTACTCGGCCTGCGGCGTCTGGGGCATCCAGGCCCCCAGGGCGGCGTGGACCATCAGCGGCAGGAGCAGCAGCATCATGGCCACGATCAGCGTCGGGTAGAACGTCAGGTAGAGCAGCAGCGGCGGGATGGCGAACGGCAGCGCGATCAGCATCCCGCGCAGACGGCCGAGCGCGACCGCCTGGGTCATCAGGGCGGCGGTCGCGACCACAATCCACAGCTCGGTCTCGCTGCGGATCTCGGCGGCCATCGGCGCCGGCGGCAGGAGCGGCTCACCCGCCAGCAGCCGGCGCCCGAAGAAGGCGATCGCGCCAGCGAGCAGCATGAGGTAGCCGCGCGTCACCCGGTTGAGTAGCAGCATAGTCCTCCTCGTCGCTAGAGCGGCTCGAACGCGTCCACCGCCGGCAGAAACACCTGCTCGTACAGCGTCTGGCGTTCGGCGCGGTTGCTCACCAGCATCACCATATACGTGCGCCCGCCGCGCTCGGCGAGCGCCAGGTCCGTCGGCTGGCCCTGGACGTCGAGACGGTACAGCGTCCACTCCAGCCGCCCCTCGCGCGTGCCGCTGGCGACCGGCGTCTCATCGAGGCCGAACTGGGCTGTGAGCTGCGCGAGCAGCTGTGCGCTCGCGGCGCGGGTCGTCTGCTGCAGCAGCGCCACATCGCCCGTGGGCCGGGCGTAGATGCCGGCGCGCTCCTCGGTCCACCCGCGCGGCGCGACGCCGCGGAAGCCGGCCTCGCTGCTCTCGACCGCCGTCAGCTCGAGCTCGGCGCCGGTCACCACGAATGCCGGGCCGTCCATCTCGGCGATGCAGCTGCTATCGGGCACTGCGTCCGGGTTGCGCAGGAAGGCCAGGGTTATCTGGAGCGGGCAGCCGCCGTCCGCGCTGACGCCGTGGCCCCGGCCGGGGAACTCGAAGAACACGCTGCGCGTCAGCGTCGCGGCGGCGATCCGGCCGTCCTCGGGGGGTGTGGCCGGGTCATACTCGCCGGCCAGCACCAGCGTCGGCAGGTCGCTGACCACCGGCTCGTTCTCCACCGGGTCGGCCGCCCCGGCGCCCCACGCGTCGCAGATCGGCGTGTAGGTGCTCTGGTCGAACACGCCGCGCAGCTGCGGGAAGGCGTCGTCGGCCGCGGCCAGCTCCTCCTCGGAGAGGAACGCGATCTCCTCGTGGCAGCGGACCGAGTAGAACATACCCTCGCTGAAGAACTCGCCCTGCACCACCCCGATCATCCCTAGCCGCGCCAGCAGGCTGTAGTCCACGCCTGTGGCCGCGGCGTGGATCGCCAGCGGCAGCAGCGGGATGAGCTCGCTCGAGTAGAGCGCCTGCGCGACGATGCCGAACAGCGAGTCGCCGTTCAGCAGCAGCGTGTACGGCCGGCCGTCCAGCGGGTCGATCACCTCCTCGGTCACCGGCGTCTCGTTCAGCCGGTCCACCAGCGCGTAGAACTCTTCCTCCAGATCCGGGTAGGCGGCCCGGCACGCGCTGTTCGCGGCGCACCCGTCGAACAGCTTCCTGAAGGCGCGCGCAATGTTGGCCGGCGTCTCGGTCTCTCCCGACTGCACCGGCACGACCGAGTCCAGGATCACGCTGCGTATCCCCTCCGGGTGCTCGCGCATCGTCGTGAGCGCCAGCCTGGTGCCGTAGGAGATCCCGTACAGGTTCCACTGCTCGTAGCCGAGGGCGATCCGCAGGTCGCGGACATCCGCCGCGCTCTCGACGCTGTTGTAGGCGCTGAAGTCGACCCCCTGCTCGCCGAGGCGCCTGCGGCACTCGAGCGTGGCCGCGATGTAGCGCTCGTTGCTCTCGGCGATGCTCAGGTCCTCGTCGAGCAGCTCGTAGCTGAGCGCGCTCAACTCGGGGCAGTCCAGCGACGGCTCGGAGAAGCCGGTGCCGCGCTGGTCGAAGACGATGAAGTCGCGCTCTTGCAGGAACGGGAAGATGCGCCGCGCGAAGCCCAGGCTGACGCTCTTCAGCGCGTCGCCGCCCGGCCCGCCCTCGAGGTAGACGACCGGGTCGGGGGCCGGGGTGGCCGCGTGGCTGCGGTAGATCGCGACGTGCAGCCGGATGCTGCGGCCGTTGGGGCGGTCGCGCCGCTCGGGGACCGTCAGGAAGCCGCACTCCACATTCGCCCCCGGAGGCACCTCGAAGCGACAGTCGGCGCGCTCGTAGGCCGGCGCGACGGCGGGCGCGGTGGGCTCAGCGGTGGCGCGCGGCGCCGGCGTCGGCTGCGCTGCAGCTGTCGTCGGCGGCGGCGAGCGGGTGACCTCGACGGTGGCGGGCGGCGTGGCGGGCGATGTGGCCGCCGGCGGGGTGGAGACGCCGGGGCTTCCAAAAAGCGTGCAAGCGCTTAGCACCCCGGCGGCGAGCACCAGGTAAAGGGCTCGAAACATCCGTCCATCCTCCCTGCGACCCTCCTATTGTCGCTGAAAAGAGGCCGGATGGCAAACGTGCTCGTCGAGCGGGAGCAGGAGCGTCACGCGCGTGGGCGCGCCCGGGGCGCTGGTGATGGTGAGCGCCCCGCCGACGACCGCCATCATCGTGCTGTGCAGCTCGAGGCCGTGCCCGCTCCCCGCCGCGGCTGTCTCCGCGCCAAGCCCGACTCCGTCATCCTCCACGCACAGCGTCAGCGACTCAGGGGTCGCATCGGCCGTGATGCGCAGGTGCAGCGCGCGCGTCTCGCTGCCGGCCCGGCCGTGCCTGGCGGCGTTGCGCACCGCCTCGCGTGCGGCGTAGAAGCCGACCTCGCCTGCGATCGGCGCGATCTGCCGCGCGGCGGCCTCGGCTGCCGGCGACACCTCCCAGGAGATGCCGTCGAAGGCGCCGCCGAGCTCGTCCTCGACCGCCCGGCGCAGCGCGCCGATCAGCCCCAGCCGCGAGACCTCGGGCGCGGCGACGGCCGGCATGGCGTGGAGCAGATCGGCGATCTGCTTGTGCACCTCGGCGAGCAGCGCGACGACCTCCGAGGCCGAGGCCAGAGGCGCCTGTGCGGGCGGACGCTGCTCCGGCTGCAGGCCGGGGTCTGGATCGCCCGCGCCGGCGCTCAGCCGCGCGCTTTCGACCTGGAGCGTGAGCATCGCCGCGTGGATGCGCGGCAGCACGTCGTCGTGGAGCACGCGCCGGGTGCGCCGGTCGATCACCTGGCTCTCGGCCAGGCGCTGGCGCTGCAGCGCCATGAGCCGCCGCGCCATCTCCGCGCTGGCGGCCGTGTCGATCAGCCGCTCGCCGGCCGCGCGGGCCAGCTCGATCTCCTCCTGGGTGTACAGGCCGCCGTCGCGCTTCCGCCCGAGCAGCAGCGCGCCGATCAGCCCGCGCCCGCTCCACAGCGGCACCGCCCACTCGGCCCCCTGGAACCGCGCCGGCTCGAGCGGCACGCACAGCGTCTCCGGGCGCGCAGACGCGAGCCGCACGGCGAGGTCGGCGGCCAGCTCGCCAGCTGGCTTCTTCCAGCCGGGGTAGGCCAGCGGCGCCGCCAGCGGCGCCAGCGAGCCGAGCGGGAGCAGGTAGAGCAGGCTCGCGCCCAGCACGTGGTCGCAGAGCGCGCGCAGCCACGCCGCGTCCTCCTGCGGCGCCGCGCCAGAGCTCCCCGCCGGCGATTCGCCGCGCGGCTCGGGCGAGGCCGCAGACGGGCGCAGGATGCTCTCGTACAGGTGCTGGTTGGCGACGAACGGGCGCAGCCCGACGATGCTCCGGTCGCGGTCCAGGTACGAGCGCCAGCTGAGCAGCGCGAAGAACAGCGTCATCAGCGCCGTGGCGAGCATCAGGCGCCAGATCGGGTCGAACGGCACCGGGAGCGCCAGGCTGCCGCCGATCAGCGCCCCGTACCCGGCGGCGAGGACCAGGCTGCGCCGCCAGTGCCGCAGCAGCCCGCCGCGCGGCAGGGTCTTGCCGGTGAAGATCTCGTACGTGACGATCGCCTGGCCGGTGAGCACGGTCACGACGGCGATCATGCCCGACACCAGCAGGTCGAAGCCGATCAGCAGCGCCAGCGCCTGCAGCGAGATGTCGGGCAGGCGGCCGGCCTGCGCCTGAAGCAGCACCCAGGCCGCGGCCGCCCCGACCGTCAGGCTGACCGCCAGCAGCACCAGCGAGGCGGCCACCAGCCAGGGCCGCGCCCGGCTGCGCGCCAGGTCGCCCATGAAGCGCTCCGAGGCCGCGGGGCGGCGCAGGGCCGAGAGCGACAGCACCACGCACAGCAGGCTGTAGACCGGGTAGACCAGCAGCGCCGCCGGCACGCCCGCGGTCGCGGCGCAGCAGGCGTACGGCTCGGCGCCCGGCACCTGTGCGGCGAGCAGCGCCTCGATGCTCGGCAGCGGGTCGGCGAAGGCCAGCAGCCCCACGGCCACCAGCCCCAGCGCGGTGACGATCGCGAGCCAGGTGCGGTGCCGGCCGGCGCGCAGCACGCCGGCGTACCACGCGATCACCGCGTACCAGAAGTACGGCCCGGCGATGAACGGCAGCCAGCCGATGCGCCACCAGATGGTCATCTCGGGGATGACATCGAGGATGTTGCGCCCGACGACCGCCGAGTGGCCGACGAAGAACAGGCCGCCGAGCAGGAGCCCGCCGCCGGCCACCCAGGTGGCCCAGGTGCGGCGCTCGGCGTTGAGCAGCACCGTGATGCCGAGCCACAGCAGCGCCACGGTGTTGAAGAAGGAGATGGCGATGATCGCCCAGTCCAGCAGATGGAGGACGGTGATTACCAATTGAACGGCACCCAGTTCCCGCGCTCGTCCAGGGCCAGCGGCGTGCCCTCCTCGTCCCACATGAGCAGCCGGCCCGCGCGGACGATCAGCGCCGCGCGCGTGCGGGCGACCTTCTCGTCGGTGGCGGTGTCGGCCAGCCCCCAGGCGGCGTAGATCTGCCCGTTGGTGCGGCTGATCGTCCGCTTGTCGCGGAAGCCCATGCGCGCGGCGATCTGCTCGTTGCTCATGCCCTGCGCCAGCATCAGCGCCACCGCCCGCTCGTTCGGCTCCAGCAGCGCCATCGGCGACTGCTCGTCCTTGTGGCGCACCTCCTGGACGCGCGCCTCGATCTCCGGGTCGATGAAGCTCCGCCCGGCGATCGCGTCGCGCAGGAGCGGCACGATCATATGCGGAAGCAGGTAGTTGGACTTGCGCACGTAGGCGTAGTGGCTGAGGATCCCGCTGCGCTGGAAGGCGCGGTAGTAGACGTCGTCATCCTGGATGGAGTAGAACACGACCGGCAGGCGCGGGAACTCGCGCCGGATGGCGACGGCCGCCTCGATCCCGTTCATCTGCCCGGCCAGCTGCACATCCAGCAGGACCGCCTCCGGCGGCGCCTCGAGGCAGTGCGCCAGCGCCTCCTCGCCGCTGCTGCAGTGCCCGCAGATGCGCACGGCGCCGGTCGCCTCCAGCCCGGAGGCCAGCGCCGGACGCAGTCGCTCGTTGTCCTCGACCAGTAGCAGCTCGATCATGGCTTCAACCTACACGCGGCTTCCCACTGAGCCACGGCGCATGATAGCGCCTCGGTCAAGCACCCGGGTGCGCGCCTGCGGCTGCCGGATCGGGTAAGATGAAGGTTGGTGCTGCTAGCTACGGAGTGACTTTTCAATGCAACACGGGCCTCTCTATCGCCTGCATCGCTTCCTGGCCGCCCGCTCGTTCTACGCGCTTGCGCTGTGCAGCCTGCTTGCGCTCGGGGTGCTGGCCGGCCGGATAGTGCTGAGCGACACGTTCGGCTTCCGCTTTCTGGTGTGGAACCTGTTTCTGGCGTGGGTTCCGTACCTGCTGAGCCTGCTGACAGAGGCGCTTCACCGCCCTGCGGCTCCTCGCCGCCTGGCGGCCGCGCTCACCGGGTGCGGGTGGCTGCTGTTCTTCCCCAACGCGCCCTACCTCGTCACCGACTTCGTCCACCTGCCGGGCGCCCGCGGCGTCCCGTGGTGGTACGACGTCGGCCTGCTCGCGATCTTCGCCTGGACCGGCTGCTTCCTCGGCGTCGTGTCGCTGTGGCGCATGCAGCGGGTGGTGCGGCGCAGCGCCGGCGCCGCGGCGGCGTGGGTCTTCGTGCTGCTGGCCGCGGGGCTCGGCGGCCTGGGGGTCTACCTCGGGCGGTTCGGCCGCTGGAATAGCTGGGACCTCCTGCTGGCGCCGGCCCACGTGCTCGCCGACCTCCACGCGGTGCTCGGCGACACCCGGGCGCTGCGCGAGGCGCTCGGCGTGACGGGCCTGTTCGCCGCGCTGCTGATCGCCTGCTTCGCGACGTTCGTGAGCGTCCGGCCGCGCCTCACGGCCGAGGAGGCCTGACGGCGGCTGCGCTGGCCTGAACCGGCGGCGGATGGCTTCCGCAGGCGCGACCTGCTACAGCCCGACCTCTTCCAGCAGCGGCGCCACCTCGACCGGCTGGCCGGAGTGTGCCGAGCGGCGAACGGCCTCCATCACGCACACGGTCTCGATGCCCTCCTCGAGCTCGGGCGAGCACCGGCGATCCTCGAGCAGCGCGCGGGCGAAGTGCTCGGCGTACCCCGCGAACTCGCCGTAGTGCATGCCGTGGATCTCGTTGTTGAAGTAGTAGCCGCGCCTGCTGTAGAGCAGGTCCTCCGTGACCTCGGCCCCGTCCGGCGCAGTGTAGTGGTAGCGCATGTCGTGGTACTGGGCCATGCTCGTGCCCTCGGAGCCGTAGAGCACCAGCTCGATCGCGTTGCGGACGGAGGGCAGCTCGTGCAGGCCGTAGTGGCCCATCGCGCGCCCGATCGCGCCGCTCGCGGCCCGCACATTCACCGCGTAGATGTCGAACGACTGGGCGCCGAAGCGCTGCGCGAGCGCCGAGCGCGCGGCCACGGCGTGCACGCTCTCGATCGGGCCGAGGTACCAGCGCAGCAGGTCGATCGGGTGGCTCATGCCGAGGAACACCCAGTCGGTGCTGGTGGCGGCCCAGGGGCTCTTCTCGTAGAACCAGTCCATGCGGTGGATGTAGTGCGCGTCTACGAGCTCCAGCGCGCCGAGCTCGCCCCGTTCGAAGGCCTCCCGCTGGCGCCGGAAGGGCTCGAAGAAGCGCGTGCTCTGGCCGACGAGCAGCCGCCTCCCGGTTCGCCTGGCCGCCTCGAGCACCCGCCGCGCGTCGGCGAGGGTGTTCACCAGCGGCTTGGTGCAGATGACGTGCTTCCCGGCCTCGAACGCCCGCACGATATGCTCGCCGTGCAGGTGGTCCGGCGTGTAGATCGCCACGATGTCCACGTCGTCGCGGGCGAGCAGCTGATCGTAGCTGGTGGTGTAGAACAGGTCCGGGACGTCCCGCCGGGCCTCGGCGATCTTCTGCTCGTCGAGGTCGCAGCCGGCGACGGCCCGCGCGTGGGTGGCCCGGCGCGCGCCCGGTGGCGCTTCGGCCCCTGGCGGAAGATACACGCTCCGCTCCACCGGCCCGGGGGCCGTGTGGGTGAGCGCGACGAGCAGCGTCCGGCCTTCGTGGAGGCCGAGCACACCGATTCCGAGCTGCCTCTGCATGGCTCCCCCTCTCCAGTAGCGCAGCGGCCCTAGCCGGACGCAAGCTGGGGTGATTGCCGGCGGACCGCGGACGCCGGCGCCACAGCCACCTGGTTGCGCCCGGCGGACTTGGCGAGGTACAGCGCGCGGTCGGCCTCGAGCAGCAGCTCGTCGACGCTGCTGCCGTGGTCGGGGTACGCGGCGACCCCGATCGAAAGCGTCACGCCCTCGAGCAGCGTGCTGCGATACTCGACCACGATGTCGCGCGCGTGCACGCGCAGCTGCTCCGCCCGCCGGCGGGTATCCTCGAGCGAGGACGACGGCAGGATCAGGGTGAACTCCTCGCCGCCGTAGCGGCAGACGATATCCTCGGCGCGGACGTGGCTCTGCAGGAAGGCGCCCAGGCTGCGCAGCATCGCGTCGCCGGCCAGGTGCCCGTGGAGGTCGTTGAACTGCTTGAAGTGGTCCAGGTCGAGCATCATGATCCCGAGCTGCTCGCCCTGTCGCGCGGCGCGGTGCAGCTCGCGCTCGAGCGACTCCTCCATGTACCGGCGGTTGAACAGCCCGGTGAGCGGGTCGCGGATCACCTGGTGGCGGAGGGCCTCCTCGGCGCGCTTGAGCTCCGTGACGTCGGTGCAGACGCCGACGAGCCGCCAGCGCTTGGGCCCGGTGCGCTCGATGCGGACGTCCTCGCGCAGCCAGCGGATCTCGCCGTCGATGGTGGTGCAGCGGAACTCCTGGGAGTAGCCGGGGGCGCCCTCGCGGATGGCTCGCTCGGCGCGCTCGTTCATCTCGGACTGGTCCTCCGGCAGCTTGCTCTCCCGCCAGGCGTCGTTGTAGCTCTGGCCCGGCTTCACCTCCAGCGGCAGCAGCTTCTGCGCGGCGTCCTCGGCGGCGATCCGCAGGTCCCAGACCAGCTGGCCTTCCTGCTCCTCGACCGTCGCGTGCCAGAGCAGGCAGCGGGCGCTGGACAGGGCGAAGTCGAGCTGCTCGCGCTCGCGGCGCCGCTCGGTGACGTCGAAGCAGATGCCGACGAGCCGCCAGCAGCCGGGCCCGAGCTTCTCGATGCGCGCGTCCTCGTGGAGCCAGCGGATCTCGCCGTCGGCGCGGCGGCAGCGAATCTCCTGGGAGTAGCCGGGCAGCCCGGCCAGGAGCGCCGCGTGGCTGCGCCGGTCCATCGCTTCGGTCTCCTCGGGGAGCCGGCTGGCCATCAGGGCGGTGGTGTACGACTCGCCCGGCCGCCTCTCCACCGGCAGGAACTGGCTCGCGATCTCCTCGTTCAGAATCTGGATGCGCCAGTGGAATTCCCCGCTGATGTCGTCGGACCTGTGGACGTGCAGGCCCGGGTACAGCGGCAGCAGGTTCTCGTCGGGGTTTGCGACGCCGCGCTGCTGGACGATCGCGTACCACATCAGGCACTGGATGCCGGTGAGCACATGCTGCAGCTGCTCCTGCGCGCGGCGCTGCTCGGTGATGTCGCGCAGGAAGCCGCGCCAGGCGACGATCTCCCCGCTCGCGTTCCGGTCGGCCATCACGCTCCCCAGCACCGTGCGCTGCTGGCCATCCTTGCGCATCACCTGCATCTCGACGTTGCGCAGCGCGCCGTGCTCCGCGAGCAGCTGCTGGAAGCGCGCGTGCTCGGCGGAGTCGACGCACAGAGTCTTCAGCTCGGTCGCCAGCAGCTCCTCGCGCGACTCGGCGCCGAACAGCTCGACGCAGGCCGGGTTGACGTCCAGGAACCGGCCGTCGGGCGTGCTGACGTAGGCGGCGTCGGGCAGCTCTTCGAACAGCGAGCGGTAGCGGGCCTCGGAGGTCTGGAGCTGCTCGAAGCGGCGTGTGTTCTGGATCGCCAGCGCCAGGTAGCTGACGAACAGCTCGGCGCTCTCGTACTCCGCCGGGGTGAACGGCTCGGCGGCGCGGCTGACGGTGAAGACGCCGCGCGGGCCGTTCTCGGCCTCGATCGGCAGGCAGATGAGGTGGTCGTGCTCGGGCGGGTCGCCGAGGTACACCGAGCGCGGGTCGCGCTGGGCGTTGTTGACCAGCTCGCCGTGCCCCGTCTGCGCGACGGCGCCGGCGATGCCCACGCCGAGGGGCAGGGTGAACGAGTCCTCGCCGGCGTGCGGGGAGCTGCTGACGGGCGGCGAGGCGCGCAGCACGCCGGCGGCCTCGTCGAGCCAGAAGATCGAGAAGGTGTCGTAGCGCAGGATCCTGGCGAGCATGTGCTCGACCTCGCGCAGCAGGTCGTCCATGGTCCGCAGCGCGAGCAGGGTGTGCCCGAGGTCGAGCATGCTGCGCCGCTGCTCGGAGAAGAGGCGCACGTTCTGCTGGGCCTCCTTCTCCGCCGTGATATCCTGGCCGGCGCCGAGGATGCGCGTCACTTGCTGCTGGCCGGGCTCGGCGAGCGGGCGGGCGTAGAGCCTGAGCCAGCGCACGCTGCCGTCCGGCAGCTTCAGGCGCAGGTCGCACACGTCGGAGGCGCCGCTGAGCGCCTGCTCGAAGTGGCGCATCGCCAGCGGGCGGTCATCGGGGTGGAAGGGCGCCAGCCAGCTGTCTTCGCCCCGGAGCACGTCGGAGGCGTAGCCGGTGACCCGCTCGAACGAGTCGGTGATCCACTCCAGCTCCGGCTGGCCGTCGGCGTTGATGTGCAGCGAGTAGACGTAGTCGGAGGTCAGCTCCGAGATCGCGCGGTGGCGCTCCTCGCGCTCGCGCAGCTCGGCGGTGCGCGTCTCGACCTCGGCCTCCAGCGCATCCCGCGCGCGCGCCAGCTCGCGGTTCGCCGCGTCGGCCTGCTCCAGCCGCGTGAGAAGCTGGCCGAGGCGCTGCCAGAGCAGCGCCGTCACGGCGGTGGTGGTCAGCAGGAGCACGGCTGTGGCGGTGAGCGGCGGCACCGGCGCCGGATGGGGCTGCGGCGGGTAGACGCCGAGGATCGCGACCAGCGCAGCGGTGCTCCAGGCGGCGGCAAACAGGCGGCGGCGGTCAGCGTGAGCGAGGTCCAGGGGCGGAACCGCCGGGGCGACGATCGGAAGGGCAAGCAGCGCAGGGAGGAGCGTCGGCGTGATGATGACTCCGGCGAGCGAGGTGAGGAGCATGCTGGCGCTGAGAGCGACACCGGCGCGTGCTGCGCGGCTGTGGTACACCGAGGTCGTGCCGTGAGATGGTCGTTCGGGGTTCATGCACCACTCGCTGCTCACACACTTAATATTATGACTAATGATACCACCGCGCTGCTACCAAACTGTACTCAGCAGTGTGGTATGCTCGTTGTGCTTGCGGCGAAAGGGGGGAATCGTGGGTCTGCGGGCTGCTGTCCTTCTGGCGATCGCGCTGGTGTGGGCCCTGGCGGCGCCCGCTGCGGCCGGGCGGCTGGCCGAGCCTGGCGAGGGGCCGCTCCTTCCCGGCGCGCCGGCGCCGACCCTGCGCGGCACGCTGGCCATGCGCACCTACAGCGTGGACATGTACCGGCTGCCGGGGGCGCTCGACGCGCCGGCTATCCAGGCGCTCGGGCCGCTGGTGGAGCAGGCGATCATCAGCGACACGCTGGAGCTCGCGCGGGGCGCGCCGGCGCACAGCGCCGTTGGGCTGGCGGGGCGGGTGGCCATCCGCTTCGAGCCGCCGCAGCGCGGGGCGTGCGCCATCCGCGGACTCACGCTCTCGAACGAGCGGACGATCCGGCTGTTCTACGGCCCCGAGGCTGACCAGCAGCGCGTGCTCGGCATCCTGGCCCACGAGCTGTTCCACCAGCTCCAGCGCGACTACTACGGCGAGCGCGCCCACCGCCGGGCGGATGTCATCCTGCTCGAGGGCATGGCGACCTGGGGGACCCGCGGCTTCTTCCGCGACGCGAGCGGCGAGGCGGTCTACCAGCGGCGCGTCCGCGAGGCGCTCGGCCGCGGCGAGCTGCTGCCGCTCACCACGAGCCTCGAGCGCGACTGCCGCACGACGACGCGCACGGTGATCTACGACCAGTGGGCGTCGTTCGTCGAGTTCCTGCTCACGGTCCACGGCCGCGAGCGCTTCGACGCGCTCTACCGCGACTCGACCGGGCGTGCGGCGGGGTCGGCCAACTACCGCGGGGTGTACGGCAAGAGCCTGGAGCAGCTCGAGGCGGACTGGCGGGCCTGGCTGCGCGTCCAGAGCCTGGGCGCCGAGCGCTCGGCCGGCGGCCTGCGGCGGTAGCCGGCGGGAGGGGCCGGGCTATCTCTTCTGCCCACCGCTTTTGCAGAAGCGGTGAAAAACGGTATAATCCACCCGATTCTGGCCGGTTTCGGCTATCATACATCGCCAGGCGCGCCGCACACAGTTCTGGCCGGCGCGGGGCGTTTCTCAATACAGACACGGTGAAAGACAGCGCGATGACAGCAGCGATCGATCGTCCCGAGGAGATGGCCAAGGCCTACGAGCCGCAGCAGGTTGAGCAGCGGCTGTACGACTGGTGGGAGCGCAGCGGCTTCTTCACGCCGCAGATCGACCCTAGCCGGCGGCCGTTCGTGGTCTCGATGCCGCCGCCGAACGTGACCGGCGAGCTGCACATGGGCCACGCCATGTTCGTGACGATCGAGGATGTGATCGTGCGCTGGCACCGCATGCTCGGCGAGCCGACCCTGTGGCTCCCCGGCACCGACCACGCCGGGATCGCGACCCAGCTGCAGGTGGAGCGGCTGCTGCGCAGCGAGGGCACCAGCCGGCAGGAGGTGGGGCGCGAGGAGTTCCTGCGGCGCACCTGGCAGTGGAAGGAGAAGTACGGCGGCGAGATCACGCGCCAGCTGCGCCGCCTGGGCGCCTCGTGCGACTGGACCCGCGAGCGCTTCACCCTCGACCCCGGGCTGTCCCGCGCGGTGCGGGCCGCCTTCAAGCGGCTGTACGACGACGGGCTGATCTACCGCGGCTACCGGCTCGTCAACTGGTCGCCCAACCTGCAGACCGCCGTCTCCGACCTGGAGGTCGAGTACGAGGAGCGCCAGGTGCAGATGTACCACGTGCGCTACCCGATCGTCCCCGAGGGCCTCCGTGACAGCCAGGCGGCCAGGGCGGCGCTGGGCTCGGGCGAGTGGGGCTCGGGCACGTGGGCGGCGGGCGCGACCGAGTTCATCACGGTGGCGACGACGCGGCCGGAGACGATCATGGGCGACGTGGCGGTGGCGGTGAACCCGGAGGACGGGCGCTACCGGCACCTGATCGGGCGCATGGTGATGCTGCCGGCGGTGGGGCGCCTGATCCCGATCATCGCCGACGAGCACGCCGATCCGGAGTTCGGCACCGGCGCGGTGAAGATCACGCCGGCGCACGACCCGAACGACTACCAGGTCGGCCTGCGCCACGGCCTGCCGATGATCAACATCATGAACAAGGACGCGACGCTGAACGAGGAGGCCGGCCCGTACGCCGGGCTGGACCGCTTCGAGGCGCGCAAGCGGGTGCTGGCCGATCTGGAGCGGGAGGGGCTGCTGGCCGAGGTCCGCCCGCACACGATGTCGGTCGGCATCAGCCAGCGCGGCGGCGAGGTGATCGAGCCGCTGCTGAGCGAGCAGTGGTTCGTGCGCGTGAAGCCGATGGCCGAGATGGCGCTGGCGGCGGTTCGGGAGGGGCGCACGCGGATCATCCCCGAGCGCTTCGAGAAGGTGTACTTCCACTGGCTGGAGAACATCGAGGACTGGTGCATCAGCCGCCAGCTGTGGTGGGGGCACCGCATTCCGGTGTGGTACACGCCGGACGGGCAGATGATCGTGCCCGGGCCGGACGACCCGGAGCCGACCGGCGAGGGGGTGACCCAGGACCCGGACGTGCTCGACACCTGGTTCTCGAGCGGGCTGTGGCCGTTCTCGACGCTCGGCTGGCCGGACGACACGCCCGACCTGCGCTACTTCTACCCGACCAGCGTCATGGAGACGGGGTACGACATCCTGTTCTTCTGGGTGGCGCGCATGATGATGATGGGCTGCTACCTCACCGGCAAGGAGCCCTTCCACACCGTCTACCTGCACGGCCTGGTGCGCGACAAAGACGGCCGCAAGATGTCCAAGAGCTACGGCAACGTCGTCAACCCGCTGGAGGTGATGGAGCAGTACGGCACCGACGCGCTGCGCTTCACGCTGGCGACCAGCGGCACGCCTGGGCAGGACCTGAACCTCAACCCCGAGCGGATCGAGTCGGCGCGCAACTTCGCGAACAAGATCTGGAATATCACGCGCTTCGTCCTGAGCAAGCTCGGCCCGGCGCGCGGCCAGGAGGCGGGGGCCAAGGGCCTGCTCCCCGGCGCTTCCCTGGCAGATCGCTGGATTATGTCACGTTACAGCCGGCTGGTGGGCGACGTGGACCGGCTGATGCGGGCCTATAACTTCGGCGAGGCCGGCAGGCAGATCCAGGAGTTCCTGTGGGGCGAGTTCGCCGACTGGTACGTGGAGGTGGCGAAGGTCCAGCTGGAGGGGGACGAGGCGGCGCAGCGGGCGACCCGCGCGGTGCTCTTCGAGGTTCTGGAGGGCTGCCTGCGGCTGCTGCACCCGTTCATGCCGTTCGTCACCGAGGAGGCGTGGCAGTACCTCACGGGCGCGCAGCGCAGCGCGCAGGGCGACGGGGCGTCGGGCCAGCCCGCCTCGCGCTCGATTATGGTTATGCCGTACCCGCAGGCCGACGAGCAGCTGGTGGACGAGGCGGCCGAGCGCGACTTCGAGCTGGTGCAGGATATCATCACCGGCATACGCAACATCCGCAACGAGTACAAGGTCGAGCCGGCGCGCTTCGTGGCCGCGATCGTCGCGGCGGGCGAGCGCAAGGGGCTGATCGAGGCGCAGCGGCCGCTGATCGTGCGCCTGGCGCGGGTGGCCGCCGACCAGCTGACGGTCGCCGAGCGCCTGGAGGCCAGGCCGCAGCAGGCGGCGACGCTGGTGGTGCGCGACGTCGAGGTGTTCCTGCCGCTGGCGGGGATGATCGACCTGGAGGCCGAGCGGGCGCGGCTGCGCAAGGAGCTCGCGGCGGCCGAGGCGGACATCGCGCGGCGCGAGGGGCGGCTGGCGAACGCGGGCTTCGTCCAGAAGGCGCCGGAGCACGTCGTCCAGCGCGAGCGCGACGGGCTTGCGGCGGTGCGGGCGACCGCCGAGCGGCTGCGGGAGCAGCTGGCGCAGCTCGGGTGACCGGGCGCTGAGCTGAGACGAGAGGGGCGCAGCATCGCCGGCCGGGCGGTGGGCGGCCCCGAAAGACGTTCACGGGCGAGCGCTTCGCCCCTTATGTGTGATATGCCATGACAACGTATCTGATCACCGGCGGCGCCGGATTTCTCGGCATTAACCTGACCCGCTACCTGCTGGAGCGCGGGCACGCCGTGGTCTCGCTCGACATCGCCGAGTTCGACTACCCGGAGCGCGACCGGGTGAAGGTCATCAAGGGCGATATCCGCGACGTGTCGAGCGTGGACCGCGCGATGGAGGGCGTTGATATCGTCGTCCACACCGCGGCGGCGCTGCCGCTCTACAAGAAAGAGGACATCTTCTCGACCGATCTGGACGGCACGCGCAACGTGCTCGACTCGGCCTTTCGGCACGGCGTCGACCGCTGCATCCACATCTCTTCCACAGCTGTGTACGGCATCCCCGACCACCACCCGCTGGTCGAGGACGACAAGCTGGACGGCGTCGGGCCGTACGGCGAGGCCAAGGTCAAGGCGGAGGAGATCTGCCTGGAGTACCGCGCCAAGGGCATGTGCGTGCCGATCATCCGGCCGAAGTCGTTTGTCGGCCCGGAGCGGCTCGGGATCTTCGCGCTGCTCTACGACTGGGCCAAGGACGGGCGCGGCTTCCCGCTGCCGGGGAACGGCAAGAACCGCTACCAGCTGCTCGACGTGGAGGACCTGTGCTCGGCGATCTACCTGTGCGCCACGCTGGAGCGCGAGCGGGTCAACGACACGTTCAACATCGGGGCGAAGGAGTTCACCACGATCCGCGAGGACTACCAGGCGGTGCTCGACGAGGCCGGCTTCGGCAAGAAGATCGTGATGATCCCGGCCGGGCCGGCGATCTTCGCGCTGCGCGTGCTCGAGGCGCTGAAGCTCTCGCCGGTCTACAAGTGGGCCTACGGGACGGTCACGACCGACTCGTTCGTCTCGGTGGAGAAGGCCGAGCGGGTGCTGGGGTGGCAGCCGAAGTACTCGAATAAGGAGGCGCTGGTGCGCAACTACCGCTGGTACATCGCCAACCTGGATAAGTTCCAGGACAAGGCCGGCGTCTCGCACCGCGTCCCGTGGAAGCAGGGGATCCTCAAGCTGGCGAAGGTGTTCTTCTAGCGCTGCCCCTACGGATCCACGGAGGGCGCGGAGGGCCACGGATCTGCGAGTCCGGCCTCCGCGCCCTCCGTGTTTTTGTGGACCGGGCTACAGCTCCGGGGTCACGCGCAGGGTGAGCCGGCGGGTGTGCGGCCCATCCCTGCGGAACACGCCGCCCGGCTCGCGCCCCCACAGCTCGATCAGCACCAGCAGCAGGTTGAGCCGCAGCGACTCCTGCGGGGTCAGCGGGCGGCGCCGCGCGTAGGGGAAGCTCTCGCCCGCGGCCAGCTCGTCGGTGATCAGCTGCTGGACCAGGTTGGTCGCCCGGCGCTCGACCTCCGGCATCTGCTCGAGGCTGAGCACCTTCAGCACCTCGCCCAGCTGCTCCTCGATCCTGTTCCACTCCTCGGCCGGCAGCTCGAGCCGGATATCGCGCCGCAGGTCGGTCAGCTGCTCCTCGAGCTCGTTGAGCAGCAGCCGCAGCCGCACCCACTGGTGGTGCTGCAGGTTGAACTGGCTGAGGATCTCCTGGCCGGCCCGCGCGCCCTTCTGGCTGATGCGGCGGATGGTCTCGGGGTCCATGTTGAGGTTCAGCCCGCCCTCCTGCTTGGTGAGGCGCACGGTGACGATCCGGTCGGAGTAGCTCGGCAGCAGCGACTGCATGGTGTCGCGGTAGTTGAGCGACGTGTCGAGGATCGCGCGCAGGAAGCCAGGTAGGTCGCGCTCGATGCGGTTCCAGCGCGCCCCGAGCCAGTCGCGCGGGTAGGAGCGCGGCATGTAGACGTCGCTGGTGTACTTGTCGCGCTCGCCCTCCTCGTGCTGCTGCTCGGGCTGGCCGCCGACGTAGTCGAGCACCTGGCGCGAGTTCGGCCTCACCTGCTCCGGGAGCTGGTCCAGGTTGATGCCGAAGGTCGGGCGCGGCGGGAACCACTTGTCGAAGAAGTGGATCGGGAAGTTGCTGCAGATGCCGCCGTCGCTGAACCAGTTGCGCTGCAGGTGGCGCGGCTCGAGGCGCAGCGGCGCTTCGGCCGGGGCGGCGCTGTCCTCCGCGCCGCTGGCCGACCGGCGCGCCCTGGTCGCCTCTTCGAGCTGCTCCTGCTCGGCGAAGGCGGCGCCGCTGATCGACCACAGCGGCACGGCGCTGAGCAGCACCGGGAAGCTCAGGCTCATGCGCATGGCGAACACCACCGGCAGGTCGTCGGCCGCCGGCAGGAAGCGCAGCCGGTGCTGCTCCATGCCGTCGTCGTAGGGGATGTACCAGTCGCGCTGCGCCTGTTCGGCGGGCTGGCCGGGCCCGACGAGCGGCTCGCCCGTGACGCCGGCGAACCGGCGCTGGAGCTGCTGGCTGCGCCGCGCCCGGAGGATGAGGTGGCGCACGACGTAGTCCGGGAACAGCTTCGCCATCTCCTGCTCGCTGAACAGGAACAGGTCGTTCTCGAACGGGACGACGTAGGGCTGCCGCTGGGTGAGGTTGGTGGTCACCATGCGCAGCGTGATCCCGACGTCGGCGCCGTCGGGGAGCTTGTGGTAGCGCAGGTGCCGGAAGGTCAGCGGCGCTGTGCGCGGCGGCAGCCCGGCGAGGTCGTCGATCGTGTCAGCGAGCCAGTCGGTCAGCCCCACGTACGCGCCGGTCTCGTCCTTGATCACGCTGCTTTCGGCGTGCCCCGGGACGCTGCGCCCGGCGCAGATGCCGTACATGTTGCCCGGGACGTAGTCGCGGAGCATGGCCAGCCCGTCGCGCCCGACCTGTGCGGCGGCGCCGATGTCCGTCCCGATCATCTGCCCGGCCCAGGCGCCGAGCGCGGCGAGGACCACGACCGACGCCGCGAGGGCGGCGAGCAGCCCGGGGCTGACGGGGACGCCGGCGAGCAGGCAGACGAGGAGCGCGACGAGCGCGGCGGCGAGCGTGACGAGTCCGGCGCCCAGCGCGCCGTAGCGCGCACCGAGTCCGGCCCCGCGCTGCGCGCCGCTGGCGACGCTGTCGGCGGCGTGCCCGCTGACCAGCGCGAGCAGCAGCTCGGCGGTGGGCCGGTTCTGGCCGAGGCGGCTGAGCAGCCAGCGGATCGCCGGCTTGCCGGGCGGTGCGGGCGGAGGGGGGACGCCGGGGCGGCGGCGCTCCAGGAACTCGATGAAAATGTTCAGGAGCGGCCGGGCCTGCGGGGCGGGCTGAAACAGGTTGGCGAGGAAGCCGCTCCGGCTGAGCTGCTCGGCCACCCGCTCGAGCTTCTCGAAGCCCTGCTTCAGGCGCCCGTACTCGGCCGCGGCGGTCACGGCGGCGGCGATCGCGCCGGCGGAGGTGCCGCCGATCGAGCGGAAGCGGTACTGGCGCCGCGCGAGCTCGATCACGGCGCGGGGGTAGACGACGCCGCTCGTGATGCCGCCCTTCATCACCAGGTCGCACTCCTCGAGCGGGCTCACGAACGGGGGCGGCGCAGAGTCGATGGGCTGCTTCTCGCTGGTCATCGGTCGCTCCTTCCGGCGCAGACTCCTCTGCCATGACAAACGGAGATCCGACCGGCGAATCGCGCGGCGGCCGCGCGGGAGTGCCGCGCCTCACAGCCCGCAGCCCATCCGTACGCTCTACTGTCGCACAGATATTCGCACGAGCGTGGAAGCCCGGCCTTGTCCATCAAGCGCCTCAGCGACGTCGGCCTGCCCACGCTGCGCGCCCTGCCGGAGCGGGCTGTCGTGGCGGCGGGCGAGAGCGCTCAGCCCGTCTCGGGCAGCTGGAGCAGGGCCAGGGCGATGGCCGCGCTCCAGGGTAGCACCTTGAATTCGCCGGCGGCCAGGGCGGCCTCGACCTCGCGGCGGGTGAGGTGGAGCAGCTCCTGCTGCTCGAGGTCGTCGGCGGACGGCTCGCCAGCCCGGTAGGCGTCGCGGGCCAGGAAGAGGTGGGCCGTCCCTGCGCCGCGGTTGCCGTCGACGCTGTAGGCCCCGAGCGACGTCCAGCGCTGCGCCGCGTAGCCGGTCTCCTCGCGCAGCTCGCGCTGCGCCGCCGCCAGGGGCTCCTCGCCCGGCTCGAGGTAGCCGCCGATCGGCGCGAGCGAGGTGCCTTCGACCGCGTACTTGGTCTGGCGGAAGAGCAGAAATGTGTGATCGGCGGTGACGGCGACGACGTTGATGTAGTCGGGGGTGATCACCCAGGCCCAGTCAGGGATGACTCGCCCGTCCGGCAGGGCGACGGTGTGCGCCTCGACCGTCAGGAACGGCGGCTGCGACAGTATCGTCCGGCGCGCGAGGGTCTTCCACGGTTGCATCTGCGCTGCTCCTTGTCCGCCGCACGCGGTCGTGCGGCGCGGTGAAAACGGCGGGTGTGTCCTGTTTCGTGTTCGGATCGCCGGCCTCGGGCGAGGAATCTCGCCAGCGGCGTCCGCACAGCATACCAGAGACGCCAGTCGCCGTCGCTGGCGCCGCAGCGCGCTGCCGGAATAGGTCGCGTCGATGGCGCGCTGTTGGCGTGAACGGGCGCCTCATGCTACAATGCGGGGCCGGGTGAGGAGCGTTCGGCCTGTTTGTTCTACGCCCCGATCGTGAGTGTCAGTTCCGAGATCGATATGCGCCAGTGCGTCCGGTGGTTGGCGATCGGCGGTCGCAGCCAAGCGCGCAACGGTTCGAATGAACGAGTGTAAAACGTGAAACAGTGCCGGGGTTACACGCTGCGATAATGAGATTGTAAAACGTGAAACAGGTAGCAACTGAGACTCGAACCTACACGCTTGCGATCGCAAACCAGAAGGGCGGCGTCGGAAAGACGACCACGGCGGTCAATCTGGCTGGAGAGCTGGCGCGGCGCGGCCAGCGCGTGCTGCTGGTTGACTGCGACCCGCAGGGGAACGCGACGACGAGCCTGGGCGTTGCCAAGCGCGATCTCACACTGACGACCTACGAAGTGCTCGTCGGGCTGGCGGAGCTCCGGAGCGCCATCCGCCCCACCGGGCGCGGGCTGTTCGACCTGGTGCCGACCAACGAGCACCTCGCCGGCGCGATGGTCGAGCTGGCCACGGTCGAGCGCCGCGAGTGGCGCCTGTCGGATGCGCTCGCGACCGTCAGCGGCTACGACTGGATCCTGCTCGACTGCCCGCCGTCGCTGGGCCTGCTGACGCTCAATGCGCTGTGCGCGACGGACGGCGTGATCATCCCGCTGCAGTGCGAGTACCTGGCGCTCGAGGGGCTGGCCCAGCTGAAGGGCACGATCGACCGCGTCCACGACCACCTCAACCCGCGGCTGACGATCGCCGGCGTGGTGATGACGATGTATGATGGGCGGACCAACCTCGCGCAGCAGGTGGTCGAGGAGGTGCGCCGCTACTTCCCGCAGCGGATCTTCAACACCTTGATCCCGCGTAGCGTGCGCGTCAGCGAGGCGCCGAGCTACGGCCAGACGATCGCCGAGTACGATCCGCAGAGCCGGGCGGCGCAGGCCTACGCCGCCCTCACCGACGAGGTGCTGCGGCGAGTCGGAAAGCGAGCGACGACCCCATGACGACCAAGAAGCGCGGCCTCGGCGCCGGCCTGGGGGCGTTCCTGCCGGACGAGATACAGCAGCGCGCGGTGCGCGAGGTGCCGGTCGACCGTATCCGCGAGAACCCGCGCCAGCCGCGCATGCGCTTCGACGAGGCGGCGATCGACGAGCTGGCGGCCTCGATCGGCGAGCACGGCGTGATCCAGCCGCTGATCGTCACCGAGCCGGCGCCGGGCGAGTACGAGCTGATCGCCGGCGAGCGGCGCTGGCGGGCAGCACAGCGCGCCGGCCTGACGCGCGTGCCGGTGATCGTGCGCGAGAGCACGCCGCAGCAGGTGCTCGAGCTGGCGCTGATCGAGAACGTCCAGCGCGCCGACCTCAACCCGCTCGAGGAGGCGCAGGCGTTCCAGGCGCTCAAGGACGAGTTCGGCCTGAGCGACGAGCAGATCGCGCGCCGGCTCGGCATCACCAGCCGCGTCACCGTCACCAACACGCGCCGCCTGCTGCAGCTGCCGGACGAGGTCAAGAGCGCCATCCTGAACAACCAGATCAGCGCCGGCCACGGCCGCGCCATCCTCAAGATCGACGCGCCGGACCAGCAGGCGATCGCGCTGCGCGCGATCATCGAGCGCGATATGAGCGTCCGCGAGGCCGAGCGCCTCTGCGCGCTCGCGGCCGACCTGGGCGGAGATGTGCCGGGGGCGCTCGATACGCTGTACCCCGCCCAGAGCGGGGCGGCCGACGGCGCCCGGCGCGTGTCGAAGCGCGGGCGGCAGCGGGCGCAGGCGGACGAGGCGCGGCTCTCGCCGGACGACGAGGCGATCCAGCGCGAGATGGCCGACCTGCTCGGCACACCGGTGCGCCTGACCCGCGCCGAGCGCGAGCTGCGGGTCACGATCACCTTCTACGACGAAGAGAAGCTGCAGGAGTTCTTCGACCTGCTGAACGGGACACGCTAGGCGCTAGCTCGCGCGAAGAACGACAGAGGGCGTGAGTGTTCCGCCGGCCGCCGGCCGGAAGCCGCCTCCGCGCCCTTCACGCCCGTCGCGCCTTCGTGCTCTCCGGGCCCGCCGCGGACTCATCCGGCGGCTATTGTATGGATCGATACTCTGTCTAGCAGCGACGTTCGACCAGGCCGGCCTGTATCGCCGCGCCGCTCTGTACTATACGCTGAGGAGCTCCGGGCACCCATGATCGTTGCTTTCGGCAATCCGGTCTACGACTACATCAAGACACCGCACATCACAACCGGAGAGCGCGTGCTCTCGGGAGGGTCGACCAACAGCTGTCTGGCGCTGACCCGCCTCGGTCGATCGACCGCCCTCGTCGGCAGGGTCGGCGACGACTACGCCGCCCGCTTCGTCGACGACGCCCGGCGCTACGGAGTCACGCCGCTCATCGAGCGCTGCCAGCAGACCGGCGGGTTCAGCCTGATCTACGACGAGCGCGGCGACCGCACCCTCGATATCCTGGGCATCGCCGACCCGATCGAATCGGTGCCGCCCGTGGTCGGCGACGCCGAGGCGATCCTCGTCGGCCCGATCCTGCAGGAGACCCCGCTCGCCCTGATCGAGCGCATCCGCGCCGCCAGCCAGGCCCCGATCTTCCTCGACCCGCAGGGGCTGATGCGGCGCATCAACGGGTCGGGACGGATCGAGCACTACCTGCCCGACGACTTCGCCGCCGTCGCCAGGCTGTGCCAGGTCGTCAAGGCCAACGAGGTCGAGGCGCGCGTGATCACCGGCGTCGACCCGCGCCGCGACGGCGCCGAGGCCGTCCGCCGGCTGCGCGCCCTCGGCTGCGCGATCGCGATCGTCACCCTCGCCGAGGCCGGATCGCTGATCGACGACGGCCAGCGCCAGTACGTCATCCCGCCCTTCGCCACGACGGCGCTCGACCCGACCGGCGCCGGAGACACCTATATGGCTGGATTCGTTGACGCCTACCTGCGTGACCCGGCCGACCTGTACGCCGCCGGGTGCTACGGCTCCGCAACCGCCTCGATCTGGATCGAACACACCGGGCCCGACGCGCCGATCACCGCCGAGGAAGTCGAGCGGCGGGCCGAATCGCTGCTTGCGACGAGAAGGAGCTGAGCAATGATGCCGATCCTCGCCCGCTTCCGCGGCCGCTACGAGCAGACGACCATCCCGCTGGGCCGGATCTGTCTGCGCCTCGGCCTCACGCCGGACATCCTCACCATCACTAGCCTCGTCGCCGGCGGCCTCGCCGCCTACGTCACCGCCCGCGGCGCGTTCTGGCTCGGGATCGTGCTGATCCTGGTCATGGCGCTGTTCGATATGCTCGACGGCGCCACCGCCCGCGCCGGCGGCACCGCCAACCCCTTCGGCACGGTGTTCGACCACACGATCGACCGCTACGTGGAGTTCATGATCATGCTCGGCGTCATGCTCAGCGGCGCGGTGGCCCCCGGCTGGGCGATGTTCGCGCTGTTCGGCATGGTGATGGCGAGCTACGTGCGCGCGCGCGCCGAGTCGACCGGCCTGGTCGACTCGTGCAACGTCGGCTTCGCCGGCCGCCAGGAGAAGCTCGGCCTGCTCTTGGTCGGCATGGCGCTCCAGCCGGTCGCCCCGCAGCTCGACCTGCTGCAGTGGGCGACGATCGCGGTCGGCGTGGTCTCCCATATCACCGCGGTCCAGCGCCTGCTCTACACGCGGCGGGTCATCCTGCAGCGCCGCTAGCCGCCCGCCCGCCTCCAGCTCCGCTCGAAAATGATGCCGTCGCCGGCCGGTACGCCCTCCGGCCGTGCGCCCTGCCGTACCGGCCGGCGCCCCGCCCGCGACTCCAACCTGCTGCCGCCCCCTCCAGGCGCATGGCGGCCGCGCCGCCCGCGCGCGACCGGCGCGATGGGCCGGTGCAGCCCATCTGTATTACACGATAGGGGATGAGCCTGCGGGTGAACCCCCGGCCTCACGCGCCGCGCGGCCTGCTCCACAGGTGCTCGAGCGTGTCCCGCGGCTCCCAGCCGAGCAGGCGGCGGGCTTTGTCGGTCCGAAACACGCCGTGCGGCAGGTCGGCGCTGATGTGCAGCACCTCGAAGGGCTCCGGGAGCGCGGGCACCTCCAGCGCCCGGCGGACAGCGCGCGCCGCGTCGCGCCAGGAGACGGCGAAGGGGAAGATGTGCGGGCGCTCGGGGCGGTCGGGGTTGACGAACTCGACGAAGAGCAGGGCCGGGACGGTCAGGCCGTGGTTCTCGGCGAAGACCCGGCAGATCTCCTGGCCCAGCCGCTTGGAGTGGAAGTAGAGCTGCGCCCCGTGGCCCGCGCCGGGACGGGCGGGGGCGTCGTCAGGCACATCGTAGTCCCACTGGTAGCTGGTCGGCCCGAGCAGCGCGACCTGGTACGGGCCGGTGTGGACGACGCGGGCGATGCCGTGGGCCAGCGCGGCGCGCATGACGTTGTAGGCGCCGAGCGTGTTGACGCGGAACGCCTGCGCCGGGTCGTTGCGGATCACCGTGCAGTTGACGATCGCGTCCGCCCCGGCGCAGGCGGCCAGCACCGCCTCCGGGTCGGTCACGTCGGCCACCAGCGACTCGTGGGGCGCGCCGAGCACACGTGGCAGCGGCGCCCCCGGCGACTGGGGCCTGGCGCGCGCGGCGATCTCGGCGAGCGGCTCGATGTCGGTCAGGCGCAGGGTGTAGTCCGGCGCCAGCTCGGCGGCGACGGCGGCGGCGAGCGGCCCGCCCGCGCCGAAGATCACCACCCTGCGGATCGGCCGGGCGGGGACGGTCGCCTGCGGCGCGAGCAGGTCGCGCCAGGAGCCCTGCGCCGCCCCGGCGTCCGGCGGTGGCGCCTGCGCGTCGCGGAAGTCGCGCCTGGGCTGGAAGCCGAGGCCGTCGCGCGCGACGCCGAGGGGCACCTTGCTGTGCGGGCCGCCGGCGGAGATGTGCAGGATCGACCACCCCGGCTCGTCGTACGCCAGCGCGCGGCGGATGGCTTCCGCGGCGTCGTCGATGTGCAGCCAGCGCGGGTCGTACGGCTGCGCGGCGATCTCGGCGTCGCCCACGATGCTCCCGAACCGCAGGCACAGCGCCGGCAGAGGCAGGTCGCGCGCCAGCTCGCGCGCGCAGGTCTCGCTGAGCCAGGCGCACAGGTCGGCGGGAGCGGCGGTCGGGCGCGGGCGCCAGCGCTCGTCGACCAGATAGCTGGCCGGCAGGCGGTTGAACAGCGCCAGGGTGCTGCCGAGGATGAAGCGCCGCGCGCCGGCGTCGGCGGCTGCGGTGAAGAGCTGGTACGTCCCGGCGGTCGCCAGCTCCAGGTCGGTCAGGTCGTCGCCCGAGCGGGCGAGCGGCGCCAGGTGCAGCACGACCTGCGCCCCCGCCACTGCCGCGGCCGCGAGCGCCGGGTCGCGCAGGTCGCCGGCGAGCGCCTCGGCCCCCGCCCGAGGCTCGGCTGCGAAGCGTGTGTCGACCAGGCGCACCTGGGCGTCGGCCGGGATGGCGGCAGCGGCGGCGCGGGCGAGCGGTGTGTCGCCGCCGGTGATGACGATGCGCATAGGGGCTTCCAGCTGGCGCGGAGGACGTTCGGCGCATTGTACGCCCGCCGCATCCGGGCTGTCAAACATCTGCGGCGGAGGCGGGGCGGCGCCCGCCACTCATTGCCCCGCAACACCCCGTGTGGTACAATTTTGCGCGTGTGCTGGAGCGCAGAACCGCGCCGGGCACCGCCTTGGCGCGGCAGAAGACCCGCCTGACTGGGCATGAATTTCCGCGGCGGTGCCTCGCGCCGCAGCGGAGTGGTATGCACGAAGCGCATGTTGCTTGAGCTCAATATCAGCGACTTCGCGATCATCGACCAGCTGCGGCTGCGGCTGACCGACGGGTTCAACGTTCTCACCGGCGAGACCGGCGCCGGCAAGTCGATTATCATCGATGCTCTCGGCACGCTCCGCGGCGAGCGCACCGACCCGACGTTCATCCGGGCCGGCGCGCAGCGCGCGCGGGTCGAGGGCGTCTTCAGCATCGACGACCGCCCCGACCTCGTCCCGCTGCTCGAGGAGTACGGGCTGTGGGACGGCGAGGACGACCAGGTCATCCTCACCCGCGAGATCAACCGCGAGAGCGGTCGCAGCGTGGCGCGGATCAACGGGCGCGCGGTCAGCAGCGCGGTGCTGCGCGAGATCGGCGGCCGGCTGGTCGACATCCACGGCCAGCACGAGGGGCTGTCGCTCTTCAACACGCGCACCCACGGCGATATGCTCGACCGCTTCGGCGGGCTGGTGCCGCTGCGCGACCAGGTGGCCGAGAAGGTCGGCCAGCTGCGCCGCGTGCGCGAGGAGCTGGCGACGCTGCGCGCCGCCGCGGCCAGCCGGGCCGAGCGGATCGAGGAGCTGCGCATGCTGCTCGAGGACGTGCAGGCGGCCAAGCTGCGCATTGGCGAGGAGGAGGAGCTGCTGCGCGAGCGCGCGCTGGTCCAGAACAGCGCCCGCATCACCGACCTGGTCGTCGAGGCCTACGCCACGCTCTACGCCGGCGATGAGGCGGGGCGCAGAGTCGCCCGCCCGGTCGTCGAGGCGCTCGGCGTCGTCGCCGACGCCCTGGCCGAGCTGGCCAAGCTCGACCCGTCTATGCAGCGCGTGTCCGAGCAGGCCGGCGAGCTGCTCTACGCCGCCGAGGACCTGGCGTCCGCGGTGCGCGCCTACCGCGACTCGATGGAGTTCGACCCGGCGCGCGTGGACGCGATCGAGGATCGGCTGACGCTGATCCGCGACATGCAGCGCAAGTACCGGGCGTCGATCGAGCAGATCCTCGAGCGGGCCGCCTCGGCCGAGGCCGAGATCGAGCGCCTGACCAACAGCGAGGAGCACCTGGCCGGCCTCGAGGCCGAGGAGCAGCGCCTGCTCGCGGAGCTGGGGGCGCTCGCCGGGGAGCTCTCGCGGCGCAGGCGGGCCACCGGGGACGAGCTGGCGCGGGCGGTGGAGGGCGCGGTGCGCGACCTCGCCATGCCGCACGTGCGCTTCTACGTGAGCCTGGAGCACGTGGAGGACCCCGACGGCGTGCCCGTCGACGACGAGCTGCTGTCCGGCGGCCAGCCGCAGGACGGCGAGCAGCGCAACGGGTCGTCGGGCGGCGTCCGCCGCTGGGCGTTCGACAAGACCGGCATCGACCGGGTCGAATTTCTGCTCTCGCCCAACCCGGGCGAGCCGCTCAAGCCGCTGGCGCGGATCGCCTCGGGCGGCGAGAGCGCCCGCCTGCTCCTGGCGCTCAAGTCGATCCTGTCGCGGGTCGACGAGGTGCCCACCCTGATCTTCGACGAGGTGGACGTCGGGGTGGGCGGTCGCGCGGGGCAGGTCGTGGGCGAGAAGCTGTGGAGCATCAGCGAGCAGCACCAGGTGATCTGCATCACGCACCTGCCGCAGGTCGCGGCGTTCGCCGATGCGCACTACGCGATCTCCAAGCACGTCAGCGATAACCGGACGCGTACGATGGTCGCCCAGCTTTCGGAGGAGCAGCGGGCCGAGGAGATCGCCGCCATGCTGGACGGCGTCCCGGTCAGCGAGCACAGCCGCCACAGCGCGCGCGAGATGCTGGAGCGGGCGCGGAGCTACAAGCAGCGCAGCAGCCGCGAGGTGACGCAGACGGCGCTCATATCGTGACGGGGTGACGGGTGACGAGGTGACAGGGTGACAGGGTGAGCCGGGCCGGAGCTGCGCAGCTTCGGGGTCTCGTCTGCCGCCCTGCCGCCTCGTCGCCTCGTGCGCCTTGTCACCTTGTCACGTTCAAAGGGGTCTCGATTGCAGCGACAATCTGCCATTGCACGCTGGTGCGAGCGAATCATCGAGGGCGGCTGGCTGCTGGCCCTCGTGCTTATTCCCAGCTACTTCAACCTGCTGTCGTCGCGGCACTTCGAGCCGGATAAGGCGACGACGCTGCGGGCGATCGTGATCGTGATGGCGGCGGCCGCGCTCATCCGCGCTCTCGAAGGGCTCGGCAGCCGGCCACAGGTCCCCCAGGAGCAGCGGGAGTCGTCTCCCGGCCTGTGGCAGCGGTTCCTCGCCGTGCCGCTGGCGCTCCCGGTGGCGCTGTACGTCCTGGTGTTCCTGCTCGCCACGGCCGTGTCGGTCGTGCCCTACACCAGCTTCTGGGGCTCCTACCAGCGTCTGCAGGGAACCTACACGAACCTCTCGTACATCGCGCTGGGCGTGATCGTCGCCCTCTCCATACGGCAGCGCGCCCAGCTCGAGCGCCTGATCGTCGTCGGCGCCCTCGCCAGCCTGATCGTCGTCGGCTACGGCCTGGTGCAGCACTTCCAGATCGACCCGCTCCCGTGGCGCGGCGACGTGGTCTCGCGGGTGGCCTCGACGATGGGCAACTCGATCTTCGTCGCGGCCTACATGATCATGGTCCTGCCGCTGGCGCTCTACCTCGGGGTGGCGGCGCTGCAGGAGTCACGCGCCGCGCCGCCGCCGGCCGCGCGCGGCACCGAGATCGGCTGGGCCGCCGCGTACGTGCTGCTCGTCCTGGGCGCCCTGGCGCTGGTGTACGCCGCGCTGCAGTTCGGCGCAGTGGTGCGGGTGGCCGACCTGCGCTACTGGTGGATCTACCCCGGCGCGCTGATCGTCGCCGGCGGTCTGTTCCTCGTCCCGACGCTGCGGCTGCACAGCACGCCGCACATCGGCGTGGGGGCGCTCCTGCCCGGCGTGCTGCTGCTCGCCTACGTGCTGTTCGTCGGCATCTCCTTCGCCCTCGGCCAGGCCAGCGGCACGCAGGTGGTGCAGCCGTCGCCGGGGCGCGGCGGCACCGAGTGGCCGGTGTGGATGGCCGCCGGCGTCCTGCTCGCCGTCGCCGCCTACGCGCTGTTCGTCTTCCTGCCGCGCCTCGGACCCGAACCCTCGCGGCTGTTCCTGCGGCTGCAGGGGGCGGGCGGGCTGACGATCGCCGCCCTGCTGCTGGTGACGATCTTCTTCACCCAGAGCCGCGGGCCGTGGATCGGCGGGGCGGCCGGGCTGTTCGTCTTCTTCACGCTGCTGCTGATCCAGGCCCGCCGCCGCGCCCGCGAGGCCGGCGATAATCGCCGGGCGGCGCTGTGGCGCAACCTGCTCGCCGCGGAGGTGGCGTTCAGCCTGGCGCTCGGCGGCTTTCTGGTGGTGTTCAACCTCTCCGACGCGCCGTTCTTCGAGCAGCTCCGCAGCGTGCCGTACGTGGGGCGCATGGGCCGCCTGCTCGAGGTCGATAGCGGCACCGGCCTGGTCCGCCGGCTGATCTGGACCGGCGACGACAAGGGCAGCGGCGCGATCGGGCTGATCACGTCCAACCCGCTGCGCACGATCGTCGGCTGGGGGCCGGAGAGCATGTTCGTGGCCTACAACCCGTTCTACCCGCCCTCGCTCGCCAACATCGAGTCGCGCGGGGCCTCGCCGGACCGCTCGCACCAGGCGTACCTGGACGAGCTGATCAACAAGGGGCTGCTCGGGCTGATCAGCCACCTGTTCGTGCTGCTGAGCTTCTTCGCGCTGGCCTGGCGGCTGCTGCGCCGCACCGAGGACTGGCGCACCCAGACGCTCCTGATCGCATGCATCGCGGCGGTCGTGGCCCACGCCGTCGAGGGGCTGACCGGCATCCCGATCGTCTCGACGCTGATGATGCTCTGGCTGACGATCGCGATCGTCGTCGCGGTCGGGGCGCTCATGGGCGAGTACCGGCTCCCGGGGAGCGCGCCGGCCGCGGAGCCGGCCCGGCCCGATGGAGCTCCGGCAGAGCCGCAGCCGGCGCGAGCGGCGCAGCAGCGCGGGGCCCAGCGGGGAGGGCAGCGCGGCGCGCGGCGCGGCTCGACTCCGCGCGGTGCGTCGGGCGGCGCATCGGCGCGTGCCGGGCGGCGGAGAGGCCCCGGGCTGGCCGGGGTCGCGCTCTACGCCCTGATCGCGCTGCTCGCGCTCGCCGCCGCGTGGTCGTTCAACGTGGACAGCGTCTACGCGGACATGCGCTTTCACCAGGGCCAGAGCTACACCGAGAGCGAGCGCGCCGGGTTCGAGCAGCAGATCATCGGCACCAGCTACTACCTCGACGCGATCCGCCAGGAGCCGAACCAGGACTTCTACTACCTGAGCCTGGGCCGCAGCCTGATGACGATCGTGGCGATCCAGGCCGAGTCGCGCGGGCCCGACGCCCCGCTCGGCCAGGTGGACCCGAACGCCAGCGTCGAGGCGCTGCTGCGGCTGCCGGACGCGCCGGCCGTGCAGCAGTTCGTACTGCAGCGGACGCCGGTGGAGATGATGAGCTACGCGCGGGCGGTGCTGGAGCGGGCGCGCGAGCTCAACCCGATGAACAAGGACCACTACGCCAACCTGGCGCGCATGTACAACTTCTGGTACCAGACGCTCGCCGCAGGCCAGGACCCGACGCTGATGGAGCAGGCGGTCGAGTGGTACCGGCGGGCGCACGAGATCGCGCCGCAGGATGTGGCCATCCTCAACGAGTACGCCAGCGCCACCGCCCGCCTCGGCCGGTACGAGGAGGCCGAGCAACTGCTCGAGAAATCGCGCTGGCTCGACGAGCGCTACCCCGACACGCTGGCGCGGCTCGGCGAGGTGCTGCGCCTCCAGGGGCGCGACGCCGAGGCGGTCGACCGGTACCTCGAGGCGATCCAGCGCAACCCGCGCGCCCTCGACGGGCAGCTGACGGCGATCGCGGCGGAGATCGAGGACCGGGAGCTGCTGCTGCGCCTGCGGGACGGCTACGCGCAGCTGCTCGAGCAGTCCCCCGAGGACATCGGCCTGCTGGCGGTCGTCGGCCTGCTCTCGGACCGCGCTGGGGACCTGCCGGAGGCGGCCGATGCCTTCGGGCGCATCGTGCAGCTCCAGCCGGACAACCTCGAGGCGCGCCAGAACTACACGCTGGTGCTGAGCGATATGCTCCAGTACGACCGCGCCGCCGCCGAGGCGCAGGAGCTGCTCGACCGGGTCCGGCAGAGCGGGCAGATCGACGAGCGCGACCAGGCGCGGATCGAGGTGCTGCTCGACTTCCTCAGGGCCAAGGCGGCCGCCGGCAGCTGAGACTGGGGCGCAGCACGCTGCGCCCTCTACTCCGTGCCCCGTGCTCCGTGGCCCGTGCTCCGTGCCCTCCGTGGATCGGGAATCGCATGCCCCAGCTGCTCACCATCTTCCT
>ERZ777003.1403-NODE-1403-length-36502-cov-12.959338_pt1 | contig 36502 bp, 36 predicted proteins | sample MGYA00374956_ERZ777003 | MGnify/ENA primary metagenome ERZ777003 (study PRJEB29302, sample SAMN06268252) | bioreactor metagenome | isolation source: Joint BioEnergy Institute, California, USA | place: USA:Joint BioEnergy Institute, California, USA | collected... | reverse complement strand
CGGGTGACGATGCCGGCATGACGCTCATCGACACCACCACCGAGCCGATCGACCTGCAGACCACCCCGCTGCACCTCGGGCTCGGCTCCCGGGCGCGGCCGGTGCTGGGCTTCGCCTGGGAGCCCGAGGTGCTGCAGAGCTACATCGCCGCCGTGGCCGCCGACGGTCCCGAGGGCCGCCTGGTCGTGATCGTCGACGCCGACGGCCCCGGCGACCACTGGGAGCGCCACCCCGCGGGCGACGAGGTCGTCGTCTGCCTGAGCGGGCAGGTCACCGTGGTCCGGGGCGACGACGAGGGCAGCGCCGAGCGCGTCCCGCTCGGGCCGGGCCAGGCCACCGTCAACCCGGCCGGCGCCTGGCACGCCGTCGACGCGCACGGCCCGGCCCGCATCCTCACCATCACGCCCGGCCTCGGCACCGAGCACAGGCCCCGGACGTGAGGGGAGCGGTCAGTGACCACCCTTGGGGAGCTTCTCCTCCCGGCGCCAGGCCTCCGGCGTCCGGCCGGTGAACGCCCGCCAGTCGCGCACCATGTGCGCCTGGTCGGCGTAGCCGGCCTGCGCCGACACCTCGGCCCACGACGGCGGGTCCTGCCGGCTGGCCAGCCGGTGGGCGTGCTCGAACCGGACGATCCGGGCGAACGCCTTCGGCGTCACGCCCACCTCGGCCCGGAAGCGCTCGCCCAGGTGCCGCCGGCTCCACCCCAGCTCGGCGGCGACCGCGCCCACCTGGACCTGCCCGCGGGCGGCCACCAGGCGGCGCCACAGCTCGGCCACCTCCGGCCGGACAGCCAGGGCGCCGTCGCCCACGTGCCGGCCCACCGCCCGGGCGAGCAGCTCGTCGAGGACGGCGAACCGCTCCCGCCACGCCGTCGCCGCCCACAGGCGGTCGAGCAGCTCCGGCCCCAGCGGGCCGAGCAGGTCGACCAGCGGGACGAGCGTGCCGGCCAGCTCGGCCGCCGGCAGCCCGTAGATCGCCCGGGCGCCGAGCGGCGTCAGCGACAGCCGGATGCCGTGCTGGCGCCCGTCGTGGTGGATGGCCACCGACCGGGTCCGCAGGCCGGTACACAACGACCCGAACCGCCCGCCGTCCACGGTGGCCCTGCCCTCCGGCACCTCGGCCACCGCCAGCGGGGCGGACAGGCTGATCACCGCCGTCAGCCCCCGGTGGGGCAGCCCGAGGTGCACCCCGGCCGGGAAACCGCTCAGCCGGAACCCCACGTACGAGGAGACGAACGGGCGCAGCGGCGCCGCCGGTCGCCCGTGGACCTCGACCGCCCTGCGCTCGGACACGTCCGCCCAGCGTACGGCCGGCAGCGCCCCACACCGGCAGCGTTTCCGCCCGCCGGCCCCGATCGGGAGGAGCCATGACCGACGACGCCCGCACCACCGACCCCGCCGCCCCGACGGGCAGTCCGGACCACGGCGGCACCGCCACGCTCCGGGTCTCGTGCCTGGGCGACAGCATCACCCGGGGCCAGCTCGGCGCCGACGTCCTCGACCTGCTCCGCCGCCGGCACGCACCCGGTCGCCTCCGCCTCCGGCGCTTCGCCGCCAACGGCGACCTGGCCTGGAACCTCCGCCAGCGCCTCGACGAGGTGATCGCCACCCCGGCCGACGTGATCACCGTGCTCATCGGCACCAACGACGCCCGGGCCGCCGTCCCCGGCCACCCGGTCGACCGGGTGGTGAGGCGCAAGGGCCTGCCGACCCGCCCCTCGGCGGCCTGGTTCGAGGACAACCTCGCCGCGGTCGTCGAGCGGCTCCGGGCCGAGACCGACGCCCGGGTCGCCCTGCTGACCCTGCCCGTCCTCGGCCAGGACCTCGACGGGCCGGCCGCCGAGGCCTCGGCCGCCCACAGCCGCATCGTCGCCCGGGTGGCCGCCGCCCACGGCGTCGCCTGCCTCCCCCTCCACGACCGGCAGGTCGACGAGCTGCGCCGGCTCGGCGCCCCGCCCGTCCCCTACGAGGAGGCGACCCCGGCCCGGATCATCGGCGACCTCCTCCGGCAGGCGGTGCTGCGGCGCAGCGTCGACGACATCGCCCGCCGGCGGGGACTCGCCCTCACCGTCGACCACGTCCACCAGAACAGCCGGGGCGCCGGGCTGATCGCCGAGGTGATCGACGCCCACCTGGCGACACCGGCGCCCTGACCCGACCTCGGCCCCGGGCGGGTGGCTGCGCCGTCGGTTCGGCGGTCGCCGGCGCGCCACCCGTCCCGGGCGCCGACCCACCCGGGCCCGCTCGACCGTCAGTCGAACGGCTCGCCGGCCAGCTCCGGCCGGCCCGACTGGGCCACCAGCACGAACCGGTGGCGGCGGCCGGCCCGGAACGCCGGGTCCCACCACCGCACCGCGTACCGGTGGCCCCGCTCGCCCGGCCCCAGGTGCACGACCTCGAGGTCACAGCCCTCGTCCACCCGGCGGCCGTCGACGACCGCCGGCACCCACGGGCCGTCGGGGCCGTCGGCCATCTCCACCCGCACCAGCGGCTCGTGCCAGGCCAGGCCGCCGGGCGCCACGTCCCACCAGCGCTGCTCCCACACCGGGTCGGTCGTCGCGGTGGCGTCGGTGAAGGCCGCCGGCCCGTCCAGCGCCCGCTCGACGGCCGGGCCCGCGGCCGTCGGCAGGTGGGCCCGGTGGTGCAGGTCGAAGGCCCGCTCGGGCGCCGCGTCGCACACCAGACCGTCCCGCACGGTCTGGGCGGCCAGCCGGGCGGCGTGGGCGGTGGCGAACGGCTGGGTCGCCGGGCCGTAGAGCGTGTGGCCGCCCTCGTAGCGCTGCTCGCCGTACTCCTCGGGCGTCGTGCAGTAGCCGGCGTACTCGTTGGCCACCGACGTCACCACCACCGACTCGACGCCGGCCCCCTGCACCCGCTCGCGCACCGCGGCCTCGATGCGCCGGCCGGTCTCGACGGTCAGCTCGAACGGCAGGCCGACCAGCACCGCGCCAGCGACCCGCACCACCTGCACCGGCAGCACCCGGGGGAAGCCCCGCAGCGGCAGGATCAGCCGCTGCAGCGGCCCGCCCAGGACCCGCTTGGCGCCGTGCGGGCCGGTGGCCCGGCGCCGGGGCATCCCGGGGCGGAACGGCGGCAGGCGGTGGATCACCGGCGTCTCGTTCTCGTAGGCGCCGGCGATCAGCGCGGCGCCGACCGCCGGCCGGCGGGGGAGCGTCACCCCGTCGACCCGGCGGCAGCGGTCGAGGTCGACCTCCCGCAGCCCGCAGGCCAGCTCGACCCGGTCGGTCAGCCGACCGTCCAGCGACGCGTACAGCTCGGCGGCCCGGGCGCCGATCGCCCGGCCGATCCGCCGGGCCTCCAGGTCGCCGGCCATGCCCGGGTGGATGGCCGGGGCCACGTCCGCGTGCGTGCCCTCCACCGCGCCGACCACCGGGCGGCGGCCGTGGCTGCGCTCGACCCGCGCGCCCAGCTCGTCGGTCACGTAGGCCCACAGGTCGGCGTTGTAGGTGTCCGACCGCATCGGCACGCCGGTGCCGTGGACGGCGAAGACCACCATGGCGGCCAGCGGCTCGAACCCGCCGTCGTCCGCCCGGGCGTCGACCCGCAGCAGCCGCAGCCGGGGGTCGATCGCCAGGTACGCCCGCTGCCGACCCGTCCGGCGGTCGGTCACGTCGTGGTTGCGGACGTGGGCGGTCAGCGACCGGTTGCGGGTCAGGCCCCACACCTCGCACTCGCCCCACGCCAGCGCCGCCGGCCGGCGCTGGGCCGCCGCCTCGGCCACCCCGTGGGCGATGCGGCTGGCCAGGAGCTGCGCCCAGCCGGCGTCGAAGCCCGGGGCGTTGGACGCGAACCGGTTGTAGAAGTCGGTGCCCAGGAACTGGCCCGGCCCGCCGTGGGTGTGCGTCGCCCCGACGTAGACGCCGGCGGGCGGCACGTCGGTCGTGGCCGCCACCGCCCGGGCCACGAGGCGCTGCAGGATCGACGACCCGCCGAGCAGGTCGCACTGCACCAGCGCCAGCGAGCCCGTGCCCGCCCGCAGGTGCAGGACCCGGGCCCGCAGCCGGGTGCGGACGCCGGTGCCGGTGCGGGCGTTGCGCGAGTAGCCCGCCTTGGGCAGGCCCGGCGGCGGCGTGATGTCGACCTCGACGGCGCCGGCCAGCAGCCCCTCCACCGGCGCGGGCGCCGGCGGCCCGCCCTCCGGCAGCGCCAGGGTGAACCGCGCCCGCCGGGGCCCGGCGGCCGCCACGGCCAGCAGCGGGCTGTCGCTGTCGATGTCCCACCCGTCGCTCACGGTCGGCCCTCCCTGTGGTCCCGGCGCACCGGCCTACCACGCCGCGCCCGCGACCCGTCACACCGGGAGGTGAGGTCGCCGTCGCGGTGCCCGCCGCTCTACCGTTGGCACCCGTGCCGGACAAGCGCCAACAGTCGAAGCAGCGTCGAGCCGCCCGCAACCGGGCCCGCCGCGAGGCGCTCGCCGCCCGCCGGGAGGCCGCCCGGCGCGAGGCTGCGGCCGCCCGGGCGGAGGCGGCGTCCCGGTCGTCCGGCGGGTCGAACCCCGGCACGTCGGGGGCCACCGGCCCAACGCCCACCGGGCCCACCGGGCTCCTGCGCAACCCGAGCCCCGGCCACCGGGCGATCCTCGTCTCGGTCGCCCTGGCCGTGGTGGCGGCCGTCTACCTGCTCTTCTACCGGGTGCCGGTCGACGACCGGGGCGAGCCGTGGCCGGCCGTGTTCCAAGGCGTTGCCAAGATGGCCCGCGAGCGGCTCACCGGCGCCCCCGCCGGCGACGAGACGACGTCGCTGCTCGACGCCAGCGGGCCGGCCCTGCTCGCCGTCCTGGCGCTGCCGATCTTCGTGACCCTGTTCTCGGTCTGGGCCAGCACCCGCACCGAGCGGGCCCGCCTGCTCACCTTCGCCATGCTGGCCATGGCCGCCGCCGTCATCCTCACCGGCGGCATCGGCATCTTCTTCTTCCCGGCGCTCATCGCCCTGGCCGTCGGCGGCTTCCGGGCCCGCCGGGCCGACCTGCCGGCCCGCATGGCCGAGCGGGCCACCCGGGCCCGGCGCGGCCGCGACGGGGACGTCATCGACGTCGACGCCGAGGAGGTCGACGCCGGCGAGGACGTCCAGGACGCCGTCGAGGACGACGACGACATCGAGGACGTCCCCGAGGACGACCCGCTCGCCGAGCTCGAGGCCGAGCTGGCGGCCGAGGAGGCCGCCGACGGCGAGGACGAGGACGGCGAGGGCCGGCGCAAGCGGCGGTGAGCGGCGCGAGCGGCGCACCCGCGCCCGGCCCCGTGCGGGTCCGGGCCACCGTGTCGGGCCGCGTCCAGGGCGTCGGCTACCGGGCGGCCTGCGCCCGCGAGGCCCAGCGCCTCGGCGTGGCCGGCTGGGTCCGCAACCTGCCCGACGGCCGGGTCGAGATCGAGGTCGAGGGCGACCGCGACGCCGTCGAGGCCCTGCTGGCCTGGGCCCGGCGGGGCCCCGCCTTCGCCCGGGTCACCGAGGTGACGGTCACCGACGTGCCGCCGACCGGCGCCGGCGGCTTCCGCATCACCTACTGACCCACCGCCGGCGCGGCGCCGACCACGACCCGGTCTGCCCGCCGGGGCGGCGGCCGGTCGGGGCTCAGCCCGGCGCCGCCGCCCAGCCGCTGAGGACGGCCGACATCACCGCCGGGGTCGACTCCACCTGCGCCGCCGCCTCCGACCCCGGCTGGCCCGGGGCCACCCCGGAGGGCTGGGCCAGCGCGTAGACCCGCACCTCGTAGGTGTGTGCGCCGACCTCGGGGCACGGCCCCGACCACCCGAGGCCACCGAGGTCGTTGGTCGCCTCGACCGCGCCCGGCGGCACCGCCCCCTGCTCCAGGCCCGTCGCGCCGGGCGGCAGGCCGGCCACGACCCAGTGGACGAGGCCGCCGGCGTCGACGTCCCGCACGACGACCGCCAGCTCGACGGTCGTCTCCGGCGGCGGGGTCCAGGTCAGCGGCGGCGAGACGTCGAGCCCCCGGCAGGTGTGGTCGATCCCGATCTCCCCGCCCTGGGGGATCGCCGGGCTGGACAGCACCATCTGGTCGGGGAGCGCGGTCGTCGACTGGGCCGGCACCGTCGTCGAGGTCGTCTGGTCGGGAGACGGGGGCCGCAGCTCCCGTCCGTCGTCCCCGCAGCCGGCACCGAGGAGGGCCACGGTGGCGAGGGCCGCCACGAGCCGGCCCACCGGCGCCCGGCGGCCCGGTCCGGCGGTCGGTGCGTCACCCGGCATGGTCGCAGTGGTGCAGGTCGCTTCCCCCGGTCGACGTCGTCGGCGGCGCCGACGCCCCGCGCCCCGGCCCGCAGCGGCGGACGCGGTGTGGTCGGGCCCGGGCGTCCACGGCAGGATAGGCGACCGGCCGCACCGGCCCCGGTCGGGTGTCCGCCGGTCCGGGCCGCCGGCCACCGCCCCGGGAGGGGCCGCGGTGGGCGTGCCGCAGGGCGGTGGCGGTGCTCGTGCCGCCGACCCCGCTGTTGCAGACTGTCGGCACCCTGGAGCGCGGCGCCGTCGACCGGGTTCTGCGACCAGGTCACCGATCCGAACTGCCGCCAGGTCCCGATGCGATCGAACCTCGTGCTCACGGCGCGGCTGCGCGCACTCCTGGGCCCGGACGCCGCCGGCGTCCGGCAGAGCCTCGTCGCGCTCGGGCTCAACTCGGCGAGCAGCCTGGTCGCCGGCGCCTTCCTCGGGGCCATCACCGCCACCCTCGCCGACTTCCCCGGCCTGCTGGTGCTCGTGCCGGCGGCCATCGGCCTGCGGGGCAACATCTTCGGCGCCTTCGGCAACCGGCTCTCCACCTCGATCCACGCCGGCACCTTCCGCTGGTCCCTGCGGCGCGAGGCCGTGCTCGGCCAGAACGTGCTGGCCTCGATGCTGCTGACGATGGCCATCTCGCTGGCGCTGGCCGTCGTGGCCAAGGGCATCGCGGTCGGCATGGGGGTGCCCGACTCCATCGACCTGCTGTCGATGGCCACCGTGTCCATCGCCGGCGGCGTGCTCGGCTCGATCGTCGTGCTCGGCGCCTCGCTCGCCCTCACCGCCGGGGCCGTGCGCTACGGATGGGACCTGGACAACGTCACCGCCCCGCTGGTCTCCAGCATGGGTGACGTCCTCACCCTGCCCGCCCTCTACCTGGCCACCTACCTGCTCGGCATCTCGATCGTCACGCCGGTCGTCGGGCTGGTGCTCGTCGCCGCCGCCCTCGCCTTCCTGGCCGCCGGCTGGCGCTCGACCACCGAGGGCCTGCGGCGCATCGTCCACGAGTCGGTGCCGGTGCTGCTGGCCGCCGGCTGCGTCAGCGCCGGGGCCGGCGTCGCCCTGGAGAAGTCCTTCGACCGCTTCGACACCCTGCCGGCGCTGCTCGTGCTCGTGCCCGCCCACCTGTCCAGCTCCGGTGCGCTCGGCGGGATCCTGTCGGGGCGGCTGTCGTCGAAGCTCTTCCTCGGCCTCGTGGCCCCGACCGCCCGGCCCGACCGCGAGGCCCGCCACGACATCTCGCTCGTGGTCCTGCTGGCCGTCCCCGTCTACCTGGCCAACGGCGCCGGCGCCCACCTCGTGGCCCGGGCGCTCGGCCAGGCCAGCCCGGGCCTGTTCGACATGGTCGTGCTGTCGCTGATCGGCGGCGCGCTCGCCATCAGCTTCGTCGTCGCCGTCGCCTACTACGGCACCATCGCCGCCTACCGCACCGGCCTCGACCCCGACACCTACGGCATCCCGGTGGTCAGCTCGTCGGTCGACCTGGTCGGCTCGCTCACCCTCATCATCGGCATCGCCCTGCTCGGGCTGGGGTGAGGCCGGGGCGACCGCCACGCGGGCGGGATCGGACGACCGACCAGCGTGGTCGACGGCCTATGGTTGTGTCCGATCTCGAGATGGACGACAGACCTCGCAACCTCCGGGCCATGCTCGCAGAGGCGAAGGACCTCTCCGAGCTCATGGTCGACCTGGCCTACGCCGCCCTGTACTTCGGCGACCCCGACATGGCCGAGGAGGTGAGCGAGCTCGAGGAGCGCATGGACACGCTCGTCCACGAGATGCGCGCCGTGTGCGTCATGGCGGCCCGCCACCCCCGGGAGGCCGACGCCATGGCCTCGGTGCTGCAGGTCATCTCGTCGATCGAGCGGATCGCCAACTCGGCGGTCGACATCGCCCGCATCGTCACCCACCGCCTCGGCATCCCCCGGGAGCTGGTCGCCGACCTCTCCAACGCCGAGGAGGTCTCGCACCGGGTGCGGGTCCGCGAGGGCTCGCACCTCGCCCGCCGCCCGCTGCTCGACCTCGAGCTGCCGGTGCAGACGGGCATGCGCATCGTCGCCATCCGCCGGGGCCGGGAGTGGATCACCGACGTCGAGGGCGAGGAGATCCTCGTGCCCGGCGACGTGCTGTTCCTGCGGGGCTCGCCCGCCGGCATCACCCGCCTGCGGGAGCTGGCCGCCGCCCCCCGCTGGGAGCCGCCCTCACCGCCGGAGGACGGCCGCCTGACCGACCTCGACCGGGCCATCGACGTCCTGGTCGAGATGAAGAACGTGTCCGAGACGGCGGTCGGGCTGGCCTACTCGGCCCTCGTGCTGGCCGACCTCGGCCTGGCCGCCGAGGTGCGCCACCTCGAGGACCGGCTCGACGAGATGAAGGACCGGCTGGAGCTGTGGGTGCTGCGGGCGGCGTCCACCGACGTCGACCCCGCGCCGCTCCGGGGCCTGCTCCACCTCTCCCAGGCGGCCGAGGACCTGGGCGACGCGGCCCAGCAGATGGTCTGGCTCATCGAGAAGCGCGAGCAGGTCCACCCCGTCCTGGAGATCGCGCTGGGCGAGAGCGACGACGTCGTCGTGCGGGTGCCGGTCGCCGGCGGGTCGCCGGCCGACGGGGCGACGCTCGCCGCGCTGCAGCTCGACGTCGACCCCGGCTTCCACGTGCTGGCCATCCGCCGGGGCGGCCGCTACGTCTACCGGCCCCGGGGCCATGTCGTGCTGGCCGAGGGCGACGAGCTCATCGCCAGCGGCCCCGACGAGGGCCGTGCGCTGCTCGCGGCCCGGCTGGGCTGGCGCCTCGAGGAGGACGAGGACACCGGCCAGTCGACCCTGGCGCCGCTGGCCGCCACCGGCTGAGCCGCGCGCCGGGGCCGTGTGCGGGTGCCGCTCGCGGGCGGCACCACCGGCCCTGGCGGGCCTCGCCGTCGCGGTCGCGGGCCGGGTGCCGCGGCGTCAGGTGGCGTCGTCCGGCGGGGTGGGCGGCGGCACCGTGGCCGGGCGGTCGAGCCGGCTGGTGATCGGGCGGGGACCGGTCGCCCCGCCGCCCTGCGGACCGCCGCCCTCGGGCGAGCCCGGGCCCCCGCCCGAGCCGTCGCCCGTGCCGTTGCCGCCCCCGCCGAGCAGCTCGGTCACGGCGGTGAGCGAGCCGGCCAGCCCGGCCAGCTCGGTGGGCACGACGATCTTCGTGGCCTGGCCGTCGGCCATGGCCGAGAGCGCCTCGAGGTACTTGATGGTGAGCAGCGCCGCGTCCGGCCGGGCCTCGTGGATGGCGTTGTAGACCGCGGTGATGGCGTCGGCCTCGCCCTGGGCCACCGTCTCCTGCCGGAACCGCTCGGCCTCGGCCACCTTCTGGATGGCCAGCGCCTCGCCCTCGGCCCGGAGGATCTGCTGCTGCTTGTCGGCCTCGGCCCGCAGGATGACCGCCTTCTGCTCGCCCTCGGCCCGGGTGATGGCGGCCTGGCGCTCGCCCTCGGCCTGGGTGACGACCGCCCGCCGGGTGCGCTCGGCCTTCATCTGCTCGTGCATCGAGTGCATGACGTCCGGCGGCGGGTCGATGCGCTGGATCTCGACCCGGCCGACGCGCACGCCCCACTTGTCGGTGGCGTCGTCGAGGATCGTCCGCAGCTCGCTGTTGATCTTGTCCCGGGAGGTCAGCGCCTCGTCGAGCTGCATGTCGCCGATGAGGTTGCGCAGGTTGGTCTGCGCCAGCTTGGTGACCGCCAGCATGAAGTTGGCGACGTTGTAGACGAGCTTCTGCGGCTCGGTCGGCTCGTAGTAGACGACCGCGTCGACCGAGACGACGACGTTGTCCTCGGTGATGACCTCCTGGGGCGGCACGTCGACGACCTGCTCCCGCATGTCGACCAGCCGCAGGGTCTGGAACCAGGGGATGATCAGGTGCAGCCCCGGGTCGACGGTCTGCTTGTACTTGCCGAGCTGCTCGATGAGGCCCTTCTGGTAGGGCCGGACGATGCGGACGCCGGCCAGGACGTACACGAACAGCACGATCGTGACGATGGCGAAGACGATCACGACGGCCATGGGCGCTCCTCTCGTCGGTGGCGGCTCACGGCGCCTCGGACGACCCGGCGGCGCCGGGAGGTTCCAGCGGGGGCGGAACCGCCGTGTCGGCGGTGACGACGAGGCGGGTCCCCTGGATGTCGGCCACCCGCACGGTCGTGCCCGCGGGGATGGCCGAGCCGTCGGTCGACTGCGCCCGCCACTCCTCGCGCTCGACCCGGACCATGCCCAGCTCGCTGCCGCCCGGGATGTCCTCGATCACCGTCGCCCGCATGCCCACCAGCCGGCGGGCGCCCACGCCCTGGTCGAGCGCGCTGCGGTCGAGCCGGCGGGCGAGGGGGCGGAGCGCCACCAGCACCGCGATCGACACGGCCACGAAGGCCACCCACTCGACGGCGACGCCGATGCCGGCGAAGGCGAGCACCGCGGCGACCAGCGCCCCGACGGCGAACGGCAGGAGGAAGAACGAGCCGGTCGTGACGATCTCGCCGACGGCGAACACCGCGCTGCCGACGATCCAGACCCAGCGCCACTCCTCCGGTGATTCCATGACCCCCTCGGCTCCGTCGGGGCGTCGAACGACCCGCCGCCAGCGGCAATCTACCCAACGGGATGGTGATCGACGGCCACGCGGACGCGCGATCCGGTGACGAAACGTGTGGCTGTGGCGCCGCGGACCCCCGGTAGCGTGGCGGGCGATGTCCGATCGACTCACCCTGCTGACGGTCCACGCCCACCCGGACGACGAGTCGTCCAAGGGCGCCGGCACGGTGGCGCGCTACCACGACGAGGGCGTCCGCACCGTGCTCGTCACCTGCACCGGTGGCGAGGCCGGCGACATCCTCAACCCGGCCATGGACCGCCCCGAGGTGGCCGCCGACCTGCCGGCCGTCCGCCGGCGGGAGCTGGCCCGGGCGGCCGAGATCATCGGCTACGACGAGGTCGTGCTGCTCGGCTACCGCGACTCCGGCATGCCGGGCACGCCGGCCAACGAGCACCCCGACGCCTTCGCCAACGCCCCGCTGGACGAGGCGGTGGGGCGCCTGGTCGCCGTCATCCGGCGCGAGCGGCCCCAGGTGATCGTCACCTACCCCGACGACCAGAGCGGCTACCCGCACCCCGACCACCTGCGGGTGCACGACATCTCGGTGCTGGCCTTCGAGCAGGCCGGCGACCCCGACGCCCACCCCGAGGCGGGCGAGCCGTGGCAGCCGCTGAAGCTCTACTACTCGGTCTGGTCGCGCAAGCGCATGGAGCAGATGCACCAGCGGTTCCAGGAGCTGGGCCTCGAGTCGCCCTTCAGCGACGAGTGGTTCGAGCGGCCGTCGCAGGACCACCGGATCACGACGTCGATCTCCCTGGACGGCTACAACGAGGTGCGGCTCGACGCGCTGCTGGCCCACGAGACCCAGATCGACCCCGCCTCGCCGTTCTGGTTCGGCCTGCCCCGCCACGAGCTGGCGGCCATCCACCCCTACGACGACTACATCCTGGCCCGGAGCCTGGTCGACACCGAGCTGCCGGAGGACGACCTGTTCGCCGGGATCCGCCAGCCGGCCGACAGCCGCTGACCCGGCGCCGGCCCGGGCGGCCGGTCGCCGCCGTCCGGTCCGTCGCCCCGTCGCCGACGTGGTGGGTCAGCGCCGCCGCTCGCTGCGCTGGAGCTCGCGCAGCTCGCGGTAGCCGATGAGCACGGCACCGACCCGGTCGAGCAGGGGCCGCAGGCCCCGCTCGTCGACCAGGAGGTCGTGGTCGTCGACCCGGCCGGGCCAGTCGGGCGTCTGGGCCCGCAGCTCGGGGGTGTCGATGGCGGGGCGGGCGTGGACCTCGGTGACCCCGGGCGGCAGGTCCTGCAGGACCCGCTCGATGGCCCGCCGGCTGCCCACCCGCCGCAGGCGGGTGAAGTGGTCGGGGAAGACGATGCCCTCCTCGGCGGCCAGGCTGCGGAACGGGAACCCGATGCGGCGCTCGGCCTCGGGGCCCGGCAGCCGGATCGGCAGGTCGAACTCGATGGCCAGGTCGAGGTAGATGTCGAAGAACTCGGGCTTGCCCTGCAGGACGCCGAGGTGGCTGTCCAGGTGGCTGACGTCGAAGCCCCAGAGGATGGCCCGCTCGACCTGGGCCCGCAGCTCGCGCCGGGCCTCGTCGAGGTCGGCGTGGTCCCACAGGTCGGCGACCGTGCGGGGGAAGCCGCCGTCGCCGTCGAGCAGCGACGGGGCGTGCGTGATCGGGCCCCAGCGGTAGAGGTCGTGCTCGGCGTTGAGCGTGAGCTCGACGCCGATGTCCTCGCCCCGGTAGCGGGACGCCGCCTCCCGGGCCCAGGGGCAGGGGACCATGAGGCTGGCGCTGGTGGCGATGCCGTCGCGCAGCGCTTCGTAGACGCCGACGTTGGCCGCGTGGCTGGAGCCGAGCTCGTCGCAGGTGACGATGAGCAGCCGGGCGTCGGGGTCGTGTCCGAGGCGTTCGGCGAGCGAGGCCATCGGCTCGACACTACTGGCGACCGCCGCCGGTGACGCCGTCCGGTGCCGTCGCGGGCCCGGCGACGTGCGGCCCGCCGCAGGCGCCCCACAGGCCGAGGCCCGCGCTGCGGGCCGCCTGCTCGGCCCGCTCGATGTCGGGCCGGAGGGCGGTGTTGGGCGGGAGGTGGCGCTCGGCGGCGAACCCGTCGGCCACCAGGCTGACGTTGACGACGAGGCCGTCGGAGGCCCGGTGGACGTAGGCGAGCAGCCGGTCGTAGACGTCGCGGGGCTCGACGTCGCGGACCAGCCGCACCGCCGTGCCCGGCGGCAGCAGCTCGCGCAGGCGGGCGGACGCCTCGGGGCCGTAGCACTCGACGGGCGCGTCGCGGTCGACGGTCTCGGGCGTGTCGATGCCGATGAGCCGGACGGTCGCCTCGCGGCCGCCGAGGTCGACGACCAGCGTGTCGCCGTCGACCACCCGGACGACGGTGGCCGCCCCGCCGGTCGGCCGCCCGCCGTCGGGCGGGGGCGCCAGCAGGACGAGCGCCGCGCCCGCCAGAAGCGCGGGCACGACGGCGAGGGCGAGGGATCGGGTGGCTGGGCTGGGCACGGGCGGGCCTCCGGTGCCGGGCTGCTCGGGGGCGGCGCCAGCCGCGAGCCGCGCCGGCGGTGGGGCGCCGCCGGGGGTGGACCCCCGTGGCGCGGCCGGGCCTGGCGCGGCGCCACGGGGGGCGATGCGTGATCGTCGCCGGCCCTCCCGAGGGGCCGGTGGCGGGCCGGGTGGGGCGCACCCACCCGGCCCGGTCGAGGTCAGACCCGCTCGATGATGGTGCCGGTGCCGAGGCCGCCGCCGCAGCACATGGAGATGAGCGCGGTCGACAGGTCGGCCCGCTCGAGCTCGTGCACCGCCTTGGTCATGAGGAACGTGCCGGTGCAGCCGAGCGGGTGGCCGAGGGCGATGGCGCCGCCGTTGGGGTTGGTGCGCTCGAGGTCGGCGCCCACCTCGCGCTGCCAGGCCAGCACGACCGAGGCGAAGGCCTCGTTGATCTCGAACAGGTCGATGTCGTCGATCGACATGCCGGTGCGCTCGAGCAGCCGCTGGGTGGCGTCGATGGGACCGGTGAGCATGAGCACGGGGTCGACGCCGACCAGGCAGGTGTCGACGACCTTGGCCCGGGGCCGCAGGCCGAGCGCCCGGGCCTTCTCGGCGGTCATCATCAGCACGGCCGAGGCGCCGTCGCTGATCTGCGACGAGTTGCCGGCGGTGTGCACGCCGTTCTCGCGGGCGACCGGCTTGAGGTTGGCCAGCGCCTCGAGCGAGGTCTCGCGCAGGCCCTCGTCGCGCTCGACCCGGTGGGTGGTGCCGGTGGGGTTGCCCTCCTCGTCGACGTCGGGGGCGTCGACCGGCATGACCTGGGAGTCGAAGCGGCCCTCGGCCCACGCGGTCGCGGCCCGCTGCTGCGAGAGCAGGCCGAACTCGTCGGTGTCGGCCCGGGTGATGCCCCACTTGTCGGCGATGCGCTCGGCGCCCTCGAACTGCGAGGTGAACTCGTAGCGCCCGAAGTAGGTCTTGGGGATGGGCACGCCGAGGCCGAGCTTCTTCGACGAGTTGGACCCGATCGGCACCCGCGACATCAGCTCGACGCCGCAGGCGACGGCCACGTCGACGACGCCCGAGGCGATGAGGCTGGTGGCCAGGTTGGTGGCCTGCTGCGACGACCCGCACTGGGTGTCGACCGTCGTGGCCGGCGTGGTGAGGGGCAGCCCGGCGGTGAGCCAGGCCGTGCGCCCGATGTTGAACGACTGCTCGCCCACCTGGCTGACGCAGCCGGTCACCACCTGCCCCACCTCGGTGGGGTCGATGCCGGCGCGGTCGACGAGCTCGCGCAGGACGGTGGCCAGCAGGTCGGCGGGGTGGACCGTGGACAGGCCACCGTTGCGGCGGCCGATCGGGGTGCGGACGGCTTCGACGATCACGACATCGGTCATGGGCTCAACCTAGGGGCAGGGTGGGGACCTTGTCAGCCGGAAGCTGACCGCGGGTCAACGCCGTGACCGGGGCCGCAGCGCTTCGAGGACGAGGAGGAGGATGACCGAGCCGAGCAGTGCCACCAGCACCGAGGCGAGGTCGAACTCGTCGAGGGGCGGCTCGTCGTCGAGCGCGAGGCGGTAGAGGGCACCGCCGACGAGGGCGCCGGCCACGCCGATCGCGATGGTGGTCAGGCAACCACGGTGCGGGGCGCCGGTGATCCACCGGGCCAGCGCCCCGGCGACGAACCCCACCACCAACCACCCGAGGATGCTCATGACGGGGCGGAAGGTTAGTGCCGGTGGGGCGGGCGACCGTGCCGGGCCGTCGGGACCGTGGCGGTCAGGCGGCGGCCCGGCCCGTCCGAGGGTCCCCGTCGCGCCGCCGGGGTGGGGAGGCGTCGTGGTCGGCGTCGGGCGGCTGCCCCCGCGACCGGCGACCCCGCCGGAGCGCCTCGCGGGCCTGGGCCACGCCCTTGCGACCGATGGCCCGGGTGCGCTCGTCGAGCCGCCAGGGCCGGGGGTTGTCGATGAGCCGGAGCTGGGCGTTCGCTGCGTTCATGGGCTCATCATCGGGGCGGGGTGTGACAGTTTCGGGAGGGCGGGCGGCCCGGTCCCGCACGGGGCGTGCCGGCCCCCGCACGCCGTCGGCCGCCCGGGGTCAGTGGGGGCCGGTCAGGCGCAGCCCCACGACGCCGGCCACGATCAGGCCCAGGCACAGCAGCCGGGTGGGGGAGGCCGGGTCGCCCCGGAGGATGCCGACCACCGCCGTCCCCAGGGCACCGATGCCCACCCACACCGCGTAGCCGGTGCCGATGGGGATGGTCTCGGTCGCCCGGGCGAGGCCGTACATGCTGGCCGCCAGGAGCAGGACGAACGCCGCGGTGGGCGCGGGCCGCGTCAGGCCCTCCGTCGAGGGCAGCACCGAGGCCCACGCGACCTCCAGCAGCCCGGCGACGACGAGCAGGGCCCAGGACATGCGTGCCCTCCGGCGGCCGCCCCGCGGCTCACACCGGTGCGCCCGGGGCCACCAGCGGCCACGGGCGCTCGCGCTCGACGACCAGGGCCAGGTCGAGCAGCAGGGCGTCCTCGTGGTGCCGGCCGATGATCTGCATGCCGACGGGCAGGCCGTCGACGGTGCCGGCCGGGACCGAGATCGCCGGGTTGCCGACGATGTTGGCCGGGATCGTCAGCGCGCCGTTGTTCTCGGGCCCGACCTGCCGGTCGCCCACCCGGGTGTTGAGCGTCACCTCGGCCGGGAAGGCGACGTCGGGGTTGGTCGCGCAGATGATGACGTCGACCTGGTCGAACACCTCGGCCATGCGCTCGTTGGCCTCGGTGCGCTGCCGCTCGCAGGCGGCCGCGATCGACAGGTCGAAGGTGTCGTCGGCCAGCTGCATGCCGAAGGCCATCTCGAGGGTCATGTCGTCCTTGCACCCGGGCCAGCGGTCGCCCAGCGCCCGGCGCAGCTGGGCCAGGTTGGTCATGGCCCACTCGAAGCCGAGGCCCGGCAGCCGCACCGGCACGTCGACGAGCCGCAGGCCGGTGTCGCGGGCCAGCGCCTCGCCGGCCTCCCGCACGACCTCCTCGACCTCGGGGCGCACGACCGCGCTGCCGAGGTCGGGGGCGATGACCGCCCGCAGACCCCGCAGGTCGCGGGTGCCGAGGTCGCGCTCCCAGCCGTCGACCCGGGGGAGGCTGTAGGGGTCGCGGGAGTCGTAGCCCGAGCACACGTCGAACCACCGGGCGACGTCCCGCACCGACCGGGCCAGGCACCCGACGACGACGGTCATCGGGGCGATCTCCGTGCGGGGGCCCCGGGGGATGCGCCCGGCGGTGCCCTTCATGCCCACCAGCCCGCAGAACCCGGCCGGGATGCGGATCGAGCCGCCGCCGTCGCCGCCGGTGGCGATGGGCAGGAGCCCGCCGGCCACGGCGGCCGCCGAGCCGCCGGACGACCCGCCGGCGGTGCGGCCGTGCGCCCAGGGGTTGTGGGTCACCCCGTGCAGGCGGCTGACGCTGACGTTGAGCCCGCCGAACTCGCTCGCCGTGGTCTGGCCGACCTTGACGGCGCCGGCCGCCTCCAGGCGCTCGACCATCGTCGAGGTGTGGTCGGCCACCCGGTCGGCGAACACCAGGCTGGCCTCGGTCGCCGGCCACCCGGCGACGGGCTCCAGCTCCTTGACGCCGATGGGCACACCGCCGAACGGCAGCGACACGTCGGCCGACTCGGCCGCGGCCCGGGCGCCCTCCTCGTCCACGAAGCACACCGCGTTGAGGCCGCTCCGCTCGATCGCGGCCAGGACGGCCTCGAGCTCCTCCGTCGGCTTGCGCTCGCCCGCCCGGTAGGCGTCGACGAGCGAGCAGGCGTCCCCCAGCCACGGCGTGTCCGTCATGCCCTGCAGTCTGGCCGACGGGTGCCCGGCTCCGCACCCGGGACCGGCGGGCGCGGCCCCGGCGACCACGGAGGGTACGGCCCGCTCTGGCGGCCACCGCAGGGCGTGTGCCTACAGTCCCCGCCGATGGACGCGCGCACCTGGCTCGGCCTGGAGCCCACCCACAACCCCATGCGCTGGGTGCTCCCCGTCACCCCCGCCATCTCGACCCCCGGCCCCTTCCTGTTCGGGGGCTGCGCCCTGGGTGCCGCCATCGCCGCCCTCGAGGAGACGAGCGGCCGGCCGGTCATCTGGGCGACGGCCCAGTACCTGTCCTACGCCCACCCGCCGTCGGTGCTGGACATCGACGTCACCCTGGCGGTCGAGGGCCGGAGCATCACCCAGGGGCGGGTCGTCGGCCACGTGGCCGACCGCGAGATCCTGACCGTCAACGCCGCCCTCGGCAGCCGCGAGCTCGACGAGGCCGGCGTGTGGGTCGAGCGGCCCGAGGTGCCGCCCCCGGAGGAGTGCCCCCGCCGCCCGCCCCGGCTGCCCGGCGTCGAGTCGATCCAGAACCGCATCGACCTGCGCCTGGCCAACGCCCGGAGCTGGGAGGAGCTCGAGGGGAACCCGATGCCGGGCGGGCGCTCGCAGCTGTGGGCCCGCATGCCCGACCTGCTCGACCTGTCCTCGGGGGCCAGCCTCGCCATCCTCGGCGACTACGTGCCCTTCGGCATCGGCCAGGCGCTCGGCCGGAACGGCGGCGGCAACAGCCTCGACAACACGCTGCGCGTCTACCGGCTGGTGCCGACCGAGTGGGTGCTGCTCGACATCCGCATCCACGCCGTCGCCAACGGCTTCGGCCACGGCGTCGTCCACCTGTGGGCGGAGGACGGCACCCTGCTCGCCACCGCCAGCCAGTCGACGATCGTGCGGCTCGTGCCCCCGGGCACGACGCTCGCCTCGCTACGGGCCGCCCGCGACGGCAGCGACGAGGACGCCGGGTAGCCGGGCGACCCCGGCCCCGGGCCGGGCGACCGGACGTGACCCGGGGTCAGGATCCGGGGCGCCGGGTGTGACACCATCCGTCCATGCAGCGCTACGGCATGACCATCCCCTTCGACGGCGTCCCCCTGCACGAGCAGCGCGACTGGATCGTCGAGCTCGCCGACCTCGGCTACACGGACGTGTGGTCGTCGGAGGCCAACGGGGCCGACGCCTTCACGCCGCTGGCGCTGGCCGCGGCCTGGGCGCCGTCGCTGCGCCTGGGCACCGCCATCGTCCCCGCCTTCACCCGCGGGCCGGCCCTGCTGGCCCAGAGCGTCGGCACGCTGGCCCAGGCCGCCCCCGGGCGCCTGGCGCTGGGCGTGGGCACCTCGTCGGACGTCATCGTCGAGCGCTGGAACGGCATCCCGTTCGAGAAGCCGTACCAGCGCACCCGGGACGTCGTGCGCTTCCTGCGGACCGCCCTCACCGGCGAGAAGGTGACCGCCGACTACGAGACCTTCTCGGTGCGGGGCTTCCGGCTCGGGGTCCGGCCGCCCGAGCCCGTGCCCATCCTCGTCGCCGCCCTGCGGGAGGGGATGCTGCGCCTCGCCGGCCGGGAGGGCGACGGGGCGATCATCAACTGGCTGTCGGCCGAGGACGTCGCCACCGTCGCGCCCATCGTGAAGGAGGCCGCGGGCGGCGAGGAGCGGGAGATCGTCGCCCGCATCTTCGTGGCGCCCACCGACGACGCCGAGGCCGTGCGGGGCATGGGCCGCTACGCCATCGCCGCCTACCTGAACGTGCCCGTCTACGCCGCCTTCCACGAGTGGCTGGGGCGGGGCGACCGGCTCGCCGAGATGTGGCGGCTGTGGAAGGAGGGCGACCGCAAGGGCGCCCTGGCCGCCATCCCCGACTCGGTCGTCGACGAGCTGATCGTCTGGGGCCCGCCCGAGGCCTGCCGCGAGCACCTGCAGCGCTACGTCGAGGCGGGGGTGACGACCCCGGTCATCGCGCTGATGCCGTTCGGCATCGACGCCCGCCAGGCGATGCGCGACCTGGCGCCCCGGTGACCCGGCCCCGGGTGGGGGCAGCCCCACCCGGGAGACGCAAGGGAGCCGCATGTCCCCCGCAAGCGGGGCTCCGTAGGGTCGCCCCATGGCCTCCCACCGCGGTCCGTGGCGCCGGCCACGGGGGAATCCCCGATGTCCCTGTGGCGGCGAGCCACGTAGCGTGTTGCCCATGCCCCCCAGCTCGTCGCCCCGGCCCCAGCGAGCGTCGGCATGATCACGCTCGACTTCCTCGCCGACCTGGCGGCGCTGGCGTACCTCCTCGTCCTGGTCCTCGCCGCGTTCGACGTCGTCTTCCCCGTCCTGCCCAGCGAGTCGGCGATCATCCTGGGCGGCGTCCTCGCGTACCAGGGGCGGCTCCACGCGGTGCCCCTGCTGCTGTGCGGCGCGGCGGGCGCGGTCGCCGGCGACCACCTGTCGTACTCGATCGGGCGCTGGACGCAGCGGGGGCGGCCCCAGCCCCGCCTCGGGCGGGACGGGCGGACGCTGGGCAAGGCCGAGCGGCTGCAGGTGTGGGCGGGCACGCAGCTGGATCGCCGGGGGCCGTCGCTGCTGGTCGTCGCCCGCTTCATCCCCGGCGGCCGCACCGCCAGCACCTTCATGGCCGGCCGTACGGCCTACCCGCTGCGCCGGTTCACCCCGGTGACGATCTTCGCCGGCCTGCTGTGGGCCTCGTTCGCCACCATGCTCGGCTACATCGGCGGGGAGGCGTTCGAGGAGCAGACCCTGCTGGCCACCGGTCTGGGCATCCTGATCGCCGTCGCCTTCGCCACGTTGATCGAGCTCGTCCTGTCCCGCCTCAACGGACGGGGCGACGGCAGCAACGGCGGGACCACGACGCCCGAGGCCGGCGGGTCGACGAGCGGCTCGGACGACCTCGCCGCCTGACGGCGGCCGGGCGCCCCCGCCCGGGTGCGGCTGGAGGTCGACCCGGGCCCCCGCCCTACAGTCGGCGCCATGGCAGAGGGCGCACTGGAGCTGGCGGACCGTCTGTGGCGGGGCGAGGCCTCGGTCACCGAACACCACCCGGTGAGCGGCCACCTCGGGCTGGAGGAGGTGGCGCCCGGCACCGCCTTCGTCGCCAGCTTCGGCAACATCAGCGCCTTCGCGACCGACGGCCGCCTCGTCCTCGTCGACACCGGCACCCACGTGCTGGCGGCCACCAACCACGCCGACATCCGGCGCTGGACCGACCTGCCCCTCGAGGCCGTCGTCTACACCCACGGCCACATCGACCACGTCATGGGCATCGGGCCCTTCGAGCAGGAGGCGGCCGACGCGGGCCGGTCCCGGCCCCGGGTCGTGGCCCACGAGCTGGTGCCGGCCCGCTTCGACCGCTACGAGCTGACCGCCGGCTACAACGGCGTGATCAACGCCCGCCAGTTCGGCATGCCGGGGTTCCGGTGGCCGGTCGACTACCGCTACCCGGACGAGACCTACCGGGAGCGGCTCGACCTCGAGGTGGGCGGCGAGCGGTTCGAGCTCCACCACGGCAAGGGCGAGACCGACGACCACACCTGGGTGTGGGTGCCCGGCCGGCGCACCCTGTGCTCGGGCGACCTGTTCATCTGGGCGACGCCCAACTGCGGCAACCCGCAGAAGGTGCAGCGCTACCCGCGGGAGTGGGCGGCCGCGCTGCGGGAGATGGCCGCGCTCGAGCCCGAGGTCCTGCTGCCCGGCCACGGCTGGCCGATCGTCGGCGCCGACCGGGTGCGCCAGGCGCTGACCGACACCGCCGACCTGCTCGACCACCTGGTGACCGAGACGCTGGCCCTCATGAACGAGGGCGCCCGGCTCGACGAGATCGTCCACACGGTGCGGGCGCCGGCCCACCTGCTCGACCGCCCCTACCTGCGCCCCGTCTACGACGAGCCCGAGTTCGTCGTGCGGACGGTCTGGCGCCTCTACGGCGGCTGGTACGACGGCAACCCCGCGCACCTCAAGCCGGCGCCGGACGCCGCGCTCGCCCGGGAGCTGGCGGCGCTGGCCGGTGGCGCCCGGGCGCTGGCCGAGCGGGCCGAGGCGCTGGCGGCCGAGGGCGACCTGCGCCTGGCCGGGCACCTCGCCGAGCTGGCCGCCCAGGCCGCGCCCGACGACCCCGGCGTGCACCGGGTGCGGGCCGAGGTGTTCGGCCGGCGGGCGGCCGAGGAGCTGTCGACGATGGCCAGGGGCGTGTTCTCGTGGGCGGCCGAGGAGTCGCGGGCCCGCCTCGCCGAGCTCGAGGGCTGAGCGGGGCGCTCAACCGCCGTCGGCCAGGCGGGCCGCCGCCCGCAGGTGGTCGGCCAGCTCGCCGAGCGGCGTGCGGGCGTTGAGGCCGCTGGTCGAGGGCATGAGGTAGACGGGCACGCCCCCGAGCCCCTCGGGCTGGACGCCGGGGCGGGCCCGCCGGTCGACCGCGGCCCGCCAGCCCGCGAGGCCGACGACGCACAGCGCGCCCGGCCGCAGCCACCGCACCAGCCGCTCGACCCGGGCGAGGCCGGCCCGGTACTCCTCGGCGGTCAGCTCGGCGGCGGCCACCGTGGCCCGCTTGACGAGGTCGGTCATGCCGACGCCGTGGTCGCGCAGCGCCCGGTCGGGCGACCGGTCGACGGTGACGATCCCGGCGGCGAGCGCGGCCGGCCAGAAGCGGTTGCCCGGCCGGGCGAAGCCGACCCCGGCGTCCGCGGCGTAGAGGCTGGGGTTGAGGCCGCAGACGAGCAGCCGCATGCCGGGACCGACCGTGTCGGGGAGCGACCGGGCCCGCCGGGCCCGCGCGGCGAGCCGCCCGGGCCCGGGCGGGGCCGGGGAGGCCGGCGACGGGCCGTCCCCGTCGCCGCCGGCGGGCGCGGGGCGACCGGCCGGCACGCGGTCCAGCGCCTCGACGGTGAAGCCCGCCCCGACCAGCAGGTCGGCGAGCGCACCCGGCCGCCACCGGGTGCCCTCGACCGGGCGGGCGGGGTCGCCGCCGGCGTCCCGCCCGTCGCCGCCGTCCGTGGCGACGGCCAGCTCCAGGGTGCCGCCGACGGCGAGGGCCCGGTGGGCGCCGGCCAGCGCCATCGGCACGTCCTCCGGCCGCAGGCGCCCGAGGGCCTCGCCCAGCCGCAGGCCGCCGAGCGCGCCCGGCCGGACGGGCAGCGCGCCCGGGTCGGCGACGACGTCGACCGCGCCCGGGTCGGGGTGCCGGCCGGGCGTGGCCGCCGGGCCCCGGTCGATGGCGACGGTCGGGCGGTCCATGGGCGAGGGCACGCTAACGCCCCCCGACGAGCCGGCGCGACACCCGCCAGGCCGCGGCGCCCGGGGCCCACCGGCCGCCGCCGTCAGGGGCTGTCGACCCGGCGGCGGCGGCCGTGCGTGGGCGGCGGTCAGCGGCCGGGGCGAGGGCGGCCGACGTCGGGGCGGCGCCAGTCGCACACCCCGTCGGGGAAGATCTCCTGCAGCCGGGCCCGCTCCTCGGCGGTCGGCCGCCAGGGGTCGTAGACCCCGGTGCGGATGGCCCGGTCGACCGGCTGGAGCGCGCACTTCCAGATGCCGCCCGCGATCGGGCCGCCGGCCTGCTGCCGCGACGACGAGTAGATCGGGAAGCGCCGGGTGCACTCGCCGGGCGGCCGGTCGTCGAGGATGCCGTCCCACACGCGCGGGCCGGCGGCGATCAGGCTGCCGTCGCTGGCGAAGCAGGAGTCGACCGCCCGGGCCGGCTTGTTGGCGGCCACGCTCCGGTGCGGGTTCCGGGCGATGTTCGCCATCCACTCGTCGATGACCTCGAAGGCCATCGGCGTCTGGTCGAAGGCGACCGCGGGGCGGGCGTCGGTGAACCAGATCACCTGGTTGGAGGCGTCGCCGTCGGCGTCGAGCATGCGCTGGCGGGTGGCGAACGACTGGTGGCTGTGGTGCATGTCGAGCTCGTCCTCGAGGTAGTGCCGCCAGTCGATGACCGGTATGTCGATGTCGCCCTGGAACTGCAGGCCGGAGGTGTAGGCCGCGTTCATCGCCGCGACGTCGCCCGAGCGGCGGGGCGCGGGCGTGACGCCGCCGTCCGGGCTGAGGTTCATGTTGCGCGAGCTCCAGGGGTCGAAGTCCTCCGGCGTGGGCGGGCCGGCGAACGGGAACCCCTCGGGCACCATGTCGGCGGAGTCCTTCCAGCTGCCGACCTGGGCGTTCAGGTCGAGGAACTCGGCGGGCGTGATGATCCCGGCCTTCATCGCCTCGAGCCCGTACTGCACGCCGACGTTGTCCCACGGCACCCGGGCGAAGCCGTCCTCGCCGACGCCGTAGACGTTCACGGCGTCGCCCCAGTGGGTCCACTCGACGCCCTCGGTGCCCTGGGCGAGCTTGTCGATGTCGTCGACGTCGGTGAACGTCGGGTTCATGGCCAGCGGCGTGAGGCCGAACCAGCCCGGCTTGCACTCCATGAGCGCCGGCGCCGGCGAGCCGGGGGCCCGCTCCATGACCTGGTAGCCGAACTGCTCCATCAGCGCGTAGAGCGCGTTCCACTGCTGGATCTCGCTCGGCGACAGGTTCTGCGGGGCGGCCGTGCCGTTGAGCCCGATGACCGCCTGGCGCACCTCGGGGTCGCGCCAGCGCGGGTTGTCCCGGTCGGTGACGTCGAAGTAGTGCTCGAGCAGCTCGCAGTCGCCGACGTGGATGGTCTGGGTGACCATGTCGGAGTACGAGTACTGGGCGATGGCGGCGTCGATGAGCCCCGGGTGGTTCTGGGCGTAGACGTACTGCTGGATCGCCCCGCCCGAGCCGCCGACGCCCACGGTGTAGTCGGGCACGCCGTGGGTCTCGACGAAGTGCTCCTTCACCATGAGCGCCGTCTCGCCCCCGACGACCAGGTTGTAGTGGGTGCTCGTCCGGGTGCCGCTCGACCACACGACGGCGTAGCCCCGGCCCAGCAGGTCGGCGGGCAGCATGGCGCCGGTGCTGATCGTCCCCTGGTGGTGGCCGATGCCGACGCCGCCCTGGAAGCTGTAGACCAGCCGGCGGTTCCACAGCGAGTCGTCCGGCTCGGTCGGGTCGGCCTCGCCCACCGGCGCCAGCACGGCAACGCTGTAGATGAACCGGTTGATGGTGCCGACCTCCCAGCGCACGACGAACGGCACGGTGCGCCCGTCGAGCGTCGTCGTCGTGGCCACGTCGGCGGGCGGCGACGACGGGTCGTCGAGCCAGTGGAAGGCGCCGTCGGCCGTCGACCGGTAGAGGTAGCCGTGCCGGGTCTCGGCCTCGCAGTCCTTGCTCCAGCCGACGATGGTCGCCTCGTCGGTGGGGTAGCCCCGGGCGTCCTGCGGGTAGCTGCCGTCGGGGCCCTCGGCGGCGACCGGGATGCCGATGGCGTCCTGGTTGTCGACCAGCGGCTGGCCGAGCAGGGGGCGGCCGTCGAACCGGGCCCGGGCGGTGGCGCACACGAACGGCTGCTGCTGCGGGCCCGAGAAGATCGGTCCCTGGCGGGGGTGGTTGACGAGCGTCAGCGTCGCCGGGTGGGGCCGCCCCTGGCCCCGCCGGTGGGTGGACTCCACCCGCAGCTCGTTCTCGCCCTCGTCGAGGCCGTCGACCAGCCCCACCATCGTGCGGCCCTCGGCCTCGAAGGCGCCGGTGACGTCGACGCCGTCGACGGTGACCCGCACGTCGTCGACGTCGGTGCCCCGCGGCACGGTCACCTGGACCAGGGCGTCGCCGCCGGACACCTGCGCCGGGTCGCTGGAGAGCACCTCGACGCGGAAGCGGGCGGCGCCGTCGCCCTGGCCGCCACCGCCGGCGGCCACCGGGTCGGCACCGGTGAGCGTGGACGCGAGCAGCGCCGGGGCCAGCCCGAGCGCCGCCCGACGTGCTCGTCGCCACGACGATCTGGACTGGTGCGGCGACGAGCGCATGGACCCCCCTCCGCGCGGACCGCCCCTCCTCGGCCCGCGCGCACCAGGCACCCTAACGGGTGACGTGCGTCACGTGCAACGCCGATCGCGGTGGGACGGCCACCGGGCCGGCGGGACCGCCCCGGGCGGCGTCAGCGGGGCGGCAGGGGGACGTCGCGCTCGCCGGACGCCAGCGCGGCGCTGAGCCGGCGCATGCCGGCCAGCCAGCGGTCGCGGTCGGCGGCCCGCCGCTGCTCGAAGGTCGCCACCTCGGGGTGGGGGAGGATGAGGAACCGCTCCTCGCGCAGCCCGTCCACGACCGCGTCGGCCACCTGGGCGGGCGACAGGACGCCCTGCACGGCCGCCGCCGCGCCCGGGCCGAGGGCCGCGCCTCCGCCGGCGCCGGCCTCGTCGCCGCCGGCCACCCCGCCGCGCAGCATCGGCGTGTCGACGGCCATCGGGCACAGGCACGACACCTTGATGCCCTGGTCGCCGTAGGTGATCGACAGCCACTCGGCGAAGGCCACCGCCGCGTGCTTGGTGACCGAGTACGGCGCGTCGCCCGGCTGGGACAGCAGGCCCGCGGCCGACGCGGTCTGCAGCAGGTAGCCGCCGCCCCGGGCCAGCATCCGGGGCACGAGCGCCCGGGCGGCGTAGACGTGGGCGAGCACGTTGACCGACCAGACCCGGGCCCAGGTCTCGTCGTCGGCCTCGAGCCCGGCCCGGCCGAGGATCCCGGCGTTGGACGCGAAGAGGTCGATCGGGCCGATGTCCTCCTCGGTGTGCTCGACCAGCGCCTCGACATCGGCCTCGACGGTCACGTCCGCGGTGCGGGCCACGCCCCGCTCGCCGATCTCGTCAGCGACGGCCAGCGCCCCGTCGGCGTCCCGGTCCACCACGACGACCGCCCGGGCGCCCTCGGCGGCGAACCGCCGGCACAGCTCGCGCCCGATGCCGCCGGCGCCGCCGGTGACGACGCAGACGCGATCGCGAAGCTCCATGGCGCCGATGCTAGGGCCGGCCCGCGACGGGGCCGAACCGGGCCGGTGCGGCGCGTGCGGGCCGGCCGCCGGGACCGTGGTCAGCCGGCGCCGATGGCGGCCCGGATCGTGGCCTCGGCCGAGGCCCGCCGGTCGCGGCCCCACGGCAGCGGCATGAGCACCGGCACCTCGACGCCGGCGTCCGCGTAGGCCCGCATCGTGGCGTGCACGGTCTCGGCGTCGCCCATGACGTCGATGGCGTCGACCATCCGGTCGCTCACCGCCGCCACCGCGCCGGCCCGGTCGCCGGCCTCGTACCGGGCCCGGATCTCGGCCACCTCGTCGGCGAAGCCGGCCCGCTCGAAGTTGCGGGCGTAGCTGTCGACCACGGCGTAGGAGAACAGGTCCCGGCGGGCGAGCTCGACGCCCTCCTCGCGGTCGCACACCCCGGCGTGGACGTAGGCGTAGATCGTGGCGTCGCCGCCCTTGCGGACCTGCTCGACCGACCAGGGGACGTGCGAGGCCGGCAGGTAGTTGAGCAGCACGCCGTCGGCGATCTCGCCGGCCAGCCGCAGCATGCCGGGGTTGAGCGCCCCGACGACGATCTTCGGCCGGCGCTCGCCCAGCCGCACGCCCAGGCGGAAGCCCTTGACCTGGTAGAAGTCGCCGGCGAAGTCGACCTTCTCGCCCGACAGGCACTGGCGCAGCAGCGTGACGTACTCGCGCACGTGGTCGAGCGGCCGGTCGGTCCAGGGCACGCCGTGCCAGCGCTGGGTGACGACCGGCGACGAGATGCCGATGCCGAGCAGGATCTCCCGGTCGGGGTGCAGCGCCTGCAGGGTGGCGCCCGCCATCGCCACGACCATCGGGGTCCGCAGCTGCAGGGCCAGCACGCCGGTGCCGAGGTCGAGCTCGGGGGCGGCGGCGCCGGCGGCGGCCAGCACCGAGAACGCCTCGGGCCCGGTCGTCTCCGCGGTCCAGAAGCTCGAGTAGCCGAGGTCGGCCGCGGTGCGGGCCGTCGTGACCGCGAGGTCGGGGCCGAGGCTCATGAGCGAGGCGAAGGTCACGCCGATGCGTTCGGTGGCCATGGCGACATGTCTAGCTGCCGGGGCCGCGGCGCCCGCGCCCGGCCGGGCCGGGGGCGTCCCCGCGGCCGCGCCGGTGTGCCACGCACCGGCGCGCCGGGCCGTACCATCGGCTCCCATGGAGCTGACGGCGGCTGAAGCTCGCGTGCTCGGATGCCTCATCGAACAGGAGGCGGCCGCGCCCGACGCCGCCCCGCTCACGCTCAACGCCCTGCGGCTGTCGTGCAACCAGACGGTCGGCCGGGTCCCGGTCGTCGCCTACGACGACCGCACCGTCGAGGACACGCTGCTCTCCCTCAAGTCGCGTGGGCTGGCCCGCTTCGTGCCGCCGACGCCCCAGGTCCCCACCACCCGCTACCGCCACCGCGCCGACGAGCGCTGGCGCATGGGCCGCGGCGAGCTGGCCGTGCTCGCCGTGCTGCTGCTCGGGGGCGTCCAGACGCAGTCCGAGATCCGGGCGAAGGCCCAGCGCCTCGTGCCCGGGATGACCGCCCCCGAGGTCGACGCCGTGCTCGACGCGCTCGCCGCCCGCACCCCGCGGCCCTTCGCCGCCCGCGTCGGCACCCCGGGCGCCGGCCGGGAGACCCGCTGGGTCGAGGTGCTGACCGGCCCGCCGCCGGCCGTGGACGACGAGGACGAGCCCGCCCCCGCCACCCGGGTGCCGGCCGAGCTGGCCGCGCCCTCCTACGCCGACCTCGTCGCCCGCGTCGCCGACCTCGAGCGCCGGCTCTCCGCCGCCCTCGACGCCCCCCGCGGCCGCGGCTGGGACGCCGGGTCGCTGCCGCCGGCCGCGGCGCCGACGCCGACCCCCCTCGAGGCCCGCTCGTCGCTCCACCGGGCCGGGGACGTCGTCGACGACCGCGACGCCGTCCGCCACGACCCGCTGCCCGGCCTCGGCGCCGGTCCGGCGGTGCCGGTCGACGTGCGGGCCCTGGCGGACCGGGTGGCCGACCTGGAGCGCCGCCTCGCCCGCATCGAGGCCGAGCTGGGTGCGCTGCGCTGAGGGCCGCCCCGTCCCGAGCGCCCGGGGCGCCGGCGGCCGGGCGGCGCGGCTCGGGCGCCGGCGGTGCCGGTCTCAGAAGCTGCCGGTGCGGGTGAGGACGTAGGTGCCGTCCGTCCGCGCCGTGCCCTCGGGCCGCACGACGACCTCGAACGTGGCCCGGTCGGCGTCGGCGTCGCACTGGGGCGCGCCGAGCACCACCATCGCCGGCACGCCGTCGGCGGCGACGTCCTCGGCCACCACCGTGCCCGTGTGGTCGACGACCTCGAGGACGAGCGACATCCCGGCCGGCGCCTCCAGGGTGATCTCGACCTCGCCCGAGCACAGGTGCCGCTGCGGGTCGTCGATGACGAGCGGGTAGCGGTCGACGTCGTCGCGGGGGACGATGTTCGCCTCGATGCGGCTGTCGAGCTCGCGGCCGTCCTGGTCGTCGGGCACCGCCTCGCAGCCGTTCGCCGGCTGGCCGTCGTAGTCGTCGTAGCCGTCGAGGCAGCGGGTGCCGTCGGTGTTGGGCGCCGGCTCCGGCTCGCCGCAGGGCTGGTAGGGGAGGTCGGTGCAGGGCTGCTCGTCCTCGGCGCCCCGGCCGGGCTGCTCGCCGGTGTCGGGGTCGGCGGCGCCGGGCACCGGCAGGGGCGTCACCACGTCGGCGGTGCCGTCCCCACCACCGCCCGACCCGCTGACCGCGATCCCCGCGGCCAGGGCCGCGACCGCGAGCCCGACGCCCACCAGCGCCCACGGGCGCCACGACCGGGGCGGGGCCGGGGCGTCGGCCTCGGCCGCCAGCTGCTCGGCGGTCGGGCGCCGCTCGGGCCGGGGGTCGAGCATGCGGCGGAGCAGGTGCCGGAGCGAGGCCGGCAGGTGGCGGGGGACCTTGGCGACCTTGCCGCTCGCGGCCCGCACCATGAGCAGCGCCGGGTCGCCGTGGCCGAAGGGGCCCTCGCCGGTGGCGGCGAACAGCAGCGTGGCGCCGAGCGAGAAGACGTCGGTGGCCGGCGTCACCTGCTCGCCCCGGGCCTGCTCGGGTGCCATGAACCCGGGGGTGCCCACGACCATGCCGGTGGCGGTGAGGCCGTGGGTGTGGTCGCGGCTGATGGCCACGCCGAAGTCGGCCAGGCACGGCTCGCCCCGGTCGTCGAAGAGCACGTTGGCCGGCTTGATGTCCCGGTGGACGATGCCGGCCCGGTGGGCCGAGGCCAGCGCCCCGATGAGCCGCCGGGCCTGGCGCTCGACCTCGGCGGCGGGGGCCGGGCCGTGCTGCGCGACCCGCTCGGCCAGGCTGCCGGCCGCCATGTACGGCATGACGAGCACGATCTCGTCGCCCTCGTCGACGACGTCGAGCAGCCGGACGATGTTCGGGTGGTGCAGCTTGCGCAGCACCTCGGCCTCCCGCAGCAGGCGCTGCCGGGCCCGGGCGATCTCGGCGGCCGAGCCGTGCAGGGTCAGGCGCTTGAGCGCGACCTTCTTCCCCGCCTCGTCGCGGGCGAGGTCGACGACGCCCATCCCGCCCCGTCCCAGGCGGGCGATCAGGTCGTAGCTGTGGCCGCTCACCAGGCCGCCAGGCTACGACGGGGGCGCGAGGCCCTGGTGCGCACGACCCGGCCGCGTGCCACCGCGAGCGCCGGACGTGGCGGCCTCATGTCGTCACGGCTCGGCCGAACCCCGATATGGTGGTCCCCGTGACCGAGACCCGTGCGCTTGACGAAGTGATCAGCGAGGCCTTGGCCGTCATCGACAAGGGACTTGGTGACCTGGGGCATCGCGAGCTGGTGTCCTCCAACGAGGTCGCCGACCTGCTGCTCGACGTCCGGACCCTGCTGGCCACGCCGACGTCGCGCCGGTCCGACGACCGCGACGACGTCGTCGTCACGGGCTGACGGCGGCGCCAGACCGAGATCCGACACGCACCTGGCGGCCCCGGAGGGCCGCCAGGATCCGCAGGTCGTTCCAGCTGGGGGCAGACGTCGTCAGCGCTTGAGCGACGTGTGCTTGAACTCGTTCAGGTCGGGGAACGTGCTCATCAGGTCGAGCACCCGGCCGATGGTCCTGCGGGCCACCTCGGCGTCGCCGCGGGGCCGCTCCATCAGGCGCACGAACACGGCCTGGTCGCCCAGGATGAACGTGGGCACGCCCCACACCTCGTGGTTCTCGGCCGCCGCGGTGTGCTCGTCGCGGACCGTGGCCAGCGGGCCGCCCCCGTCGACCTCGGCGAGGACGGCGGCGGCGTCGACGCCCTGGGCCTCGAGGACCCGCGCCACCTCGTCGCGGTCCTCGATGTGCTTGCCCTCGTCGTGGCGCAGGGCGAACAGCGCCTCGTGCACGTCGAGGAAGCGGTCGGGGTGGCGGTCGCGCACCACGACCGCGACCTGCAGGGCCAGCAGCCCGGTGTCGGACTCGGGGCGGCTCCACACGTCCGGCTCGCCCTCGGCCACGTGGACCTGGCCGAGGGAGAACGGCACGAAGCGCACGTCCCAGTCGGCGCCGTCGCGGAGCGCGGTGATCACGTGCTCGTGGGCGTTGCGGGCGAACGGGCAGCGGTAGTCCCAGGTGATCGCGAAGGAAGTCATCGCCGGTGCGAACGGTCGCGACGCGCTCCGCATTCCCGACGGGGCCGGGTGATCACGCGGCGTAGTGGACGTCACCGTCAGCGCGCGCGGCCCGCGTCGGGCAGCGGCCAGACCCGGCGGGCGATCCGGGCCAGCGCGACGCCCAGCAGCGCGCCGGCCACCACGTCCGAGGGGTGGTGGATCTTCACGTACACCCGGCTGGAGGCCACCACCGCCCCGAGCGCGTAGTAGAGCGGCCCGAGCGGGTCGCGCTCGGCCAGCACGCCGGCGGCGGTCATGGCGGCCGAGGCGTGGCCGGACGGGAAGCTGGTCGTGCGGGGTCGGCGGAGCCGGCGGGGGCGCTCCTGCTCCCAGGCCGGGCGGTGGCGCCGGAACAGGTTCTTGATCGGGCCGTTGACCAGCGCCGACTCGACGGCCAGGACGGCGGCGACCCGCACCGCGTGCTCGGGCCGGCGATCGGGCGCGAGCGCCCGGGTGGCGCTGACCAGGTGCCAGATCAGGCTGAAGTCGCCGAGCGCCGAGGCCGCGTACATGACGCGGTCGAGGTGGGGGTTCCCCCGGACGCGGTCGACCCGGCGCTCGACGGCGCTGTCGAAGCGCGCCACCGCTCGGGCGGCGCGACGACGGAGGGGTCCGGACATCGGGCGGCGAGACTACCGGCGCCGCCCGGCGGGCCGGGGGCACCGGGACGGCCGGTCGTCCCTGGTGCCGGCGCCGCTCACGAGGCCGGTGACGGTGTCAGCGGCGCGAGGGTCGGGGCGGGGTCGTCGGCCCCGGCGGCGCCGGCCTGCCCGACGGCGACGGGCACGCCCTCGCCACCACCGTCGGCCTCGGCGGCCCGCTCCTCGGCCAGCCGGCGGGCGGCGTCGGGGTCGCCACCGAAGACCGGGCAGTAGGCCTGGAAGGCGCAGTAGCCGCACAGCGCCGACCGTCGGGGCCGGAAGTCCTCGCGCTCGCAGGCCCGCTCGACCGCCTGCCAGACGGCCCGGAGCGTGCGGCGGGTCCCCCGGGTGGAGCGGTCGGTCGGGTGCGTGGAGATGGCCAGCGGCTCCTTCAGGTGCAGCAGCTGCACCGTGCGGGGCCGGCGGCCCAGCAGCTCCTCGCACAGCAGGGCGTAGAAGTGCACGCCGGAGAGGCGCTTGCGCTCGTGGGTGGTGGGCGGCGCCGAGCCGGTCTTGTAGTCGGTGACGACCAGCTCGCCGTCCTCGTCGAGCTCGAGCCGGTCGATGATGCCCCGGAGCCGCACGCCGTCGACCTCGGCCTCGACCATCAGCTCGAGCCCGATGGCCCGCACGGACCGGGGGTCCTCGAGGCGGAAGTAGTTGCGCACGAGCGCCGCGGCCTCGTCGCGGAAGGCGGCGGCCTGCTCGTCGTCGAGCCCCAGGCCGACGTAGTCGGGGTGGTCGCGCAGCTCGCGCTCGGCCTCGTCGAGGCAGGCGAGCGCGGCGTCGACCGTGCGATCGGCCGGCGGCAGCAGGTGCAGCCGCTCGAGCGCCGAGTGGACGAGGGTGCCGCGCGTCGCGGCCACGGTCGGCGGCTCGGGCAGCCGGTCGATGGCCGAGAACCGGAAGGCGAGCGCGCAGTCGGTGAAGGTCGTGACCTTGGAGGGGCTGAGCGTGCGCGGCACCGGGAACGCCATGGCCGCAGCGTACGCGTCGCCTGTGACGGCCTCGGGGACCCCCTAGCCCAGGCCCAGCGCGGCGCGGGCGGCGGCCGCCGTGGCCGCGGGGTCCTCCATCGGGCCGAAGTGGGTCAGCCCCGGGTGCCGCTCGAGCCGCCCGGCCGGCAGCGCCTCGGCCACCAGCGGGGCGACCTGGGCCGGTGGCCCGCCGTCGCCGCTCATGGCCACGGTCACCTCGACGGTCACCTCGCCGAGGTGGTCGAAGGTCCGGTGCGCCATGCCGCCGTCGAAGGTCCGGGCCTCGACCTCGGGCTCGCACTTCAGCCGGACGGTCCCGTCGGGCTCGTCGCGCAGGCCGTGGTCGACGTAGGCCCGCAGCGCCGCCGGGTCGAGCACGTCCAGCGGCGGCTTGGAGGCGAAGTTCTCGTAGGCCGCGTCCCGGCTGGGGAAGACGGGGCGGCGCCGCCGGGCCCCCTCGGCCAGCGGGTTCGGGCCCGCGGGCGCCCCCTCGGCGCGGGGGAAGACGATCGGCTCGTAGAGCCACAGGCGGGAGAACGTCCCCGGGCGGCGCTGCTCGGCCATGAGCAGGGCCGCCCCGCCCATGGAGTGGCCGGCGCCGAGCAGCGGGCCGCCGCCGAGGTGGTCGACGACGGCCAGCACGTCGTCGCACATGCCCGACCAGGCGAGGTCGAGCGAGGCCGGGGCCGTGCTGTCGCCGTGGCCGCGGAAGTCGAGGGCGACGCAGTGGGCGACGTCGGCGAGGTGGGCGGCGAACGGCGCCCAGGTCATGCCGAGGAACCCGGTCGGGTGGCAGAGCAGCACGAGCGGGCCGTCGCCGCCCAGGTCGTGGACGGCCAGCGTGACGCCGTCGGTCGAGGGCACGTGGCGGACGGTCGCCTCCGGAGCGGGTGCCATCCGACCATGCTGGCAGCGCCGTGCGCGGCCGTCCCAACCCGGCGGGGCCGGGGCGGCGCGCGGCCCGACGGGGCCCCGCCGGTAGGGTCGGGCGACGATGTCCGAGACCTCCGACACCGACGTCGAGGCGGTCCGAGCCGCCAACCGCGCCTTCTACGCCGCCTTCGAGGCCCGGGACCTCGACGCCATGTCCGAGGTCTGGCACCACGGCGAGGACGTCGTGTGCACGCACCCCGGGTGGCGGACGCTGCACGGCTGGGGCGCAGTGGCCGGCTCGTGGTTCGCGCTGTTCGGCGGGCCCCAGGAGCTGCAGTTCATCCTCACCGACGAGCGGGTCCACGTGGCCGGCGACGTCGCCTGGGTGACCGTCGACGAGAACCTCATCGGCGACCAGGTCGGCACGACCGTCGCCGCGGTCAACGTGTTCCGGCGGATCGACGGCCGCTGGAAGCTGGTCCTCCACCACGGCTCGCCGGTCGCCCCCCAGCCCCGGCGCTGACCGGCCGGGCTCCGTCGCCGACCGGCGTCCTGGCTAGCCTGCGGCGGCAGTGCAACGTGCCGCCGCCCCGACCGACGGGCGGGCCGCCCGGGCGGCCCGCACCCGCGACGCCATCGTCGACGCCACCGTCGCCCTCGTCGAGGAGGGCGACGTCCGGCCGACCGCCCCGCGGATCGCCGCCCGGGCCGGCGTGTCGGTCCGCTCGGTGTTCCAGCACTTCGACGACCTGCCGGCGCTGTACACCGCGGTCATCGACCGGGTCAGCGACCGCCTCGCCGCGCTCGTCGTCCCCGTCGGCCCCGACGCCCCGCTGGAGGAGCGCATCGAGGCCGTCGTGCGCCACCGCGCCGACCTGCTCGAGGCCATGACGCCCTACCGGCGGGCGGCCGCCGTCCACGCGCCCTTCGCGCCCCAGATCGGCGCCGCCGTCGCCCGGGGGACGGCCCTCCTGCGGCGCGAGCTGGAGGCCACCTTCGCCCCCGAGCTCGACGCCCTGCCGGCGGCCACCCGCGACGAGGTCCTCGACGCCCTCGTCGCCGCCACCGCCTGGCCGGCGTGGGACGCCCTGCGCACCGAGGCCGGGCTGTCGGTCGCCCGGGCGTCGGCGGTCGTGGCCCGCACCGTGCGCTCGCTGCTCGCCGCCGCGGCGGACGGCTGAGCCCGCGTCGCGGCCGGCGCGCCCGCCGGCCGCGACGCGGCCCCGTGCGTCAGCCGAGCTGCTTGAGGGCCAGCATCAGCTCCTCGTTGAGGTTGGCCGGCACCTCGTAGCCCTCCTCGGCGCGGATCTCGTCGAAGCGGTCGCGCACCTTCTCGGCCGTCAGCTCGGGGTCGACGATGCCCTTGGTGACGCCGATGAACACCCGGGCGACGCGGCCGCCGCCGACCGAGAAGACCTCGCCGCTGACCGGCACGTCCTCGTGCGCCAGCCAGGTGACGACCGGGGTCACCATCTCCGGCAGCAGCTTGTCGGCCACCGGGCCCAGCAGGTCCTCGGTCATGCGGGTCTTGGCCACCGGGGCGATGGCGTTGACCTTGATGTTGTTGCGGGCGCCCTCGACCGCCAGCACCCGGGTCAGGCCGACGAGGCCCATCTTGGCGGCGCCGTAGTTGGTCTGGCCGAAGTTGCCGAAGATGCCCGCGCCCGAGCTGGTGTTCACGATGCGCCCGTAGTTCTGCTGGCGCATGTGCTCCCACGCCGGCTGGGTGACGTTGAACGCGCCCCGCAGGTGCACGTCGAGCACGGCGCTCACCTTGTCGGGGTCCATGTTCTTGAACGAGGCGTCCCGCAGGATCCCGGCGTTGTTGATGATGATGTCGACGCGGCCCCAGGTGTCGAGCGCCGTCTGCACGATGGCCCGGCCGCCCTCGGGGGTGGCGACCGAGTCGTAGTTGGCCACGGCCTCGCCGCCGGCGGCCTTGATCTCGTCGACCACCTTCTGGGCCGCCGTCGTGCCGCTGCCGGTGCCGTCCACCGCGCCGCCGAGGTCGTTGACCACCACGTAGGCGCCCCGCCGGGCGAGCTCGAGGGCGTGGGACCGGCCGAGGCCGCCACCCGCACCGGTGATGATCGCGACCTTGCCGTCGAAGGAGAGATCTGCCATGGCCCCAGGGTACGGGCCGGCCGGCGGGCCCTCCGAATCGCCGGTCGCGCGCCGTCGCGCGCCCGGCGCGCGACGGTCCGCTCAGAGCCGGCGGTGCGAGCGGGCGTCGAGCCAGGAGCCGACGCCGAGCAGCGCGTAGACCCCGGCGACGACGGCGGACACCCAGGCGTAGCCGTCGGACAGCGGCACGAGCACGAGGCAGACGGCGGCGGCCCCGAAGAAGAAGACGGCTCGGCGGTCCATCAGCACCTCACGCGAAGACGTCGACGACCAGGAAGGTCAGCCACGAGATGAGGAACGCCCCGGGGATCGTCAGGATCCACGCCCACACGACCCGGCCGGCCACGCCCCAGCGGACGGCGGACAGGCGCCGGGCCGCGCCCACGCCGACGATGGCCCCGGTGATCGTGTGGGTGGTCGACACCGGGATGCCGGCGGCCGAGGTGGCGAAGAGCGTGACCGCCGCGCCCGTCTCGGCCGCGACCCCGCCGACCGGCTGCAGGCGGGTGATCTTCGAGCCCATGGTCTTCACGATCCGCCAGCCGCCGGACAGCGTGCCGAGGCCGATCGCCGTGTGGGCCGACAGGACCACCCACAGCGGGGTGCTGTCGCCCGCCTGCGCGTGCCCGCTGGCGATGAGCAGGGCGAGGATGATGCCCATCGTCTTCTGGGCGTCGTTGGCCCCGTGGCCCAGGCTGAACGCCGCCGCCGAGAACAGCTGGCCGATCCGGAACCCCTGGTTCAGCCGCTCGGTGCTGCGGGTGCGGTGGAACACCCAGAAGATGAGGAGGGTGAGCAGCAGGCCCATGGCCAGGCCGATGAGGGGGGACAGGACGATGAAGACGCCGATCTTGCGCAGGCCGTCGGCGATCAGCACGCCGAAGCCGGCCTTGGCCACCGCGGCGCCGGCCATGCCGCCGACCAGCGCGTGCGACGAGCTGGTCGGCAGCCCGAACACGAACGTGATGAGGTTCCAGATGATCGCCCCGACCAGCCCGGCGAAGATCATGCCGATCGACAGCACGTCCTGGACCACCACGTCGTTGGCGATGGTGGCGGCCACGGCGTCGCCGAAGACGAGGAAGGCGGCGAAGTTGAAGAAGGCGGCCCAGATGACGGCCGCCCGCGGGCTCAGGACCCGGGTCGACACGACGGTGGCGATGGAGTTCGCCGCGTCGTGGAAGCCGTTGACGTAGTCGAACCCGAGCGCGACCGCGACGACGAGGACGAGG
>ERZ777003.1396-NODE-1396-length-36755-cov-6.022098_pt1 | contig 36755 bp, 29 predicted proteins | sample MGYA00374956_ERZ777003 | MGnify/ENA primary metagenome ERZ777003 (study PRJEB29302, sample SAMN06268252) | bioreactor metagenome | isolation source: Joint BioEnergy Institute, California, USA | place: USA:Joint BioEnergy Institute, California, USA | collected... | reverse complement strand
GTCAACCCCCTGCAGCCTAGTCCTATACTGTCCACCAAACCGGGGCAACTTCAGTTGTTTTTGGAGGAGGAGTTGGAAAATGTCTCCTATCAAGACAGGACCCGACGGGACAAAGTATGTCCGGTTCACAGTCGATGTTTGGTATCAGGAATCCGATGGCTCCATTCACATCACGAGCCCTGACGACAAACAATTCCACACTACAGTCAAAGGTGACACTGAGTCGAAGCGCCACCATGAAAGCCTATACAACCACCTGAAGCGGATTCTCCGGTCAGCCGGGCGATGGCCGAAAGGTGTGGAATGAGGAGGTTCCCGACGGTCCGCATCCTGGTCCTTGACTCGGCGGAGCACATCCTGCCTCCGGATGACATGGCCCCGGGGGTCTCCTGCTCCCGCCGCCCCCTGGGCAGCGTGCTACCTGCGCAAGGTAGGGAGTCGACCGTCGAGCATTCCGCGAAGTCTCCGAATCGGTTGAGGCGTCGACTTCAAACATCGGCGATGGTTCCGGACGGTGGCCGGTGCTGCCGCTCCCCATTCATTCGAGGGAAGGAGCGCAAAGACCCCTACAGAAGCAAAGGCGTCGAAGGCGCGTAGAGCGGCATCGTGCGGGAGGTATCCGTTCGTGGGGGTACGCTTATCAGCGTTAGCGACTACCCTTTCTAGATGGTGGGAGAGATGACTGCGTACCCTTGTGCAAGCTGCTACAGCTGTCGCGTTCGTCGGATACTTCTCCCAACCCTGGCCACTTGGCGGTTCACAGTCAATTGATACCCTAGCGAAGTTCGCCCTCGTTGTTTACATGGGGGCGATCTTCTTCGCGTTAGTAGCGCTGGGACAGGGCGGCGACTACGGACTGTACCAGAAGGAAACGGTGCCCGCCCACGCCCAACGTCGAACCATACTGTGGATGATTGTGCTATCAGTACTCGGGTTGGCGTTGGCAGGTTACATTGTCAACAACCCACCTCCTGGATCTGGTTGGCGATAGTACAGGTGTCCCAAGACGCTGGAATCTGACCGCGCATGGTGACAGGGCAAAGCCGAGACATACGCGGAGGCGACAAGGGAGTTGCGGGAGGTGCTGAGGGGGAGGGTGCAGGTGGCCTCCGCCCGGCGCGTCGAGGCGAGGGAATTGCGAGCCATTGCATCCGACCGGGCCGGTCGCACACAATTGACGACAATTCCGGACAGGAGTGGGGCGAACAACACAGAGCACAACACCCACGCGTGTGTGACCTAAGTGTGACCTATTCACCCCGATGATGGCGCGCGAGAGGGGACATTCACGGAATGGTCGGTCGGTCAAAATCCCGTCATGAAGGCATCTGAGGACATTGGGCGACATGGGCGGACAACCCTGGGCCAGAACTTACAAGGAAGAAGTTCCGGGTTCGAGTCCCGGGTCCCGCACCAGCCGACAGCCCTTCGGAAAACCCGTTTTCCGAAGGGCTGTTTCGTCTTGGAAAGGGCAGCTCTGCGGCGCAGTGCGTTCGGTGCCAATCGCCGCGTGGAAACGTCCCGTGATGCCGTGTTCGCACGTCCCTTGCCGGGGCCCCTGCTGTGGTCACCCGCCTCTGCCTTTGTCACGCCGGCAAGGGTGCCAGGCTCGGTCCTGACCGCTTTGGTTCGTACACCCAAACACGGATTCTTAACGTCGACGGAATCGTCGCTCTCGTGATACGGTAAGCGCGAAAGGGAAGGAGCGGGCTGCGATGGCGGACACGGTGTCCCGAGCCCAGGCGGGGCTTGCGGGAACGAAGGGACGGCACGGCGCTAGCGATTCCGGCAGGGAAAATGCGCACGGGGGCACTGTGGATACTCTCCGGCACCTTTGGGAGCGCCACAAGCTGGCTTTCGCGGTCGCCGGCTGTACCGTCTTCCTCATCGCGGCGCAGGTGGCCGCGGCGCTGGGAGCGTCTCCGCCGGTGTTCGTGGCGTTTTACGTGCTGGCCTACGTTTCCGGGGGCGCATTCAGCTTTCGGGACGGGTTTGCGGCGCTCATCAAGGAGCGGCGCATCGACGTCGACCTCCTGATGGTGCTCGCCGCGGTGGCCGCGGCCGCCATCGGCGAGTGGATGGAAGGCGGCATCTTGCTGTTCCTCTTCTCCTTGAGCAACGCGCTGCAGTTTTATGCCCTCCAGCGGACCCGGAGGGCGATCACCGCCCTCATGTCCATGCGGCCGCAAGAAGCGCTGCGCAAAGATCCTAGCGGCGACACGAAGCTCGTGCCCATCGGCGAGCTGGCCGTGGGCGATGTCATCGTCGTCCGGCCCGGCGAGCGGGTTCCCATTGACGGGCGCATAGTAGCCGGGGCGTCGTCCCTCGATGAGTCGTCCATCACGGGCGAGTCGGTGCCCGTGGACAAGGGAGAAGGGGACGAGGTTTTCGGCGGCACGGTGAATCTTTTCGGCGCTCTCGAGGTGCAAGTGACCAAGCACGCCGAGGACACCGTCATCGCCAAGATCATCCGCATGGTGGAGGATGCCCAGAGCGAAGAGGCTCCGACAAAGCGCGTCATCGACAAGATTGAGCAGTACTATGCCGCCGGCGTGATCGCGGCGACGCTTTTGGCTGCGGCGATTCCCATCGCGCTTGGGCACGATGTGTCGACTTCGGTGTACCGGGCGATCACCTTGATGGTTGTTGCTTCGCCGTGTGCGGTGGCCATGGCGGTGCCCGCGCCGGTGGTGGCCGCGATCGCCAACGGTGCCCGCAGCGGCGTGTTGTTTAAGGGCGGCATGCACCTTGAGAACTTGGCTGAGGTCGAGGCTATCTGCTTTGACAAGACCGGGACGCTGACGGTCGGCAAGCCCAGGGTGACCGACGTGGTGCCGCTGGGCGAGCGGGAGCGGGGAGAGGTGTTGGCTTTGGCGGCCGCGGCCGAAGGCCGGTCCGAACACCCGCTGGCGCAGGCGATTCTCGATGCGGCGCGACTCGAAGGCCTTGAGTGGGCGGCGGCCGAAAACACCGTCGCCATCCCCGGGAAAGGCATCACCGCCGCGGTCCACGGCAAGCCGGTATGGCTGGGCAACCGGCGCCTAATGGAGGAGCAGGCGAAGGAAGTGCCCGCCAGCGTGCTGGCCAAGGTCGATGAGCTGGAAGAGCAGGGCAAGACCGTCATGTTTGTGGGGATGGGCGATGAAGCCATTGGTCTTGTGGCCGTCGTCGACGGGCTGCGCCCGGGGGTTAAGGAGATGATCGCCCGGCTCAAGGCGCAGGGCGTGAAGAAGATTGTGCTGCTGACGGGTGACAATCAACGGGTCGGGGAAGCGATCGGGCGTGAGGCGGGCGTGGACGAGGTGTACGCCCAGCTGCTCCCGGGCGAAAAGGCCGCAATCATATCACGCTTGCGCCAGACGGTGGGAGCCGTTGCCATGGTGGGCGACGGGGTCAATGACGCGCCGGCTCTGGCGACGGCTACCGTCGGGATAGCCATGGGGAAAGCCGGCACCGACGTGGCGCTGGAGACGGCCGACGTGGTGCTGATGACCAACGACTTGGAGAAGCTCAACCACGCGGTGTCGCTGAGCCGCCGCACCCGGCGCATCATCTGGCAAAACATCGTCTTTGCCTTGGGCGTCATTTTGGTCCTGGCCACCACGGTGCTCACCCACGGCCTGGTGCTCGCCTTGGGGGTCGTCGGCCATGAAGGGAGCACGGTGCTCGTAATTCTCAACAGCATGCGGCTCCTGTTTGGCCAGCACCGCGTGGTGGGCTCGGCCACGCCGGCTCCGCAACGCGCCTGACGCAGGGTTGCAGGCAGTGGCCCCTGAAAGAAGCTTGCAGAGCGCTTGACACGCCGATGGACCTGTGCTACTATTGCTCTTGCTGGGCGGTCACCCAGCCAACTGAATTGCGGAGCCGTGGTGTAGGGGTTTAACACGCCGGCCTGTCACGCCGGAGATCGCGGGTTCGAATCCCGTCGGTTCCGCCATTTTTTATGCCGAGATAGCTCAGTTGGTAGAGCACGGGACTGAAAATCCCGGTGTCGCCGGTTCGATTCCGGCTCTCGGCACCAGGCCCTCCACTTGTGGGAGGGCCATTGGCTTTCTTGGGACTCCCGTCGACCTCACGCCCGTCTCCTTGGGCACCTGCCGGCAGCGTTCGTTCACGATTCGTTCCGGCGAAACTCCGCCAGGCGCCGGCGCTGGTGGCCGGTTTCGTCAAAGTTGCCCGGATCCAGCCACTGCCGGAAGGCGTGCTCCAGCGCCGGCCATTCGCGATCGATAACCGAATACCACGCCGTGTCGCGGTTGCGGCCCTTGTAGACCGTTGCCTGCCGGAACACGCCCTCAAAGGTGAATCCGAGGCGTTCGGCCGCAGCGCGGGAGGCGGCGTTGAGCGCGTCGCATTTCCACTCATACCTCCGGTCACCGAGTTCGAAGGCGTGCTTCATCATGAGGTACATCGCCTCCGTGGCCGCGGGGCGGCGCTTCAGGAGCGGGGAGTAGTGGATGTGGCCGACCTCAATCGACCCGGCTGCCGGATTGATGCGCAGGTAGCTGGTGACGCCGGCGGCCTTGCCGGTTTTCACGTCGACGATGGCGAAAAAGAGCGGGTCAGGCGAATGTTCTGCCGACCTTGCCCACTCAAGAAAGGCGTCCTCCGTGGGAAATGGACCGTAGGGAAGGTACGTCCAATCGCGGCCCTCGCGGTCCAGCGCGAAGGCGGCGTAAAGGTCAGCTCCGTGCCGCTCCCACGACAGCGGTTCCAAGCGGCACCAGTAGCCGGCATGCGTCACGCGCGCGGGTGGCGCGGGCGGTTTCCAGTTGGGCAACGGCAACCCGATGGGCTGTCCTAGCTCATTTAAGACGTGGTCCATCTTGGTGCTCACCTTTTCTTGGCGCTGGTTTCGAAAACCCGATTGGCAGCACAGGACACGGTTCCGTCGCTCTCCGGGGAGTCCTGCCGCGAGCTCGCGGCTTTTCAACTGCTCTTGCCAAGGACAATCTGGTATGGGCTGGTGTCCCTTGCCACCGCCTTCCTCGGGGTTTACAATCAGAGGTGATTGGAACAATTCTGTTTTGCAGGGAGGAGAGCGGTTTGCGTCGGTTACGTAGCTTGCTCGTGCTTGCGCTGATTGCGTGCCTTTGGGTCACGGCATTGGCGCAGGCTGAGCCCACGGAGATCGTCATCGTTCACACCAACGACACCCATGCCCGCCTGCAGCCCATCGAGGTCGACGGCGAGCAGCGCGGCGGCACCGCCCGCATCGCGGCGTTTGTCAACGTTCTGAACGAGCTGTACGGCGGCCGGGTGCTGTGGCTGGACGGCGGCGACACGACCCACGGCACCAACGTGGCCAACCTCTTCTACGGCGAGTCGGTCATCGATGTGCTGAACATGGCCGGCGTAGACGCTATGGCCATCGGCAACCACGACTTCAACTACGGCCAGGACGTGCTGCGGGCCCGCATCGCGCAGGCCAACTTCCCGGTCTTGGCGGCCAACGTGGTCTATACCGCCACCGGCGAGTCGTTCGCGGACGCGTATGCCATCTTCGACGTGCAGGGCGTCAAGGTCGCGGTCCTCGGCCTGAGCACGCAGGACACGCCCATCGTGACGCACCCCAAGAACGTCGTCGGTTTGAGCTTCCTGGATCCTGTCGAGGTTGCCCGGGAGCTTGTGCCTGTCCTGCGCAGCCAGGCGGACCTGGTGGTTGTCCTGAGCCACATCGGCTTTGACGAGGACGTGCGCCTCGCCCGTTCGGTGCCGGGCATCGACCTCATCGTCGGCGGTCACTCGCACACCCGCCTGGATGAGCCCGTCCTGGTGGGCGACACCATCATCGTGCAAGCCAACGAGTACGGCAAGTTCCTCGGCTTCGTGGAGCTCACGGTCGACAACGGGCGTATCGTTCAGGCTGCCGCGGCGCTCTTGCCCATCACCGGCTCGGCCCCCGTGGACCTGGCGGTCCAGGCGCGGATCGACGCTTGGGAGTCGCAGCTGGACGCGGCACTGGACGTCGTCGTCGGTACGAGCCTGGTTGAGCTCAACGGCGAGCGCCAGTTTGTCCGCACCGGCGAAACCAACTTGGGCAACTTCGTGGCGGACGTCCTGCGGGAAGCCGTCGGCGCCGACATCGGCCTGACCAACGGCGGCGGCATCCGTGCCTCCATTGACACCGGCGACATCACCCTGCGGGAGATTTACACCGTGCTGCCGTTCGACAACGTGCTTGTGGGCGTCGAGTTGACGGGTGCTCAGATCCTCGCGGCCCTCGAGCACAGCGTCTCGGCCTACCCCGAGCAGCTGGGCGGATTCCTGCAGGTCTCCGGCTTGAGCTTCACCTATGACGCCACCAAGCCGGCCGGGCAGCGGGTCGTCGAGGTGACGGTGGGCGGCCAGCCGCTTGACCTCAACAAGGTGTACCGGGTGGCTACCAACGACTTCCTGGCGGCCGGCGGCGACGGCTACGAGATGTTCCTGGGCGCTCGCCAGTTCTACGGCTCGCAGCTCGCCGACGGCGAGTTCTTGCGGGACGTGGTGGCGGCGTACATCCTCGAGCACGGCGTGATCGCCCCGCAGGTCGAGGGCCGGATCCGGGTCATCGAATAAGGCCCTCCGGGGACGAAACCTACCGGGCCGTTCAGTAAGCGGGGGTGGGCGCTGTCTGGCGCCCGCCCCCGCCGCGTGATGGGCGTTAGACGGATCGCCCCCCGGCTAGAGCGGCGTGTTGCGGCGTCGAGATCTTGTCGGTTGATCCCGCAAGAGGGGTTGACAGGCGGCCGCGGCCGTGGCATAATCAAGTTTGCGAGCGGGCGGAAGTAGTTCAGTGGTAGAACGTCGCCTTGCCATGGCGAAGGTCGCGGGTTCGAGTCCCGTCTTCCGCTCCAGTGAGGCCGGGACCGGTGGAAACCGGTCCCGGTTTTTGTCCGGTCCGTGGTTGCGCCAAGGCCGATGGGATGGTAAAATGAATATCGCCAAGGCGCAGTAGCCAAGGGGCTAAGGCGGGAGTCTGCAAAACTCCTATTCGGCGGTTCGAGTCCGCCCTGCGCCTCCAGCGGCGGGGACGTAGATCAGCTGGTTAGATCGTCACGTTGACATCGTGAAGGTCCGCGGTTCGAGTCCGCGCGTCCCCACCAACGAAAAGGCCCTTCGGAAGCTGATTTCCGGAGGGTCTTCTCTTTTTCCGCGGTCGCGTACAAGGGGCCCCGGGCGCACGCACCACTGCTGCTGGCCACGAGCATGGAGCATCGAGAGGACGTTACATAGGCTCTTTCGAACCTAAAGACCGGAAGTGAGGGTAAGCCGGGTGTCCGCCTTACGATGACCGCCACAAGGAGGCCGGACGATGAAGGTTGATTCCCTGGACCATTTGGTCCTGACCGTCGCCGACGTGGAAGCGACGTGCCAGTTCTACAGCCGGGTGCTTGGCATGGAGGTGGTGACCTTTGGCCAGGGCCGCAAGGCGCTCCAGTTCGGAAGCCAAAAGATTAACCTGCACCAGCACGGCCGCGAGTTCGAACCTAAGGCCGCACGGCCCACGCCGGGCTCGGCCGACCTGTGCTTCTTGACCGCCGTGCCCCTTGCGGACGTGGTGGCTCATCTCCAGTCTGCCGGGGTAGCCATCGTGGAAGGACCGGTGCAGCGCACGGGCGCAACGGGGCCCATCTTGTCGGTTTACTTCCGGGACCCGGATGGAAACCTGATCGAGGTGGCCAACCGGCTATAAGACCACGGACCGGTCTGTGAGACGGTACACGACAACAAGGCCGCGGTGAGCGGGGTGGCGGCCGGGATGTGCTTGGGTCTTACGCGGTTTCGACGCTGCCCGGTGGCCCGGCGAGGAAGCCGTGTGCCGCCCGCAGACCCGTTCAGAGCGGTAGGCATGAAAGACCCTGATCGGGCGACCAAGCCCAAACGTCAGGGGTCCAATCCCACGAGATCTCCCCTTCCCGGGCCATTCCAAACAGCTCCGTCGGAACGCCGTCTACGGCTTCGCCCGCAGGTACTGTACAGGCCACGAAGCCGCCTCGACGCCCAGCTTGGCAGCGGCGTGCAACGGCCAGTGCGGGTTTCGCAGGAGCTCGCGGCCGATGAGAATGAGATCGGCCTGGCCCGCCTCAAGGATGGCATTGGCCTGGTCGGGTTCGGTGATGAGCCCGACGGCTCCGGTCGGAACGTCGACCTCCCGGCGGATGTGCTCGGCAAAGGGGACTTGGTAGCCCGGCCCGAGCTCGATCCTTTGGGCCGGTGTCGTCCCGCCGGAGGAGCAGTCGATGAGGTCGACGCCGAGCTCCTTTAGGGCGGCGGCAAAAGCGACCGACTGCTTCAGGTCCCAGCCGCCCTCCGCCCAATCGGTGGCTGAGATGCGGACGAATATGGGATATTCCTGCGGCCACACTTCCTGCACGCCCGCGACGACCTCGAGCGGAAAGCGCAACCGGTTTTTTAGGCTCCCGCCGTATTCGTCCTCCCGCTGGTTGCTCAGGGGAGACAGGAACTGGTGAAGCAGATACCCGTGGGCGGCATGGATCTCGATGACCTGGAAACCGGCAGCCAGCGCCCGGACGGCCGCCAATTGGAATGCCCTTACCATAGCCTCCATGTCCTCCCGGGTCATGGCCGCCGGCACCGGCGCGTCGGGCTGGTAAGGGACCGGGCTTGGGCCGATGACGTCCCATCCACCCTCCTCCTGGGCCGCGTAACCGCCACCCATCCAAGGCGGCCGCTGCGAACCTTTGCGTCCCGCGTGGCCCAGCTGAATGCCCGGGACGGCGCCTTGGTCGGCGATGAAGCGTGCGATGCGGGCCAGCGGTTCGATGTGGCGGTCGTCCCAGATGCCAAGGCAATGGGTGCTGATGCGCCCTCGCGGCTCCACCGCGGTCGCCTCCAACATTACAAGGCCCGCCCCACCTGCGGCCCTGCTGCCGTAGTGGACCAGATGCCAGTCGTTGGCGACGCCGTCCGGTGCGGAATACTGGCACATGGGCGACATCGCAATGCGGTTGCGCAGCGTGACCTGCCTAAGCGTCAGAGGGGAAAAGAGGGCTGCGTTCATCATTTCCTCTCCTTTCGGCGTTCGCGCCTTGCCGGCCGCGGACCCGCCACACGAGCGATCGGCGGGCAAAGGACGGTTAGATAGGTTCACCATGTTGTTCCTAGACCCCTGTCACCCCGCCGCTCGGGCGCTCCGGCGCAGCACGCCCTCGGGCTGGGGGCAGTAGGGGCCCGCGGCGGAAGGAGTTGGTGGCGCCGCAAGGAACATGGCAGGGAGGAGGGATCGGCTTGCCGCCATATGAGACAGTGGCCCGGGAGCTTGCGGAGATCGTCGGCGACACCTACGTCAGCACGGATCCCGACGCCCTCGCATGGGTCTCCCGGGACGCTCTGGACGTTTACCGGAGCTTTGGCCGGCCGCCCGAAGCCGGCCCGGTCCTCGCCCTTGTGCGGCCCAAAGACGCCGCGGAGACGGCGGCGGTTTTGGCGTGGGCGAGCCGCTGGGGTGTCGCGGTCGTGCCGCGGGGAGGCGGAACCGGGGTCATGGGTGCCGCCATTCCGGTTCGCCCGGCAGTCGTCTTGGACCTCGGCCGCCTTGACGATGTGGTGGTGCACGCAGCGGACATGCGCCTCGAGGCGGGCGCGGGCGCAACGCTCTATAGCGTGGCCCGGGCGGCGGAAGAGGAGGGATTGCTCTTTGCCCACGACCCGTGGAGCGTGCGAATGGCGACCGTCGGCGGAGCCATTTCTACCAACGGCATGGGCTATCTCGCCGGGCCGTACGGCAAAATGGGCGAGCAAGTGTTGGCCCTTGAGGTCGCGCTGGCAGATGGAACGGTCATCGCCACCCGCCCGACCCTTTCCGGCGGTCCGGGTCCTTTAGTGCACAGGCTGTTCGCCGGTGCCGAGGGTGTCTTTGGCGTCATCACGCGGGCATGGCTGCGGGCATGGCCGCTGCCCGAGGTGCGCCTCTTCGGCAGTTTCCGGTTCTCGACCTTTGCGGCCGGTTTCCGGGCGGTGGCAGCCCTGTTTCGCCTCGGCGTCGTGCCGTCCATGATGGATATGACCGATTCACCGCCGTTGCCGGAGGAAGCTGGAGATGAGCTCGCTGCCGGGGCCCCGCACCGTGCCGGCCGCGAAGTCACCGTGCTGCACCTAGGTTTCTTCGGGTTCCACGAAGGTGTGCAGGCGGCATGGTCCCGGGCGATGAGGGAGATGGCAGACCGGGGAGGGGACTTCCTCGGTCCCGAGCCGGCGGAAGGATACTGGCAGCACCGTTACGACATCGCCGATCGGTATCGCACGGAAGTGCACGAGCCGCGGGACTGGCGGCTGCGCCCCGTCCATCACCGGGGGTTTGAGTACATCAACGTAGAACTGCCCGCGTCGCAAGTCTTGCCGTACCGGGAGCGTTGCCTACAGCTCATAAATGGCTTTCCCGAGCTTCTCGCCGGCGAAACAGGGTTGTGGGGTCGTCCCGAGATCTTCTCCGTGGTTATCCATGACGTGGCAGGCGGCCAGGAGGGAGCCCGGGCCATGCAAGCTGCGAGCGACCGGTTGGTGCAGCTGGCTCAGGATTACGGCGGCACCATGGAGGCGATTCACGGCCCCGGGGCCAAGCTCCAGCCTTTTCTAAGGCGGGAGTGGGGCGGGGCGTATGGGGTCATTCGTGCCATCAAGGGAGCGCTGGACCCGGCCGGCGTGTTGCATGCGGAGCGATGGGCATGAGTCGCGTTGTCCGCTTTTCTCGCGCCGTCCATTTGAGCCACGTGTTGCGTCCGGGCATTCCTTGTTGGCCTGGCGACCCGCCTTTGGAGATTGAACCCGCCGCCTACATGGAACGGGACGGCTTTTACCTGCAACGATTGTCGCTGGGAGAGCATACGGCCACCCACGTCAACGCCCCGAGCCATTTTCTCCCGGGCGGCGCCGGCGCCGATGACTTTCACGCTGACGCCCTGATCATGCCTGCGGTCGTCATCGATTGCCGAGCCGACGCCGCGGCTGATCCCGACTTTGCCCTGACGCCGGAGCGTATCCTCCGGTTTGAAGCGCTATACGGAACGATCCCGCCCGAAAGCGCCGTTCTTCTCTGGACGGGCTGGCAGGAACGGTGGCCTGACCCAACGGCCTACTTTAACCCCGACTCCGCCGGGGGCATGCACTTTCCCGGGATAGGCGTGACGGCGGTCGAATGGCTCTTGGAAGAGCGGCGCGTGGCAGGCTTTGGCATTGACACCCACGGCATCGACCCCGGCTTCGACGACACGTACGCCGCGGGCAAGCGGGCGCTGGCTGCCGGCGCCGTTGTACTTGAGAACTTGACCAACCTGGACCAGCTGCCGCCCGTCGGGGCGACGCTGGTGGTCGGCGTCCTGCGCATTGCTCGGGGCAGCGGCGGCCCGGCAGCGGTGCTGGCGCTCGTCCCGTGACCCCGCAAGACAACGCGTCAAGCGGCCTTCCAGGCGGAAGGCCGCTTGCATGGCGAGCGCTTGCACAGTTGCCCTAGAGCGGTTTACTCCCGCCGGTAAGGCTGGCCACTGGCGGCAGGCGAACGAAAACGGCCGATGACGCCCGCGACGACGAACAGCGTCACCACGTAGGGCATCATCTGGATGAACTGATAGGGGATGATGCGGGTGAGCTCCTGGCTCGTCGAGGCGATGAGCCCCAGGCTGTCAAAGAATCCAAAAATGAGGCCGCCGAGCACCGCCAGCCACGGGTTGAGCCGGCTAAATACGACCGTCGCCAGGGCGATAAAGCCGCGGCCGGCCGGAAGACCATCGGTGATGGTCGCCAGCCAGTCGACGGACAAGTAGGCGCCGGCGAGGCCGGTGAGGGCTCCCGCGTAGATGGCGCCGAACAGGCGCACCCGCTCGACCCGGACGCCCGCTGCGTCCGCGGCCGCCGGGTTTTCCCCGCACGCCTGGATCTTGAGGCCAAGGTTGGTGTACTTGAGCAAGTACCACGTGAGAGCCGCGAGCAGGATGGTCACGATGACCATCGGGCTCATGGCGCCCAGCGGCGTCGACAAGGAAGGAACCCGGAACGCCCGCTCGACCCGGTGGAAACCGGCCGCGCCCCAGCGGTCCACGATGCCGATGGCCACGACGCCCATGGCAAGAATGTTCAGCCCGACGCCGCTAACGGTCTGATCGCCGCGGAAATAGACGGCGATAATGCCGTGGACGAGGCCCAGCACCGCTCCCGTCACGACTCCCGCCAGTAGGCCCACGAGCGGGCCTCCGCTCTCAGCGCCGATGACGGCGGTCCAGGCGGAGATGAGGAGAATACCTTCAAGACCGATGTTGACGACGCCCGCGCGCTCGCTGAGGATCTCGCCGGTCGCGGTGATCGTCAGCGGAACCATGGCGTGCAGAGCGCCTAGGACGAGCGATGCAAAGAGCACGGGCCTTCCCCCTTACCGTTGCAGCGTCCTCGCGTGGGCGGGCGCCGCATTTCGCTCGGCTCGGAGCCGGCCGAGGAACTTGCCCAGCAGCGACCACACCTCCGGCGCCGCCAAGGCGATGATGACGGTACCGTGCACGATGCGCACCATGTCGAGCGGTACGCCCGCCATGATCTGCATCATGCGGGCGCCGGCGCCCATAGCACCGATGAAGACGGCTGCGGCGATAATGCCGAGCGGGTGGTTGCGGCCGATGAGCGCCACCGCGATGCCGTCAAAGCCGAGATCACCCAAGTTCGACAAGTCGCCGTACAAGGCGTAGGTGGGTGGCCGGCCGATGACCTGGGTGGCGCCGGCGATACCCGCCGCCACGCCGGCTAGGATGAACGTCAGGTTGACGCTCCACAGGGGATTCGCACCCGCGTACCGCAGCGCCGACGGGTTAAGGCCTGCGATGCGCATTTCATAGCCCCACGGCGAGTGCCAGAGCAGCCAGTAAATGCCGATGGCCACGGCCACCGCGACGAACAAGGCGGAGGTCATGTCGGCCCCGGGGACAAGGGCGCCAAGCCGCGCCCCAGGCAAGACCCGTACAGTGCGCTCCGCGCTGCGGGGGTCGTTGAGGACGTTGAACACCAGGTAAAGCGCGGTGTAGTGGGCGATCCAGTTGAACATGATGGTCGAGATGACTTCGTGCACGCCCCGGGTCGCCTTGAGAAACGCGGCCGGCAGCGCCCAGACGGCGCCGGCAAGGCCGGACACGAGGAAAACCACCGTAACCGCCAGCCACGGCGGGGCGGAGAAGTAGGCGCCGACCGCCACGGCCACGACGGCGCCGATGACCATCTGCCCTTGGGCACCGATGTTAAAGTAGCCGGCCCGTGCGCTCAACCCAAAGACGAGACCCGTTAAGATCAACGGCGTCGCCGACGCCAGCGTGTCGGCGATGGCCCACTGGTCGCCGAAGGCGCCGAGCACCAGACCTCTGTACGCGAGAAGCCAGTTGTAGCCTGACGCCCGCATCACCAGGGCACCGACACCCAAGCCGATGACAAGGGCGATCGCGATTTCGGCGACGCTGCCAAGCGCTCCGCGCACTTGCCGGACGCGTTCCCGGCGGGCCATCGCTTGGAGTTGCTGCGGATCAACCGGCCGCGGATCCATCGCGCACGCCTCCCATCAGGAGCCCGATCCGCTCCCGGTCAAACTGGTCCTGCTCCAAAACGGCCAAGATCTCACCTTCATACATGACCGCGATGCGATCCGCGAGGGCAAGCACTTCATCGAGGTCCGCGGAGACCAGCAACACGCCTTTGCCCTCATTGCGGATGTCCACGAGGAGGTCCCGGATGGCCGCAGTTGCCGCCACGTCCAGGCCTCGGGTCGGCTGGCCCGCGACAACAAGTGACGGCGATTTGCTCAGCTCGCGGCCGACGACGAGCTTTTGCTGGTTGCCGCCGCTCAGGCTGCGCATGGGTGCCGATAGGGAAGGGGTGACGACCTGAAACCGGTGGACAAGCTCGCGCGCGTAGCGGCGCACCTTGCCCCAGTGGAGCGTTCCCGGCAACCCGCGGCGGAACCGCGGCTCGTGGTGGACGCCGAGGATGCTGTTCTCCAGCACCGAGAATTGCCCGACCATGCCGAGCCGATGACGGTCCTCGGGCACGTGGGCAAGTCCCATCCGGTATAGCTGACGCGGGCCCTTGGCGTTGATTTGCTGTCCCAAAAGGTACGCGCGGCCTGAGGCGATGGGACGCAGCCCTGTGAGCGCCTCGATGAGTTCAGACTGCCCGTTGCCTGTAACGCCGGCAATGGCAAAGATCTCACCAGCGTTTATCTCAAAGCTCACGTTCTTGACCGCGTCCTGCCCGCTATCGCCCTTCACCGTCAAACCCGCCACCCGCAGCACCGGCTCAACCTTCTCATGCCGCCGGCGCGGTTTGACATCCGGCATGCGCTCGGTGCCGACCATCATCCGGGCCAGATCCTGCGCCGTCGCGCCCTCCGTCAAGCGGTTGCCGACGACGCGCCCGCTGCGGAGCACCGTCACCGCACTGGTCAGGGCCAGCACTTCCCGCAGCTTGTGGGTGATGAGGATGATGGTCGTACCCCGGGCTGCAAGACCCCGGAGCACGTCAAAGAGCTGGTCGGTCTCCTGCGGCGTGAGCACTGCCGTGGGCTCATCGAGGATAAGCAGGTCGACGTTGCGGTCCAGGGTCTTGAGGATCTCGATCCGCTGCTGGGTGCCGACGGGGAGCAGTTCCACCGGGACGTCCAGCGGCGCGTGCAGCCCGGTCTCCTCCATCAGGCGCTTGACCCGGGCGCGGGCTGCGGCCCGCTCGGGAGCGGATAAGTTGCCGCCCCGTCCGAGCACGATGTTGTCCAGCGCGTTGAACGTGGGCACCAGGGAGAAGTGCTGGTGCACCATGCCGATGCCGTGGGCCAGGCCGTCATGGGTGCTGCGCAGCTGGATCTCCCGGCCGCCGAGCAATATGCGGCCGGACGTGAGGGGGAGGATTCCCGAAAGGATCTTCATGAGCGTGCTCTTGCCGGCCCCGTTTTCACCCAAGAGGCCGTGGATCTCACCCTTGGCCAGGACGAGATCGACGTTCTCCAGGGCCCGGGTCCCGCTGGGATACACCTTGGTGATGCCTCGCATCTCAAGCCAAGGCGGCGCCCCGGCGAGCACGCTGACTGGTTTGTACTGTCCGGCAGCGCCCGCGGGGGGCGCCGAACGATCAGGCATCTTCCCTGCCTCCTTGTCGGTCGGCGCCCCGCATCGACGGGCGGCCACCTCAGACCAGCGATTTAATAGGTGGAGAGCACCCCGCGCCAGTACTCAGCGGTGTCGCGATCCAGGGCTTCCGGCACGACGTACTCGCCGGAGCGGATCTTGCCGTCCAGCTCGTTCAGGAGATCCCAAGCGAGCTGCGGGACCGCGGTCCGGGCGGCGTTGATCCCGGCAATCCGCGTGGCCCGCTCCTCCGGCTGCATCTTGCCAGCCGCAACTGCCTCATCCATGAACACGTCCAGCATCTCCATGGTGCTGGCCGCCACGCCGCCCGCGCCCAGGTTGAGCGTCACGGCGCCGCCCTGCCACGTGCCGTCCAAGGCACGCTTGATGGCCTCAAACACGCCGTTGTCCACCCGCTTCACCATGGAGACCGGGATGAAGCCGGGAGCAATCCAGTCCTGAGCGGAGTCGACGCCGATGGCGAAGGGCGGTCCGACCTCCTTGCCCTGTGCCCGGGCGACGCTCTCCACAGCCTCGAACACGCCGAGGCCGGTGGCGCCGGCCACCGCGTACACGACCGTGGCGCCCTGACCGAGCATAGCTTCGGCGGCCGTCTTGCCGCGGGCGGGGTCATCGAACGCGCCGGTGTAGGTGTAGAGGATGCGAACCTGCTTGTTGGTGCCGTGAATCTCGTTGTAGCGGTCAACGGCCCAGCGCACGCCGGCACGGTAACCGACCTCAAAGCGCAACAAGATCGGGATCTCGACACCGAGCACGATGCCGACCGTGTCGCCGCCGGCCTCGAGCGTCGTGATGGCCGCCAAGGCGCCCACCAGCGCGCTGCCCTCATGGTCTGCGAACGAGATGGACATCACGTTGGGCGCATCAACGAAGCCGTCGATGAGAGCGAACTTCTGGTTGGGGAACTCCTCCGCGACCTGGGCCATCGCGTCCTGGATCAGGAAGCCGACGCCGACGATGACGTCGTGCTGGCGGGTGCGGGCCAGCGTCCGCAGGTTGGGCAGGAAGTCCGCCGTCGTGGCGCTCTCGACCTCGGTCACGCGCACGCCGAGCTCCCGTGCGGCCCGGTCGGCGCCGAGCGCAGCCATGTCGTTAAAGCTCAAGTCCCCGCGGCCGCCGACGTCGTAGACGACGGCGAGGGAGCCCTGGGCCAAGGCGCCCACCGAGACGGCCAGCAGCGAGACCAGCAACGCTGCAAGCAGTATGCTTGTCTTTCGCATAGACCATCCTCCTCCGTTTGATTAAGTCCGACAAAATGTTGTCCTGGGGCGGGGTGCGCGGGCCGCCCAAAAAGCCCGAATCGTTGCCCCCGAATCCCGGTCTGACTTTCTACAGGCGGGGTATCCTTCCCTGCCATGCTTCTCCAGGTGGAGACATCTGCCTGCGCGTGCCCAGATGTCCCGGATGGCATGGGCAGTCGCCCGGACGGGCATACCGGAGGAGGGGCTAGTCCCGCAGGAAACCGAAGGTCGAGCCGGAATCAACACGAGGTTCACCGGTCACGGATGACCCGGCTTGCTTGGCTGGATGCGGGGAGAGGTGCCCGAGGGCCATGTCGTTGTCTTTCTGGCTCATGCCGATAGTAGGCGGTGTCATCGGCTGGGTGACGAACCTGATCGCCATCCGCATGCTGTTTCGTCCCCGCCGTCCCATCCGGATCCCACTGCTGGGCGTGACGGTGCATGGCTTGCTGCCTAGCCGGCAAGAGCAGCTGGCCCAGTCGATCGGGCGCGCGGTCGCGGAGGAGATCATCTCCTTGGCCGAGGTGCTCGACCGCGTTGACATCCCTGGCCTGCGGGAGGAGCTCGTCGCAGCGGTCAGCCGGCACGTCGAGGAGCGGCTGCAGGGGAGCATGGCGCGCCTTTTGCCGTCCCAATGGCGGGCGGCGCTGGTTGGGTACGTCCAGGACGTGGTCGCCCGGGAGACCGGCCTGCTTATGGACTCCCTCATCGAGCGGGTCCGTGGCCGGGTCGAGGAGACGATCGACCTTGAGGCGCTTGTAGCCGAAAAGATCCTGGCGTTGAACCTTGACGAGCTTGAGGCGTTGGTCATACGGCTCGCCGGCCGGGAGTTGCGGGCCATCGTCGTCCTCGGGGCGGTGCTCGGATTTCTCATCGGCCTCGGCCAGATGGGCTTGACGCTGCTTCTTCTAAGGGCGTCGAACCCGGGGTAGGGAGCGGCGCCAGCGGTGAGCTGGCCGCGGCGGTCGGGAAGGACCGTTCCAAGGGCGCCGAGGTCGTTGACAGCGGGCAAAGCGGTCAATATAATAATGCCAATGTAAGGACTGGGCCGCCTCCTCGAGCTTCGGGCGACACGCTAGGGCGCCGGGATTCGCGGCCAAGTCGACAGACAGGCGATGCGGAGGACGAGTACGGGGAAGCCCCGCCGCCCAGAGAGCCGGCGCCAGTGGCTGAAAGCGCCGGCCGGCGGAACTCCGGAAAACCCCCTCCAAGCCGCCCGCCGAACGGAGGCGACCGCGGTCGCCGCATCCTAGTAGGCCGGGCCGGTCGGCGCCGTTACCGCCGCAATGAGGTGGGTGGCACGCCGATCATGCGCGCCGCCAAGCCGGGTGGAACCGCGAGAGGAGGACTCTCGTCCCGCATGGGACGGGAGTCTTTCAATTTGCAAGGAGCGTGAGGCAGCATGGCAGACGAACATGCGCCGGGCGGCAAGGTGTCCGTACGGCTGCCGGACGGGGCAATCCGGGAGTATCCCCCGGGCACGACCGTCGCGGACGTGGCCAAGGACATCGGCGGCCGCATCGGCCGGGAGGCGCTCGTGGCCCGGGTTAACGGGCGGCTGGTGGACTTGTTCCACCGTCTGGAGCGCGACGCGGAGCTTGAGCTTTTGACCGCGGACACGGACGAGGGGCTTGAGGTGCTGCGTCACAGCACCGCACACGTTATGGCCCAGGCGGTAAAGCGCATCATACCGGAGGCGCGCCTAGCCATCGGGCCGCCCATCGAGAACGGCTTTTACTATGATTTTGACCTGCCGCGCCCGCTCAGCCCGGAGGACCTCGAGAAGATCACGGAGGAAATGCGGCGCATTATAAAGGAAGACTACGCGTTTTCCCGGGATGAAATGGATCGGGCTCAGGCCATCGAGTTTTTCCGGCAGCGGGGGGAGAAGTACAAAGTCGAGATCCTGGAGGAGCTCGACGACCCGCGGCCGAGCATCTACCGGCAAGGTGAGTTCATCGACCTCTGCCGCGGGCCGCACGTGCCGTCCACGGGCCGCATCAAGGCATTCGCGCTGCGCAGCGTGGCCGGCGCCTACTGGCGGGGCGACAGCAACAAGCCCATGCTGCAACGCATCTACGGGACCGCCTTTGCCAGCAAGCAGGAGCTGGACAAGTACCTCGAGATGTTGGCCGAGGCTGAGCGGCGCGACCACCGGCGGCTTGGGCGGGAGCTTGACCTCTTCAGCTTCCGGGAGGAGGCACCGGGGTTCCTGTTCTGGCACCCCAAGGGGTACCAGGTGTACCGCACTCTCGTGGATTTCTCCCGGGAGCTGCAGGAGCCCCGGGGCTACCAGGAGGTCAGCACCCCGTGGATTTACCGGACGGTTCTGTGGGAGACATCCGGGCACTGGGCGCACTACAAGGACAACATGTTCCTCATCGACGCCGGCGGCGAGCGCATGGGCGTCAAACCGATGAACTGCCCGGGCCACTGCTTGTTGTACAGCCAGAAAGTGCACTCCTACCGGGACTTGCCGGTGAAGTTCGCCGAGTACGGTCCGCTCGCCCGGTATGAGGCGTCCGGCACCCTCCACGGGGCGCTGCGGGTGCGGGGTATGCACCAGGACGATGCCCATATCTTCCTGAGGGAAGACCAGATCGAAGAGCAGATCCGCGAGGTGCTCGACCTGGTCGACGCGATTTACCGTGCCTTTGGCATGGAGTACACCATCAAGCTTTCGACGCGTCCGGACGACTTCATGGGGGAACTTGAGACGTGGGACCGGGCCGAAGCGGCCCTCGTGCGGGCTCTTGAGGCAGCCGGGCGTGAGTACAAGATCAACCCCAAGGACGGCGCGTTCTACGGGCCCAAGCTCGACTTCGACGTCACCGACGCATTGGGCCGGAAGTGGCAGTGCGCCACGGTGCAGCTGGACTTCCAGTTCCCCGAGCGGTTTGACCTCTACTACGTGGACCGCGACGGCAGCCACAAGCGGCCGGTTATGATCCACCGGGCCATCATGGGAACTCTCGAGCGCTTCATCGGGATTCTCGTGGAGCATTTCGCCGGCGCGTTTCCGGTGTGGCTCGCGCCGGTGCAGGCAAGGGTCTTGTCGATCAGCAGCGATCACGCGGCCTACGCGGCCGAGGTGCACCAGGCCCTGGTGCAGGCGGGCGTCCGGGCCGAGCTCGATGACCGCAACGAGAAGATCGGCTACAAGATCCGCGAGGCCCAGGTGCAGAAGGTTCCGTACATGCTTGTCGTCGGCGCCAAGGAGGTCGAGTCGGGCACCGTGGCCGTGCGTCATCGCAAGGCGGGCGACCAGGGCAGCATGGCCGTGGCGGCATTCCTCGAGCGCATTCGCCAGGAGATCGCCAGCCGCGCTTTGGATTGACGGCCCAGAAACGCTGTGATAGACTAATAACGCTTAGTCAGGCGGGGAACGCATGATCCCCCGCCACGGGGAGAGGCTGGCGCCGAGTCGCCGGCCACGATAGGGCAAGGACAGGAGCCGCAGACAAGAAGAAGCGCACCCCGCTTCTCACCCTGGAACGCCGGAGCGGTTGTTCCCAGGGTTCAGCAAGGCCGTCCTCGGGCAACGCCTAGTTGTATGGGAACGGACTCTAGGAGCGGGTGCGCCTATTGCACCCGCTTTTGTCATTGCCGGGACGCCGCGGCTTCAAGGCCGCGGTGGGGAAGAATGCGGAGGTGATAGGACATTAGCAGAGACTTGAGGGTCAACGGGGAAATCCGGGTACGGGAAGTCCGGGTGATCAGCGCCGACGGCGAGCAGCTCGGCATCATGCCCGTCCGGGAAGCCCTGTTACTGGCGCAGGAGCGCAATCTTGACCTGGTGGAAGTGGCGCCCAACGCCCAGCCGCCCGTCTGCCGCATCATGGACTACGGCAAGTACCGCTACGAGCAGAGCAAGAAAGAGCGGGACGTGCGGAAGAAGCAAAAGGTGATCACGGTCAAGGAACTGCGCATGACCCCGAAGATTGACAACCACGATTTTCAGATCAAGCTGCGCAATGCGGAGCGGTTCTTGCGCGACGGGGACAAGGTCAAAATCACCGTGCGATTCCGCGGCCGCGAGATCGTGCATGCAGATCTGGCCCGTGAGAAACTTGAGGATCTGGCCCAGCAGCTTCAAGCGGTATCGGCCATTGAGCGGCCGCCGCGGCTGGAAGGGCGGCAGATGATCATGATCCTGGCCCCGCGGCTGCAGCAGGAAGCCAAAGCGCAGGCTGCCCCGCAAGGTTCGCCATCGTGAGGAGGTACTCCGTTGCCTAAGCTTAAGACCCACCGGGGCGCGGCCAAGCGCTTCAAGAAGACCGGTACGGGCAAGTTCATGAAGAACCGCGCCTTCCGCAGCCACTTGCTGGAGCACAAGCCGGCTCGGCGGAAGCGCCGCCTGCGCAGCGCGTCCGTGCTGCACGAGAGCGAGCAGCGCCGCGTCAAGGCCCTGCTTCCGTACGCATAAGGTTCGCCCGGCGCGCTGGGGTGGTTCCCGGGGGCCACGGCAGGGCACCCGGGGTCGAAGTCGCGCGTCGCGCTTCATGGGGGAGGTTACTGAGACGTGTCGAGGGTGAAGGGGGGCGTCGTCACCCGGCGCCGCCACAATAAGATTCTCAAGCTGGCCAAGGGCTACTGGGGCCGCAAGAGCCGGACGTTCCGCGCCGCGAACCAGCAGGTGCTTAAGTCGCTGTCCTACGCGTACCGGGACCGGCGCAACCGCAAGCGGGAGTTCCGGCGCCTGTGGATCGCGCGCATCAATGCGGCGGCCCGCAGCCAGGGACTTTCCTACAGCCGGCTCATCAACGGGTTGCACAAGGCGGGCGTCACGGTGGACCGCAAGATGCTGGCCGACTTGGCGGTGCACGACGCCAAGGCTTTCGGCGAGCTTGTCAACGTGGCCAGGCAGCAGCTGGGGCTCTAAGGGCACAAAGCCAACGCTGGCAGCCCATAAGCACTCGGGCGTCCGGGTGCTTTTTCTTTATCGCCGCAGTCGGTATTGGCCGCTGGCCCGGCGGTCCTGGGCCGAGCCTGGAGGAGTGAGCAGTACAAGTGACGAGGGGCAGCCTATCGGCGCCCGTGTTGACGAGCACCGCCAACCCGCGCGTCAAGGCCGTGCGCGCACTGCACCGCGCCCAGGAGCGCCGGGAGCGGGGTCTTTGTGTCCTGGAGGGCGTGCGCCTGGTTGAGACGGCTGCGTCGGCCGGAGCGAAGATACAGGAAGTGTTCGTCGTACCCGAGCTGGCCGCGGCCGAACGCACCCGGGCGTTGCTCGATCGGCTCGCTGGTGCCGGCGTGCCCGTTACGCCGGTGAGTGACAGGGTGCTCGCCCACATAAGCGATACGGAGACGCCGCAAGGCATCGTCGCCGTCGCACGAATCCAGGAGCAGGAAGACGGCTCCTTTGCGGGTTGCACCGCTCTTGTCATTGCCGACCGGCTGGCGGATCCGGGGAACCTGGGCACCGTAGTGCGCACCGCCGCCGCCACCGGGGCGGCCGTATGGTCGTGCGCGGGCAGCGTGGACTTATATGAGCCCAAGGCTTTGCGGGCGTCCATGGGGGCGCTTTTCCTAGTGCGGCACCGGCAGCGGCTATCGCCCGCCGACGCGGCCGCGGGCGCGCTGGCGTTGGGCTTGACGCTGGTGGTTGCCGACGCCCGGGGTGCCGTGCCGTACGACGCGTTCGATTGGCGCCGTCCCTTTGCTCTGGTGATCGGTTCGGAGGCGCATGGCGTCAATCCGGTCCTGCGGCAAGCCGCGGAAAGCGTGGTGCATCTTCCCATGCGACCGGGGATCGAGTCGCTCAACGCCGCCGTGACGGCCGCAGTGCTGCTCTTTGAGGCGGAGCGGCAGCGGCGCGGAGGTCGGTTGTAACCGGTTCGCGCCCTGTGATATAATGGGCGCACCGAGGGACCTAGACCGATGGGAAGGTGGGAGTGGCTCCCATGCTCACTGCCGACTTCTTCTGGAGGCTGTTTGAGACCACGGGATCGGTCACCGCGTACCTGCTTTACCGCCAGTTCAGGGCCTTGGCCAACTTGAGCTGAGCGGCGCCCTGCCCATCGCCTAGACAACCCACGCCAAAGGCAATGCGGGAGAGGAGTAAGCCGCCTGGCACCGCCAGGGAGGGAGTGCCGTGGACTGGAAGCACTCCTCGGAACGTAGGCGGCCGAAGTTCGCTCCCAAGCCGCAGGCTGAACGGCCCGGTCGGGGCCCAGTAGGCTGAGCCGGTTCCCACCGTTACGGGGAAGCAATGAGCGAGCCGCCGCGCGCCCGGCGCGGCGGCTAAGAAGGGTGGTACCGCGGGAGAGTCGCCTTCCGTCCCTTGACGGAATCGGCGGCTTTTTTCTTTTGCAGCTTAGCCGTCGACCATTTGCCAGGAAAGGATGACCGGCAGTGCAGGAAAGAATCGCGGCGGTGCGGGCTCAGGCCATCGCCGCCGTCCGTGCGGCGCAAAGCCTGGACGAGCTCGAGCAGGTCCGCATCCGCTTCACGGGAAAGAAGGGCGAGCTGACGCAACTGTTGCGCGGCATGGGGCAGGTTCCCCCCGAGGAACGGCCGGCCGTCGGCAGGCTCGTCAACGAAGCGCGCGATGAGGTGGAGGCGGCGCTCGCGGCGCGCCAGCAGGAGCTCACGGCTTTGGCGCTCGAGGCGCGTCTCAAAGCGGAAGCCGTGGACGTGACGCTGCCGGGATGGGCGCCCGTGCTGGGGCGCCGGCACCCGCTGACGCAAGTGCTGGACGAGATCAAGCGGGTGTTCGTGGGGCTTGGTTTCCAGGTCGTGGAAGGACCCGAGATCGAGACCGATTGGTACAACTTCGAAGCGTTGAACATTCCGCCGGACCATCCCGCCCGTGACCTGCAAGACACGTTCTTTATCACCGAGGACATCCTGCTGCGGACCCAGACGTCGCCGGTGCAGATCCGGGTCATGCAGGCGCAGCAGCCGCCCGTGCGCGTTATCGCACCCGGCAAGGTGTTCCGGGTTGATGCGGACGTGACCCATTCGCCCATGTTCCACCAGGTGGAGGGGCTGTATGTGGACGAAGGGGTCACCTTCGGCGAGCTCAAGGGCACGTTGTCCATCATGGCCCGCGAGCTGTTTGGCAAGCGGCCGGTACGCTTTCGCCCAAGCTATTTTCCATTCACCGAGCCGAGCGCCGAGATGGACATTCAGTGCATCATCTGCAACGGCGCGGGCTGCCGCGTCTGCAAGCACGAAGGGTGGCTCGAGATTCTCGGCTCCGGCATGGTCCATCCACAGGTGCTGCGCAACGTCGGATACGATCCCGAAAAGGTGTCCGGTTTCGCCTTTGGCATGGGCGTGGAGCGCATCGCGATGCTCGCGTACGGCATCGACGACATTCGCCTGTTCTTCGAAAACGACATCCGCTTCCTGCGGCAGTTCTAAGGTGGTGACCGGCTCGTGCGCGTTTCTTACCGGTGGTTGATGGATTACGTGGATATCCCCTGGCCTGTGGAGGAACTGGCGGACCGGCTGACGATGGCCGGTGTGCTGGTCGAAGGTCTGGAGCCCTTGGCCCCGAGGGAGCTCGCCAGCCTGGTGGTGGGACGGGTGGAGAGCATCGAGCGTCACCCGGCGGCGGACAGCCTGTTCGTCTGCGGGGTCGATGTGGGCGGCGGGGTTCGCACCGTGGTCACGGGGGCGACCAACTTGCGGGTGGGCGACCGGGTACCGGTGGCGTTGCCCGGCAGCGTGCTGCCCGGCGGGCGCCGCATCGAGGCGGCCGAGTTCCGGGGCGTGCTCTCGGAGGGGATGCTCTGCTCGGAAAAGGAGTTGCAGGTGGGCGATGATGCCGACGGCATCTGGGTGTTGCCTGCGGACGCGAAGCTCGGCGCGCCGCTCCTTGAAGCCTTGGGTCTCGATGACACGGTGTTGCACCTGGAGATTTACCCCAACCGCCCGGATTGCCTGTCGGTGATCGGCGTTGCCCGGGAGGTGGCGGCCCTAACCGGTGGGCGCCTGCGGCTGCCTTCGCTGCACGTCGACGAGGAACAAGAGGCGGCGGAGGCGGCGGCAGTGGAGGTTGCGGCCCCCGATCTTTGCCCCCGTTATACAGCCCGGGTCATGCGGAGGCTAGCCGTGGCACCGTCCCCTGCATGGCTGCAGCAACGCTTGCGGGTGGCGGGCATGCGGCCCATCAACAACGTGGTCGACATCACCAACTTCGTGATGTGGGAATGGGGCCAGCCGCTGCACGCGTTCGATTACGACCAACTGGCCGGCGGTCGGATTGTGGTACGCCGGGCGCGGCCGGGCGAGCGGCTCGTGACACTAGACGGCGTCGAACGGGAGCTGGACTCGGACATGCTGGTCATCGCCGACGCCGAGCGTGCCGTCGGCGTGGCGGGCGTCATGGGCGGCGGGAACAGCGAGGTGACCGGCGCCACCACCAGCGTGCTGCTGGAGTCCGCTAACTTCCAGGCCGCGTCCGTACGGCGCACCGCCCGGCGGCTCGGCATGCGGACCGAGGCGTCACACCGGTTCGAAAAAGGGCTCGATCCCAACGCGGCCGCGGCGGCGTCATTACGAGCGGCCCAACTCATGCAAGAGCTGGCAGGCGCCCGGGTACTGCGGGGGTTGGTGGACGTGTACCCGCAGCCTGTGGCGCCTCACACGGTCGTCTGCCGGCCGGAGCGCCTGCGCCGGCTCCTGGGGGCGGACATAAGCGACGACCAGATCGCCGCGTACCTGCAATCGCTGGAGCTGTCTGTCGCCCGGGAAGGGGAGCGGTTCGTCGTCACAGTACCCACGTTCCGCCAGGACATCCAGCAGGAGGCCGACTTGGCGGAGGAAGTGGCGCGCCTGTACGGGTACGACCGGGTGCCGGAAAGCTGGCCCGGCGGGACCGCTCAGGTGGGCGGCCAGGCGGCGCCGCTGCCGCTGCTTGACCGGGTGCGGGACGTGCTGGTGGCCCAGGGTCTGTTGGAGTGCATCACCTACAGCTTTGTCCATCCGGCAACGGCCGACAAACTCCGCTGGAGTGCGGACGACCCGCGCCGCCTGGCGATCCCTTTGCGCAACCCCCTGAGCGAGGACTACGCGGTCATGCGGACGTCGCTCATTGGGGGGCTCCTGGAGACCGCCGCTCGCAACCGATCCAGGGGCGTGCGGTCGGTGCACCTGTTTGAGGTCGGCGCGGTTTACCAGCCTAAATCGTTGCCCTTGACGGAGCTCCCCGAAGAGCGCCGCAGGGTGGGCATTCTTATGATGGGCCCGCTGCCTAGAAAGCAATGGGGGAGCCACGCCGGCGAGACGACGTTCTTCCATCTTAAAGGAGCGGTGGAAACCCTCCTGGCTGGTCTGGGCGTCGAGGGCGCGTTCGCGCCTTCATCAGATCCGAGCCTGCATCCCGGACGGCAGGCTACGGTCATCGTGGACGGCGAGGCGGCAGGCATCCTCGGGGAGGTGCACCCAGCCGTCGCCGACGGGTACGACCTAGGCGAAACCCGCGTCTACGTCGCGGAGCTGGAACTGAGCGTGCTCGAAAAGGCGCAGCCGGGAATCCCTCGCTACCGGCAACTGCCGCGCTTTCCGGCTGTGGAGCGGGACATCGCCCTCCTCGTACCCAAAGCCGTGCCGGCGGAGCGGGTCGCGGCGTGCATTCGCGAGGCGGCGGGAGCGCTTCTTGAAGAACTGGTGCTCTTTGACGTCTACGAGGGCCCGCAGGTGGCCGCCGGCCACCGGAGCCTTGCCTACGCGATGACGCTGCGGGCCGCGGACCGGACCTTGACGGATGCCGAAGCCAACGCCGTGGTGGCCGCCGTTGAGGAGGCGCTTGCGCAGGAGCTTGACGTGCGGCTTCGCCGGTAGGCCTAGGAGGCGGGCCCGCGCGCCAGAGCGTACCGGCCTCTGTAACGGGCTGCCGGCGGAGCTTTGGGGAGGATTCACCCCAAACAGGCACGAATTCCCGTGCAGCGACCAGCGAGGAGGCACGTGCATGTCCCTCGGCAACGGGCAAGCGGCGGTCAAACACCGGGTACAGGTGCGCATCGGCGATGAGGAGTACGTGCTGCGGGGCGATGCGGCGCCCGAGCACATGCAGCGGATCGCGGCCATCGTGCACGCCAAGTTCAGCGAGCTGCAGGCGGCGTACCGCCACGTGCCCCGGCACCGGGTCGCGATCTTGACCGCCCTGCACTTGGCCGACGAGCTGGAGCGGCTTCGCCGGGAAAACCGGGAGCTGTTGGCGCTGCTCGAGGAGGCCAAATGAGGGCGTGAACTGGCTAGACGCCGTCTTCTGGGCCCTCGCCGCGGGCAGGATGGTGCACCGCTCCCGGCGCGGCTTCGTGAGTGCGGCGGCGGAGCTGGGTGGCGCAGGGTTTGGGTTGTGGCTGGCCGTCGCCTTCAGCGGCCAGCTCGCGACGAGACTGTCGGAGGCAGGGGGCGTCCCCGTCATGCTGGGACGCCCCGTTGTCTTTGCGGCGCTGCTGCTCCCCCCGGCAGTCCTAGGACAAGTTCTTGGGCAGCGGGCCGCGGCACTGTCTAGGGAGTCCCGCGCGCTGTGGGATCGGCTCCTTGGGGCGCTGCTGGGGCTTACGGAAGCGACGCTGCTGGGTGCGGTGGCGCTTGTGGCCTGGGCGCAGCTGGGCGGTTCCCTGCAGGCGCCGGCTTTGCTAGACTCCATGGTGGCCGGCTGGCTGCTGCGCTGGTCACCGGTGCTTTATCAATGGTTGGCCGGGGTGCTGGCCTTATGAAAAACCTGGAACTTGCGTGGATCCTTGAAGAGATCGGCGATCTCCTCGAGCTGCAGGGCGAAAACCCTTTCAAAGTGCGGGCGTACCGGCGTGCCGCGCGCAGCGTCGAGCTGTTGCCCGAGGACATCGAGGCGGTGTGGCGCCGCGGGGAGCTTGGCAAGGTCGAGGGCATCGGCAAGGCTATCGAGGGCAAGATTGACGAGTGGCTGTCCACAGGTACGATGGCCTACTACGAAGAGTTGCGCCAGCAGCTGCCGCCCGGGTTGCGGGAGCTGACTCGCGTGCCCGGCGTGGGTCCGAAGCTCGCTCGGCTGCTTTACCGGGAATTGGGGATCCAGAATCTGGACGACCTTGAGCAAGCGTGCCGGGCCCAGCGCCTGCGCCGCGTCAAGGGCCTTGGCGCGCGCTCCGAGGAGAACATCTTGCGCGGCATCGAGCGGCTGCGCCGGCAGATGGAGCGGGTGCCCCTAGGGGTTGCCATGCCCGTCGCACAGCAGCTCGTGCGGGCGCTCGCGTCCTTGCCCGGGGTCAAGCGGGTCTCCATCGCGGGCAGCTTGCGGCGGGGACGAGACACGGTGGGCGATATCGACATCGTTGCCAGCAGCGACGAGCCGCAGGCGGTCATGGCGTGCTTTGTCGCTTTGCCGGGCGTGGAGCGGGTTCTGGCCCACGGGGAAACCAAGTCGTCCATTGTCCTGAAGATGGGGATGCAGGCGGACTTGCGGGTGGTGCAGGACGGGCAGTTTGCCGCGGCGTTACACCACTTCACCGGATCCAAAGAGCACAACGTGGCCCTGCGGGAATTGGCACAGGACCACGGGCTCAAGATCAGCGAGTACGGCATTGTCCGGGTGGACCGGGGGGAGGGTGTGCCTGTCTCGGAGGAAGCGGATATCTTTGCCGCCCTGGGGCTGCCCTACATCCCGCCCGAACTTCGCGAAGACGGGTCGGAGCTCACCGCAGCCCGGGCCGGCAAGCTCCCCGAACTCGTAACCTTGGCCGACATCCGGGGCGACCTGCACGTCCACTCGGACTGGAGCGACGGGCTCAACACGATTGAGGAGATCGCGCTGGCCGCCCGCGACCGGGGCTACGCGTATATCGCCATCACCGACCATTCGCCGTCGCTGACCGTTGCCCGGGGGCTCGATGCGGCGCGCATCGAGGCGCAGCTCGCGGAAATCGAGCGGCTCAACAGCCGGCTCGAAGGAATCCGCATCTTGAGCGGCTGCGAGGTGGACATTCTCAAGGACGGCACGCTGGACTTACCCGACGAGGTGCTGTCTAGGCTTGACGTCGTGGTCGCCTCGGTGCACCGGTCGATGGACATGGATGCGGACTGCATGACGGAGCGCATCGTGGCGGCCATGCGCAGTCCCCACGTCGATATCATCGGCCACCCGACGGGCAGGCTCCTGGGCCGCCGGGAGCCGTACTCGCTGCACATGGAACGCATCATCGAGGTGGCGGCGGAAACCGGCACGGCGCTCGAAATCAACGCGAGTCCGGACAGGCTCGATCTTAAGGACGTGTACGCCCGGTGGGCCCGGGAGCGGGGCGTCATGATCGTGGTGAACACCGACGCCCACAGCACCGAAGGGCTTGATCAGATGGCCTATGGGGTAATGGTCGCCCGGCGGGCTTGGCTTGCCAAGGCGGACGTGCTCAACTGCTTGCCGCTGCCGGACATGCTGGCCAGGCTCAAGGACGGCCGTCGCGAGCCGGGAGTCGGCCGGTCGTGAGGGAGGAACGGGCGTGTCTATCCTCATGATCTTCATTGACGGCCTCGGCCTCGGGGACGACGACGCGGACAAGAATCCGCTGGTGACGGCCCGGATGCCCACCTTGCGCCGCTTGACGGGCGGCCGACCCCTCGTGCGCTCGCTTTTCTCCGGCAGCCCTCTGTTTGAGGGTCGCGAGGCAACCATCGTACCGGTCGACGCCCGCCTCGGCGTGCCGGGCCTACCTCAGAGCGCCACGGGACAGACGACGATGCTCACCGGTGTCAACGCCGCGGCCGCCCTTGGCCGTCACCTCTTCGGCCAGCCGACGCCGACGTTGGTGAACCTCTTGCGCCAGCACAGCCTCTTTAAGCGGCTGCGGGACGCGGGCTTGCGCGCCACGTTCGCCAACCCGTTCACGCACGAGTATTTCGAGGCTGTTAACAGCGGGCGGTGGCGCCACTCGGCGACGACGTGGGCCATGCTCAGCGCCGGGCTGACGGTGCGCATGCTGGACGACCTGCTGGCCGGACGGGCCGTGTTTCATGACGTGACCGGCGAGACGCTGCGGGAACGGGGATACGATGTAGCCCCCGTGGCGCCGGCGGAGGCCGGCCGGCGGCTTGGACGGCTGGCGACCGACCACGATTTCACGCTGTTTGAGCATTTCATGACCGACAAGGCCGGTCACGCGCAGGACCGGGCCGCCGCGCACCACTGGCTCGAGGTGCTGGACGGGTTTTTGGACGGCGTGCTGGAGGCGGTGGACCAGGAGCGCACGCTGGTGATGATCATCTCCGACCACGGCAACGTCGAGGACCTTTCGGTGCGCACGCATACCTTCAATCCCGTCCCGGCGGTGTTGGTCGGCCGCCAGCGAAACGCCGCCGCGGCCCGGTTGGCGTCGCTGGTGGACGTGACGCCGGCCATCGTTGACCTTTTGGCGGGCGAAAGGAGATCCGCCCATGGATGAACGTTCCCTGCGGGTGCTGGAGTACCCAGCGATTATCGAACGCCTGGCGGCCGCCACATCGTTTGCCGCCGGGCGGGAGTTGGCTGAAGCCCTTGTGCCGTCGGCTGACGCAGGCCTTGTGCGCAAGCGGCTGGCGGAAACCGGTGAAGCCCTTAAGCTCATGGAACGGGGCGGGCATGACCTGCTGGGAGGGGTGCGGGATGTGCGTGAGGCGATTAGCCGAGCCCGCCTCGGCGGCGTCCTGTCGGGCGCGGAGCTCCTCGACGTCGCCGCGGTTGCCGCGGCCATCCGCAAGGCCCGCCGCACGCTGCTAGCGGATCCGGACGCGTGGCCTAACCTGGCCGAGCGGGCGTTGCGGCTGGGCACTTTTCTTATGCTCGAGGAGGCCATCGGGAACTGCATCGGGCAGGAAGGACAGGTGCTCGACGACGCGAGCCCTGAGCTTGCCCGCCTGAGGGCGCGCCTTCGCACCTTGCACAACCGCATTCGCGATCGGCTCGACGGGATTCTCCGCTCGCCTGCGCTTCGTGCTGCTCTGCAGGAGTCCCTGGTCACGGTGCGCAACGGGCGCCAGGTGGTGCCGGTCAAGCAAGAGCACAGGTCGATGATTCCGGGCATCGTTCACGACACGTCCGCGAGCGGTGCCACCGTGTTCATCGAACCAATAGCGGTCGTCGAGCTCAACAACGAGCTGCAGGAGACGCGGGTGCAGGAAGAGCGGGAAGTCGAGCGCGTCTTGCGGCAGCTTAGCGGCCAGGTCGGGCGGGAAGCGGAGGGGCTCGCGACCGGGGTGGCGGTCCTGGCTGAACTCGACCTCGCCTTTGCCAAGGCGCGTCTTGCCGGGTCTATGCGGGCGGTCGCGCCCCGCATTAACGAAAACGGCTGGATCCACATCGCCGGGGCGCGCCACCCGCTGCTTACCGGCCGCGTCGTGCCGATTGACGTCTGGCTCGGCCGGGATGCTCGGGTGCTGGTTATCACCGGTCCCAACACGGGCGGCAAGACAGTGACGCTCAAGACGATAGGTCTCTTTTGCCTGATGGCTCAGGCCGGGCTGTATGTACCGGCGGAGCCGGGAACGGAGCTCGCCGTCTTCAGCGGCGTCTACGCCGACATTGGCGATGAGCAGAGCATCCAGCAGTCCCTCAGCACCTTTTCATCCCACATGTCCAACATCGTCCGCATACTGCGGGACATGAACGAGCGGTCCCTCGTTCTGTTGGACGAGCTCGGCGCCGGGACCGACCCGGCCGAAGGAGCCGCGCTGGCCATGGCGATTCTGGACCACATCCTCGCCGCGGGCGCGCGGGCGGTCGCCACAACCCACTACAGCGAGCTGAAGGCGTTCGTGCACAGCCGCCCCGGCATGCAGAACGCCAGCGTCGAGTTTGACGTCGCCACGCTAGCGCCCACGTACCGGCTCATCATGGGGCTTCCGGGCCGGAGCAACGCACTGGAGATCGCGGCCCGGCTCGGCCTGCCCGAGGACGTTTTGGCCAACGCCCGGGCACGAATTGCGCGGGAGGACGTGCGGGTCGACGACCTTATCCGGAACCTTGAGGAGGCCCGGCGGGCAGCGGCGCTAGAGCTGGAACGGGTGCGGCAACTGCGGGCGGAGAACGAGCGGCTCCAGGCGGAACTGCGGGCCGCCCAAGCCGAACTGGCCGCCCGGCGCCAGGCGGTACTTGAAAAAAGCCGCGAAGAGGCACGGCGCGTGGTGGCCGCCGCCCGCCGGGAGGCTGACGCCCTCATCGAGGAGTTGCGCCGCGAACATAGGCGGGGCGATCTGGAGCGGGCCCGCGTCGTCCGGCGGCGCCTGGAGCGCTACCGGGATCAAGTAGATGCACAGGAAGATGAGCTGGCGAGCGCACCGGCTCAATCCGGCGGGCCGGTGGCCAAGGAGGAGCTCGTGGCCGGTGCAGCCGTGTACGTGCCGTCGTTGCAGCAGGTCGGGATCGTTGCCGAGCCGCCCGCCGGCGATGGCCACGTCGCGGTGCAGGTGGGCGCCTTGCGGGTGCGCGTGCCGTGGCAAGACTTGCGGGTGGCGCCAAAAGGCGCGGCCGGGCCCACCGCTACGCCGAAGCCCGCACCAGCGCCCACGGGGGCGGCCGGTATGGGCCTTGTCGCCGAAAAGCGGGCTCACATCTCACCCGAAGTGCACCTGCGGGGCATGACGGTGGACGAGGCGACGGAGGCGCTGCATAAGTACCTTGACGACGCGGTGCTGGCCGGCTTGACGACGGTGCGCGTCGTGCACGGCAAAGGAACGGGCACACTGCGCCGCGTCATTCAGGACATGCTGCGCACCGACCCGAGGGTCAAGTCGTTCCGCCTGGCCGAGCCCACTGCCGGCGGCCACGGCGTCACCGTGGTCGAGCTGCGGGATTGACCCGGCCGGCGACAACCGCCCGTGTGGTGCCTGGGCGCGGCCTTCAACGGGTCGCGCCCTACCCCCGTTGGGGTGTCCTTATCCGGGCGACCAGAAGGGGTTGTAGCAGCGGGGAGACAGTTCGGTCGGTTCGGTCCCGGCCGCGAACGTCTCGTACCGCATATCCGCCCGGGGAATAAACAGGCACGTCGTATGGGCCAAAAGCCCGGTGCCCGTGTCGATGAGGACGTCTTCGACAAGTCCTCCGGCCGGTTTGGGGAAGTCCCGCGGCGGCACGCCCGCCAAGGCCGCCTGCATGAAGCGGCCCCAGATCGCGGCCGCTTCGCCGCTGCCAACGCGGCCGTAGGGCGACTCCATGGGCGTCGGCGTGTCGTGGCCGATCCAGACGGCGGCGACAAGGTCGGGCGTGAAGCCGACAAACCAAGCGTCGTGGTTGTCATCCGTTGTGCCGGTTTTACCGGCGGCCGGCCGCCCGATGTTGGCTCGCCGGCCCGTGCCGCGCTCGATGACCCCCCGGAGCATGTCGGTGACAAGGTAAGTTGTGACCTCCGACAGCACGACTTCCTGCCGCGGCCGGAACTCATAAAGGAGCGTCCCGTCGGGCCCAAGGACGCGGGTGATGGCCATCGGCTCCGTGCGGATGCCTTGATTGGCCAGTACACCGTATGCCTGGGCCATGTCGATGGGGCGCACGCCATTGGTCAGCCCGCCGAGGGCAAAGGCCAGGTTGACGTCGTTGCGGGGTCCCGACGTTTGCAACGTGCTCACGCCCATCCGGGTCGCGAGGTCGATGACGGTGCGCACGTTGACGTCCTCAGCCAGCAGCTTGATGGCCACAATGTTGATGGATTCTTCGAGCGCCCGCCGCAACGTCATAGGGCCGGAGAAAGTGCGGCTGAAGTTCTGCGGCTGCCACACCTCACCGGTCTGGGGATTTGTCCAAGTAAACGGCTCGTCCACGCGGATGGTCGCGGGCGTCAACCCCTTGTCGATCGCCGCCAGATAGATGAAGGGTTTGATGGCCGAGCCCGGCTGGCGGCGGGCTTGGACGGCACGGTTGAACTCGTCCCGGTTGCGTCCGCCGATCATGGCCTTGATGTGGCCGGTGTGGGGGTCGAGGGCGATGAGACTCACCTGCGGCTGCTCGAGGCCGTTTGCATCGGTGACCGTCACCCGGGACAGAAGGCTGGTCGGGTCCGAAAACGCCTGCTGGATGGCAGCCTCCGCCGCCTGCTGCATATCTAGGTCCAAGGTCGTGTAGACGTGCAATCCGCCGGCGTAGATCGTGTTCGCGTCGATGCCGTCAAGTTCGAGCAGCCGCTGGATTACGTAGTTGACGAAGTGGGGCGCAAGGTTCCGGGGCTGGCTCGATTGGGTGACGACGATGGGTTCGGCCCGCGCGGCCGCCGCTTCGGCCGGCGTGATCATGCCTAGCTCTGCCATGCGGGACAACACCAGGTTGCGCCGGCGCTGGGCGGACTCGGGGTCCCGGAAAGGCGAGTAAAGACCTGGGTTTTGGGTCAAGCCCGCCAGCAAGGCGGACTCCGCTAGCGTCAGCTGTCCAACGGATTTGCCGAAGTAGTACTGGGACGCGGCTTCGACGCCGTAGACCCCAGGACCCAAGTAAATCTCGTTCATGTACGTCTCGAGGATCTCGGCCTTGCTGTACTTGCGCTCGATTTGGATAGCCCAAAGGGCTTCCTGAAGCTTGCGGGATAAAGTGCGCTCGTGGGTGAGAAAGGCGTTTTTCGCGAGCTGCTGGGTGATGGTGCTGCCGCCCTGGAGGTAGCCGTCCTCGCCAAACCAGCGACGGACGTCGGCCACCACGGCCCGCATGATGGCCCGCACGTCGACACCGAAGTGCTCATAAAAGCGGCTGTCCTCGATGGCCACGATGGCGTCCCGCAGATGTCGCGGCGTTTGCTCAAGGCGGACCGGGATGCGGTTTTCCCGGTAAAGACGGGCGATGACGCGGCCGTTGATATCGTAGATGTACGTCGTCAGTTCTTGGTCAAAGACGACTTGATCGAGGGTCGGCGCACTGCGCAGGTAACCGGCCACCATGCCCGCGGCGCCGCCGACCAGGATGGAAACGAGGAAGGTCGCGATGACGATGCTCCAGCGGAACTTCCGGCGTGCCAACGAAAGCCTTCCTCCTGGGGGCCTTGCCGGGGGCCGCCGTTTTGACGCGGCCCGCCTGAGACAGGCCGAGGCGGTCGCAGGTGCGATGCATGCCTTATTATAGCATGCTTGGCGGCCGCCGGGTAAGCGAACGGGCTGCCTGGTCGGGGACGAATGCGCCGCCGCCCCGCCTGTTACGCCTCGCCCGCACCCCCCGCGTTGCCGCCGTCGCGCCCCACGTGCTATAATGTCGCCATTCATTGGAAGAACCGACGCAGCGGGTGATGGAAGTGGAACGGCAGGACCAGATGCAGCAAGGTTTGTCACTCGGAGCGGTTTCTCTGGAGGAGGAACTGGCGCTCATCCGCCGTGGAGCGGAGGAGATCTTTCCGGAAGAGGAACTTGTGGAGAAGCTCGTCGCCGCAAGGCGCGAGAAGCGGCCGCTCCGGGTCAAGCTCGGCGTCGACCCGACCGCGAGGGAATTGCACCTTGGCCACTTGATCCCGGTGCTCAAGCTGCAGACGTTCCAGCAGCTCGGCCACCAGGCGGTGCTCATCATCGGCGACTACACCGCGACGCTGGGGGATCCGACGGGACGTAACAAGGCGCGGCCGCCCCTAACCCATGACCAGGTGCTGGCCAACGCGGAAGGCTACGCGGCGCAACTGTTCCGATTCCTCGATCCGAAGGGGACGGAACTTGTGTACAACGGCCGCTGGTTCGGCCAGATGGGCTTTCACGACGTCATCCGGCTCTTGTCCCATATGACCCTTGCCCGCATGCTGGAGCGGGAAGACTTCCAGAACCGCTGGAAAAACGGGTTTCCCATCGGCCTCCATGAGCTGGTGTACCCGCTTATGCAAGGGTATGACTCGGTACAGGTCCGCGCCGACGTCGAGCTCGGCGGCATCGATCAGAAGTTCAACATCCTTGTCGGGCGGGACTTGCAGAAGGAAGTGGGTCAGCCTCCGCAGGTGGGCGTCTGCTCCCCGATCCTTCTGGGGCTCGACGGCAAGGAGAAGATGAGCAAGTCGCTCGGGAACTACATCGCCCTGAGCGACCCGCCCGAGGAGATGTACGGCAAGACGATGTCCATTCCGGATGAGCTCATGATGCAGTACTACGAGCTCATCACCACCGTCAGCCTTTCGGAGCTGGACGGGATTCGCCGGGGACTCGCCGACGGAAGCCTTCATCCCCGGGATGCGAAGCGGCGCCTCGCCCGCGAGATCGTGATGCGCTTCTATAATGAAGAAGCCGCGTTGGCCGCGGAGGCCCACTTCGACCGCGTTCACAAGGAGAGGGAGATACCTGCGGACGTCCCGGAGGTTGTGCTGGATACTGCGTCCCTCAAGGAGGGCCGCATCTGGATTGCGCAGCTATTGGTGCGGGCGGGCTTGGCGGCCAGCAACAGTGAGGCGCGGCGGCTCGTCGCCCAGGGCGGGGTGCGGCTCGACGGCGAAGTGGTGACCGATCCTGAGTTCGATTGGCCGGCCAGAAGCGGCGTCGTCGTGCAAGTGGGCAAGCGCCGCTTCGCGCGGATCGTGGTCGCCTCGTAACAGCGTCGCACCCGATTTTGGTCCCTCGCATATCAATGGCAAGGTGTGCGAGGGGGGAGGCGTGTGCGGCTGCTGGCCTGGGGCAGCGGCTGGCGCGGCCCGCAAAGGCGGGCGGGCCTGTCGCGCGGCCAGCGGGCGGCGCTTGCCGCGGTCGCGGCGGCGTTGCTCCTGGTGACGGCATCGTGGTTGGCGGACGCCGTCGTGCGGCCGCCCCTTAGGCGGTGGGCCGCGTCCAAAGCGGTCAACGTCGGGACGGCGGCCATCGCGGGCGCGGTCCAGGAGGAATTGCTGCCCCTCATTGACGGCGAGCCGCTGTTTCGCCCGGTGACCGACGCCCAGGGGCAACTCGTCCTCATCGACTACAACATGGCCCGCATCAACCAAATCGCGGCGGCCGCGGCGCATGCGATTGGCGATGCGCTGCAGCAGCTCGGCGGCGTGGAGTTGCCGGTGCCGCTCGGCCAGCTGACGGGGCTTGATCTTTTGGCCGGCGCGGGCCCCGCGGTGCCCGTCCGCATCGTGCCCATCGGCTCGGTCGTCGTCGAGCCCCGGTCCGACTTCACGTCCGCCGGCATCAACGTTATCCACCACCGGCTCTACGTTCACGTACGCGTCGACATGAAGGTTGTGGCTCCCTACATCGACGCTGACTTCCCGGTCGCGCAAGACATCGTGCTCGCCAATCACATCATTCCGGGGCGTGTGCCGCACGTCTTTGTGGGCGTCGAAGGCGTGGATCTGCGGGGGCTTCCCGGGGGAAGGCTGGCTCTAGCTGGGCTTGGAGCCGGCACAAGCGGGGAAGCGCTGTAAGATCTTGGCGGCGGCCAACCCGATTTTCGCAATCTTGAGGCCCTTGATCCCTCCGGGGGACCGTGCTATACTTAGATTCCGGCGGCAGGAAATTGCGGCCGGTTGGTCCTTGAAAACTAAACAGCGTGACGACCTGGTAAAACGGGTGCGGGCCT
>ERZ777003.1395-NODE-1395-length-36769-cov-233.006483_pt1 | contig 36769 bp, 43 predicted proteins | sample MGYA00374956_ERZ777003 | MGnify/ENA primary metagenome ERZ777003 (study PRJEB29302, sample SAMN06268252) | bioreactor metagenome | isolation source: Joint BioEnergy Institute, California, USA | place: USA:Joint BioEnergy Institute, California, USA | collected... | reverse complement strand
GCCGGTGTCGATGTCCACCAGCAGCGGCAGGTCGCACACGTCGGTGATGCGGCGCGTGTCGACCAGCACGTCCTCGAGGGTGTTGATGCCCAGGTCCGGCAGACCGAGCGAACCGGCGGCCACGCCGCCGCCGGACAGGTAGATGGCCCGGTAGCCGGCACGCTTGGCCAGCAGGGCATGGTTGGCGTTGATCGCGCCGACCACCTGCAGCGGCGATTCGGCGGCCAGGGCGGCGCGGAACCTCGCGCCGGCGGAATGAAGGGACATGGGACGGGACTCCTGCGGCACGGCAGTGCACGTGACCCCGGCAATGTGTCACCCTGTCATCCGTTGATCAATCTTGATGCGGACGATCAATATGTCCATGGACAGCGACCTGATCCCCGCCGCCGAGGCCTGCCGGCTGCTGGGCATCAGCCCCGCCACGCTCTATGCCTACGTCAGCCGCGGGCTGCTGGAGTCGCGCCCGGGGCGCGACCACCGCAGCCGCGTGTACCGGCGCCAGGAGGTGGAGCGCCTGGCCCAGCGCAAGCGCCTGGGCCGGGGCGCGGCGCGCGGCGCGGCGCAGAGCCTGGACCGCGGCCTGCCGGTGATGGAGACGCGGATCTCGCTGATCCGTCCGGACGGTCCCTACTACCGCGGCCGTTCCGCGGTGGCCCTGGCCCGCGCCGGCGCCACCCTGGAGGACACCGCCCGCCTGCTGTGGGACTGCGGCAGCCAGGACCCGTTCGCCGATCCGCCCGGCGACTGGCCGGCGCGGCTGGCACCGCTGGCCAACGCCGCCGAGCTGCCGCCGCTGTCGCGCGCGATGGCGGTGATCCCGCTGCTGGCGCTGCAGGTGCCGCACTCCTTCCAGGCCGACCAGGCCACCCGCCGCGCCCTGGCCGCGACCCTGCTGCGGCAGAACGCCGGCCTGCTGGTGGCCCGCCGGCCCGCCGGGCCGGTGCACCGCCTGCTGGCCGGGACCTGGCGCCCCGGCGACGAGGCCTTCGCCGAACTGGTCCGCGCCGCGCTGGTGCTGTGTGCCGACCATGAGCTCAACGTCTCGGCCTTCGCCGCGCGCGTGGTCGCCTCCACCGGCGCGCACCTGCACGCGACCGTGTGCGCCGGGCTGTCCGCGCTGGCCGGCCCGCGCCACGGCGGCGCCACCGCGCGCGTGTGCGCGCTGCTGGAGGACGCGCGGCAAAGCCGTGACGTGCGCCGCCTGGTCGCCGCCCGCTGGCAGCAGGGTGAGGACCTGCCCGGCTTCGGCCACGCGCTGTACCCGGCCGGCGACCCGCGCGCGGCCGAACTGCTGGCGATGCTGCGCGCCATGCCCGCGGACCCGGCCACGATGGAACTGGTGGAGGCGGTGGTCGCCGCCGCCGCGGAGGTCAGCGGCCGCCGGCCGAACGTGGACTTCACCCTGGCCGCGCTGTGCCTGGCCCACGGCCTGACCGCCACCCACGCCCTGTCCCTGTTCGCCGCCGGCCGCGTGGCCGGCTGGCTGGCCCACGCCCTGGAGCAGCAGACCCTGGGCCGGCTGATCCGTCCGCGCGCCCGCTACACCGGGCTGCCGCCGGACGGCGACGCCGACGCGCCGCACGACTGAGCGGCGGCACCGCCCCGGCCGAGCTTGCGCCCCACCGCGCGCAGCAGGTCGGCGAGGTTGAAGGGCTTGAGCAGCAGGTCCATGCGCTCGCCGAGGAAGGCCTGGCGGTCCTGCGCGTTCTCGGTGTAGCCGGTGATGAACAGCACCGGCAGATCCGGATGGCGCGCGCGCACGCGGTCGGCCAGTTCGCGGCCGCTGATCCCGGGCAGGCCCACGTCGGTCAGCAGCAGGTCGAAGCCGCCTCCGGCGATGGCCTGCAACGCCGCATCGGCATCCGCGCAGGCCACCACCTGGTAGCCGGCGCCGGCCAGCACCTCCTCGGCCATGCCGCGCACCAGCTCGTTGTCGTCCACCAGCAGGATGCGCTCGCTGCCGCCCTCCACCGCCGTGGCCTCCACCGCCATCTCCGGCGTGGCGACGGCCGCGCGCGGCAGCAGCAGCTCGATGGTGGTGCCCTGCCCCGGCACGCTGTGCGCGCGGGCGGTGCCGCCGCTCTGGCGGGCGAAGCCGTAGGTCATGGACAGACCAAGGCCGGTGCCCTGGCCGACCGGCTTGGTGGTGAAGAACGGCTCGAACACCTTGCCGAGGATGTCCGGCGGGATGCCCGGCCCGTCGTCGGCCACGGTCAGGCTCACGTACCCGCCCGGCGGCAGGTCCGCCGGCACCGCCGCGGCCGGGCGCGCGGCGATGGTGATGCGGCCGCGGCCCTGCAGCGCATCGCGGGCGTTGATCACCAGGTTCAGCACCACGCTGTCCAGCTGCACCGCGTCGGCCAGCACGACCAGCCCCTCCGGCAGATCGAACTCCAGGGCGACGTTCTCGCCGATCGAGCGGGCCAGCAGGTCGGCCAGGCCGGTGACGCGCGCGCCGATGTCGAAGGCGGTGGCGTCCAGCGACTGCTTGCGGGCGAAGGCCAGCATGCGCTGGGTCAGCGCGGCGGCGCGCAGGGCCGCGGTGGACGCCACCGCGGCAAAGCGCGGGATGCGCTCCACCCGACCGCCCTCGACGGCCGCGCCGATCATGTCCAGCGCGCCGATGATGCTGGTCAGCAGGTTGTTGAAGTCGTGGGCGATGCCGCCGGTGAGCTTGCCCAGGGCGTCCATCTTGCGCGCCTGCTGCAGCTCCATCTCGGTGCGCTCGCGCTCGGCGATCTGCACCGCCAGCTCGCTGGTGGCCGAATCCAGCTGCAGGCGGTGGGCCTGTTCGCGGTCGTGGTGCTCGGTCTGGTCCTCCACGTACAGCAGGCCCACGCCCGGCTCGCGGTAGGGCGCTACCCGCCACTCGGTCACGCGCCGCCCGCGCGGGCTGGGCAGCAGGAAGGTGCCCTTCCAGCCGCTGCCCTCGTGCAGCGCGCGGCACAGCGCCTCCACCGGCTGCTGCCCGAACAGCGCGGCCAGGTCCGGCACGCCGGCCTCGGCCAGCAGACGCCGGAACGCCGGGTTGGCGTCGCGCACCTGCAGCGTGCCGGTCACCGCGGCGATGGGGGCGCCCACGTTCTCGAAGATCTCGCGGAAGCGCGCCTCGGCCGCGTGCAGCGCGTCCTCGGTGCGGCGCACGCGCAGCAGGGTGCGCAGGGTCGCCAGCAGCACGTCGTGGTCCACCGGATGGACCAGGTAGGCGTCGGCGCCGGCGTCCAGCCCCTCGATCACGTCGCCGTTGGCGATGGACGCGGCCGAGACGTGGATCACGGGCAGCAGGCTGGTGGCCGGGTCGGCACGCAGCATCCGCACCAGGTCGAAGCCGCTCATGTCCGGCAGGTTCACGTCCAGCACCAGCGCATCGAACGGCTCGCGCCCGATCCAGGCCAGGCCCTCGTTGCCGGTGCCGGCCTCGGCCACGGCAAAGCCCTGCCGCTCGAGCACGCGCCGCACCGAGTAGCGGGTGGCCGCGTTGTCGTCCACCACCAGGATCCGGCTAGCCCCCACTGTCGTCCTCCGGCAATGCGATGGGCACGGTCACGTGGAATTCCGAACCCTGCCCGACGGTGCTGCTGACCCCCACGCTGCCGCCCAGCAGCGCGGCGAAGCGCCGGCACAGGGCCAGGCCCAGTCCGGTGCCACGCAGGCGCTTCTGCAGCGGCGAGTCCACCTGCACGAAGTCCTCGAACAGCGCGCCGAGCATGTGCTCCGGGATGCCGATGCCGGTGTCGCGCACACTGAAGCGCACGTGCCGCTCGCCCTCGGGCCTGGCCGACACCGACACCCGCCCCTGCGGAGTGAACTTCAGCGCGTTGGAGATGAAGTTGCGCAGGATCTGCGCCAGCTTCTTGTCGTCGGTGTACAGCAGCGGCAGCGGCGGCGGGGCCTCGAACACCAGCTCGACGTTGCCGGCGCCTTCCACCAGCGGGCGGAACATGCCGCGCAGGGCCGAGAACAGGTCCATCAGGTCGAACCAGGCCGGCGAGATGGAGATGCGCCCGGCCTCGATGCGGGCCAGGTCGAGCAGGTCGTCCACCATCTCGCGCAGCTCCAGCGCCGCGGCGCTGACGAAGCGCACCTGGCGCAGCTGCTCGCCGTTGAGCGGGCCGTCCATGCCCTGCTCCAGCAGCCGGGCGATGCTCAGGATCGAGCCCAGCGGCGTGCGGAACTCGTGGCTCATGTAGGAGAGGAACCGGCTCTTGAGCTCGGACACCTCGCGCAGCTGCCCGGCCTGCTGGTCCAGCTCGGCGTACAGGGCCAGCACGCCCTGGTTGGTCTCGGCCAGCTCGGCGCGCAGCGCCGCGTTCTCCGCGCGCAGCTGCTCGAGCACGGCCAGCGCGTCCCCCGGTGCGGCGCTCATGCCCGCCCTCCCAGGCGCACGGCGATGGCGCCGGTGTCGTCGCGGCCGCGGTCGAAGTCGCGCAGCAGCACCGCCAGCACCAGCGCCGGATGGCGGAACGCCAGGCCCTCGTAGCGGGCCAGGTTCCAGCGCGACTGCAGCCCGTCGCTGTGCAGCAGCAGCAGCGCGCCGGGCGCGACCGGCAGGCTGAAGCCAGGCGCGCGCCGGTACTGCCCGCCGACGATGCCCGGATGCGAGGGCAGCCCGCGCGCGGGCAGGCCGGCCTCGTGCACCGAGGCGGCGATGTTGCCCACGCCGCTGAACCGCACCAGGCCGGCCTCCGGCTCGTGGCAGGCCACCGCCACCGCGCCGCCGCGGCTGCCGGCCATGCGCGCGTGCATGCGGCCCAGCTGCAGGTCCGGCGCCAGCTCCGGCGCCTCGGCCACCGCCTCGATGCCGGCCGCGGCCGCCTCGCCCGCCTGCACGCCGTGGCCCAGGCCGTCCACCAGCGCCACCACCACGCGCGCGCCGTCCCGGCCGAGGAACCAGGCGTCGCCGCACACCGTCTCCCGGCCCAGTGGCACGCGCAGGGCGCCGTAGTCCAGGTCCTCGTCGCGCGAACGTTCCGGATAGATCCGCGCCAGCACCACCGCCCCGCCGGCGTCGGACCACACGTCGAACACCTGCGCCTGGCGCCGGATCGCACCCAGGCCCTGGCCGGGGCTGCCGGCCCCGGTCGTGTAGCCGTCCGGCAGGCAGCGCTCCAGGGAGAAGCCCGGGCCGCGGTCGATGGCGCACACCTCCACGCCCGGGCCGGTGCGCCCCTGCACCAGCGACAGCAGCACACGGCCGCCACCGCCGTGGCGCAGCACGTTGGTGGCCACCTCGGTGGCCGCCAGGGTCACCCGCCCGGCATCCAGCTCGCCGAAGCCGGCGCAAGCGGCCAGGGCCCGCGCCTCGCGGCGCACCTGCCCCACCCGGGTGGCCTCCTCCACCGGGATCACGCGCGTGGCCTGGCCGATGAACCCTACGCCCATTTGGTGATCGCCACCCGCGTGCCGCGCCCGGGGGCGCTGTCGATCTCGAAGGCGTCCACCAGGCGGCGCGAGCCGGACAGGCCCAGGCCCATGCCGGTGCCCGAGGTCCAGCCATCGGTGAGGGCCTGGGCGATGTCGGCGATGCCCGGCCCCTGGTCCACGAACTCCAGGTGGATGCCCGCGCGCATGCCGTCGCGGACCACGTGCCAGCTCATGGTGCCGCCGCCACCGTAGACCACCGCGTTGCGCGCCAGCTCGCTGGCGGCGGTCACCAGCTTGGTCTGGTCCACCAGGCGCAGCCCGCATGCCACCGCCGCCTGGCGCACGGCCTGGCGGGCGAGGACCACGTCCTGCTCGGTGCGCACCGGAATCTCGCCGTGCGGGTTCATTCGTCGCCGGCGCCTGCCTGCCGCAGCAGCCTCATGCCCCGCTCCACCGTCAGCGCGGTGCTCACGCCGGTGAGGTCCAGGCCCAGCTCGACCAGGGTGATGGCCACCGCCGGCTGCATGCCCACCACCACGGTACGCGCGTCCATCACCGCGGCCAGTGCCGAGATGGTGGCGATCATGCGGCCGATGAAGGAGTCGACGATGTCCAGCGCGGAGATCTCGATCAGCACGCCGCGCGCCGAGGTGGCGCGGATGCGCTCGGCTAGGTCATCCTGGAGGGTCAGCGCGAGCTGGTCGTGCATGTCCACCTGGATGGTGACCAGCAGCACCTCGCCCATCTGCAGGATCGGGATGCGCTCCATCAGGCCGCCTTCGCCACGGTCACGCCGGTGCGCTTGAGCGCCAGCGCCAGGGCGTCGGCGAGGTTGGCCTTGGTGACGATGCCCTGCAGGTCCAGGCCCAGGTGCACGATGGTCTGCGCGATCTGCGGGCGCACGCCGCTGATGATGGCGTCGGCGCCCATCAGGCGGATCGCGGTGACGGTCTTGAGCAGGTGCTGCGCCACCAGGGTGTCCACGGTGGGCACGCCGGTGATGTCGATGATCGCGATCTCCGAGCCGGTTTCCACGATCCGCTGCAGCAGCGACTCCATGACCACCTGGGTGCGCTGCGAATCCAGGGTACCGATCATCGGCAGCGCCAGCACGCCCTCCCACAGCTTCACCACCGGGGTGGACAGCTCCAGCATCTCCTCCTGCTGGCGCGCGATCACGTCCTCGCGGTTCTTCTGGAACACCTTGACCGTGTACAGGCCCAGCTGGTCCAGCAGCGCCGAGACACCCCGCAGCTGCGCGGCCATTCGCCGCGGCGCGTCGGCGTTGGCCTGCTCGACCGCGTCGAACAGCGGCTGCTTGAGCGAGAAGATGAAGGTGGCCGTCTCCGCGGCGCTGAAGCCCTTGAGCACCCGCTCTCGCGACAGCTCCTCGAGGAAGTGGCGCACCTCCGCCCAGGGTTCGCCCTGCAGGCCGTCGGCGTCGCCTGCCGCCGCCGCCGCCGGCAGCAGGCGCCAGAACTCGCGCGCCCGGGCTTCCAGTTCGCGCGGCGAGGCGCGGCCGTCGTGGCCGGTGTGTTCCAGGCTGGCCCGCCAGGCCTCGATGATCGCGTCCTGGCGGGATTGGAGGGTGGCGAGCGTCGCCGGGTCGAGAGCGGGCACGCGGATTCCTTGCTGGCGCAGCCGGACGATCCCGGTGCCAGCGGATCCCCAGACCGCCTGGATGGGTCAGGCCACCGGCGCCATGCGGCACCGGGGCCGCCGATTAGGCCGGGCCACCCGGTGAAGAAGGCGTGAAACCGGGCCGGGCGCGCCGGCTCCACATCGCCCCGCACCGCGTCTAGACTCGGCGGGCCAGAGGCCCCGCCCACCAGGAGAACCGCCATGCGTAACCCACGGCATCCGGTCCACCCTGTCCTCGGCGCCGCGCTCGCGGCCCTGCTGATGGCCGCATCGCCCGCGCTGCGCGCCGACGATCCCGCCCCCGGTTCCAACCCGCTGTTCCGCGACCGCTTCACCGCCGACCCCGCGCCACTGGTGGTCGGCGACCGTCTGTACCTGTACGTCGGCCACGACGAGGCGGAGGACGGGCAGATGTTCAACATGCGCGAGTGGCTGGTGTATTCGACCACCGACATGCGCCAGTGGACCTACCACGGTCCGATCATGCGCGCGACCGACTTCAAATGGGCCAAGGGCGACGCCTGGGCCTCGCAGGCCATTGAGAAGGACGGCCGCTTCTGGTTCTACGCCGCGGTCGAGCACGACGACACGCATCCGGGCAAGGCCATCGGCGTGGCCGTGTCCGACTCGCCCACCGGCCCGTTCGTGGACGCCAGGGGCTCGGCGCTGATCACCGCGGAGATGACGCCCAAGGGCACGCACAGCTGGGAGGACATCGACCCGACGGTGTTCACCGACGACGACGGCACCACCTGGATCGCCTGGGGCAACCGCCACTGCTACATCGCCCGGCTCAAGCCCAACATGATCGAGCTGGACGGGCCGATCACCGAAATCACTCCGCCGCACTTCGAAGAAGGCCCCTGGCTGCACAAGCGCGGCGACCTGTACTACCTCACCTACGCCTCGCTGGACCGCGCCACCCACACCAACGAGCGCGTCTCCTACGCCACCGCGCCCTCCATCCAGGGCCCGTGGACCTACCGCGGCGAGCTGACCGGCTCGGGCAGGAACAGCTTCACCATCCACCCGGGCATCGTCGAGTTCAAGGGCCAGTGGTACATCTTCCTGCACAACGCCGCGCTGACCATCGGCGACAAGCAGGGCGCGCTGGGGCGGCGCGCGGTGACGGTCGAGTACCTGCACTACAACGACGACGGCACCATGAAGCGCGTGGAGCAGACCGACGCAGGCGTGTCGGTGCCGCCTCCGGGCTGAGCCGGGCACGCGCGCGGGGAACGCGGACCGGAGCCGCCCTCGCCCACGCGCCTGCAGCGGCGCGTGGTCATGGCTGATGACGTGCGTGGGCTGCCATCCGTCCCCGGTCCGTTCCAGGGGTGCACGAAGCGGGCCACGCCCTCGTCCCCTGCCGCCGTCCGGCGTGCGGAAGCGGTGCTCACCCTTCCCTTCACGCGGACCGTCGACCGGGCGGCTGCATCCCCGGATGCGGCCGCTCCCGCCACACGGAGACCCGGCGCGGGCGTGCGTGACGGCGGCGCGAAGCCGCCGCCACGCCACGCCAACGCGGGCGCGCCGCTCAACCGCCCGCGTCGGCGCCGCGCTCCAGGGCGCGCTGGACCTCCTCCAGCGCGCGCGGGTCGTCCAGGGTGGACAGGTCGCCCGGGTCGCGGTGCTCGGCCAGGGCCTGCAGCGAGCGGCGCAGCAGCTTGCCGGAACGGGTCTTGGGCAGGGCGCCGACCACGTACACGCGCGCCGGCCGCGCCACCGGACCGAGCTGCTCGGTGACGGTGCGGATCATGCCGCAGGCCACCTCCGGCGGCGGCACGTCGGCCTGCTTGAGCGTGGCGAACACCACCGGCACCTGGCCCTTGACCTCGTCGTGCACGCCCACCACCGCGGCCTCGGCCACCGCCGGGTGGCTGGCCACCGACTCCTCGATCTCGCGCGTGCCCAGGCGGTGACCGGCGACGTTGATCACATCGTCGGTGCGGCCGAGGATGAAGGTGTAGCCGTCCTCGTCGCGGATGGCCCAGTCCAGCGAGCTGTACAGCAGCTCCTTGAAATGGCCGAAGTAGCTGGACAGGAAGCGCTGGTCGTCGCCCCACACCGTGGTCATGCACCCCGGCGGCAGCGGCGGCTCGATCACCAGCACGCCCTTCTCGCCGGCCCTGGCGTCGTGGCCGGTGGTCTCGTCGATCACGCGCAGGCGGAAGCCCAGGTTGGGCAGACCCGGCGAGCCGAACTTCACCTGCTTCATCTCCAGGCCCGGCAGCAGGCACAGGACCGGCCAGCCGGTCTCGGTCTGCCAGTAGTTGTCGATCACCGGCTTGCCCAGGGCCTCGTGGATCCACTGCGCGGTCGGCTCGTCCAGCGGCTCGCCGGCCAGGAACAGGTACTCCAGCCCGGACAGGTCGTGGCGGCGGATGAAATCCACGTCGTGCTTCTTCAGCACGCGGATGGCGGTGGGCGATGAAAACATGGTGCGCACGCCGTAGCGCTCGCAGATCTTCCACCAGATGCCCGGGTCCGGCGAGGTCGGCAGGCCCTCGTACATGATCGAGGTGGCGCCGGCGATCAGCGGGCCGTACACGTTGTAGGAGTGGCCCACCACCCAGCCGATGTCGGAGGTGGAGAACATCACCTGGCCGGGGCGGATGTCGTACACCGACCACATGGACAGGGCCAGCGCCACCGCGTAGCCGCCCACGTCGCGCTGCACACCCTTGGGCTTGCCGGTGGTGCCGGAGGTGTAGAGGATGTAGCTGGGTTCGTTGGACTCCAGCCAGGTGACCGGCACCTCCGCGTCCTCGTGGTCCCGGCGCAGTGTGGCGTAGTCCACGTCGCGGCCTGCCCGCACCGGCACCGGGGCCAGCCCGCGGCTGACCACCAGCACGTTGGCCGGCGGATGCCGGGCCCGATCCAGCGCCTCGTCCACCAGCGGCTTGAACGGGATCACCTTGCCGCCGCGCATGCCGGCATCGGCGCACACCAGCACCCTGGGTTTGGCATCGTCGATGCGCACGGCCAGGTTGTGGGCGGCAAAGCCGCCGAACACCACCGAGTGGATCGCGCCGATGCGCGCGCAGGCCAGCATCGCCACTGCCGCGTCCACGGTGTGCGGCATGTAGATCACCACGCGGTCGCCCTTGCCCACGCCGAGGGACCGCAGCACCGCGGCGAAGGTGTTCACCTCGCGGTGCAACTGGCGGTAGGTCAGCTCGCGGACGGTGCCGGTTTCACTGGACCAGCCCACCAGCGCCAGCTGGTCGCCGCGGGCGTCCAGGTGGCGGTCCACCGCGTTGTGGCACAGGTTGGTGGTGCCGCCGGCGAACCAGCGCCGGAACGGCGGGTTGTCGTATTCGAGGATCTTCTTCGGCGGCTCGTGCCAGTCGATGGCACGGGCCATCTCGCCCCAGAACTCCTCCGGCTGCTCCACCGAGCGCCGGTACATCGCTTCGTAACCCATGGCCACTCCCACTCCCCCTGCGAGGAATGGCCCGAGCATAGAACCGGCCCACGCGGGCGGGCCGTCCGACCTTGGTCGAAAGACGGAACCTGAATGCGGGAAAGGCCGGGCTGCCCCGGCCTTTCCCCGGACGACAGGTTGATCGTGCCGATCAATGCGCCGCGCCGGCGGAGGCGGCCGGCTCGCGCGGGCCGGCGTTCTTCACGTAGCGGTCGAACCAGGCCAGCATCTCGGCCACGAAGTGTTCGTTGGATTCGCGCGCGGTATACCAGTGCGGCTCGAACGGCAGCATCACCAGGCGGGTGGTGCCGCCGTTGCCGCGGATGGCCTGGAACAGGCGCGGCGACTGGGTCGGCTCGGTGCCGGGGTTGGCGTCGTCGGCACCGTGCACGATCAGCAGCGGCTCGTTGACCTTGTCGGCGTGGAAAAACGTCGAGGCCTGGGCGTAGACCTCCGGCGCCTCCCAGAACGAACGGCGCTCGTTCTGGAAGCCGAACGGGGTCAGGGTCTTGTTGTAGCCGCCGCTGGAAGCCACGCCGGCGCGGAACAGGTCGCTGTGCGCCAGCAGGTTGGCGGTCATCAGCGCGCCGTGGCTGTGGCCGGTCACGCCGATGCGGTCCGGATCCACCACCCCCAGCTCCACCGCCTTGGCCACCGCCGCCTCGGCGTTGGCCACCAGCTGCTCCAGGTAGGTGTCGTACGCGGTGCGCGGGTCGCCCACGATCGGGAAGGCGGCGTTGTCGATGATCGCGTAGCCGGCCAGCAGCAGCAGCCTGTAGCCGCTCAGGCGGGTGAAGGTCTGCTCCGAGCCGCTCACCTGCCCCGCCCTGGACGGGTCGGCGTAGTCGCGCGGATAGGCGTACAGGATCGCCGGCACGCGCGTGCCCTCCTGGTAGCCCGGCGGGGTGTACAGGGTGAAGGACAGCTCCACCCCGTCCTTGCGCCTGTAGGTGACCAGGCGCTTCTTCACCCCCCGCGCCAGCGGCGTGGGGTCGGGGAAGCGGGTCAGCGCGGTGGCCTCGGTGGCGACCACGGCCTCGCCCTCCGCGGCCGCCGGCAGCGGCGCACCCAGGGTGCGCAGGTACAGGTTGGGCGGATCGGCCGGGGACTGGTGCCAGGTCAGCAGCCGGGTGGTGTCGCCGCCGAGGAAGCCCTCGAAGGTCTCGTAGGCGTCCGGGGCGCTGCGGAACAGGCGCGTGGTCCTGCCGGTGGCCAGCTCGTAACGGTCCAGGAACGGGCGGTCGCCGGCGGGGGTGCCGCCGTCGCCGGCCAGGTACAGGTGGCCGTTCTCCTCCAGCAGCACTGCGCGGCCGTTGGGCAGGCGGCGCATCACCGGCCGGCCCGGATGGGCATAGCGCTCCTCCATGGAGATGTCCACCAGCACCCGGTGCGGCTGGCGCGGCCGGTCCACGTCCACCAGCGTGGTGGTCATCCAGTTGCGGTTGGCGTCCATCTCGGTGACCAGCGCGCGGCCGCCCTCGGCGAACCACTGCAGGCCGGCGAAGCGCTGCTTCAGGCGCAGCACCTCGCGCGGCTTGCCGGTGAACGGCGCGGCCAGGGTGAGCACGCGGTCGCGGTGCGGGGCCTCGTTGCGCCAGTCGCCGCCGTCCAGGGCCTCGACCCAGACCAGGGTGGCCGGCTGGTTGGCGCGCCAGTGGTGGCTGCGCGGACCGGTCGGCACGCCGCGCACGGGCACGCGGTCGGCCACCGGCAGGCTGGCGATGGTGCGCACACGGCCGTCGGCCAGGTCCAGCACTTCCACGTCGCGGGCGAAGCGGGTCCAGGTGGTGACATAGGAATACGGGCGCCTGAGCGTCTCCACCAGCACATGGCGGCCGTCCGGGGCGGCGTCCACATTGCCGATCACGCCCGGCCGGCCGACCGGTGTGACCGTACCGCCGGCCACGTCCACGGTGGCCAGCTGGGCGGTGGCGTAGTAGTCGAACAGGGCCTCGTCCTCGGGACTGGAGAGCGTGTCGCGGGCCTCGTAGGTGCTGCTCTCGCCCTTGCCGGCGATGGCCTCCTTGATCTCCGGCCCCGGCGGAACCGGGGCCCGCTGCGGCGCCGGCCCCTGCCCGGCCGGCACGGTCTTGACCAGCAGCCGCGGCGTGTCGCCCAGCCATTGCAGGGTGCTGTCCAGGATCGGGTTCAGGCGCACGCCCTCGATGCGGCGGGCCACGCCGGTGGCGGCCTCGCCCACCCACAGCTCCACGCCGTCGCCGGTGGTGTTGTCGAAGGCGAAGCGGGTGCCGTCCGGCGACCAGCGCGGCGTGCCCGGGCAGGCGCCCTCCGGCAGCCGCACCGGAGTCTCCCGGCCGCTTTCCAGCTCCAGCACGGTCATGCCGTCCAGGCAGACGCGGATGCCGTAACCGTTGGAGCGGTCGTGGCGGTGGCGCGTGCGCGGTTCCACGCGCACGCCGGCCAGCTTGAGGTACGGCTCGGCGACGCGCTCGATCGGCGGGTACTGCGACTGCTGCAGCAGCAGCGCGCGGGTGCCGGTGGGGTCCAGTGCCGGCACCGGGTTCAGCGGCGCGCGCATCACGCCCAGCAGCGGCTCGGGCGGCTGCAGGTATCCGGACTCGTTGGCGTGGAGCGGCTGCGCCAGCGTGCCCGCCAGCAACGCCGCAAGGCCGATCGGCCTCCAGGTATGGAGCATGCGTCTCCCCGTGGTGGTTGAAAGGGGCGAAACCTAGCACGCCCGCGCCGCGCGTTTCGAGGCGGCGCGCACATCCGGCCAATCGCGGCGCCGGACGCGCGCGCCGCGGCCACGGAAAAAGACAGGGCGGCCGGAGCCGCCCTGTCCTCGCATCGTGCCGCCCGCCGGCTCAGCCCAGCAGGTGGGCCACGCCGGAACGCTCTTCCTCCAGCTCGGCCAGGGTCTTGTCCAGGGCCTTCTGGCTGAACTCGTCGATCGGCAGGTCCTTGACGATGGTGTACTCGCCGTTCTCGGTGGTCACCGGGAAGCCGAAGATCACGCCCTCCGGGATGCCGTAGGAGCCGTCGGACGGCACGCCCATGGTCACCCACTTGCCGTTGCTGCCCAGCACCCAGTCGCGGATGTGGTCGATGGCGGCATTGGCGGCCGAGGCCGCCGAGGACAGGCCGCGCGCCTCGATGATGGCGGCGCCGCGCTTGCCCACCTTCGGGATGAACTCGTTGGCGTTCCAGCCGGCGTCGTTGATCATGTCCTTCAGCGACTGGCCGTTGACGGTGGCGAAGCGGTAGTCCGGGTACATGGTCGGGCTGTGGTTGCCCCACACCACCATCTTCTCGATGTCGCCCACGGCCACGCCGGCCTTGGCGGCCAGCTGGCTCAGCGCGCGGTTGTGGTCCAGGCGCAGCATGGCGGTGAAGTTCTTCGCCGGCAGGTCGGGCGCGGACTTCATGGCGATGTAGGCGTTGGTGTTGGCCGGGTTGCCCACCACCAGCACCTTCACGTCGCGCTTGGCGACCTTGTTCAGGGCCGCGCCCTGGGCGGTGAAGATCTTGGCGTTCTCCAGCAGCAGGTCCTTGCGCTCCATGCCCGGACCGCGCGGACGCGCGCCGACCAGCAGGGCGATGTCGGCGTCCTTGAACGCCACTTCCGGATCGTCGGTGCCGACCATGCCGGCCAGCAGCGGGAACGCGCAGTCCTCCAGCTCCATCATCACGCCCTTGAGCGCGGCCTGCGCCTTCTCGTTCGGCAGCTCCAGCAGCTGCAGGATCACGGGCTGGTCCTTGCCCAGCATCTCGCCGGAGGCGATGCGGAACAGCAGGGCGTAACCGATCTGGCCGGCGGCGCCGGTGACGGCAACTCGAACGGGGGTCTTCATCTCGGGAAATCCTTGTGGTGTCGAGGGGAAAGAATGGGCGGGCGGCGCGCGTGCCGCGGCGTCGCGCAGGTTAATGGACGCCGCGACCCGGTGCCGTCAGCCTTTGGTCCAAGGCGGGGGGTCGCCCCTGCGCCACGCTCCGGCACTGCGCCGGCGGGGTCGCGCGGGATACCGTCGTCCGGGCCCGCGATTTTACCACGCGGCCCCGGGCCGCCCCGCCCGGATCGGCGCCGATCGGCGCGGCATATGGCCGCGATCAGGCGTCCAGATGGCGGTTCCACTCGGCCACGCGGTCGGCCTTGGCGGCCAGTACGGCCTCGGCGTCGCCCTCGATGCGGATGGAGTTGATCACGTCGCCCTGGACGATGCTGTCCACCACGTCCTGGCCCTCGATGACCTTGCCGAACACGGTGTGGCGGCCGTCCAGCCACGGGCACGGCACGTGGGTGATGAAGAACTGGCTGCCGTTGGTGTTGGGGCCGGCGTTGGCCATGGACAGCACGCCGCGCTCGTGGCGCACGCCGTTGTCGGTCTCGTCCTCGAAGCGGTAGCCGGGGCCACCGCGGCCGGTGCCCTCGGGGCAGCCGCCCTGGATCATGAAGTCGGCGATCACGCGGTGGAAGTTCAGGCCGTCGTAGAAGCCGCGCCGGGCCAGGTTGACGAAGTTGGCCACCGTGAGCGGCGCCTTGTCGGGCAGCAGTTCGACCCGGATCGGGCCACGGACGGTGTCGAAATGGGCAATGAGGGACATCGGCAGGCTCCTGCGCGGGGTGGGCGGGGGCGCCCGCGCCTGGCGGCCGGCCGCTCCCTGAAGGACGCCAGGGGGACACCCCCCGGCGGATGGACATGACCGTTTATAATAGCCGGCTTCCCGTCCCCTTCCCCTGCGCGCGACGCGGCGCGCCCATCCCCCATGTCCATCGAGAACCTGCGCAACATCGCCATCGTCGCCCACGTCGACCATGGCAAGACCACCCTGGTCGACCAGCTGCTCAAGCAGTCCGGCACCCTCAGCGAGCGCACCCAGCTGGCCGAACGCGTGATGGACAGCAACGACCAGGAGAAGGAACGCGGCATCACCATCCTGGCCAAGAACACGGCGATCAACTGGAAGGGCAACCGCATCAACATCGTGGACACCCCCGGCCACGCCGACTTCGGCGGCGAGGTCGAGCGCGTGCTGTCCATGGTGGACAGCGTGCTGCTGCTGGTGGACGCGATGGACGGGCCGATGCCGCAGACCCGCTTCGTGACCCAGAAGGCCTTCGCGATGGGCTTCAAGCCGATCGTGGTGGTCAACAAGATCGACCGGCCCGGCGCGCGCCCGGACTGGGTGGTGGAGCAGGTCTGGGACCTGTTCGACCGGCTCGGCGCCACCGAGGAGCAGATGGACTTCCCGGTGGTCTACGCCTCCGCGCTCAACGGCTATGCCAGCCTGGACCCCGAGGCCCGCAGCGGCGACATGACCCCGCTGTACGAGGCGATCATGCAGCACGTCAAGCCGCCGCAGGTCGACCTGGACGGCCCGTTCCAGATGCGCATCAGCCAGCTGGACTACAACAGCTACGTGGGCCTGATCGGCATCGGCCGCATCCAGCGCGGCCGCGTGCGCCCGAACATGCCGGTGGCGGTGATCGACCGCGAGGGCAGGAAGCGCCAGGGCAAGGTGCTGCAGGTGCTGGGCTTCCTCGGCCTGGAGCGCCACGAGGTGGCCGAGGCCCAGGCCGGCGACATCGTCGCCATCTCCGGCATCGAGGGCCTGGGCATCTCCGACACGCTCACCGACCCGGCCGCCCCCGAGGCGCTGCCGCCGCTGAGCGTGGACGAGCCGACCATCTCCATGACCTTCCAGGTCAACAACTCGCCCTTCGCCGGCCACAAGGACTTCTCCGGCGGCAAGTTCCTCACCAGCCGCCAGATCCGCGAGCGGCTGATGCGCGAGACCCTGCACAACGTCGCCCTGCGCGTGGAGGACACCGAGGACCCGGACCGCTTCAAGGTCTCCGGCCGCGGCGAGCTGCACCTGTCGGTGCTGATCGAGACCATGCGCCGCGAGGGCTACGAGCTGGGCGTCTCCCGCCCCGAGGTGATCATCAAGGAGATCGACGGCCAGCTGATGGAGCCGTACGAGCAGCTGGTGGTCGACGTCGAGGAGGAGCACCAGGGCGGCGTGATGGAGAAGCTGGGCATCCGCAAGGGCCAGCTGCGCAACATGGAGCTGGACGGCAAGGGCCGGGTGCGCCTGGACTACATCATCCCGGCGCGCGGCCTGATCGGCTTCCAGAGCGAGTTCAAGACCCTCACCTCCGGCACCGGCCTGATGTTCCACATCTTCGACCACTACGGTCCGAAGCAGGAAGGCGCCATCGCCAAGCGCCCCAACGGCGTGATGATCTCCAACGGCCAGGGCCAGGCCCCGGCCTACGCGCTGAACATGCTGCAGGAGCGCGGCCGCCTGCTGATCGACGCCGGCGAGAACATCTACGAGGGCATGCTGGTCGGCATCCACGCCAAGGACAACGACCTGACGGTCAACGCCCTGCGCGAGAAGCAGCTGACCAACATCCGCGCCGCCGGCAAGGACGACGCCATCCAGCTCACCCCGCCGATCCGCATGTCGCTGGAGCAGGCGCTGGAGTTCATCGAGGACGACGAGCTGGTCGAGGTCACGCCCAAGGCCATCCGCCTGCGCAAGAAGCTGCTGACCGAGAGCGACCGCAAGCGCGCCTCGCGCGCCGCCTGAGCCGGCACGCCCCCCGTTTGCCTGGGAGGGGCCGGCCGACGTAGGCTCGGTCCGGCACTTCCCGGGGAACGAGGGGAACCATGCGCCCAGCGGTACTCCTGGCCGCGCTGCTGGCCTGCCTGCCGGCCGCCTGCGACCACGTCGACGACGCGCCGCCCCCGCCCGCCCGGGCGGCGGAGCCCTTCGCCTACGCCGAGGCCGGCATCGCCGACCTGCAGGCGGCGATGGAGCGCGGCGAGACCACCAGCCACGCCCTGGTCCAGGCCTACCTGGAGCGGATCGTGGCGCTGGACCGCAACGGCCCGCGCCTGAACGCCTACATCGAGGTCAACCCGGCCGCCCGCACCGAGGCGGCCGAGCGCGACGCCGAGCGCCGTGCCGGCCGCGTCCGCGGCCCGCTGCACGGCATCCCGGTGGTGCTGAAGGACAACATCGACGCCACGCCGATGGCCACCACCGCCGGCTCCCTGGCCCTGTCCCGCTTCCGGCCCAACCGCGACGCCTTCCTGGTGCAGCGCCTGCGCGAGGCCGGGGCGGTGATCCTGGGCAAGGCCAACCTGAGCGAGTGGGCCAACTTCCGCTCCACCCGCTCCACCTCCGGCTGGAGCTCGGCGGGCGGTCAGACCCGCAACCCCTACGCCCTGGACCGCTCGCCCTGCGGCTCCAGCTCCGGCACCGCGGTGGCGGTGGCGGCCAACCTGGCCGTGGCCGGCATCGGCACCGAGACCGACGGCAGCATCCTGTGCCCGGCGGCGGTGACCGGCCTGGTGGGGCTGAAGCCGACCGTGGGCCTGGTCAGCCGCGACGGCATCGTGCCGATCTCGCACAGCCAGGACACCGCCGGACCGATGACGCGCACGGTGGAGGACGCCGCCCTGCTGCTGGCGGCCATCGCCGGACGCGACCCGGCCGACCCGGCCACCGCCCGCAATCCGCAGCTGGCCACCTTCGACTACGCCGGGCAGCTGCGCGGGGCCTCCCTGCGCGGCGTGCGCATCGGCCTGCTGCGCCGGCACATGGCCATCTCCCCGGCGGTGGCCGAGGCCACCGAGCGCGCCGTGGCGGCCATGCGCGAGGCCGGCGCCGTCGTGGTGGACGCGGAGATCCCCACCGAGGGCCAGTGGGAGGACGACGAGCTCGAGGTCCTGCTGCACGAGTTCAAGGCCGGCGTGGAGCGCTACCTGCAGCAGCGCCAGGCCCCGGTGCGCACCCTGGAGGACCTGATCGGATACAACCGCGCCCATGCCGACAGGGTCATGCCCCATTTCGGCCAGGAGCTGTTCGAGCAGGCGGCCGCGCGGGGCGGCCTGAACGCCCCGGAGTACATCGCCGCGCGCAGCCGGGCCCGGCGCCTGGCGGGGCCGGAGGGCATCGACGCGGCGCTGCGCGCCCAGGACCTGGACGTGCTGGTGGCGCCGACCACCGGCGTGGCCTGGCCGATCGACCTGGGCGGCGGCGACCGCTTCCCGGGCGGCAGCTACGGCGCCGCGGCGGTGGCCGGCTATCCCTCGCTGACCGTGCCCATGGGCCACAGCGACGGCCTGCCGCTGGGCCTGGCCTTCATCGGCCCGGCCTGGAGCGAGGCGCGCCTGTTGCGCATCGGCCACGCCTTCGAGTCGCTGACCCGCGCCCGGCGCCCACCCGCCTTCGCGCCCACCGCCAGGGTCCAGCAACCGCGCTGACTCAGGCCGGCGGGGCGGCCGCGGCCCCGCCGTCCTCGGCCCGCGGCGAGTCCGGCGCGCCGGGCGCCGGGCCGCGCCGTGGCGCCGCCGGGCCGGCATCACGGTCGATCTGCGCGCGCAGCCGCGGCAATGCGTAGGGATGGTGGCGGGCCAGGAAATCGATCATGCGCTCGCGCACCGCGCAGCGCAGGTCGAAGGCCTCGCCGGAGTCGCGCGCGCTCACCAGCAGGCGTACCTGCATCACGTGCTCGCCGGTCTCGGTGACCTGGGCGATGCAGACCCGTCCGTCCCAGCGCGGATCGGCGCGGCAGATGCGCTCCAGCTCGGCCCGCACCTCCTCCATCGGCGTGCGGTAGTCCAGCCACAGGAAGGCGGTGCCGAGCATCTGCGCGGTGCGGCGGGTCCAGTTCTGGAACGGGTTCTCGATGAACCAGGACAGCGGCACCACCAGGCGCCGCTCGTCCCAGATCCGCACCACCACGTAGGTGCTGGTGATCTCCTCGATCCTGCCCCACTCCCCTTCCACGATCACCACGTCGTCCAGGCGGATCGGCTGGGCCAGGGCGATCTGCAGGCCGGCGATCAGGTTGCCGAACACCGGCCGGGCGGCGATGCCGGCGACCAGGCCGGCGATGCCCGCCGAGGCCAGCAGGGTCGCGCCCACCTGGCGCACCGCCGGGAAGGTCATCAGCGCCAGCGCCGTGCCGAGCAGGAGGATCGCGCCCTGGGCCACGCGGCCCAGTACCCGGGTCTGGGTCTGGATCCGGCGTGCGTGCAGGTTGTCGGCCACCTCCATCGGGTTGTGGCGCAGGATCGAGGCCTCGACCGCGCCGACGATGCGCACCAGCAGCCAGGTGAAGCAGGCGAACACGGCCAGGCGCAGGCCGTGAACCCAGGCCTGCAGGTGCGCCTCCGGCATCGGCACCGCGCGCAGTGCGGCGCCCAGGAACATCAGCGGCAGCGCGAAGGCCAGCGGCAGGATCACTGCGTGGGCGATGCGGGCGCGGGTGGATTCCTTCAGCGCGATGCGCCTGGCCAGCCGGCGCAGCACGAAGTGCACCAGCAGGCCCAGCAGCAGCGCGGCGCCGATGGGAATGGCGTAGGCGCCCAGCAGGCGCCAGTCGGGCGCGGCCCAGGCGGCCGTGGCGTACGACGGGTCGGACATCGCTCTGCTCCTCGCGTTGCCGTGGGAGGCAGCCATGCGACCGGCCAGCGGCCGCATGGCGCACCGGTGGTGCCCCATGCTGCCGTCCCGGGCGTGAGCGGCGCGCAAGCGCCGCGCGGGATCAGGCCGGGTCCGCACCGCGCGCCTGGCCGCGCTTGCGCACGATGGCCATGGCGATCTCCAGCGACTGTTCGTAGTTCAGGCGCGGGTCCACGGTGGAGCGGTAGGCCCGCTCCAGGTCGGCATCCTTGAGCTCGCGCGCGCCCCCGGTGCACTCGGTGACGTCCTCGCCGGTCAGCTCCAGGTGCACGCCGCCCAGGCGGGTGCCGGCGGCGGCGTGCAGGTCGAAGCTCTGCTCGACCTCGGCCAGGATGTTCTCGAAGCGGCGGGTCTTGAAGCCGTTGGCCGTGCTCTCGGTGTTGCCGTGCATCGGATCGCACACCCACAGCACGCGGCGCCCCTCGCGGCGTACCGCCTCCAGCAGCGGCGGCAGCTTCTGCGCGATCTGCGCCGCGCCCATGCGGTGGATGAGGGTCAGCCGGCCCGGTTCGTCGTCCGGGTTGAGCACGTCGATCAGGCGCAGCAGCTGGTCCGGCTGCACCGAAGGGCCGACCTTGACCGCGACCGGGTTGCGCACGCCGCGCAGGTACTCCACGTGCGCCCCGTCCAGGGCCGCGGTGCGCATGCCGATCCACGGGAAGTGCGTGCCCAGGTTGAACCAGCCGTACTGGCGCGGCACCTCACGGGTCAGCGCCTCCTCGTAGTACAGCAGCAGCGCCTCGTGCGAGGTGTAGAAGTCCACCCGGTTGAGGTTGTGCACCTCGGTGCCGGACAGGGTCTCCATGAAGCGCACGGCGTCGCCGATGGAGTCCACCATGCGCTGGTACTCGGCCGCCAGCGAGGAATGCTGCATCCAGCCCAGGTTCCAGTACTCCGGGTGGTGCAGGTCGGCGAAGCCGCCGTCCACCAGGGCGCGGACGAAGTTCATGGTCATGGCCGAGCGCGCGTGGGCCTTGACCATCAGCCGCGGGTCCGGGACCCGCGCCTCGGCGGTGAACTCGGGGCGGTTGATCACGTCGCCGCGGTAGCTGGGCAGGGTCACGCCGCCGCGGGTCTCGGTGTCGGCCGAGCGCGGCTTGGCGTACTGGCCGGCGAAGCGCCCCACCCGCACCACCGGCAGGCGCAGCCCGTGCACCAGCACCAGGCTCATCTGCAACAGCACCTTCAGGCGGTTGGTGATCAGGCCCGATTCGCAGTCGCTGAAGCTCTCGGCGCAGTCGCCGCCCTGCAGCAGGAAGCGCCGGCCCTCCTGGGCCTCGGCCAGCTGGCGCTTGAGCGCGAGGATCTCCCACGAGGTCACCAGCGGCGGCAGCCGGCGCAGTTCGGCCAGCACCGCCTCCAGCGCGGCCGGGTCGGGGTACTGCGGCATCTGCAGCGCGGGCCGGCGGCGCCAGCTGTCCGGCGCCCAGCCGGCCGGCGGCGTGACGGGATCGGGGCTGCGTTCTGGGGTGCTCATGTGGAGGAAGCCCGGTGTGGGGAAGACGGGGAGCCGCTCAGGGGCGGTAGCGGCCCTTGCGCCGGCGCAGGGCCGCCTGCAGGCCCCAGCCCCCCAGCAGGACCAGGCCGATCAGGCTCCAGGCCGGCATGGACAGGCCGAGGAAGGTCCAGTCCACGGTGCCGCAGTCGCCGGTGCCGGTGAGCACCTTGCGCACCAGCTCCAGCGGGCCCATGGTCTCCCGCATGAACGACAGCGGCACCCCGCAGGTGGGCGCGCCCGTGGGCGGCTGCATCTGCAGCCAGAGGTGGCGGCCGGCGATGCCGATGCCCGCCAGCGCCGCCAGCGCCACCAGCGCGCCGTACGCGCGGCGTCCGCCGGCCCCGCGCGGGCCGTGCAGCCCGCCCACCAGGAACACCAGGCCCAGCGCCGCGTAGGCGATGCGCTGGAAGATGCACAGCGGGCACGGCTCCAGGCCCAGGTTGAGCTGGGTGTGGATGGCGTAGGCCAGGATCGCCGCGCAGCCGAGGAAACCGGCGAGGAACTGGGCGCGGAAACTCCACTGGAAAGGATTCATCGGCAACGGCACCGCGTGGGGATCGCCCGATTATTCCCCATCCGCCGCGCGCGCGTAACCGGGGCCCGGAACGCGGAACCCCGGCCTGGGCCGGGGTTCCACGGACTTGGCAGCTTGTGCGGCGCGCTTACTCGGCCGCCTGTGGACGGTCGACCAGCTCGACGTAGGCCATCGGCGCGTTGTCGCCGGCGCGGAAACCGCACTTGAGGATGCGCAGGTAGCCACCCGGGCGGTTCTGGTAGCGCGGGCCCAGCATGGTGAACAGGTTGCCGACGGCCTCCTTGTCACGCAGGCGGGCGAAGGCCAGACGGCGGTTGGCCACGCTGTCGACCTTGGCCAGCGTGATCAGCGGCTCGGCGACGCGACGCAGCTCCTTGGCCTTGGGGAGCGTGGTCTTGATGATCTCGTGCTTGAACAGCGACGCGGCCATGTTGCGGAACATGGCTTGGCGGTGGGCGCTGGTGCGGCTGAACTTGCGACCGGCTTTCTGGTGGCGCATGGCTCTGGTTCCTGTTGAATGTTGAATCGTTGTGTATCGCTGTCGCCATCCAGGCGTTGAAGCATTGGACTGCGCTGGCCCGAACCGGCCGTCCTGGCCGGAGAGTCGCCGCGGGCTTCATGCCCGTCGACGCTTGCTGCCCTGCGCCGGAACGCAGGCGTCTGTGAAGCGGTGTCGCGGCCCTGTCCTGGTGCCGACTGCTTTGGCTCCCGGGAGGGAGCCTGGCCCGGCCTCCGTGGCCGGACCGGTACCCGGGCGGCCGGCACCCGGGGGGGGCGGCGGCCGGGGGGGGGGCGTTGCTCAGCCGAGCATGCCGTGCTGGGCGATGCCGGCCGGCGGCCAGTTCTCCAGCTTCATGCCGAGCGACAGGCCGCGCTGGGCCAGCACTTCCTTGATCTCGGTGAGCGACTTCTTGCCCAGATTCGGGGTCTTGAGCAGCTCGACCTCGGTCTTCTGGATCAGGTCGCCGATGTAGTAGATGCTCTCGGCCTTCAGGCAGTTGGCCGAACGCACGGTCAGCTCCAGGTCGTCGATCGGACGCAGCAGCATCGGATCCACGCCGGCCGGGGTCGGCTTGGCGGCGCCGCGGTCGCGGTGCGTGAAGTCGCCGAACACGGACAGCTGGTCGGTGAGGATGTCGGCGGCGGTGCGCACGGCCTCCTCGGCGTCGATGGTGCCGTTGGTCTCGATGTCGATGACCAGCTTGTCCAGGTCGGTGCGCTGCTCCACGCGCGCGGCCTCGACCGAATAGGCGACGCGGCGCACCGGCGAGAACGATGCGTCCAGCATCAGGCGGCCGATCGCGCGGGTCTCCTCGTCCGGGCGGCGACGGGCGGTGGCCGGCTGGTAACCCAGGCCGCGCTCCACCTTCAGGCGCATGTTCAGCGCCGTGTCCTTGGTCAGGTGGCAGATGACGTGGTCGGGGTTGACGATCTCGACGTTGTGGTCGGTCTTGATGTCACCAGCGGTGACCACGCCCGGGCCCTGCTTGCTCAGGGTCACGGTGGTGCTCTCGCCGCTGTGCATGCGGATGGCCACGTCCTTCAGGTTCAGCAGGACCTCGAGCACGTCCTCCTGCAAACCCTCGACCGTGGTGTACTCATGCAGCACGCCGTCGATCTCGACCTCGGTAATCGCGAAGCCCGGGATCGAGGACAGCAGCACGCGGCGCAGCGCGTTGCCGAGCGTATGGCCGTAGCCGCGCTCGAGCGGCTCGATCACGATCTTGGCGCGATTGCCGTTGAGGCGTTCGATCTGCGGTCCGCGGGGACGCAGGACCTGGTTGGCGGTAACCGTCATGTTGCGGATTCTCCTGCAATGGACCGACGATCTGCGAACCGCCGGCCCTGATGTGTGGCCCCTTGTCCGGGGGCGGCCGGATGTGGCGGGGCGACGCGATCCGGCCGGGGTGGGAATGCGGCGCCGCGCCTGGAGGCCAGGCGCGGCGGGCTGCCACGATTACTTCGAATACAGCTCGACGATCAGCGCTTCGTTGATGTCCGCCGGCAGGTCGGCGCGGTCCGGGACGGCCTTGAACACGCCAGTGAACTTCTTGGCATCGACCTCGACCCAGGACGGGATCAGGTCGTGCTGCTCGGCGAGGGTCAGGGCCTCCTGGACGCGCAGCTGCTTCTGCGCCTTCTCCGACAGCGAGATCGTGTCGCCGGCCTTGACCTGGTACGACGGCAGGTTGACCGGCTTGCCGTTGACCAGCACGCCACGGTGCGAGACCAGCTGGCGGGCGGACGGGCGGGTCACCGCGAAGCCCATGCGGTACACGACGTTGTCCAGGCGGGTCTCCAGCAGCTGCAGGAGGTTCTCGCCGGTGTTGCCCTTCCGGGTCGAGGCCTTCTTGTAGTAGTTGCGGAACTGGCGCTCGAGCAGGCCGTAGATGCGCTTGACCTTCTGCTTCTCGCGCAGCTGGGTGGCGTAGTCGGACAGCTTGCCCTTGCGCGCGGCACCGTGCTGGCCGGGCTTCTGCTCCAGCTTGCACTTGGAATCCAGCGCACGTGCCGGGCTCTTCAGGAACAGGTCGGCGCCTTCGCGGCGCGCCAGCTTGCAGGTAGGACCGATGTAACGAGCCATTTCTTATCGCCCCCTTAGACGCGGCGCTTCTTCGGCGGACGGCACCCGTTGTGCGGGATCGGCGTCACGTCGACGATGTTGGTGATCTTGTAGCCCACGGCGTTCAGCGAACGCACGGCGGACTCGCGGCCCGGACCCGGGCCCTTGATGCGCACTTCCAGCGACTTGACGCCGTAGTCCAGCGCGGCGCGGCCGGCCTTCTCGGCGGCCACCTGCGCGGCGAACGGGGTCGACTTGCGCGAACCACGGAAACCCGAGGCGCCCGAAGTGGCCCACGCGAGGGCGTTGCCCTGGCGGTCGGTGATGGTGACGATGGTGTTGTTGAAGGACGCGTGCACGTGGGCGATGCCGTCGGTGACGACGCGCTTGATCTTCTTCTTGGTCTTGGCAGCTGCCGGCTTGGCCATGGTCTTTGTCCCTTACTTCTTGATCGCCTTGCGCGGACCCTTGCGGGTGCGGGCGTTGGTACGGGTGCGCTGGCCGCGCACCGGCAGGCCACGACGGTGGCGCAGGCCACGGTAGCAGCCCAGGTCCATCAGGCGCTTGATGGCGATGCCGACCTCGCGGCGCAGGTCGCCCTCCACCACGTACTTGCCGACCTCGGCGCGCAGGCGCTCGACTTCGGGCTCGGACAGGTCACGGATCTTGGTCGACGGGTTGACGCCCGCGGCCTCGCAAACCTTCTTCGACCGGGTACGGCCGATGCCATAGATGCTCTGCAGACCCACCCACACGTGCTTGTGGGTCGGCAGGTTGACGCCTGCAATACGCGCCATGACGCGATCTCCAAACTTGAGGGTCGGGGCGACGCGCGGCCGCCCGACAGGATGGTTCGAAAGTGAACTGCGAATTCTAGCAATGTCCCGGATTACTTGGAAGCCGGCGGCTCCGGGCTGGAGCCGCCGACCCGGCATGGGGAGTGTGCCCATGCTCCGGCGCCGGACCCCGCTGGCGGCCGGTTTCCCGGACCGCCGGCCGCGCTACTCCCGCGCGGCACTGCGGAATCTCACCCACGCGCGAGACGTCGCACGGGCCGCCCTGTAGGTTCCCGGCCTGGAGTGCCGGGTCCGGCGGAGGGCTCTCCGCCGGCGCGTGTCATGTTGCCGCCTCAGCCGCGGACCGGGCCGCGGGAGCCACCCTTGAGGTTGGCCTTCTTCAGCAGGCTTTCGTACTGGTGCGACATCAGGTGGGCCTGGATCTGGGCGATGAAGTCCATCACCACGACCACCACGATCAGCAGCGAGGTGCCGCCGAAGTAGAACGAAGTGCCCAGCTGCGTCCGCATCACCTCCGGCAGCAGGCAGACCACCACCAGGTAGGCCGCGCCCGCCGCGGTCAGCCGGGTCAGCACGCCGTCGATGTACTCGGCGGTGGCCTTGCCCGGCCGGATGCCCGGGATCAGGGCGCCCGACTTCTTGAGGTTGTCGGCCGTCTCCTGCGAGTTGAACACCAGCGCCGTGTAGAAGAACGCGAAGCCGGTGATCAGGGCCGCGAACACGATCATGTGCAGCGGCTCGCCCGGGGCCAGCGCATTGGCGATGCGCTGCAGCCAGGTGGCGGAGGTCGCCTGGCCGGACCACATGCTCAGCGTGGCCGGGAACGCCAGGATGCTCGAGGCGAAGATCGCCGGGATCACGCCGGACATGTTGAGCTTCAGCGGCAGGAACGAGCTCTGGTTCATGTATGCGTTCCGGCCGCCCTGGCGCCGCGCGTAGTTCACCGTGATGCGGCGCTGGCCGCGCTCGACGAACACCACGAACCAGGTGAAGCCCAGCACCACCGCGACCACGACCAGCAGCGTGAGGAAGTTCATGCTGCCGTTGCGGTAGGCCTCGACGGTCTGGATGACCGCGCCCGGCAGGCCGGCCACAATGCCCGCGAAGATGATCAGCGAAACGCCGTTGCCGATGCCGCGCTCGGTCACCTGCTCGCCCAGCCACATCAGGAAGATGGTGCCGGCGGTCAGGGCCACCACGGCGGTCAGCACGAAGCCGGCGCCCGGGTTGTACACCACGGGCATGCCGCCCGGCGCGACCTGGTTCTGCAGGGCCAGCGCGATGCTGCCGCCCTGCACCACCGCCAGCAGCACCGCGCCGATGCGCGAGTACTGGGTGATCTTGCGGCGGCCGGACTCGCCTTCCTTCTGCAGCGACTTCAGCGCCGGGAAGATGTGCACGGCCAGCTGCATCACGATCGACGCCGAGATGTACGGCATGACGTTCAGCGCGAACACGCTGAAGCGGTGCAGGGCGCCGCCCGAGAACATGTTGAACATGTCCACGATGCCGCCACCCTGCGCCTGCATCATCGCCAGCATGGCATCGGGATTGACGCCGGGCACCGGCACGAAGCATCCGATGCGGTAGACGATCAATGCTCCGAGCACGAACAGCAGGCGCTGGCGCAGTTCGGTGAACTTCGCCAAGCCGCCGCCGATGTTGCCGATGCCGCTCTGCGCCATGGGCCGCTTACTCCTCGACGCTGCCGCCGGCGGCCTCGATCGCCGCCTTGGCGCCGGCGGTGACGTGCACGCCCTTGACCGTCAGCTTGCGGGCGATGTCGCCCTTCTTGACGATCTTGGCGCGCTTGGCGGTGCTCGGCACCAGCTTGGCCGCCTTCAGGGTGGCGAAGTCCACCACGTCGCCCTCGACCAGGGCCAGCTTGTACAGCAGCACCTCGGCGGTGTCCTTCGCGGTCAGCGAACGGAAACCGACCTTCGGCAGGCGGCGCTGCATCGGGGTCTGGCCGCCTTCGAAGCCGGCCTTGATCTTGCCCTTGCCGGCGCGGGCGTAGGAGCCCTTGTGGCCGCGGCCGGCGGTCTTGCCCAGGCCGGAACCGATGCCGCGGCCGACGCGGGTGCGCTCCTTGCGGGCGCCCTCGGCGGGCTTGAGAGTATTCAGACGCATGGGATTCTCCTTACTCCTCGACCCGCACCAGGTAGTGCAGCTGGTTGATGAGGCCACGGACCTGCGGGCTGTCCTTCAGCTCGCGCACGTCGTTGAGCTTGTTCAGGCCCAGGGCGCGGACCGAGAGGCGGTGGCGGGCCTGGGTACCGCGGAGGCCGCGCACCAGGCGCACCTTGACGGTCTTGTTGGACTCGTTAGCCATTGAGGAGTTCCTCCACCTTCTTGCCGCGCTTGGCCGCGATGCGCTCGGGCGACTGCATCGCCGCCAGGCCCTTCATGGTGGCGCGGACCAGGTTGATCGGGTTGCGCGAACCGACGGCCTTGGCCAGCACGTTCTTCACGCCCACGGCTTCCAGGACGGCGCGCATCGCGCCACCGGCGATCACACCGGTACCCTCGGAGGCCGGCTGCATGAATACGCGGGCCGCGCCGTGGCCGGCCTTGACCGGGTGCCACAGGGTGCCGTTGTTCAGGTCGACCTTGACCATCGACTTGCGGGCGTATTCCATCGACTTCTGGATCGCCACCGGGACCTCGCGGGCTTTGCCGTAGCCGAAGCCGACGCGACCCTCGCCGTCGCCGACCACGGTCAGCGCGGTGAAGGTGAACTGGCGGCCGCCCTTGACGGTCTTGCTGACGCGGTTGACCGCGACCAGCTTCTCGATCATGCCGTCGTCGATCTTCTCTTCGCGGTTGCGGTCGCGATCGCGGCCCCGCGGTGCACGTTCTTCTGCCATGTCGAATTCCTTGGTTGTTGGATATGTACGGCTCGGGCCGCTTGTTGTTGTTGGTCTACCGCGGTGGAGCGACACGCCTCCGCAGAAGGGAGGCGGCGCCCGGCGCCACCTGCGCCGGCAGGACGGGCCCGAAGCGAGCCCGCGGAATCAGAACTGCAGGCCGCCCTCGCGGGCCGCGTCGGCCAGGGCCTTGATGCGCCCGTGGTAACGGTAGCCCGAACGGTCGAAGGCGATCTTCTCGATGCCCGCGGCCCTGGCACGCTCGGCGATGATGCGGCCGACCTTGGCCGCGGCCTCGGTGTTCTTGCCGTTCTTCAGGCCCTCCTTCACCTCGGCCTGCAGCGTGTTCGCCGCGGCGATGACCTTGGAGCCGTCGGCGGTGAACAGCTGGGCGTACAGGTGCTGGCCGGTGCGCAGCACCGACAGGCGCGGAACGCCGAGCTTGCGGATGTGCGCGCGGGTGGCCTTGGCGCGGCGCAGACGGGCGTCGTTCTTGATGCTCATGTTGGTTACCTCGTGGAAGCGGATCGGCGTCGCCGGGTGGCCCCGGGCCGGGGGCCCGGAGCCGCGGCCCCGGATTAGGCCTTCTTGGCTTCCTTGCGGATGATGACTTCGTCGGAGTACTTCACGCCCTTGCCCTTGTACGGCTCCGGCGGACGGAAGGCGCGGATCTTGGCCGCGACTTCACCGACGCGCTGCTTGTCGGCGCCCTGCACCACGATCTCGGTCTGGCTCGGGGTGGACAGGGTGATGCCCTCCGGCGCCTTGAAGATGACCGGGTGGGAGAAGCCCAGCGACAGGCTCAGGTCCTTGCCCTGCATCGCGGCACGGTAACCCACGCCCACCAGCTCGAGCTTGCGCTCGAAGCCCTCGGACACGCCCTTGACCATGTTCGCCAGGATGGCGCGCACGGTGCCGGCCATCGGGATCAGCGACGGGTCGTTCGCGGACAGGACGGCCTGGCCGTCCTGGACGGTGATCTGCACGCCGGCCGGCTTGGCCAGGCTCAGCATGCCCTTCGGGCCCTTGGCGCTGACGCTCTCGGGCTGGATGTTCAGTTCGACGCCCTTCGGCAGGGCGATCGGCTTCTTGGCTACGCGGGACATTGTCGTCGTACTCCTTCGATCAGGCCACGTAGCACAGGACTTCGCCGCCGATGCCGGCGCGACGCGCCTGCGCGTCGGTCATGATGCCCTTGGAGGTGGAGATGATGGCCACGCCGAGGCCGCCGAGCACCTTCGGCAGCTCGTTCTTGCCGCGATATTGGCGCAGGCCGGAACGCGACACGCGCTGCAGCTGCTCGATGACCGGGCGGCCCTCGAAGTACTTCAGCACGATCTCCAGTTCGGCCTTGTTGTTCTCGCCCTTGATGACGCGAACGTCGCTCACATAGCCCTCGTCCTTCAGGACGTTGGCGATGGCGAGCTTGATCTTGGAGGAAGGCAGCTTCACCGCCGGCTTGCCGACCGCGGCCGCATTCTTGATGCGGACCAGCATGTCGGCGATGGGATCAGTCATGCTCATAGTGGTTCCTTGAGTGCACCGATATCCGCTTTCGCGAACTTCTGGGTTGTCCTGGGAGAGGCCAGGGCCTTTGCCGGCTCCCGTCACCGGGGCGGAAGCGCGGGATTATAGCCGAAGAACCGGCCCTTGGGGGCCGGCATCCGGGTGGAGCTGCCTGGCGGGCGGCCGGGGCCGCCCTGCCCGGTGTTACCAGCTGGCCTTGCGCAGGCCCGGCACGTCGCCGCGCATGGTCGCCTGGCGCAGCATGTTGCGGCCCAGGCCGAACTTGCGGTAGACGCCGCGCGGACGGCCCGAGATCTCGCAGCGGTTGCGCTGGCGGCACGGCGAGGAGTCGCGCGGCAGCTTCTGCAGCTTGGCGGCCGCCTCCATCTTCTCCTCGTACGAGGCGGTCTGGCTCGAGATCACCTTCTTCAGGGCCTCGCGCTTGGCCGCGTACTTCCTGGCCAGCTTCTCCCGCTTCGCTTCGCGGTTGACCATCGAGGTCTTTGCCATGTGTCTAGCCCTTAGTTGCGGAACGGGAACTTGAACGCCTCGAGCAGCGCCTTGGCTTCGGCGTCGGTCTTGGCGGTGGTCGTGATGGCGATGTCCATGCCGCGGAGAGCGTCGACCGCGTCGAAGTCGATCTCCGGGAAGATGATCTGCTCCTTCACGCCCATGTTGTAGTTGCCGCGACCGTCGAAGGCACGGCCGGACACGCCGCGGAAGTCGCGCACGCGCGGCAGCGCGACGTTGATCAGGCGGTCCAGGAACTCGAACATACGGTCGCGGCGCAGGGTGACCTTGCAGCCGATGGGCCAGCCGTCACGGATCTTGAACGACGCCACGGAAACGCGGGCCTTGGTGGCCACCGGCTTCTGGCCGGCGATCTTGGCCATGTCGGCCATGGCGTTCTCCAGCACCTTCTTGTTGCTGGCGGCCTCGCCCACGCCCATGTTCAGCGTGATCTTGACGAGCCGGGGGACCTCCATCGGATTGGCGTAGCCGAACTTCTTCATCAGAGCCGGCACCACCTCTTCCTTGTAGAACTTTTCGAGCCGCGTGGTCATGACTTCATTCCTCAGGCGTCGAGCGCCTCACCGCTGGAGCGGAACACACGAATCTTGCGTCCATCCTCCAGGATCTTGTACCCGATGCGCTCGCCCTTGCCGGTGGCCGGGTTGAGCGGCATCACATTGGAAATGTGGATCGAGGCCTCGCGCTCGACCACGCCGCCGGCGATGCCCGCCTGCGGGTTCGGCTTGGTGTGCCGCTTGACCAGGTTCACGTTGGAGACGACCACACGGTCGCCGTCCACCTTGATGACCTCGCCCTGCTTGCCCTTGTCCTTGCCGGCGATGACGACGACGGTGTCGCCCTTCTTGATGCGGTTTGCCATGTCTGCCTTCCTCCGCTCAGAGCACTTCAGGCGCGAGCGAGACGATCTTCATGAACTTCTCGGAACGCAGCTCACGGGTAACCGGCCCGAAGATGCGGGTGCCGATCGGCTCCTGCTTGTTGTTCAGCAGCACGGCGGCGTTGCCGTCGAAGCGGATCACCGAGCCGTCCGGACGGCGCACGCCCTTGCGGGTGCGCACCACCACGGCGTCGTAGACCTCGCCCTTCTTCACCTTGCCGCGCGGAATCGCGTCCTTGACGGTCACCTTGATGATGTCGCCAATACCCGCGTAGCGGCGCTTGGAACCGCCGAGCACCTTGATGCACATCAGTTCCTTGGCGCCCGAATTGTCGGCGGCGTCGAGGTAGCTCTGCATCTGGATCATGATTCAGATCTCCCTTATTCGGCCGCGCGGGTGACGATTTCAACCACGCGCCAGTTCTTGGTCTTCGAGATCGGCGCGACCTCGGTCACGCGGACGACGTCGCCTTCCTTGCAGCTGTTGTCCGCGTCGTGCGCGTGGAGCTTCGTCGAGCGCTTGATGTACTTGCCGTACAGCGGATGCTTGACCTGGCGCTCCACCAGGACGGTGACCGTCTTGTCCATCTTGTTGCTGATCACACGACCTTCGATCGTGCGCAGCGGCTTGCTGTTGTTCTCGCTCATCGCGGCGATCCCTTACTTGTTGCTGCCGAGCAGGGTCTTCACGCGCGCGATTTCGCGGCGCACCCGGCGGATTTCGTGGGTCTTCGACAGCTGGCCGGTCGCCTGCTGCATGCGCAGGGAGAACTGCTCCTTGCGCAGGTCGAGCAGGTGGCCCTTCAGCTCGTCGGCCGACTTTTCGCGGAGTTCCTTGATCGTAGCCATTAGCGCACCGTCCGGGTCACGAAGGTGGTGGTGACCGAGAGCTTCGCCGCGGCCAGGCGGAACGCCTCGCGGGCGGTCTCCTCGGGCACACCCTCGATTTCATAGATCATGCGACCGGGCTGGACCTGGGCCACCCAGTACTCCACGTTGCCCTTACCGGAACCCATACGCACCTCGATGGGCTTCTGGGTGATCGGCTTGTCGGGGAACACGCGGATCCACATCTTGCCGCCACGCTTGACGTAGCGGCTGATCGTGCGGCGCGCGGCCTCGATCTGGCGGGCGGTCAGGCGGCCGTGACCGGTCGCCTTCAGGCCGTACTCGCCGAAGGACACGGCGTTGGCACTCCAGCTCAGGCCCTCGTTGCGGCCCTTGTGCTGCTTGCGGTACTTGGTTCGCTTGGGTTGCAACATCGCCGTTACCTCGCTTCACGTGCAGGACGGGAGGGACGCTCGCGCTCGCCGCGCTCCTGGCGCGGGGCGGCTTCTTCCTGCTTCTCCTGTCCGACCTGGGCGAAGTCGAAGATCTCGCCCTTGTAGATCCAAACCTTGACGCCGATGACGCCGTAGGTGGTGTGCGCCTCGGCGAAGCCGTAGTCGATGTCCGCGCGCAGGGTGTGCAGCGGCACGCGGCCTTCGCGGTACCACTCCGAGCGGGCGATCTCGGCGCCGTTCAGGCGGCCGGCGACGTTGACCTTGATGCCCAGGGCGCCCAGGCGCATCGCGTTGCCCACGGCGCGCTTCATGGCGCGGCGGAACATGATGCGGCGCTCCAGCTGCTGGGCGATGGACTCGGCGACCAGCTGGGCGTCCAGCTCCGGCTTGCGGACCTCGGTGACGTTGATGTGCGCCGGGACGCCCATCACCTCCGAGACCTCCTTGCGCAGCTTCTCGATGTCCTCGCCGCGCTTGCCGATCACCACGCCCGGACGGGCGGTGTGGATGGTCACGCGCGCGGTCTTGGCCGGACGCTCGATCAGGATGCGGCTGATGCCGGCCTGGGCCAGCTTCTTGCGCAGCAGCTCACGCACCTTCAGGTCGGCCGCCAGGTACTTGGCATACTCGCCCTTGTCGGCGTACCACTTCGAATTCCAGTCCTTGGCGATGCCAAGGCGGATGCCCGTGGGATGAACTTTGTGACCCATATTACTTGCCCTCTCCCACGACGACAGTGATGTGGCTGGTGCGCTTGAGGATGCGGGTACCGCGGCCCTTGGCGCGGGCCATGAAGCGCTTCAGGGTCGGACCCTCGTCCACCATGATGGTCTTGACCTTCAGGGTGTCGATGTCGGCGCCCAGGTTGTTCTCGGCGTTGGCGATGGCCGACTCGACCACCTTCTTGATCAGCGCCGCGGCCTTCTTCTCGGAGAACTTCAGCAGGTTGACGGCGCGCTCGGCCGGCAGGCCGCGCACCTGGTCGGCGACCAGTCGAGCCTTCTGCGGGGAGATGCGCGCGGTGCGCAGGATGGCTTTCGCTTCCATGGTCATCTCTCCTTACTTCGACTTCTTGTCGCCGCCGTGACCCTTGAAGGTCCGGGTGATGGCGAACTCGCCGAGCTTGTGGCCGACCATGTTCTCGTTGATCAGCACCGGAACGTGGTTCTTGCCGTTATGCACGGCGATGGTGAACCCCACCATTTCCGGCAGGATCATGGAACGGCGCGACCAGGTCTTGATCGGCTTCTTGGTGCCGCCCGCGGCCTCCACCTTCTTGAGGAGGTGGTGATCGACGAACGGGCCTTTCTTGAGGGAACGTGGCATGGTCGATTAGCCCCTACGATCGCGGACGATGAACTGCTGAGTGCGCTTGTTCTTGCGCGTCTTGTAACCCTTGGTCGGGACACCCCACGGGGTGACCGGATGCGGGTTACCCTGGCCGGCCTTGGCCTCACCACCACCGTGCGGGTGGTCAACCGGGTTCATCGCCGCACCGCGGACGGTCGGACGCACGCCGCGCCAACGCTTGGCGCCGGCCTTACCCAGCTTCTCCAGATTGTGCTCGTCGTTGCCGACCTCGCCGATGGTGGCGCGGCACTCGGCGGGCACCTTGCGCATCTCGCCCGAACGCAGGCGGAGCAGCGCATAGGCGCCCTCGCGGGCCACCAGCTGCACGCCGGCGCCGGCGGCGCGGGCGATCTGCGCGCCCTTGCCCGGCTTCAGCTCGACGCAGTGCACCGTGGTGCCGACCGGGATGTTGCGCAGCGGCAGGGTGTTGCCGGCGCGGATCGGGGCGTCGGAGCCCGCGATCACCTGGTCGCCCGCCTTCAGACCCTTCGGGGCGATGATGTAACGGCGCTCACCGTCGGCGTAGCACAGGAGGGCGATGTGGGCGGTGCGGTTCGGGTCGTACTCGATCCGCTCGACGCGCGCCGCGATGCCTTCCTTGTTGCGCTTGAAGTCGATCAGGCGGTAATGGTGCTTGTGGCCGCCACCGATGTGGCGGGTGGTGATGCGGCCGTGGTGGTTGCGGCCGCCGGTCTTGCTCTTCTTCTCGACCAGCGGGGCGTACGGCGCACCCTTGTGCAGGTCCGGCGTGACCACGCGGACCGCGGAGCGGCGGCCGGGGGAAGTGGGCTTGAACTTCATCAATGGCATGGGATCACCCTCAGGCCTTGGCGGACACGTCGATGCTCTGGCCCTCGGCCAGGCGCACGTACGCCTTACGCCAGTCGCCGCGGCGGCCGGCACGGAAGCGGAAGGACTTGTTCTTGCCCTTCACGTTGACGACGTTGACGGCCTCGACCTTGACGTCGAACAGCTGCTCCACCGCCGCCTTGACGTCGGCCTTGGTGGCGTCGCTCGAAACCTCGAACACGTACTGGTTGCTGGCTTCCTGCAGGCGCACGGTCTTCTCCGACACGCGCGGAGCGCGCAGCACGCTGAAAATCTTCTCGTTGGCGCTCATGCCAGCCACTCCTCGATCTTCTTGACCGCCTCGGCCGTGATCAGCACCGAATCGGCGCAGACCAGCGACACCGGATCCAGACCCTGCACGTCGCGGACCTGCACGTACGGCAGGTTGCGGGCGGCCAGGAACAGGTTCTCGGAGGCATTCTCGGTGACGATCAGCGGGCGCTGGCCCACCTCGAAACCGGCCAGCTTCGCGACCAGGCCCTTGGTCTTCGGGGCGTCGACGTCGAACGACTCGACGACCTTCAGGCGGCCCTGCCGGTTCAGCTCGGACAGGATCGCGCTGATCGCGGCGCGGTACATCTTGCGGTTGACCTTCTGCACGAAGCTGCGCGGCTTGGCCGCGAAGGCCCGGCCGCCGCCGACGAAGATCGGGGCCGTCAGGGCGCCGTGGCGGGCGCCACCACCCTTCTGCCGCTTGGACTTCTTGGTGGTGCCGTTGACCTCGGCGCGGCTCTTCTGCGCCTTGGTGCCGGCACGGGCGGCGGCCTGGTAGGCCACCACGACCTGGTGCACCAGGTCCTCGCTGAATTCACGGCCGAACACGGCGTCGGAGACCGACAGGGTGTTGCCGCTACCCGTAATGGTGAGTTCCATCGTGATTCTCCTTACGCCTTGCTCGCCGGGCGCACGATCACGTCACCACCCGGAGCACCCGGGACGGCGCCGCGGACGGCGATCAGGCCGCGCTCGACGTCCACGCGCACCACTTCCAGGTTCTGGACGCTCTGGACCTCGGCACCCATGTGGCCGGCCATCTTCTTGCCCGGGAACACGCGGCCCGGGGTCTGGCGCTGGCCGATCGAACCCGGAGCGCGGTGGCTCAGCGAGTTGCCGTGGCTGGCGTCGCCCATGGTGAAGTTGTGGCGCTTGATCGTGCCCTGGAAGCCCTTGCCCTTGGTCACGCCCTGGACGTCGACCTTCTGGCCCACCTCGAAGATGTCGGCCTTGATCTCGCCGCCCACGGTGAAGTCGCCGATCCTGTCGTCGGCAACGCGGAACTCCCACAGGCCGCGACCCGGCTCGACCTTGGCCTTGGCGTAGTGACCGGCCACCGGCTTGGTCAGCAGCGACGCGCGGCGGGTGCCGGCGGTCACCTGGATGGCGCTGTAGCCGTCGTTCTCGACGGTCTTGATCTGGGTGATGCGGTTGGGGGTCGCCTCGATCAGGGTCACCGGGATGGAGCGGCCATCCTCGGTGAAGACGCGGCTCATGCCGGCCTTGCGGCCGACCAGACCCAACGAATACTTCTTCGTCATGTCGGCAGTCCTCAGGCGAGCTTGATCTGGACGTCGACACCGGCCGCGAGCTCAAGCTTCATCAGCGCGTCCACGGTCTTGTCGTTGGGGTCGACGATGTCGAGCACGCGCTTGTGCGTGCGGGTCTCGTACTGGTCGCGCGCATCCTTGTCGGTATGCGGGGAGACGAGAACGGTGTAACGCTCGATCTTGGTCGGCAGCGGGATCGGGCCACGCACCTGCGCGCCGGTCCTCTTGGCCGTCTCGACGATCTCGCTGGCCGAGCGGTCGATCAGACGGTGATCGAACGCCTTGAGCCGAATCCGGATCTTTTGGTCCGCCATGACGGAGTTCCTTCGTTAAAAGAGCGACGGGCCCGGCCTCTGGGATGCCTGCCCCGAAAAATGGTCCATTCGCCCGGCCACCAGGGGCCACCGGGCCGGGGCCGGTTGCCCGGCCCCGAAAAGCGCGGGCAGACCGGCAAGCGGCCTGCCCAGACGGAAAAGTATAGAACGCGTAAAGCATAGCGTCAACAGCCCGCAGGCTGCCAACGCGTATTCGTCACGCGACCCTTCCCTGTCCGGCGAACACGAGGCACCTCCTGTGCCTCTTTTCGCGGTAGGGCCGCCCCGACCCAGCCAGGGGCGGCCTTGCAAGTCCTTGAATTACTTCAGGATCTTGGACACCACGCCGGCGCCGACGGTGCGGCCGCCCTCGCGG
>ERZ777003.1386-NODE-1386-length-37020-cov-43.727283_pt1 | contig 37020 bp, 36 predicted proteins | sample MGYA00374956_ERZ777003 | MGnify/ENA primary metagenome ERZ777003 (study PRJEB29302, sample SAMN06268252) | bioreactor metagenome | isolation source: Joint BioEnergy Institute, California, USA | place: USA:Joint BioEnergy Institute, California, USA | collected... | reverse complement strand
GATCTGGGCCTGGCGGAAGGCCGGCGAGCTCACCTCCACCAGCCGGTCGGCCTTCCCCTGCACCTGGTTGATCAAGGTGGCGTACAGCGGGACCGCCGAGCCCGCGGCCGCGGTCGAACCCGGCGCCGGGCCGAGCACGAACATGTTGCGGATATCGATCTGCGCCACCTTGGCGTCCTGGGGAACCGACACGTTCACGCCCTCGGTCAGCTGGGTGGGCATGGCCGTCTGCGGCGTGTGACCGGCCGCGCAGCCGGACAGCACCGGTGCAAGGGCGATGGCACCCGCGACGGTGAGCGCGAACACGCGGCGGCTGTTGCGGATCACAGCAACGATCTCCTTGCCAAAGGAACAGTGGAACGATGCGCGGGCTCTGGTCGGGCCTTGCCGCTCAAGGCGCGCGTCTTTCGCCAGAGGAAGAGTAGCGAGGGGGAGCCCAGGGCTGCCCACGGGGGTGCACCGAACCCCTTCCGGCGGCGTGGCCGGGGCTTGGCGCGGACCGCTCAGCGGTGTCGCGGTGGAGCCGGACGCGCCCGGCTCAGCCGGTGGGCGTGCGCCCGCCCGGGGAGGTGAGCCGGCCGATCCGGTCCATCAGCGCGGCGTCGGGCACCGGGTCGTGGATGACCTCCCCCACCACCCCGTCGGTGTGCACCAGCACCGCCGTCAGGCGTCCGCCGTCGGTGCCGGGGGGCGGGCCGTAGGCGGTGGCGAGCACCTGCTGGGGATCTTCGATCAGCTCCGGCGTGCCGTCGTGGGATTTGCCGGCCAGCTCCCGCAGCTGCCGGAGGGACTGCGGGGCGGGGACGGTCGCCCGCCGCCGGTCGGCGACCAGCCAGAACCGGACCATGTGGGCGCGGGCGGCCCTGGCCAGCCCGGCCACCACCGCGCCGCAGTCGCACCCGGGCGGGACGATGCCGATCACCCCCGAGCGCAGCTGCAGCACCGGGATCTGCCGGCGCTCGGCCCCGGCGATCACGGTGACCGTGCCGGACGGCAGCACCCCGCCGACCCGGCCGGGCGCGGCGGAGGGGGCGGTGGCCACCGGGCCCACGGACGCCCGCGGCACGGGCCGGGGACCCAGGGTGGTCAGCAGGACCACGCTGAGCAGCGCCACGACCAGCGCCCCGGCCAGCAGGGGCGCGGCGATCCCGAAACGCCCCAGCGGCCCCAGCAGCCGGCGCAGCCTCTCCTGACGGCGTTTGCGGCGCATCTCCCGGCGGTAGGCGATCAGGTCGCGTTCCAGTTCCCGGGCGTCGTCGGGAATCACCACATCGATCCGGGGCAGGCCGTAATCGTCGTGCTCGGGATCGCCGTCTGGCCTCACGCCGCACCTCGCATTCCGCACCGCCGAGCACCGGGTCGGGGGTTGACGGGGGGTTCACCCGGCGGTCAGGCGGGCTCACCTTCCAGTATGACCCTGTACGTCCTGGAAAGGGATCCGCCCATCGCCGTGCGTTCGAAGTCGAGTGTCCCCGGGGCGTCCGGGAGTATGAGCTCCTGCCCCGGTATGGCGCGACACGCCCGTGATGGGGATCTGCTATGGGCTTGGAAGGGTTCGTTCCCGGCTTCGCTACCTGCCGAAAGAGCGCCTCCGACCCGGGAAAACGCGCTCCAAGAGGCTGTTCGGGGCGTTTGTCAAGACCCCAATTAGTGGGTTGACCTGCGGATTTGTCCGGAAGGTCGCTGCGCCCACCGCCGGTACCGTGATATCCTTGGGGATAGCGGAAGGGGTACTTGTCACATGACTTTCACGGTCGGCGACACCGTCGTCTACCCCCACCATGGGGCTGCTCGGATCGAAGCCATCGAGACTCGCACCATCAAAGGTGAGGATAAGACCTACCTGGTCTTGAAGGTCGACAAGGGCGACCTGACAGTGCGGGTGCCCGTCGAGAACGTCGAGGAAGTCGGCGTCCGCGACGTCGTGGGCCAGGAGGGTCTTGAGAAGGTGTTCGAGGTGCTGCGTGCACCCTACACCGAAGAGCCCACCAACTGGTCGCGGCGGTACAAGGCCAACCTTGAGAAGCTCGCCTCCGGCGACGTCAACAAGGTCGCCGAGGTGGTCCGCGACCTGTGGCGCCGCGACAAGGAACGCGGTCTGTCGGCGGGCGAGAAGCGGATGCTGGCCAAGGCCCGGCAGATCCTGGTCAGCGAGCTCGCCCTGGCCGAGAAGACCAACGAGGACAAGGCCGAGGCCCTCCTCGACGAGGTTCTCGCCGGCTGACTTTGGGCGTACGGCTACCACGGGTGGGCGTCGGGACCGACGTCCACCCGTTCGGTTCGGGACGTCCGCTGTGGGTGGCCGGTCTGCTCTGGCCCGATGAGGGCGATGGGCTGACCGGCCACTCCGACGGCGACGTGGCCGCGCACGCGGCCTGTGACGCCCTGCTGTCGGCCGCCGGGCTCGGTGACCTCGGTGCGGTCTTCGGCACCGCCGACCCGCGCTGGCGCGGCGCCTCGGGCACCGAGCTGCTCGCCGAGGTGGCGCGCCTGCTCACCGAACACGGCTACGCCATCGGCAACGTGGCCGTCCAGGTGATCGGCAACCGCCCGAAGATCGGCCGCCGTCGCGCCGAGGCCGAGAAGGTCCTCAGCGAGGCCCTGGGCGGCGCCCCGGTCAGCCTGTCGGCCACCACCACCGACGGCCTCGGCCTGACCGGCCGCGGCGAGGGCCTGGCCGCCATCGCCACGGCCCTTGTCGTGCCCACCACCGCCTGACGCCTGCCCGGCACAAGGCGGTCCCGCCCGCGGTTCGTCGTGCCCTTGAGCAGGAATCCCGAGTAGACGAGGCGCGATAAGGCCTGCCCCGTGTGCCCACCGGCGGGCCTTTGACCCCTTCGGGCACGCGAACCGGCCTGTGCCGGGCCTGAATTGTCACGCCCGGCACCGGAGAGGGCGGCTCCCCTTGAGGCGGGCGGCTCAGCTCATCCACGTCTCCAGGGCGAGCAGGTCGCGCATCGACACCATGCCGACCATGCGGCCGCCCTCCCGCACCGGCAGGTGACGGATGCCCGCCTCCAGCATCCGCCGGGCCACCTGCTGGGAGTCCTCGTTGACGTCGGCGGTCTGCACCGTGTCGGTGGCGTACGAGGCGACGTCGGTGGCGTCCGGGTCGACGGCGTCGGCCATCGCGGTCACCAGGTCTCGTTCGGTGATGATCCCGATGACCCGGTCGCCGTCGAGCAGCGGCAGCGCCCCGACCTTCTCCTCGGCCATCCGCCGGGCCGCATCGGCCAGCCGCTCACCCGGCCGGCAGCCGATGACGGTCGGGCGGTAGATGTTGCCGATGCGCATGTGCCCTCCCCCTGTCCCTCGACCGGATCGGATCACCGAGGATCCTCCCCGGTCGAGGGGGAACTACTCCGCTTCGCTCCGTCCTGGGAGGGATGTCACGTCTCAGGCGTCCCGGCGGAACCCAGGATCGCCCCGGGGACCTCGGACGGGAAGGCCGGGGAGGGATGCACCGTCCCCGTCACCTCCCCCAGCGACAGCCGGCCGCCGCCGGCGGTGGGGGCGAAGGCGCGGATGGTGACGGTGTCCCCGTCCTCCAGGAAGGTGCGGCGGGTGCCGTCGGCCAGCTCGATCGGCTCGGTGCCGCCCCAGGTCAGCTCCAGCAGGCAGCCCCGCTGGTCGCGTTCGGGGCCGGACACCGTGCCGGAGGCGAACAGGTCACCGGTGCGCAGCGGAGCCCCGCCCACCGTGGCGTGCGCCAGCTGCTGGGGCGAGGTCCAGTACATCGACGCGAACGGCGGACGGGAGATCACCTGCCCGTTCAGCAGGATCTCCACGGTCACATCCAGCCCCCACGGCTCGTCGCAGCGCAGGTAGGGCAGCACCGGCGGGTCCTGGGTGGGCGGGGCGACGCGAGCGGCCTCCAGCGCGGCCACCGGCACCACCCAGGGAGAGATCGAGGTGGCGAACGACTTGCTCAAAAACGGCCCCAGCGGCTGGGACTCCCAGGCCTGGATGTCGCGGGCGCTCCAGTCGTTCACCAGGACGAACCCGAAGATGTGGTCCCGGAAGGCCGAGGTGGGCAGCGGGTGGCCGGGCGCGGACGGCATCCCGGCCACGAAACCGATCTCGGCCTCGAAGTCCAGCCGCCGCGAAGGACCATAGGAGGGCTCCTGCTCGGGCGTCTCCCGCCGCTGGCCCCAGGGCCGGTAGACCGGGGTGCCCGACACCTGCACCGTCCCGGCGCGGCCGTGGTAGCCGACCGGCAGGTGCCGCCAGTTGGGCGGCAGCGGGTCGGCGTGCGGCCGGAAGATCCGGCCGACGTTGGCCGCGTGGTGAATGGAGGAGTAGAAGTCCACATAGTCGGCCACGTCGAATGGCCGGGCCAGCTCGACCTGGTCGAGCGGGATCAGGTGGGGCTCCACCCGCTCCCGGTAGGTCTCGATGGTGAGCAGCTCGATGATCCGGGCGCGGTTGGCCTCCCAGGCGGCGCGGCCGGCGGCCATGAACCCGTTGAGCGACCCGGAGGCGAACCAGCGCCGGTCGTCCACCAGCCCTTCCGCGGCGAGCCCGGCCAGGTCCAGGACGTGGTTGCCGATGGCGACCCCCACCCGGGGAAGCTCTCCCGGCAGGGAGAACACCCCGTAGGGGAGGTTCTCGATGCCGAAACCGCTGCCGGCGGGGATCGAGACCCAGGGAACGTCGGTCATGCCACGGTATCTTCCCCCACCGGCCCGAATTTGATCAGCTCTGCGCGGGGCGTGTCGATGTCGCAGCAGCCGAAGGCGACAAACAGCCTCCGGACGGCACGCCCGTCCGCGCCCGCCGCCTCCGCCGCCAGCGCGGCCCTATCGGCCGAGGCCACCGCCTCGGCGACCGCGGTGGGATCGGACGGGTCACTGCGGGCCCGGCAGGCCGCCACCAGGAGGTTGAGGAACCCGTGACGGGCCGCCCCGGTCGCGGGATCCACCCGCCGGACGGTGTGATACTCCCCGGCCATGCACGTGAACGGCAGTCCCCGTTCGGCGCAGGCCGTCATGAACGCCGCCACCTGGGCCGGGGACGGCGCGTATTCTCCGTCGGCCTCCCCGCCGCCCGGGACGTCATCGCCCCATGGGCCGCCGACGCGGAACTCGGCGGCCAGGCGGGCGCCGCTGCCGCGGGCGGCGGCCAGCCGGTCCAGCGCCTCCCGCCAGCCGGGGGTCTGCCTGATCCGCACGATCAGGCAGGGCAGGTCGGCGGGCAGCCGGGCGACCGCCACCGCCGCGGCCCGCGCCTGGTCGGCGCCGGGGGCCAGGCCGACCCGCACCGACCGCAACCGCACCCGCGGCTCCCTTCTGGCGGCCTCCAGTGCCGCCGGCAGGTCTTCCAGGGCGGTGTCGGCGACGAGCCCCAGATCGAGCAGGTCTTCGGGGATCAGCAGCCGGCGCAGCTCCGCTATCCGGGACGCCGGGCACAGGAACCGTCCCACCACCGGGTGCCCGGCCGCCTCGCGGTAGGCCGCAAGCGCCGGCTCCATCGGTTTGCGGGTGGGTGGGAACAACGCCGCATCGTCGACGATCCGCTCAAGCAGGGGCCTCACACCCCGGTGCCTACCCGCTCCGGGACCGCCCCCACGCACCGCCGTTCACGCCTCTTCCCGGAGGAGCCGTCGCGAGCGCGCGTCCGGTCACTCCCGCGGCGGGGTCGGCGAGCTGCGGAGGTTGCCGGACGGCGGGGACGGTTCGGCATCGCCGCCGTCGGGGTCCTCGGCCCGGTCGGCCGGTGCGGACCCGGCCTCCTCACCGGTCTCGGCGGCGGCGGCCGCCAGCTCCTCCGCCGAGGGCATGACGATGTCGGGACGGGTGGTCGGGGCGGGCTTGACCTCCGGCTTCGGCCGGTTCCCGGAGCCGACCAGCTCCACGTCCGTGGGCAGCAGAGCGGGGGCGGGCTGCTCGCCGGGCGGAGTCGGGTCGTCGTCCACGTCCACCTCCCCGCCCTGCTCGGGCAGCGGCGGCCGCCAGTCCGGCTCGTCGTCGAAGGGCGGCGGCGAGTACAGGGGCGGGGCGTCTGCGGGGAACGATGCGGCGGGTTTGTCCAGGTTCAGCGGCGGGGCGGACTGCCGGGCCGGCTGGAAGGAGTCCGGCGCCGCATCGCCCTCGAAGTTCTGCGGAGTGTCCTGCGGCAGGGGGTGAGGGGCGGTGTGCTCCTCGTCCGCCCGCCGGTCGTCGTCGGCGCCGCCGAACAGCCAGGCCTCGTCGGAGCGGGCCGCCGCAAGCGCGAGCGGGGGAGCCGCCGCCTCCACCGGGGCGGTCTCCACCTCGGCGGTCTGCGTGGGAGCGGCCTCCACCGGCCCGGTGACCGGCTCGGCCGGCGGCGGGGCCGGGGCGGGCGGGACGGTCCGGTGGATCTGCCGGAACATGGCCAGCCACAGCCAGACCACGACGATGAGCATCACGTAGGGGGCGACGGCCACTCCCGCTTTGAGCGCATCGTCCGGCAGCGGCTCATACCCCTTGACCGCCCGCTGCACGGCGGCCGCCGCCGCGCCCGCCACCACCGCCAGCAGCAGCGCCCACCGGATCCAGCGCGTCCACCAGCGGGCGTGCCGCGCCACCACCAGCGCCAGCACGGTGACCGTGATCAGCACGTCCACCAGCACCGGGTACAGCGGGGCCCAGCGCGGGGCGGCCCCGCCGGCCAGCGCCAGCACGCGCAGGTCGTCATAGGTGAGCACGAACGCCCCGCCGAGTGAGGCGATCACTCCCAGCCCGGCCAGCGCGGTCAGCACCCGTTGCGGTGTTCGTCCGCCGGGGGCGTTCGCTGGAGGGGACCCGGCTGCGCCGGAGGACGGAGCCGCGCTGCTGTGATCGGGGGCCATGGAACTCTTTTCAGGGTCTGTCGGGGTAACGGGCGGTCACTTTGGGCAATCATGACCTCATCTAGAGAAGGTCATTCCTATCTTGCTGGTGATCGTCGCCCCTACCTCCACGACACGCGAACTCCGGGCGGCGAAGGCCGTCTGCGATCGCCCCGGCCCGGGGCCTGCGGCGGGAGAGCGGGCGGAGGGCACGAGATCTGCGAGCGCCGCACCGGGAACACAACCGTGGACAGGCGTAACGTGGGTCACACACCCCAAAAGGGCGTTCCTGGCCAGGAGGCGACGATGCCGTATTACCGGGTCGTGGGGGAGATCCCCCGCAAGCGTCACGTGCAGTTCCGCAGGCCGGACGGCGGCCTGTACGCAGAGGAACTGATGGGGGAGGAGGGCTTCTCCTCGCACTCCTCCCTGCTGTACCACCGGCACGCTCCCACGGCGATCCTCAAGAGCGAAGAGATGCCCGAGGGCGCCGGCGAGGGGCCGCTGGAGCCGAACCATCCGCTGCGTCCCCGCGCCTACCGCACCCAGGACCTGCCGGTCGGCGGCGATCTGCTGCTGGGGCGGCAGCTGCTGGCGGGCAACGAGGACGTGCGGATCTCCTTCGCCGCGGTGGACCCGGCGAGCGGGCCCGGCGAGCTGTACCGCAACTCGGTGGGCGACGAGGTGGTCTACGTGCAGACCGGCGCGGCCCGGCTGGAGTCCACCTACGGGGCGCTGGAGGTCACCTCCGGCGACTACGTGGTCATCCCCACCGGCACCATTCACCGCTGGGTCCCCACCGGCGAGGAGACCTTGCGCGCCCTGGTGATCGAGGCGCGCGGGCACGTGCGGCCGCCCCGGCGCTACCTGTCGCAGTACGGGCAGTTCCTGGAGCACGCCCCCTACAGCGAACGGGACCTGCGCGCCCCCACCGAACCGCTGCTGGCCGACGGCGAGGAGGTCCCGGTGATCGTGCGCACCCGCGCCGGGCTCAGCCGCCTGACCTACCTGCACCACCCGTTCGACGTGGTGGGCTGGGACGGCTACCTGTACCCGTACGCCTTCAACATCGCCGACTTCGAACCGGTGGTGAAGAGCATCCACGCGCCGCCGCCGGTGCACCAGACCTTCGAAGGGCCGAACTTTGTGATCTGCTCGTTCTGCCCGCGTCCCCTGGACTTCCACGAGCAGGCGGTGCCGATCCCTTACAACCACCACAACGTCGACTCCGACGAGCTGATGTTCTATGTGGGCGGCGACTACTCGGCCCGCCGCGGCACGGGCATCGGCATCGGCTCGATCTCCCTGCACCCGGCCGGCTTCACCCACGGTCCGGCGCCCGGCGCGGTGGAGGCGGTCATCGAGGCGATGCGGGCCGGGCACACCGCCACCAGCGAGACCGCCGTCATGGTCGACACCTTCCGCCCCCTGCTGCTGGGCCCGGCGGCGGCCCGCTGCGAGGACCCCGAGTACGCCTGGAGCTGGGCGCGGCTGTCGTGACCGGCTGAACCCTGCCGGGCGGCGGTCTCGGGCGGGCCGTGCCCGAACCGCCGCCCGGTGACTGCGGTCACCACAGATCGAAAAGGGCCTGGTGGGGGATTCGTTCCAGACGGGCGGGGTAGGCGTTTTCCCGTGGCGTCTGCGCAGTTTCCCCGGCCTGTGCTCGATCTGGCCGAATCGCGGCGGCTGGGCGAGCCGGTCCGGTCGTTCGACGCCCGCCCGGAGTTCCGGAGGGCGGTCATCTGGCTGGCGCTGCTGGCGCCGCCGGGCGTGCTGCTGGTGCTGTCGGCCCTGTTCTACCTGGTCGAAGGGCCGCGCTGGATGGGCGTGGGCGGGGCGCTGCTGGCGGCCGCCTACCTGAGCGGCCTGTGGTGGATCGTGCGCGACGGCGCGCTGCGCGGCCGCGGGCAGGCGGTCTTCGTGTTCGAAGACGGCCTGGTGCGCCTGGCGCCGCGCCGCACCTGCGTCCACCGCTTCGACGAGCTGCGCAGCGTGACCGCGACGGCGCGGCCGGGCCGGGACGGGCGCCCCCGCTGGAGCTTCACCGTCGCCGACGGCGACGGCGAGTTCGTCTTGAGCGAGGTGCTGCCGGGAGTGCGCGAGCTCGGCGAGGTGATCATGGCCGAGATCGCCCAGCGGGAACTGCCCCGGGCCCGGGCCGAGTTCCAGGCGGGACGCCCGGTGCGGTTCGGCCCGTTCACCGTGGACCGGACCGGCGTGAGCAAGAACGGCAAGACGGCGCCGTGGGAGGCGATCGGGCAGGCCGGGCTCGGCCACGGCATGGTGTACGTGCAGCGCCTGGACACCGGCACGCGGCTGACCGCCGAGACCGGGCTCGTCCCCAACGCCCTGGTGTTCGTGGAGCTGTGCCGGTGGGCCAAGACCGCCCCCAAGGCCCCGCAGGGACGGTGAAACGCGCCGGGAGCACCCGGCCATCCAATAACCTTGACTGCGTGAGCCTGCACCTGTACGACACCGGCACCCGTACCGTCCGCCCGTTCAAGCCCCTGCACGAGGGCCGGGTGGGGATGTACGTGTGCGGCGCGACCCCGCAGGCCGAACCGCACATCGGGCACTTGCGCTCGGGCGTGATCTACGACGTGCTGCTGCGCTGGCTGCGGCACCTGGGCTATGAGGTGACGTTCGTCCGCAACGTCACCGACGTGGACGACAAGATCATCGCAGCGGCGGCCGAACGCGGCGTGCCCTGGTTCGCGCTGGCCGAGGCCAACCAGCGGATCTTCACCCGCGGCTATGAGCTGCTGGGCTGCCTGCCGCCCACCGTCGAGCCGCGCGCCACCGGCCACGTGCCGGAGATGATCGTGCTGATCCGCCGGCTGCTGGAGGCCGGGCACGCCTACACCGCCGCCGGGGACGTCTACTTCGACGTCAACTCCTGGGCCGAGCACTACGGCGAGCTGTCCCACCAGCGGCTGGAGCACATGCGCCCGGCCGGCGACACCCCCAACGAGGACGCCAAACGCGACCCCCGCGACTTCGCGCTGTGGAAGGGCGCCAAGCCCGGCGAGCCGAGCTGGGAGACCCCCTGGGGGGAGGGCCGGCCCGGCTGGCACCTGGAGTGCTCGGTGATGTCCACCAAGTACCTGGGGCCGACCTTCGACATCCACGGCGGCGGAGTGGACCTGATCTTCCCGCACCACGAGAACGAGCGGGCCCAGTCCCAGGCGGCCGGTGACGGTTTCGCCCGCTACTGGCTGCACAACGGGCTGCTCACCGTGGACGGGGTGAAGATGAGCAAGTCGATCGGCAACGTGGTGCTGCTGACCGACCTGCTGGAGAAGGCCCGTCCGGTGGAGGTGCGCTACTACCTGGCCTCGGCGCACTACCGGTCGCTGATGGACTACACCGACGGCTCCCTGGCCGAGGCCGTCACCGCCTACCAGCGCATCGAGGGCTTCGTCACCCGCGCCGCCGAGCTGGTGGGGGCCGGGGAGCCGGCCGCCGAGCTGCCGGAGGCGTTCACCGCCGCGATGAACGACGACCTGGGCGTGCCGCAGGCCCTGGCGGTGCTGCACGAGACCGTCCGGGACGGCAACAGCGCCCTGGCCTCCGGGGACCGGGCCGAGGTGGCCCGGCGCCTGGCGTCGGTGCGGGGGATGATGGGCGTGCTGGGGCTGGACCCGCTGGCCGAGCCGTGGGCCGACGACCGCGGCTCCGACCTGCGCCCGGTGGTGGACGCCCTGGTCAAGGTGGCGTTGGAGCAGCGTCAGGCGGCCCGCGCCCGCAAGGACTACGCCGCCGCCGACGAGATCCGCGACAGCCTGGCCGCCGCCGGCATCGTGGTGGAGGACACCCCGCACGGCCCGCGCTGGGAACTCAAGCGCGACTGACGTCTTGTCGCCCGGACGGGCGGAAGCCGTCCGGAGGGCGACGTTCGGGGCGGGCCGCATCGGTTCACCGTGGTGTGGCGGGAGGCCGTGCCGCTCGGCCGCGGCCGGAGCGATCGCCGAGGCCGCCTAGAATGAGGAGTTCGTTGCGGGGGCCGGGCCGCCAGTCGCCGCCCCGGGATTCCAGGGGATTTTCGGAGGATTTTCGGCATGGCCAAGCGCCGTAAGAAGGGGCCCAGCTTCACTCCCAAGGCCGAGGACCGGCACTGGTACGCCCGCCGGCAGGCCGCCCGGGCCGCCAAGAACGCCGCCCGCACCGGCACCCGCACCCTCGGGCCGCGCGCCCTGGCCCAGGGCGCCGAAAGCCCGGCCCGTCCGGCGGGCACCCGGCGGGCGAACGGGCCCGATGCCCCCGAACTGGTGGTGGGCCGCAACCCGGTGGTGGAGGCGCTGCGCGCGGGCGTGCCCGGCAAGGCGCTGTATGTGGTGTCCGACACCGACGAGCGGATCCGCGAGGCGGTCAAGATCGCCGGTGACCGGGGCATTCCCCTGCTGCAGGCCGGGCGCAGCGAACTGGACCGCCTCACCGACGGCGCCGTCCACCAGGGCATCGCCCTGCAGGTCCGCCCCTACCGGTACGCAGACCCCGAGGAGCTGCTTCAGCGCGGCACCCCGCCGCTGATCGTGGCCTGCGACGGCATCACCGACCCGCGCAACCTGGGCGCCATCGTGCGCTCGGCCGCGGCGTTCGGCGCCAACGGCGTGGTGATCCCCGAGCGCCGCTCGGCCGGGGTGACGGCCGGCACCTGGAAGTCCTCGGCGGGCACGTTGGCCAATCTGCCGGTCGCCCAGACCACCAACCTGACCCGCCAGCTGAAGGCCTACCAGCAGGCCGGCTGCTTCGTGGCCGGGTTGGACTCCCGCGGCGCCATCACCGTCGCCGACCTGGAGATCGCCGACGGCCCCCTGGTGCTGGTGGTGGGCTCCGAGGGCAAGGGCCTCAGCCGCCTGGTCGCCGAGACCTGCGACATGCTGGCCACCATCCCCATGCCCGGCCGGGCCGAGTCCCTCAACGCCGGCGTCGCCGCCGGCATCGCCCTCTACGAGATCGCCCGCCGCCGCGCCGCCTGACCGCCCGTCCTCAACGGCCGCGCCCGGTCTCGATCTCACACCACACGCTCAGGTGGTCCTGCAGCAGGACGCGGTATCCCCAGGCACGGGCCAGGGCGTCCAGGATCGGCAGGCCACGACCGTGCTCGGCATCGGCGTCGTGGACGAAATGCGGCAGGGTGGCCCCGGCCCGGTTGGTGACCTCGATGTGAAGGGCGTCCGGCAACAGCGCCACGCTGCAGGTGACGGTGGGTCCGCTGCCGTAGCGGACGGCGTTGGTCAGCGTCTCCGACAGCAACAGCACCGCATCGTCGGTGATCTCACGAACGCAGGGGGAACGCCCGGCCAGCAAACCCGCCAGCCAGCGGCGAACCGGACGAACACACGCGGGATCCGCCGGAACGGTACGAGCCCCCAACGGAATCCAGCTCATTTGACGCCCACCAGCCGGGCGATGCGGGCCGCGGCGGCACGCAGGTCATCGGCACCGGTGACGCACGGCCCGAAGGCGAACATCCACGCCCCCCGGCATTCGACCGCCGCCACGCTCAGCCACCTGCCGGACTGCCCCGGGTAGAGCACCCGCAACACGGCCTCCCCCGGGATCGGCCACAGCAGCCCGGACTCACACCCGCACTCCCGCAGCCGATGACACAGCCCGCACAGCAACCGAAACCGCACGACCTGCGGTGATGTCGCCTGCGGCATCGCTTGGCCCCTTCCCGACCTGACGAACCCACGACGAGGTTCTGCAATCACTCGAACACACTGCGTGATTGGCGCTATGTTCGCAGTGTGCATGAGCGAGCTCGTTCTGTAAACGCCATGAAGTGAACTCGCTCAAAAACTGTCCGTTCAGAAACGGATATTTCGTTCGGACGGGAGGTCGGAGTGACAAGACGGACCAGCCCCACGGTGCGCAGGAGGCGGCTTGCCGCAGAGATGCGCAAGCTGCGCAAGGAAGCCGGGAAGACCCGCGAGGAGGCGGCAAGATACGCCGATATCGCTCCGGCCACCGTCAGCCGAATCGAGGCGGCCGCTCACGCCCCGAAGGTCGCCGACATCATGGCGCTATGCCGGTTCTATGGACTTGATGAGGCGCACACCGAGATGCTGGTAACCCTCGCCCGGCAGAGCCGCCAGCGCGGCTGGTGGCAGAAAGTCGGAGAGGACGCCATCCCCACCTGGTTCGAAACCTATGTCGGCCTTGAAGAAGAGGTCGCCGAGATCCGCAGCTACCAGCCAGAAGTGATCTTCGGCTTGCTGCAGACCGAAGACTATGCCCGCGCCGTCCTCACGGCCGACGACACGGTCGGCCCCGCGGAAGGCGAACGCCGCCTAGAGGTCCGCATGCGGCGACAAAAGCTCCTGGAGGAGCCGGACCGCCCCAAACTGTGGATCATCCAGAACGAAGGCGCGCTGCGCCGCCACGTCGGCGGCGTCGCCACAATGCAACAGCAACTGAAACACCTGATCGACCTGTCCCGGCAACCCGGCATCACCATCCAGGTGCTCCCCTTCTCAGCGGGCGCCCATCCGTCGATGCACGGCGCCTTCGAGATTCTGTCCTTCCCGGAGCGCTACGACCCGGACGTCGTGTACATCGATTACCGGCGGGGCAGTATCTACTTGGAAAACCTTGATGAGGTCGATGACTACACCCAGCTCTTTGATCAACTGAGGGCAAGAGCCATCAGCCCTGACGAGTCACGGGCCCTGATCGGTCGCATAATTCAAGAAATGGATGCTTCGTAAGAAGCGGAGGTGGCCACGTGGACCTCTTCAACCTCCCCTGGCGCAAGGCGAGCGCCAGCGCCAACAACGGTTCGTGCGTCGAGGTCGCCCCAAGCGAGGCGATGGTGCTGGCCCGCGATTCCAAGAACCCCCACGGCCCGGTCCTCGCCTTCAGCCGGAATGAGTGGCGGGCATTCCTGTCCTCGATCAAGTCCGGACGACACGACCTGCGCTGATACGTCGGCGGCGGGCGCATCCCCCTCACTGACATCGCCTTCGGGGAGGACGCCCGCCGCCGCACTGCACCCTCCCGGCTCGCTATCGCCCGTCCTGCACGCGACAGATGCGCTGCACATCTTCATTCAGGGAGGGCTCGTGGCGGTGATTCGGTATCGAGAAATCGCCGACAACTTGCGCAAACGCATCCAGAACGGCGAATGGGCACCGGGCGAGAGGCTGCCCCGGCACGCCGACCTCGCCAGGGAGTACGGGGTCTCCCGCAACGCCGTGGCGCGAGCCATCAGCGTTCTGGAGGACGAAGGACGGCTGTGGGCGGTGCCGCGGCGTGGAACGGTCGTCCGGCCGGCCAAGCGCCGGGTGATCCTGCGCACCAATATCGTGCGCCGCAACACCCGGCATGTCGTGGACGGCAAGCCCGCCGCCGGCGGCTACAGCTTCCCGGCCGCGCAGGGCGACGAGCTGTGGATCCATCACATCGAGCCCACCGTCACCGAAGAGCCCCTGACGGACGCCCGGCTCGCCCACATGCTCAACGTCGAGGTCGGCGCCACCATCTGCTGCCGTCGCCGGGTCACCGGCCCGCCGGGCGAACCGCCCTTCCAGATCAGCACTACCTGGATCCATCCCCGAGGGGTTACTGATGCCCCGCTGGTGAAGGACCCCTATGGCACCGGCCCGGGCGCCTGGATCGACCGCCTGGAAGAGGCCGGGCACGGCCCGATCGAGTGGCTGGAGCGCCGCCGCGCCCGGATGCCCGACCAGCAGGAGGCCGCCTTGCTGCAGATCCCGGTCTCCCTGCCGGTCTGGGAGATCGTCCGCATCGGCTATTCGGCCAAGGACGGAAACGCTCTGGAAGTCACCCAGGTGATCATCCCGTCCGACCGTATGGAAGAGGTCTCCCGCCTGGAACGCGACGAGTCGGCCAAGTGGCCCCACCCCGACCATGGACCCGACGGCCCGCCTGTAGCAGGCCGCCGCCGGGACGATCACTAACGGAAAGGGGTGCAGTATGAGTGAGGGGCGCGGGTCCGTAGTGGACTTCTCCCGCATTCAGTGGCGCAAGAGCAGCCGCAGCACCCAAGAAGGCAACTGCGTGGAGGTCGCCTCGGGCCGGGCGGTGGTGCCGGCGCGGGACTTCAGGAACCCGGACGGCCCGGTCCTCGGGTTCGGCCCGGACCAGTGGCGGGCGTTCATCTCCTCAGTCAAGACGGGACGGCACGACCTGCACTGATACGGGTCGGCAGGCGGCGTCCCTCTCCGGCGTTGCCTTTGGAGAGGTCGCTGCCGCCGTGCTGCGCTCTCCCGAATCAATCCCGTTCATCAGGCGTGCAACGGAAGCACCGCGCATGATCAGGGAGAGTTCGAGGCGGTGACCCGGTGTTGGGAGACCGCCCGCCGCCAGGCGCCGGGGTAAGGCGGTTCGAACACGTCAAGGGCTGCCGCTCTTCACCGGAGCGGCAGAGACTTCGTCCATGGACTTGAGGACGCTTCGCGACATGGCCGCCATCGCAGACCCGATTGAGAGGGCGCGGGCGATCACTCGGGCGATGACCGAGCAGCAGGGAATCGCCGAAGAGGCCGCACGGATCCGGCGCGGCGCCATCGCCGAGGCCAGGGAGGCCGGCTACACCCTCGAAGAGATCGCCAAGGCGCTCGGCGTCACGCCGGGCCGGGTTTCCCAGATGCGCAAGGGGCCGGCGGCCAAGGCTCCGGCGCCGCCGGTCGGTCAGCGACCGCCGGTGATCGTGCAGCGGGCGCTGCCCACCGATCCGGCCACCCGCGGTTCGGCCTCGTTGTTCCTGACGGAGGCCGAGAGGCAGGGCATCACGGCCGGACGCAAGATGCTTTATGTCGGCCTTGAGGAGGCCACCGAGCACGTCGCCGCCTGCCTGCGCATTCAGCCGGGGGACGAGGTCATCGCCCGCCGCAAGATGATGACCGCCAACGACGTGCCCGTCCGCATCGCCACGTCCTTCTTCCGCAACGACCTCTTCGGAGGGACTCGCATCGCCGAACCGGACTTCATCAAGCCCTCATTGCAGTCGGCGATCCAGGCACTCGGCTATACCTTCGGGCACGCAGAGGAGACCCTGACCGCCCGTCCGGCCACCCGTTTTGAGGCCGACACTTTGCAACTCGATCCCGGCGAGTGGGTCGTCCAGATCCTCCGTGCGTCCTACTCCAGTGAGGGAACGCCGATCCACACCCTTGAGACGATCTGCTCGGCCAACCGCCACATCTTCACCATCGGCCAGGTCGGCGGCCTCGACGAGTTTTAAACCGTTGATGGGCGAGGACGGGAGTGGCGCGGCGGACGGTCCGGGCAGTCCATCGCCAGTACCGTGGACGCGATACGGGCAGGTGGGGCTGCCTGTGGATCTCGGGCTGTGGACGTCCGGGGCGAGCCGCGCGGGGTGCAGATGCCGGTGCCCGCCTCCGCCTCCAGTGGCATAAGAGCGGCCGTTGAGGCAGCGATCGGGTGCGAACTCTTCTCCCCACCGACCCGGTACGTGTCGGCAGGTCGCCGGTGGCTCACAGGCAGTGAGAGGAGGCCCGCGATGGCCGTGCGACCGGATGGCTTCATCTCCGGCCACGGCCGTGCACCTGGGCCGGAGAAGAATCTGCGCGCCATCCGGGCCGCCTTGACGGTGCCCGAGGACCGCGAAGCGTTCGACGCCGGGCTCAAGGCGGTGCTCGGCGAGGTCCGCGTCGGCCTCGACCTCGGGGTGCTGGACGGCTTCGTGCGCCGCTGGTGGATCTCCGCCTGCGACTCGGTGCGAGATTCCGAAGGACGCCGGCAGATGCATGCCCGCGCCCGCCGGGTCACAGCCGAGGGGACCTCAGCCTCCCAGGGGAGACCCTGGCGAGAGGTCCTCGCCGAACGGCGATCAGACCGCCCGGGGAGGCAGACGGTCAGGGGTGGTCGAGCAGGGCTGTGGCCATCTGCTGGATGGAGCGGGTGAAGCGGCGGGGGTCCTCGGGGCGGGTTATGTGGCGGATCAGGTTGCCGTCGAAGGCGGCCAGGAGGGCGTGGGCCAGGAAGTCGGCGTCGCAGCCGGGGCGGCCTTCGGCGAGCAGGGCGCTCAGGTGGCGGTGCCAGAAGCGGTAGCTGGGGTCGTTGTATTTGTCCTCGGCGCAGGCCTGTTCGTGGGCGGACAGCAGGACGGCGTTGTGTTCGGCGATTTCGCCGAGGCGGTCCAGGAAGGCCAGCAGCCGTTGCCGGGCGGGGGCGCCGGGGCCCAGTGGGGGAGGGCCGCTGGTGATCGCTTCGCGCAGCTCGCGGGATTTCTCCTCCAACAGGGCCTGGAGCAGGCCGGCGCGGCTGCCGAAGCGGCGGAACACGGTGCCCTTGCCGACGCCGGCGAGGGCGGCGACGCGGTCCAGTGAGATGTGGTCGCCGCCGCCTTCGGCCAGGAGCCGTTCGGTGGCCTGCAGCACCGCGCGGCGGTTGCGGGCGGCGTCGGCGCGTTCGGTGCGCCGGACGGCCGTCATGAGCGCCTCCAAGAATGCGGACTGTTGGTCCGGATATGTTACCGTGCGCTATACGGACCGGCGGTCCGGATAGTTGCTCCGAGTACGGAGGAGTTCGCATGACCATGCGCGCGCTCATCGTCGATCCCGACGCCCCGACCGCCCTGCGCTTCGGCACGGTTCCCGAACCCGACCCCGCCCCCGGCCAGTTGGTGCTCGAAGTCCGGCACATCTCGCTCAACCGCGGTGAGGTGACCTTCGCCGCGCAGCGTCCGGCCGGAACCGTGCACGGCTACGACGCCGCCGGAATCGTCGTGCGGGCCGCGGCGGACGGCACCGGGCCGTCCGTGGGCGCCAGGGTCGCGGCGCTGGGCACCGGAGCGTGGGCCCAGCGGATGGCCGTGGACACCACCGCCGTCGCCGAGGTCCCCGATGGGGTCGATCTCGCCGACGCCGCCGCGCTGCCGGTGGCCGGCGTCACCGCGCTGCGGGCGCTGCGCACCCGCCCCATCCTGGGACGGCGGGTGCTGGTCACCGGCGCGGCCGGCGGGGTGGGGCGCTATGCGGTCCAGCTGGCGGCCCTGGGCGGCGCCCACGTCATCGCCTCGGTGGGCTCGGCGGCCCGCACCGCCGACCTGGCCGACCTGGGCGCCCGCCAGGTGGTGATCGGCCTGGACGGCATCGACCGTCCGGTCGACCTCATCCTCGACACCGTGGGCGGCCCGCAACTGGCCGCCGCCTGGCGGCTCCTCGCCCCGGGCGGGGACGTCCAGAGCATCGGCTGGGCGTCCGGTGAACCGGCGGTGTTCGAGCCGTACTCGCTGTACTCTCCCGGTCCGGCCAAGACGATCAGCACGTTCGGCGACGCCGACGAGCCCGGCCCCGACCTGGCCGTCCTGCTCGGCTTCGTCGCAGACGGCGGGCTTTCTCCGGAGATCGGCTGGCGGGGCTCCTGGGAGCGCTTCGACGAGGCGATCCAAGCCCTGCTGGAGCGGCGGGTGCCGGGCAAGGCCGTCCTGGACGTGACGCCGGAGTTCCCCGAGATGCGCGGCGTGGACCCGGGTGATGCCTCCAGCCCGGGGGATGCGGCCCGGTGAGCGGGCCAAGTCCGTTGGTCTGCCGAGGGCTGGGCCGTTTTCGGGTGTTCGGTCAGGCGGCCAGGAGCTTGGCCTAGGCGCGTTTGCTCTAGCCAGGTGCACGGCCGCAACCCACCTGCCCGAAGAGGGCGCGGGCACCTTGGGAAAACGTGAGGCCCGGCCGAGGAGGTCGGCGGCGCGGTCGAACCAGGCCGCCGCCTTGCCACGGCCGTCCGGTGCCCCAATGGGGCAGGCGCTCCAACAGGTCGGCGCACCACCCCTCGACCGGTCCGGCCCGCGGACGCGGGACATCCAGGCGGCGGCCGTCGTGGTCACCGAGGACGTTACGAGGTCACCCCGCGATCTCGTAGGTGAAGGAGTAGCGGTCGAGTTCGGCCGCCAGCCGGTCGGCGTCGCCGCCGGTCAGGTGGACGGTCGCGTGCGGACGGCCATCGCGCAGCTCCACGTGCACCTCCCCGGTCAGGTCGGCTTCGGTGAGGACGCGGGCGACGATGCGGTGCACGCTGTCCTGGAGCAGGGCGGGTTTGAAGATCTTGCCGACCGCGGTGGTGGGCAGGCTCGGCACCACGTGGACGGCCTTGGGGGCGGCGGCCGGCTCCGGGGCGTGGGCGCGCGCCCAGGCGTGCAGGTCCTCCTCGGTGACCTGGGCTCCGTCCCGGAGAACGAGGTAGGCGACGGGGACCTCGCCGGAGTGCGGGTCGGGGGCGCCGATGACGGCCGCGGCGATCACGTCGGGGTGGGCGAGCAGGGATTCCTCGACCGGGACGGGGTCGATGTTGTGGCCGCCGCGGATGATGAGGTCCTTGGCCCGGCCGGCGAGGTAGAGGTAGCCGTCCTCGTCCACCCGGCCGAGGTCGCCGGTGAGGAGCCAGCCGTCGTAGATCTTGCCGGTGGGGTCGGGGGCGGGACCGGTGGGGCCGGGACGCAGGTAGCCGGGGAAGACGTTGGGGCCCTTGATGGCCAGCACGCCGGTCCGGCCGGGCGGGCAGTCGGCGACGGGGCGGCCTTCGGCGTCCACGGTGACGGCTTTGACCCGCTGGTAGGGCAGCCGCAGGCCGACCGAGCCGGCGCGGGGGGCGAAGGCGGGGGTGGTGGAGGTCGCGCAGGTCGCCTCGGTCAGTCCGTAGCCCTCCAGCATGGGGACCTTGGCGGACGACTCGAAGGCGGTGCGGACCTTCTTGGGCAGGGGCGCGGCCCCGACCGCCCCGGCGCGCAGGCTGGAGATGTCCACCCCGTCGGGGATCGGGGGAAGGCTGGCGTAGACGGTGGGCACCCCGGAGAAGCTCGTCACCCGGTAGTGCTCGATGATGTGCCAGAAGTCGGCCAGCAGCGTCTTATCCCGGTAGCCCAGCGGGCCGAGGGAGACCACGGGAATGCCGTGCATGAAGGGGCCCAGGCCGGTGACGTGCAGGGCGTTGACGTGGAACAGCGGCAGGCCCGACAGCATGACCGCGCCCTCCAGGTAGCCGCCCGAGCAGCCCAGCGCCCAGGCCATGTAGGTCTCCATGGCGTGAGTGTGCGGGGCGACCTTGGGCACGCCGGTGGTGCCGCCGGTGTGGAAGTAGGCGGCCAGGTCCTGCGGCCCGGGACGGCGGTCGGTGAGCAGCCGGTCGCCGGGCTGGGCGGCGGTCAGCGCGGCGAAGTCCGCTTCCGTGACGGCGCCGGGCCGGGGGCCGGGCGGGGAGCCGACGGCGAGCAGAGCGCGGAGGGCGGGCAGGCGGGAGGCGATCCGCCGGGCCTTCTCCCACAGCTCCGCCGACAATCCCGGGCCGGGGGCCAGCAGCAGTTCCGCCCCGGTCAGGGTCAGGATCTCCACCAGGTGGTCTTCGGCGAGCATCGGGTTGACCGGGTTGGCGATCCCCACCGCCTGGGCGCCGAGCAGGGCCGCGTAGGTGGCGCCGAGGTTGGGCAGCATGAGCGCGACGACGCCGCCTGCGGGCAGGCCCAGCGACAGGTAGGCGTTGGCGGCCTGGTGCACTCGCCGCAGCAGCGTGCCATAGCTCCAGCAGGGCGCTTCCCGCCAGGGACGACCGTCCTCGCCCAGCAGGTACAGGGCCGGCCGGTCGGGGTGGGCGGTGGCCGTGCGGTGCAGCAGCTCATAGGTGCTGGCGGGCAGGTTCCGCGCGTGCAGCGGGACGGCTTCGATGGCGGGCACGTCCTCGGGGGTCAGGACGAGGGGCCGGTCGCCTTGGGTGTGCGGGGCGGGAGGCATCGCTTTCTCCTCGGAAGGGACGGTTCAGGAAAACGTGGTGCGCAGGGAGCCGAGGTGCTCGATGGTGCTGACGAGCTCGTCGCCGGCGGTCAGGAAGCGCGGGGGGTTGCGGGTGGCGCCGATGCCGGCCGGGGTGCCGGTGAAGATGAGGTCGCCGGGGAGCAGCGTGGTGATCGCCGACAGCCGCGCGATCAGGGCGGGAACGTCGAAGATCATTTCCGAGGTGCGGGAGTCCTGCATGGTCTCGCCGTTGAGGGTGCAACTGATGCGCAGGTCGGCGGGGTCGGGGATCTCATCGAGGGTGACCACGGCGGGGCCGGTGGGGGCGAACCCCGGGTAGGACTTGCCGAGGGAGAACTGCTGGGGGGACGGGCCGGACCACTGGGTGAGCCGTTCGGACAGGTCCTGGCCGACGGTCAGTCCCGCCACGTGGTCCCAGGCGGACTCGGCGGCGATGCGGTGGCCGCCGCGGCCGATCACCACGACCAGTTCCACCTCCCAGTCCACCCAGCCTTCCGGCAGCTTCACGTGGGCGACCGGGCCGGTGAGGCTGGAGGCGAACTTGGTGAAGGTGGGCGGCGGGGCGTCCGTGGAGGCCGCCTGCAGGTCCGCTTCGTCGGCGTGGTCGCGGTAGTTGACGCCGATCGCGAAGATCTGCCGCGGCCGGGGCACGGGCGCCCGCAGCTCTTCTGCGGCGTACATGAGGGGTTCGCCGCTGAGCGCCGCCAGGGCCGGACGGGTCTCCTCCCAGTGGTCGAACAGCTCCTGGGGGTCGCAGCTCAGGGCGCCGCCGCTGGCCTTGTGCACGTCGATGGCTCCGCCCTCGGTGAGCAGGACGGCGCGTCCGGCGAGATTGGCGATGCGCATGGGTGTTTCTCCTCAAAGTCGTGGTGTGGTCAAGGGGCCGGGGCGGAGGAGTCGGCGCGGTCGAAGACCGGCAGGGCCGAGCAGAGTACCGCCGGGTCCCGCCCGGCCTGGAGCACGGTCCCATCGGGTCGGATGAGCGCCGCCGCGGCCCGGCCGGTGCGGAGCCAGCGGTGCAGGTCGGTGCCGGGGGCGGCGACCACCAGGGCCGCCCGGCGGCGTTCGATCTCGGCGCGCTGTTCAGCGGACGGGACCACGGCGCTGACGATCGCGAAGCGACCGCCGGTGACCTGGTCGAGGCGGCGGCCGTCCGGCAGCAGGGCGTTGGGGCAGAGGGTTCCCGCCAGGCCCCGGCCGTGCCACGGTTTGCGCACCAGCGCGGAGCGGCGCAGCGGCGGGGTGCGGCTGTCCAACAGCCGGCGGGAGAGGCCGGGGATGTGGTGCAGGCGCGGGGCGAGCACTTGGCGCAGGACGGTGCCGGCCCGGCCGCCCCGGGTCATGGTGACGCCGACCAGCTTGGCGCGCTGGATCATGGCGCGGGCGTGCGGCGCCCGTTCGGCCTGGTAGGTGTCCAGGGCGCGGTCGGGAAGCGCCCCGTGCAGCACCGCCGCGAGCTTCCAGGCCAGATTCGCCGCGTCGCGCAGCCCGGCGCACAGGCCCTGGCCGATGAACGGCGGGGTGAGGTGGGCGGCGTCGCCGAGCAGGAAGACGCGGCGGTCCCGCCAGCGGTCGGCGATCTGCGCCCGGAAGGTGTACTCGGCGGCGCGCAGCACTTGCAGCGCCTCGTCCGGGACACCGGCCGTCCACGGGGACAAAAGCGGCCGCAGAGCGGCCGGGTCGCGGAAGTCGGCGCCGCTCTCCCCGGGCAGCAGCCGGAACTCCCACCGGTAGCGGGTGGGGCCGACCCGCATGTAGGTGGCGGCGCGGTCGGTGTCGCAGACTTGGTGGACGCCCTCCCAGTGCCCCAGTTCGGCCTCGGTGGCCACGTCGATGACCAGCCACCGCTGCTCGAACTTCAAATCCCGCATGGTCGCGCCGATCGCGCGGCGGACGAGGCTGTTGGCGCCGTCGCAGCCCAGCACGTACCGGGCGCGCAGGGAAGCGGCGGTCTCCGCCTCGGTGTAGTCGATGCGCACGCCGTCGGCGTCCTGGTGCACGGCGGTGACCTCGACCCCGCCCCGGAAGGTGAGGTGCGGGCAGTCGGCCATGCGGGCGCGCAGCAGTTTCTCCAGTTCCGGCTGGTCGAACATGTTGGCCTCGGGGAAGCCGTGCCGGCCGGTCTCGGCGCTCCGCCGGAACTCCGCCAGCACCCGCAGCCGGGCGTCCACCAGCCGCAGGCCGAGCGCCGGACGGGAGATCGCGGTGAACTCCTCGCCCAGGCCGAGCCGGGCGAGGATCCGGACGACCTCGTCATCGAGGTGCACGGCGCGCGGCTGCGGGTAGACCGTCGGCCACCGGTCCAGCACCAGCGTGGGCACGCCGTAGTCGGCCAGCAGCAGCGCCGCGGTCAGCCCGGTCGGGCCCGCCCCGACGACCACCACCGGGTGCTCGGGGGCGGTCATGACGCGGCCACCTTCAGCAGGCCGCGCAGGCGCTGCAGGTCGAACTCGTTGTCCTCGCGCAGCGCGGTGAGGATGGCGCGCAGTTCGGCCAGCGACTGGCGGCCCGGTTTGATCCCCAGGAAGTCCATGGTGGCGCGCGGCCCCCACTGGGCCAGCCCGGAGGCGGTCATCGGCGCCCAGCCCGGCTCCACGGTGCAGTCGAACAGGTCCCCGTCGGTGAAGTGCTCGACCAGGAACCCGTCCGGGTCGCGCCAGTAGTCGAAGATCTGGCTGCCCTGGATGTGCCGGCCGATCCCCCAGGAGCGGCGGTAGCCCTGCTCGCGCAGGTACTCGCCGCCGGCCGCCAGGCTGTCCAGGTCGGTGACCTGGTAGGCGGAGTGCACGTACCGGTTGGACGGCCCGAGCACCATCGCGAGCGTGTGGTGGTCGGTGGGGGTGCGGCCGCGGTCGCAGCGGATGAACGCCATGACGGGCCCGCGTTCGCGCTGCCCTTCGTAGTAGAGGAAGTCGCTGACGATCAGCCCCAGGTGCTCCAGGTACCAGTCGAGCGTCCGGCGGAAGCGGGTGGTCTGCAGCACGACGTGGCCGAGCCGCTGGATCGCGGCGGGTTCGCGGGGCGGGCGTTGGGGCGCGTTGATCCGCGGTGTGGCGTCCCCGAAGTTGCAGATCAGCGGTGCGGGGGAGGGCAGGGCCGGCAGGTCGAGGGTGTCGGCGACGACCCGGACCGGCAGGCCGCCGGGGTCGGTCAGTTCTACGGCCCGTCCGCCGAGGGTGTCCGGCAGGGCGGTCACCGTGCCGCCGGTCGCCTTCGCCAGTCGCGCCAGGTCGGCGCGGTCGGCCGCCCGGAACGCCGGGCCTAGGAAGCGGGACCGCCTGCCCCGGCGGATCAGGACGCACGGGGCGCCCGGGTTCGTGCCCCGCAGGTGCAGCTCGTCGGCGGTGCGCAGCGCGACGGCGAACCCGAAGGCCCGGGCGAACGCCTCGGCCCGCGCCAGGTCGGGTTTTTCGAACTCCAGCCAGGCCAGGTCGTGCACCTTCACGACCGGCGAGGCGGCCCGTCCCGGGTGCTCCCCGGCCAGGGGGCCCTGTTCGCTGTGCAGGCCGGCGTGCGGATCGCCCACGGCGTCCCCCTTACCTAGATGACGAAATCGTCAATTGTGACGTTATCATCAATCTAGCCCCTTGCTCTAGGTGAAGTTGACGATTTGTTCAGTTCTGAAGGTCCACTTAGGGTAGGGCGGGAGCAGCACGAGGGGAAGGACGGGGGATGGCCGAGCGCAGCCGAAGCGCCCCCACCCGGATGGACCGGCGCAAGGCGCGCACCCGGGGCGCGCTCATCCGCGCCGCCCAGTCCTTCCTGGCCCAAGGCACCTCGAACGTCCCGATCCTGGAGATCACCCAGGCGGCCGACGTCGGCCTCGGCTCCTTTTACAACCACTTCGAAAGCCGCGAGCAGCTTTTCGCCGCCGCGGTCGAGGACGTCCTGGACCGGCTCGGAGCCGTCCTCGACGAGCTCACCGCCTCCCCCGACGATCCCGCCGAGGTCTTCGCCCAGGCGTTCCGCCTCACCGGCCGCATGCACCGCCTGGACCCCGAGCTCAGCAAGGTCCTGCTCAACAGCGGCTTCGCCCTGGTGTCCTCCCCCCGCGGCCTGGCCCCCCGGGCCCGCCGCGACATCGCGGCCGCGGTGCGGGCCGGCCGCTTCCCCGCCGTCCACGACCTGGATCTGGCCATCGCCGTGGTCGGCGGCGCCGCCCTCTCCCTCGGCCACTACCTGCACGCCCACCCCGACCGGGACGACGCCGAAGCCGTCGATCAGGTCACCGAAGGCCTGCTCCGCATGTTCGGCGTCCCACCCGCCGAGGCCGCCGACATCTGCCGCCGTCCCCTCCCCGAGCTCACTCGCCTGCCCGACTGACCCCACGGAAGTACGCCCTGGGATTCATGCCCCGCACTCCGGCCCCGCCGGGAGGGCGGGCCGAAGACGGTTCACCCGGAGGGCGCCGGGAGCGGGTTCAAGACCGCCGGGACGCCAGCAGCTCGGCCAGGTGGACGCCGCGCCGATCGGCCAGTGCGGCGAGCTGGGTGCGGCAGGAGAAACCGTCGGCCAGCACGACGGCCTCCTCCCCGGCCCGGCGGACGGCGGGCAGCAGCGCGGTCTCGGCGACGGCCACGCTGACCTCGTAGTGGCCGCGTTCGACGCCGAAGTTGCCGGCCAGGCCGCAGCAGCCGCCGACCGCCTCGACCGCCGCCCCGGCCCGTTCCAGCAGCGCCCGGTCGGCGTCCCAGCCCATCACGGCATGGTGGTGGCAGTGCGGTTGCGCCACCGCGCGCACGCCCTCCAGCGACGGCGGCTCCCAGCCTTCCCGCTCCATCAGCAGCTCGGCCAGGGTCAGCACATGCGGCACGGCGACCGGCGACCGCCGGACGGCGCCGACGGACCGCGGGTCCTTCGGCCCCGAACCGGTGGACGCGCCCTGGCCCGGCGCCCCGGACGAATCACCGGGCACACGGGAGGATTCCGGGGCGTCCGGCCCGGCGGGCACGGAAGCAGAACCCGCCGTCGATGGGAGCCGCCGCAAAGGTTCGGGAGGCGTCTGACGGGCCGGAGCGCGCCCGCCGCCCAGCAGGTCGCGGGCATCGGAGCGGAAGACGGCGACACAGGACGGCTCCAAGCCCACGATCGGGACACCCGCCTCGGCATGGGGAGCCAGGACGTCCACCGCGCGGCGCAGCAGGCGGCGGGCCGTATCCAAGCGTCCGGTGGAGATATAGGTCAGGCCGCAGCACAGCCGCTTGTCGGGAATGCGCACCGAGAACCCGGCGTCCTCCAGCACCCGCACCGCCGCGATCCCGACCTGTGGAGTGAAGTGGTCGGTGAAGGTGTCCACCCACAGCAGCACCGGATCCCCGGGCGCGACCGGATGCCTGCGGAACCAGCTGCGGAACGTGCGGGGCGCGAACGACGGCAGGTCACGGCGGGCGTCCACCCCGGCCAGCCGCTTGCCCGGCCCCGCCAGCGGGCTGCCGAGCAGCCGGTTGGCCAGGCCGGGGGCCAGGGACGCCATCCGCGCCAGGCGGGGCAGGCCGCCCAGCACATAGTGCGAGAGGGGACGCGGGCGCCGCCGGTACGACTGGTAGAGCACCTCGGCCTTATACGTGGCCATGTCCACCCCGGTCGGGCAGTCGGAGGCGCACCCCTTGCAGGCCAGGCACAGCTCCAGCACCTGGTGCACCTCGGGGGCCCGCCAGCCGCGCACCAGCGACCCGTTGGCCATCTCCTGCAGCACCCTGGCCCGGCCCCGCGTGGAGTCCTTCTCATCCCGGGTGGCCAGATAGGACGGGCACATCACGCCGCCGGAGCCGGTCAGGTCGGCGCGGCACTTGCCCACCCCGGTGCAGCGGTGCACGGCGTTGGTGAAGTCCCCGCCGTCGTCGTCATAGGCGAACCCCAGCCCGCGCCGCAGCGGGACGGCGGCCGGCACCCGCAGGTCGGCGTCCAGCGGCCGGGGCCGCACCACCACCCCCGGGTTGAGCACGTCATCGGGGTCGAAGACCCCTTTGACCTCCTCGAACGCCCGCAGCGCCGCGGGGGAGTACATCAGCGGCAGCAGCTCGCTCCTGGCCCGTCCATCGCCGTGCTCCCCCGACATCGACCCACCGTAGGAGGCCACCAGGCGGGCCGCGTCGGTGAGGAAGTCGCGGAAGACCTTCACCCCGCCCGGCCGGTGCAGCGGGAAGTCGATGCGCACGTGCACGCACCCGTCGCCGAAATGCCCGTACGGCACCCCCGACAGGCCCCGCTCGGCCAGCAGCGCCTCGAAGTCACGCAGGTAGGCGCCGAGCCGCTCGGGCGGCACGGCGGCGTCCTCCCAGCCGGCGTGCGACATGTGCCCGCCGACGGACCGGGCCGCCAGCCCCGCCCCGTCCTCGCGGATGCGCCACAGCATCGCCGCCTCCGCCGGATCGGTGACGACCCGGTGGTCCAGTGCGCCGGCGTCCCGGATCACCCCGGCCGGGTCGCTCTCACCGGGCAGCTCCACCAGCAGCCAGCCGCCGCCCGAAGGCAACTGCGGCACGGCCGCCTCGCCGCGCAGCCGCCGCACCACGTCCACGATCCGCGCGTCCAGCCCCTCGGCGGCGATCGGACGGTGCGGCAGGACGCCCGTCACCGCGTCGGCCGCATCGGCCATGTCGGGGTAGCCCAGCACCACCAGCACCGGACGGTCCGGCACCGGGACCAGCTCGACGGTGGCGCTCAGCAGCACCCCCCAGGTGCCCTCGCTGCCCACGAACGCCCGCGCCGTATCGAACCCCCGCTCCGGCAGCAGGTGCTCCAGCGAGTAACCGGAGATCTGCCGTCCGAACCGGCCCAGCTCGGTGCGGATCACCGCCAGGTGCGCGCCGACCGCCTTCTCCAGCGCGGCCAGCGTCGCCGAAGAGCCCGGACCGGCCCCCCGCCGCAGCACCAGATGCTCGCCGGTGCCGGTCAGCACCTCCAGCGCGGCGACGTTGTCGCTGGTGCGGCCGAACCCCAGGGCCCGCGACCCGCAGGCGTTGTTGCCGATCATCCCGCCGATCGTGCAGCGGTTGTGCGTGGACGGGTCGGGCCCGAACCGCAGCCCGTGCCCGGCGGCCGCCCGCTGCAGCTCATCCAGCACCACCCCGGGCTCGACCTCGGCGATGCGCGCGGCCGGGTCGATGCCGCGGATGCGGCGCAGGTGCCGGGAGAAGTCCAGCACCACGCCCGCGCCCACGGCGTTCCCGGCGATCGAGGTGCCCGCCCCGCGCGCCGTCAGCGGCACCCCCAGCGACCGGCACACCTCCAGCGCCGCCGCCACCTCCTCAGCGGCCCGGGGGAAGGCCACCACGCTCGGCACCACCCGGTACAGCGAGGCGTCGCTGGAGTACTCGGCCCGGCGGCGGGTGGAGACGTCCACCTCGGCAAGGCCCGCCCGGCGCAGCGCCGCGGCGATCTGTTCGGGTCTGGCAGAAGTCGGCATCCGGTTCCCGTCGTTCGCATCGGCCGGCCGCCACGCGCTGAAGACGGCCTCGTCGGGCCCTTCTTTAGCGCCCGTCCCGTCCGTCCGCCGTGGCGGAGATCACCACAGCGACAGCGAGCGGGTGAAGATCTGCTCCAGATCCTCCCCGCTCACCGGGCGCGGGGCGGTGGACAGCAGCCGTTGCTGCTTCAGCGCCCCGTCCACCAGGTCCGGCACGTCCGAGGCGGCGAAACCGATCGCGCCGACCCCGTTGGGGATGCCGATGTCCTGCATCACGCGCAGCAGCGCCGCCGGCAGGTACTCGGCCGGGTCGTCCGGGCGCTCCAGGCCGGGGTCGAGCAGCTCGGCGGCCCGCACGTGCCGGTCGGGGGCGGCGGGGAAGGTGAAGCGGAACGCCTCCGGCGCGGTCAGCGACACCGACATGCCGTGCGGCACCAGCGGCTCGTCGCCCGGGTAGCCGGGGGCGTGGTAGTCGCGCACCCGCCCGGCGATCGGGTAGGCGTTGGCGTGCGGGATGTGCACCCCGGCGTTGCCGAAGCCCAGCCCGGCCATGGTGGCCGCCAGCGCCATCTCGGTGCGCGCCTGCAGGTTCTCCGGGTCGCGCACGGCGGTGCGGAACGACCGCGACAGCAGCCGCAGCGCCTGCTCGGACCACATGTCGGAGATCGGGTTGGACCCGCAGTAAGGCACCCGCTGCTCGGGCGTCTTGCGCTCATAAGAGGTGTAGTGGCGGGCGGTGTAGCTCTCCAGTGCGTGGCAGAGGATGTCCATCCCGGCCGAGGCGGTCACCTCCGGCGGCTGGGTGACCGTCAGCAGCGGGTCCACCACCGCCATGGTGGGGCGCAGCCAGGCGTGGCTGATGCCGGTCTTGACCTTCAGCGACAGCACGTCCAGCACGCAGATGGTGGTGCTCTCGGCGCCGGTGCCGGTGGTGGTGGGCACCGCGACCAGCGGTTTGAGCGGCTTGGACGGCGGTTTGGCGGCGCCCACGGGGGCATTGATGTAGTCCATCAGCTCCCCGGGGTTGGTGGTGAGCAGGTTGACGGCCTTGGCGGTGTCGATGCTGGAGCCGCCGCCGACCGCCACGAAGGCGTCCCAGGGGCCGCTGCCTTGGGCGTACTCGATCGCCTTGGTCATGCTGGTGTCGGTGGGCTCGATGTGGACGCCGTCGAAGACGTGGGCCTCGATGCCGTAGGCGGCCATCCGGTCGGCGATCCGCTGGGGGTGCCCGGTGGCGGCGATCTGGGGATCGGTTATCACCAGCACGCGGCGGACGCCGAGCCGGGACAGGTCGAAACCGATCTCCTCGGCGGCTCCGGCGCCGAACTTCAACGCCGGCGACCCGTAGGTGAAGACCGTCTCGGCGTGGGTGGGTTGGGTGTGCACTTTCCGGCCCTCCTCGATTGTCGTCCGCGGCCGGGACGGCTCGGCCGGGGACGGGAGCACGGTCCTGTCGCCGTCGAACTGTTTCCGGTGGCGGGCACCTGGGAGCCCTGCCCGTGCAAATCAGGGCCCTTCGGTGTGTACCCACCTAGAATCCGCCTATGACGGAGCTCCGCACGCGCGACGGGACGTGGACGTTCGACGGCGAAGTGCTGCGGATCCTCCCGGCGCTGGACCGCAAGGTGCACAGGGTGCGCAAGGCGCTGGGGGAGATCACGGTTCCGTTGGCGGCGATCTCCACCCTCACCTTCGAGGCCGGGCGCAAACGCGGCCGGCTGCGGCTGTGGCTGCGCAGCGGCGCCGACCCCTTCACCCAGGCGGTCGGGGGGAGACTGCCCGACGACGCCGACCCCTACCGGCTCGCCGTGGACCCCGACGCGTCCGTCCTCGCCGAACTGCTCGTCGAGGAGGTGCACCGCAGCCGCGCGGTGGAGCAGATCCCCGCCGGACCCACCGACCGCTACCTGATGCCCGGACCGACCGTCCCGCTGAGCGCCTCGGTGGGGGACGGGACGGTGAGCTTCGACGGCGAGCAGGTGCACCTGGAGTGGGCTGCCACGGCCGACGGCGCCAAGCGGAGCGCCGGGCCGCGCCTGTTCCACATCTGGGAGCTGACGGGCGTGGAGTGGGAGCGCTCCACCTTCACCACCTACGGCTACCTGACTCGTCCGCAGTGCTCCGGCCTTCAGGCCGGGGGTGAAGCGGACCGTCCTGCGGAGCAGGGCAGGAAAAGCCGGATCGCCTCGGCGGCGATCCGGCGTTCACCCGGCTCAGACCGGGCGGTTTTGCTGCTCGATGTACTGGCGCAGGACGCTGATCGGAGCGCCGCCCACCCTCCCGGCGAAGTAGGAACCCGACCACAGCTTGTTCGCCCGATAGTAGTGGCGGCCCAGCTCGGGGAACTCGGTGCGTAGCCTGCGGGAGGAGACGCCCTTGAGGCTGTTGACGAGCCGGGAGATGGCGACCTTCGGCGGGAAGTTCACCAGCAGGTGCACGTGGTTGGCCTCGCCGTTGAACTCGGTCAGCTCGCACTCGAAGTCCGCGCACACCTCCCGCATGATCTGCTCCATGCGCTCCAGGTGGACGCCGGTGAACACCGGATGCCGGAACTTGGTCACGAAAACCAAGTGGGCGTGTAGGACGAAAACACAGTGTCTACCAGTCCTGATGTCTCCATGTTCAGCCATAAACCAATGGTAGAATCATGGCGTGCAGCTTCGGTACAACTTCCGCCTCTATCCGACGCCTGGTCAGCGCGTGGCGCTGGCGAAGGCGTTCGGGTGCGCGCGGGTGGTGTACAACGACGGGCTGCGCATCCGGCAGGAAGCCCACGAGCAGGGGTTGCCGTACATCTCGGATGGCGAGCTGTCCAAGCGCATCATCACCGAGGCGAAGAAGACGCCGGAACGCGCCTGGCTGGGCGAGGTGTCGGCGGTGGTGCTCCAGCAGGCCCTGGCCGACCTGAACACCGCCTACCGCAACTTCTTCGCCTCGATCACCGGCAAGCGCAAAGGGCCGAAGATGGCCCCGCCCCGATTCCGGTCCCGCAAGGACAACCGGCAGGCGATCCGCTTCACCCGCAACGCCCGCTTTGCTATCACGGCGGGCGGGAGACTGCGACTGCCGAAGGTCGGCGACGTCAAGGTGAAGTGGTCGCGGGAGCTGCCGTCGCAGCCGTCCAGCGTGACGGTGGTCAAGGACGCGGCCGGGCGGTACTTCGCCAGCTTCGTCGTCGAGGTGGGCGACGAGCCGTTGCCGGAGACGGCCGCCGAGGTCGGGATCGATCTGGGACTGACGCACTTTGCGGTCCTGTCGGACGGCCGGAAGATCGACAACCCCCGGTTCCTGCGCCGCGCCGAACGGCGTCTGCGCAAGGCGCAGAAGGCCCTCTCTCGCAAGGCGAAAGGGTCGAACAACCGCAAGAAAGCCGTCGCCCGGGTCGCCCGTGCTCACGCGAGGGTGGCCGACGCGCGCCGGGACTTCGCGCACAAGCTCTCCACGCAGATCATCCGCGAGAACCAAGCGGTGGTGGTGGAGGATCTGTGCGTGAAGGGCCTGGCCCGCACCCGCCTGGCCAAGTCCGTGCACGACGCCGGATGGTCGGCGTTCGTGAACATGCTCGCCTACAAGGCCGCCCGGTACGGCCGGACCCTGGTGAAGATCGACCGGTGGTTCCCCAGCTCGAAGCTCTGCTCGACGTGTGGGGCGCTCGCCGAGTCCATGCTGCTGAACGTCCGAACGTGGACCTGCGCCTGCGGGGCGGTCCACGACCGGGATATCAACGCCGCACGCAACATCCTCGCCGCCGGGCGGGCGGAGAGGCTAAACGCCTGTGGAGGCGACGTAAGACCACCCTTCGGGGTGGCGGACGCCGGTGAAGCAGGAAGCCGCAGAGGTGCCGCACGATGCGGCACGGGCTGAATCCCCGGCATTCATGCCGGGGAGCGCGTCAACTGCGGTTCATCACCGGCGGTGCGCCTCAGGGGAGGCCCCCGGAGAAAGACCCCTCTTGCCTGGCCTGGCCCTTCGGCGACGGCGGAACCACCCCGCTGGTGGCGGCCGCGGTGACCGCCCGGCTGCCCCACCCTCATGCTCCGGCCGACGCCGGCACGCGCTCAAAGGCCGGTGGGGAGGCGGCCGGGCGGGATGTGGACGCGCTGCTGCGCCGCCTGCGGGAACTGGGTGAACTGCACCGCAGCGGGGTCTTGACCGACGAGGAGTTCGCCTTCGCCAAACAGGCCGTGCTGCGCCGCTTTTGACGCCGGCGGACGCCCGCCTTGGGAGAAGGCAAGGCGTTCGGCCGCCGACGTGAAGGGCCGAGCCGCCGGCCGCACGGAGCCTCTAGGGGCGAGAACACTCGGGAAACGCCGCCGGAACGCTTTCATGGCCCGGCCGGCGGGGTCTGGCGCTGTGCTCGTCGTGAACGGTTTTCCCCAGAAACCGCTTCGGACGCGCAGACCGCCCACGTCCTCATAAGGTGGGCGGGTGGCTGTCCCCGAGACCGACTCCGCGGTGAGCGAAGCGTCGCGAGTGCTCTCGCGCGTCTTCGGCTACGACTCCTTCCGCCCCGGCCAGCAGGAGATCATCGAGCATGTGATCGCCGGTGGGGATGCGCTGGTGCTGATGCCCACCGGCGGCGGCAAGTCGCTGTGCTACCAGATCCCCGCGCTGGTGCGCCGGGGAGTCGGCGTGGTGATCTCCCCGCTGATCGCGCTGATGCAGGACCAGGTGGACGCCCTGAACGCCACCGGGGTGCGGGCCGGGTTCCTCAACTCCACCCAGGACTACGACGAACGCCGCACCGTCGAGGCCGCCTTCCTGGCCGGCGAGCTGGACCTGCTGTACCTGGCGCCGGAGCGGCTGCGGGTGGAGTCCACCCTGCGGCTGCTGGACCGGGGCGAGATCGCGTTGTTCGCCATCGACGAGGCGCACTGCGTCTCCCAGTGGGGGCACGACTTCCGGCCCGACTACCTGGAGCTGTCCCAGCTGCACGAGCGCTGGCCCGACGTGCCGCGCATCGCGCTCACGGCCACCGCCACCAAGGCCACCCACGCCGAGATCGCCGAGCGGCTGAAACTGCAGGACGCCCGCCATTTCGTCGCCAGTTTCGACCGCCCCAACATCCAGTACCGGATCGTCCCCAAGGACAACCCCAAACGCCAGCTGCTGCAGTTCCTGTGCACCGAGCACCCGGGCGACTCCGGCATCGTCTACCGCCTGTCCCGGGCCGCGGTGGAGGAGACCGCCGCCTGGCTGGTCGAGCAGGGCATCGAGGCGCTGCCCTACCACGCGGGGATGGACGCCGCCACCCGCGCCGCCCACCAGGCCCGCTTCCTGCGCGAAGACGGCCTGGTCATGGTGGCGACCATCGCCTTCGGCATGGGCATCGACAAACCGGACGTGCGCTTCGTGGCCCACCTGGACCTGCCCAAGTCCATCGAGGGCTACTACCAGGAGACCGGCCGCGCCGGCCGCGACGGGCTGCCGTCCACCGCCTGGATGACCTACGGGCTGGCCGACGTCGTCCAGCAGCGGCGGCTGATCGACACCTCCGAAGGGGACGAGGCCCACCGCCGCCGCCTGAGCATCCACCTGGACGCCATGCTGGCGCTGTGCGAGACGGTCCAGTGCCGCCGGGTGCAGCTGCTGAACTACTTCGGTGAACGGGCCGAACCCTGCGGCAACTGCGACACCTGCCTGTCACCGCCGCAGGCCTGGGACGGGACGATCGCCGCGCAGAAGGTGCTCTCGGTCGTCCACAGGCTGTGGAGAGAGCGCGGCCAGCGGTTCGGCGCCGGTCACATCGTCGACATCCTGCTGGGCAGGACCACCCCCAAGGTCGCCCAATACCGGCACGACTCGCTCAAGTCGTTCGGGGTGGGGACCGAGCTCAAGGCGGGCGAGTGGCGCGGCGTCATCCGCCAGCTCCTCGCCCAGGGCCTGCTGTCGGTGGAGTCCGACTACGGCACCCTCGGCCTCACCCCCGCCAGCGCCGAGGTGCTGTTCCAAGGCCGCACGGTCCGGCTGCGCCGCGACCCCGAACGCGTCAAGACCGCCAAGGCCACGGCGGCCAAGGAACGCCGCGCCCCCGCCGAGCTCCCCGACCACGCCCGGCCGGTCTTCGAACGCCTCCGCGCCTGGCGCGCCGCCACCGCCAGGGAGCAGGGCGTGCCCGCCTATGTGGTCTTCCACGACGCCACGCTGCGCGACATCGCCCTGCGCCTCCCCGCCACCCTCCAGGAGCTCGGCGCCGTCTCCGGGGTGGGGGAGAGCAAGCTCGCCAGATACGGCCGGCAGGTCCTGGAGGTCCTCGCCGCCGGCGAAGGACCCGCCCCGGAGGCCGCTTCGAACACGCCGACGTGATCGTGCGGCGGGCCGCAGGGGGATGCGGGCGGCGCCCACCGGGCCGTGGAAGGAACGGGTCCTGAGCATGATCCCGGCCTGGTGGGCGCCGCGGCTCGTGGGCCCGACGCGTGCGGTCAGGCGCTCTCGGCGGCGGCGAAGCGGGTCGCGACGTCGGCCCAGTCGACCAGGTCCCACAGCTTGGCGACGTAGTCGGGGCGGACGTTGCGGTACTGCAGGTAGTAGGCGTGCTCCCAGGCGTCGAAGACCAGCAGCGGAACCGAGCCGACGCCGACGTTGCCGTGGTGGTCGTAGACCTGCTGCACGATCAGCTTCCGGCCGACCGGCTCCCAGGCCAGCACGCCCCAGCCGGAGCCCTGCACGGTGGTGGTGGCGGTGGTGAGCTGCCTCTTGAACGCTTCGAAGGAGCCGAAGTGCTCGTCGATGGCGGCGGCCAGCTCCCCGTCGGGACGGTCTCCGCCGTCGGGGGAGAGGTTCTTCCAGAAGATCGAGTGCAGGATGTGGCCGGAGAGGTTGAACGCCAGCGTCTTCTCCAGCCCGACCAGGCCCTCGTACTGCTCCTTGGCGCGGGCCTCCTCCAGCTTCTCCAGGGTCTCGTTGGCGCCCTTGACGTAGGCGGCGTGGTGCTTGGAGTGGTGCAGCTCCAGGATCTCCCCGGTGATCGCGGGCTCCAGGGCGGCGTAGTCGTAGGGCAGGTCCGGCAGTGAGTACGTCGTCATGCGGTCACTATTGCAAATAACTCGCAACTGCATCAACAATGCGATTGCATGCTGGACGCTCCCGGTGGAGGCGCAGAGGTGCGGATCGAGGTGGACCGGCTGGACGGACGGCGCGTCATGGCGATCGCCGACCGGATCGCCGCCCTGTACCGCTCGTGCTATCGCCGCCCGCCGTGGTCGGAGACCCCGGAGCAGATGGCCTCCTACGACGGCAAACTGGCCGAGGCCGCCGCCCGCCCCGGCTTCACCGCCCTGACCGCCGCCGCCGGGAACGGCCGGCGACGACTGCTGGGCGTCTGCTACGGCTGGCCCACGCCCGCTCTCTCCGAAGGCGACCGCGTCCATGACGCCGTGACCCGGGCGTTCGGAGCCGCCCGGGCCGCCGAGCTCATCGGCGGGGCCTTCGCCGTCGCCGAACTGTTCGTCCACCCCGACGCCCAGGGGCAGGGCATCGGCCGGCGGCTGGTGCAGGCCGTCGTGCGCGACCGCCCGGCCGCCTGGCTGATCACCTATGCCCGATCACCCGCCGCGCGCCTGTACCGCTCCCTGGGCTGGCGCGACCAGGGCCCGCTGCCGGCGGACCTGTATCCCCGGCTGCGCCTGTCGTTGTTCACCCTGCGCGCGCCCGCGGAGGCGTCCTCGACGCCCCCCTGAGGCGCCCCTCGGTGCAGGGGCGCCCGGTCGCCGGCCGCGGACCGGAGCGCCCCGGGCGCGAGGAGGCCGTCAGCGGTCGGGGCGGTTCTGGCTCTGCGCGGTGTGCCGGCCGGCCGGTGCGGGCTGGCGCCGCGGAGGCAGCAACAGGCCGAGCAGGACCATGCCGACGCCGAGCCCCAGATGCAGCCAGTTGTCGGCGTGGTTGACCGGGATGAAGTTGGCGCCGCTGCCGTGGTCGATGAACAGCCCGTACAGCCACAGCAGCAGATAGATCAGACCGCCGCCGACCAGGAAGGCGCGGGCTCCGGTGACCGTGCGCGCCAGCGCCAGCCCGATGATCCCGAACGCCCCGTGGACCAGGTTGTGCAGGACGGAGACCTGGAACAGGCCGAGCAGTTTCGCCCCCGACTCATGCCCGGCGAACTCCATCGAGCCGTAGTTGGTGGTGATGCCCGGGATGAATCCCAAGATCGCTATCAGCAGGAAAACAGCCCCGAGGATGTAGGCCGCCATCTGCACCGGCGTGGACTTCTTCACGGTCTGTGTCAAGTCGGATGGGGAGACGTGGGACATGACACCTCCTATTTGTCCTGCATTGAGCAGGTGAAGGCGCCTTACCCAGCAAAGTGAGACCTATCCACACCCGTGGCACGTCCCTAGGGCTCCCGCCCGGAGAGCCGGCCGTGCAGAGCCCGGTCCGGATGCCCGTGGCATTCGATGCCTTGTTCTAATCACAGAACGCATCCTTCCCTGCACGGGCGCGCCCGCCACGGCCCGGCGAACTCGGTTACGGAGACGGCGGCCATGACGACAGGTGATCTCCCCGCCGATCGGGCGGGAGCATGCCGCCGCGTGCCGAGATCGACCGTGCCGTCGGCGGCCATGGCGAGCCGGTGCTGGTGACCGGGGAGGCGGGCTATCGGCGAGACCGCCCTGGTCACCGAGGCGGCCGTGGCGGCCTGCCGCGGCGCGCTGGTGCTGAGCGGATCGTGCCGGCAGTTCGGCGGTGCACCGGGTATCGGCCGTGAGCTCAGGCCGTCCGCGGGCTGCGCAGGTCCTGCACCGCCCGCGGAATGGGCCGAGGTCGGCGCGCTGATGGCCCGCACGGTCGGCCGCCGCCCCGATGACGCCCTGGTCGCCGAGGTGCATCGGCGCACCGGCGGCAATCCGTTCTTTGTGGAGCAGGCCGCCCGGCTGTGGCAGAGCGGCGGCCCGGTGGAGGCCATCGCCCCCGGGGTGCGCGATGCCGTGCAGCAGCGCCTGTCGTTGCTGCCGGAGGCGGCGGTGCCGGGCCGACGGTTCCACCGCCGACTGCCGGCGGCCGTCACCGCCGAACCGGCCTCCGGCGTGGACCGGCCGGCCGGGGAAGTGACCGTGCTCGCAGCCGCCCGGCCGGGAACGAACGCGACT